>Ga0315288_10000423_pt1 | contig 52889 bp, 48 predicted proteins | sample YL17G11_20_MG_FD_203454 | JGI IMG/M metagenome (GOLD analysis project Ga0315288, IMG submission 203454) | Sediment microbial communities from Yellowstone Lake, YNP, Wyoming, USA - YL17G11_20 | ecosystem: Environmental > Aquatic > Freshwater > Lake > Sediment | place: USA: Wyoming | collected... | reverse complement strand
AGCGTCCACACCGGCCCCGGCTTAATCGGTCTGGTGATCTGGGCCGAGGAGAATGGCACAGTCCACCCCGCTTACAAAGGTCCGGTTACGGGGTCCCAAGGAGCCAAATAGCGGTACGGTCCACCCAGAAGGGCGCATAGCTGGCAAAACTGGCCAGGATGGCTTGCGGGCGTTTGGCCAGGGGAATCGTGAGCCGGAAGAGCGGTCCCTCCCGCACCAAGGAGCTACCAGAGGGAAGCGTCGACAAATCGCTGCGCGATGCGGCGAGGAAATCGGTATGATCCTGGTACACCAATGCCAGGTGAAGATCTGTGGACCCCCAGGTCGGCCAACCCGTCCGCATCTCGATTTCCGTGCGTAAGCCTTGATCCCAGGCGAACGTCAACGCGGAGAAGTCCGCCCCACCCAGCACTTTGCGCCAAAAGGTATCTTCCGTGGGTTCCAACACCCGTGCCTTTCCATCCAGTGGCGGTGTGTCCAGCCGCAGAAACAACTCGTTGGCGCGGATAAAAGAATAAATGTAGCTCTCTCCCAAATGGCGCTGAGTTCGGTAACAGGTGATGGCTCGTTCTTTTGCGGCCTGTGCCTCTGGAGAAAGGGGATAAACCATCCAGGTGCCAATCTGGCGCATCGCCTTGGGCGGAGGCAGCTGTTTGTCGAGTTCCTTGCCGTGCTTGTTGGGCCAATCTCCCCTGTGAACCAGGTAGAGGAACGTTGGGGGAGGCGGGGTCCCCTCTCGTAATCGCATCTCTTCCAAAGCCAGGGAAAGGAATCCGTAGGTGGCCCAGTGGTCGGCGTGCGAGTCCAAAGCGGTAGGAGCAAAGATCAAATCCGGTTTCTGCTGCCGCAGAACCTCCTTCAGATCCTCCAGGATGTTCTCTCCGGCATACGCTTGGTGCGGGTGGAAGGAATTCTCGTAGGGACTGATGCTGGTGCGGAGTTCCGGAGAAACCAACGGGTTTTGGGCTGACCAGTGTTCCAGCCAGATTTTCTCCAGCGACTTGTCCGGATAGCCCAGGAAGAGGATCTCCGCCTTGGGATACCCCAGTTCTGCCAATGCGGCCCGTGGTTCCTGTTGCCGGAGGATACCGAATTCCAGGTAATCCTGGGGAGAAAGCAGGAACTTCTGCAGCTCTTCCTGAGCAGCCCATTGGAAGGATTCGCCATTGGTGAGATAGAGGAAGGTGGCCTTCACGCCTTGTTTGGCCAGGTCGCTGACCAAACCACCGCTGGGAAGCGTTTCGTCATCCGGATGCGGCAATACAAACAAAACATGGGAGGCCTGGGGCAGAATCAGGGGCGGATACTGGCCCGGTTCCTCTACCCCCTCGCTGTTTGCGATGGCCAGCGAGAGCGAAAGCAAGAGCAAAACCGCCAGGAGGATCACTGGAATTCGTCGACGACTCATGGCGCATATTGTATCTTTTTTTCCCGGTTCGTTAAGATCGAAGGGAGGAGATCCGATGCCCTGGAAAGGAACGCTGGAAAGACTGGATGACTACCACTTCCGCATCCCGATAGAGTACAAGAGCGGGATGCGGGTACCAGGCTTGATTGTAGCCTCTGATGCGCTACTGCCCGAGATCTTGGCGGAAGATGCCGCGGAACAAGTGGCAAACGTAGCCTGCCTGCCCGGGATCGTCAGCGCGTCGCTGGCCATGCCGGATATTCACTGGGGCTATGGCTTCCCCATTGGCGGCGTGGCCGCATTTGATGCGGAAACGGGAGTGGTTTCCCCCGGCGGGGTCGGGTACGACATCAATTGTGGGGTTCGGCTGTTGTCCACCCACTTGCGCGCCCCCGACCTGAAAGGACGCCTGGCAGACCTGATCGCTCGCATATATGCCAATGTCCCTTGTGGTGTGGGTTCCCAGGGCAAGATTCGAGTGGAGAAACGAGAGATGGACGCCTTGATGCGTAAAGGAGCACACTGGGCGGTGGAAAAAGGCTTCGGTCGCAAGGAAGATCTGGAGGCCACCGAATCGGGGGGCTTCCTGTTGGACGCAAACCCGGAAGCGGTTTCCCCCCAGGCCCGGGAGCGCGGACTCTCTCAAGTTGGCAGCCTGGGCGCAGGCAACCATTTCCTGGAAGTGCAGGAAGTGGTGGAGATTTACGAGCCGGAGACGGCGCAGGCCTTCGGGTTCGACCAAATCGGACAAATAGTCATGATGATCCACACCGGGTCCCGTGGGTTTGGTCACCAGGTCTGCACCGATTTCATCGAAGTGATGCAGAAGGCGGTTCGAAAATACGCTATTTCCCTGCCGGACCGGCAACTGGCCTGTGCCCCGGTCCACTCGGAGGAAGGGCGGACCTACCTGGCCGCGATGGCCTGTGCGGCTAATTATGCCTGGGCCAATCGCCAACTGATCACGCACTGGGTTCGCGAAGCCTTCCAGCAAACCTTCGCTTTGCCGCAAGAACGGTTGGGGTTGCAGGTCGTCTACGACGTGGCGCACAATGTGGCCAAGCTTGAGCAACACATGGTTCGGGGGAAGCTAAAGCAGCTTTGCGTGCACCGCAAGGGAGCCACGCGTGCATTTCCGGCGGGACATCCGGAGTTACCCCCTCGTTTTGCCAAGTCCGGCCAGCCCGTCCTGATCCCCGGCGATATGGGGCGCTATTCCTATCTCCTGGTGGGTACCGAACGGGCCATGCAGGAATCGTTTGGGTCCATTTGCCACGGGGCGGGACGAGTGAAGTCCCGAAGCGAGGCCAAACGGCAACTGCGCGCGGATGAGCTGCTGGCGCAGTTGAAGCAGAAGGGAATTCTCGTTATGGCGCGAAGTCGCCAGACTTTGGTGGAAGAAGCACCGGAAGCTTACAAGGACGTGACCCAGGTGGTGGAAGCCGTGGTCGGTGCCGGTCTTTCCCGTCGTGTGGCCAAAATGCGCCCCCTGGGCGTAATCAAAGGATAAGGGAGATCTCGATGATCCTAAGCGTCTGGCATTGGTTAGCTATCCTGGTCGTAGGAAGCCTGATTGGACTAGTGACGGGGTTCTTCACTACTCGGCGGGTCACGGGGGGCATCGGGTTGTTCGCCTTCGTAGGAGTGATCGGAGCGTTTCTGGTGGACTGGGTTTGCGGCACCGTCTTCCAGCTTTGGATTGACCTGCCGGTGCTCTATAACCTAAGCCTGCTCTTCTGGATGATCGTGGGGGCCGTGTTTTTTACCCAGATCCTGAACCTGCTGGGGAAGAAAGCCTGAAGGTAGAAAGCCTGAAGGAAGAAAGCCTGAAGGAAGAAACTGAAAGCCAGAAGGCCCCGTGTTTCCGGCTTCTATTCGGTACTCCTGACCCTCAAATCCTTACTCCCAGTCGAGACCCCTGCATTCTGGCTTCTATCTTCAATACGATTTCGCGAAATAAGCCCAGGTTTGCGCCGGGTGACCGCAGGCGATGCAGGCCGCCCCCACGGCGTCCTCCTGCTCGGCGATGCAGCGGATGGTGGCGGTGGTTTCCGCTTTGATTTTGTCCTCGCAGCTAGCCTCGCCGCACCAGGGGGAAAGCAGAAAGCCGCGTTGGCTTTCCATGATCGAAACGAATTCGCCATATTCCTCGGTGCGGCAGATGCTTGCTGCGAGGAATTCTTTGGCCCGGGTCAAGAGTGTGGCCTGGAGGTCCTTCAGTATCTCCGGCACCCTTGCTAGCAGGCTATCCCAGCCTACCTTCTCTTTTTTGCGGTTGTCCCGTCGCACCAGCACCACCTGTTGTGCCTGCAGGTCGCGCGGCCCGATTTCCAGGCGCAGCGGTACGCCTCGCAGTTCCCATTCGCTGAACTTCCACCCGGGAGTGTATTCGTCGCGGGCATCCACCTTCGTCCGGATTCCCGCATCTTCTAACGCTTTGGCCAACTCTTCGGCCTTGGCGATCACTTCCACCATTTCCAAGCCATAAAAGATCGGCACGACCACCACCTGGATCGGAGCCACCCGCGGCGGCAGAATCAAACCGGAATCGTCTCCATGCGTCATCACCAAACCCCCGATCAGGCGGGTGGAGACTCCCCAGGACGTGGACCAAGCGTATTTTTGCTCCCCATCCGAATCCAGGAACTTGATGTCGAAGGCCCGCGAGAAATTCTGGCCGAAGTAGTGAGATGTACCACACTGTAGCGCCCGGCCGTCCGGCATCATCGCTTCCAGGGCGTAAGTCGCCTGCGCGCCGGCGAACTTCTCTTGTGCGGATTTCGGCCCCATCAAGACGGGGATCGCCAGCTCGTTCTCGACCAAATCCTGGTAGATCCCGAAGATACGAAGGGTTTCCTCCATGGCATCCTCGTGCGTACGATGGACGGTATGCCCCTCCTGCCAGAGGAATTCGGTGGTTCGCAAGAACAGGCGGGTGACTTTTTCCCAGCGCACCACGTTGTTCCAAAGGTTGATCAGGATCGGCAAGTCACGATAGGAACGGACCCACTTGGCGTACATCGGCATGATGATCGCTTCGGAGGTCGGCCGAATGGCCAGGCGTTCTTCCAACTGCTCGTCACCGCCATGAGTTACCCAGGCTACTTCGGGAGCGAATCCCTGCACATGTTCCGCTTCTTTGGTCAGAAAGCTTTCCGGGATAAAAAGGGGAAAATAGGCGTTCTGGTGGCCGGTAGCTTTCAATCTTCGATCCAGGGCCTCCTTGATCAGTTCCCAGATGCCGTAGCCGTAAGGCCGATAGACCATGCAACCCTTGATCGGGGTATAGTCGGCCAGTTCTGCCCGGCGCACGATCTGCACGTACCAGTCGGGAAAATTCTCCGATTTCTTTGGAATTGCAGTGACGAATTCTTCCGCCATTTTTGATCTCTCCTTCCCGGATGTTCTGCGGGATGTTGCCCGTCAATCTATCAGGTGCTGCTTCCAGGGTCAACCGGTGGCAAAGACTGGCGGGGCGGATTCCAGCGCGGGCTTTGTGTCATCGGTCGCTTGCCCCAAGTGAACAGGACCACGAGCAGGATTCCTGCCAGAAAGCCACCGATGTGTGCCTGGACGGCCACGCCAGTGGAGGAGGCGATCAGGAACTGCGAGCCGAACCAGATGATCAAATAAAGCCAGGCCGGCAACGGGATCAAGTTGGCAAAGCAGCCTAATGGAATCAGCGTGATGATCGGAGCACTGGGGAAGAGATAAATGTACGCGCCCATTACTCCCGAGATGGCTCCGGAGGCTCCCAGCATCGGCATGTAGGGATACGAGCCGGAGAAGAGGATGTAGCTGAGACTGGCTGCCACTCCAGTCAACAGGTAGAAAAAGATGTATCGTATGGGACCCAGGAAATCTTCGATATTGTCGCCGAACACCCAAAGGAAAAACATGTTTCCCAGAAGGTGCATCCAGCTGCCATGAAGGAACATCGAGCTGATCAACGCATTCAGATTCTCTTCGGACAGAATTAAGGAGGGGATTGTGCCATAGAGATTGACGAAATCGATGCCGGCTTGGGTATCCAATCCCAGGTTGAGTTGATAGAGAAAGAAGGCCAGGTTGACCGCAATCAGGGTCACCGTCACCACCGGGAATGTCCGGCGCCGATTCAGATCCCAGAGGGGAATCACCATCTAGCGGCTCTCCCAGACGACAGCGACAATTCGATCGGCGTCGATCTCCACACGTAAAACCTTACCTTGGGCTTCGGATCCGGCAAAAGCGAAATCTATCCGGTTCAATTCCCGTCCGTTGCGGCTGTAAAGGAACCGCAGAGCATGGCGATCCGTGCTGACCATCAGATTGTTGTTAAGGGCACTGCCATGGAACCGTTCGTCTAAACCGACATCTAAAGTCCGCTGTCCGTCGATCAATTCCTGGTTGATCACGGAGTACTCGCTGGTGCTTCCATGGATGTAGATGGCCAGTTCCACTGGGTAGAATCCATGGCGCGGCCAGAATCCATAGACCAGGATTGCGACCAGGATCAGTAGGGCCACCACGACCGCTCCTGTGCGCTTTGTCATGCGCTCATCCTAGCATGCGTTCCCTTCTATACCAATCTCAGGCGGAATCCCGCTCCGGTGAGGGTCGATTGGCCAGAAATACCCCGGCAATTACCAACACCGCGCCCCCGATCAAGAACAACGTCAGCGGTTCCCCCAAGATCAGCCAGCCGGAAAAGAGGGCGATCACGGGCGTCAAGTATTGGTAGGAGGCAGTCGTGGCCGCCCCCAGAATCCGTACCGCCCGGTTGTAGATAATGTAGCAGAGGAACATATTGAAAAACGTCAGGAAAAACAGGGCTCCCCAAGCGGCACCGGAGAGCTTCCCCAGGGCAGCGATCGGTCCGCCGCTCCAGGGCAACAAGAGCAGACAGGGAAAGAAATGAGAGTAGGCGGAGATTAACAGCGGAGAAGCGAATCGCACTCCACGGACCATGGTCACATAACCGGACCACGACAGGGAAGCGGCCAGTACAATTAACACCCCTCCCAGATGGGCGAAATCCAAACCCGATCCCTTCCAACTGATCACAAAAATCCCGGCAAAGGAAATCAGGATCCCTGCGATCTTGGCCCACCCCAACCGTTCCTTCAACACCAGCGCAGCCAGGATGCCGGTGAAAATCGGGCTGGAGCCCACCAACAGGCTGGCCATGCCGGAAGTGATCTGCTGCTGGCCGATGGTCAAGAGCATATGGTAGCTCAATACACCCGCCAGGGAGGCGAAAAAGAGGACGGGAAGCTCTTGTCGGCGCGGCAGTGGAACCCGCCGATACATTGCCAACAGGGCTACCAGATAAAAAACCGAAGAAAAGAGAATACGCAGCGTGGCCGCATCAAAGGGTGACAGCTCCCGCAGTAGAATCTTCAAGCTCCAAAAAGCGTTGCCCCAAAAGAGCATCACCAAGAGCATGGACAGGTTGGTCTGGATCCGCTGTCGTCGACGATTCACGGCATTTTGACCTACGGCAGGGTTTGCAGGAAACCCAGCGGATTCATGACGACGCGATTTTTCATTTTCTGCCACTGGCGGGGGGATCTCGCCGGTTACCGGCTAAGATTCTGGTTAGCCGATTCCGTTTTGGCGGCGGGGCGGTAAGTGGCAGCATTTACCAGCACCACGCCACCGATCACGAGGGCTGCGCCGAACAGAAGGAAAATGTTGATGGGTTCTCCCAACAACAACCAGCCAAAGAACCGGCCACCACCGGAGGTAGGTAAAGGTAGGAGGATGTGGCGGTGGCACCCAGAACCTGCAGAGAACGGTTGAAGACAATGTAACCCAATACCGTGCAGAAAAGCGCTAGAAAGATCACAGATCCCCAGACCAGGGGAGAGAGGGTTGGCAGAAAACGATAGAAACCAACTCCTTCCCAAGGCAACAACAACGGCAGCGCCAGGAATTGGGTGTAGGCACTGACGAAAAGCGGTCCACGGCGGGCCACCAAGGGGCGGGAAAGAAAGGGATAAAAGGACCAGCCCAACATCGCACCCAGCACGGCCAGAACACCCAGCCAATTGGAGGTGCCTAAACCTTGGTTTCCCTTCCAAGAGACCAGAAACAGCCCCCCGAAGGTGACCAGGATCCCGATGCCCTGCCAGAATCCCAGCCGCTCCCGAAAGAAGAGCGGGGTCCACAAAGCGGTGAAGATCGGCGTGGCACCGATGATTAAGCTGGCGCTGCCGGCTGTAACCGATTGCTCGCCGATATTTAAAAGCAAATGATGACCTGACCCTCCCAGGATGGCCATCAGCCCAAGCGGAAGGAGATCGGATTTCCTGGGCAGGGGTACCCGGCGGAGGGTCAGGAGGAACACCAACAAAAACGAGACAGAGGCTAGCAAGAATCGCAACAGGGTCAGCCCCAATGGCGACAATTCCACCAAACCGATCCGGATCGCGACAAACGCATTCCCCCATAGCACCACAGTGAAGGCCATGGAGATGTGCGCGATGGTCTGCTGCCGTTGTGCCGTGCTGCCCTCTGTCACCCCGTTAGGAAAGCAGGGGGATTTCCCGGCTCCCCGGCTTGACCAAGCGGATTCCTTGCTGGCACAGCGTGCATTCCTCTTTCTTCCACGTCTGGATTTCCAGTCGCAGGAGGGAGGATGTCGGTACGCCGAAATCCAGCGGACGGATCGAGCGATCGATGATGGCACCCGCACCGACTACGTTCGCCCCGTATTTCTTGCAGACATCAATCGCTTCCATCAGCGAGCCACCAGTGGTGATGACGTCTTCAATCACCAGCACCTTTTCTTTCGGGTCCAGTACGAAACCGCGCCGGAGGGACATTTTCCCCAGTTCCCGCTCGGTGAATATGGCGCGCTTGTTCAGGTGCCGGGCCACTTCGTACACGACCAGGATTCCGCCCATGGCCGGTCCCACCACCGTGTCGATGTCCAGTTTGCGGAAATGATCCGCCAGGTCCTTGCCCACCTGTTCGGAGATGGCAGGGTATTGCAGCAATAGGGCACACTGGATGTAGCGGTCGGAATGCAGTCCGGAGGACAGGAGAAAATGGCCCTGTAAAAGGGCACTCGTCCGGTAGAGGGTTTGCATCAGCTCGTCGCGGTTCATCGGTCTTTCATCCTTTCATCGATTGCGTTGCGGATCCGATTGGTGGCTTGCTTGAAAGCGGTCTGACTGGCGTCCAGATAGCGTTGGGGCGGTAAGTCAACGTAGATAGGGTCCCGATAAGCGAAGAGGATCGCGCGGGAAGAGTTCACCAGCACACCCTCTCCTTTTCGGTCGAAGGCCAGGGCGATATCCGCTTCGCTGGCGCCCTGCGTGCCATACCCCGGTAGCAGGAAGAACGTATCTGGCAGAACCTGACGTAGGCGCTCCGCTTCTTGGGGATAGGTGGCGCCCACCACGGCCCCCAGGGAGCTGTAACCGCTCTCTCCGACGAAGGGAGAACCCCATTCCTTTACTTTATTCCCCACGGTTTCGAACAAAGGATGGCCTGCTACGTCCAGGTCTTGCAGGTCCGGTGCGGAAGGGTTGGAGGTGCGAACCAGGGCGAAGGCCCCCTTTCCCCGCGGGAAAAAGGCTAGAAACGGTTCGAGGGAATCCCACCCCAAGTAAGGGTTCAGCGTCACTGCATCGCAGGCCAGTGGCCCTTCTTCGTCCAGATAAGCACGGGCATATTCCTGCGCCGTGGAGCCGATGTCACCCCGCTTGCAGTCTATGATCACCAGGATTTGCAGTGCACGGGCCCGGCGCACAGCCTGCTCCAGGGCGCGGAAACCAGCACTGCCGAATCGCTCGTAGAAAGCCACCTGGAATTTCATGGCCGGAACCAACTCGGCCAGACTCTCCACCATCTCCAAAGAGAACCGCAAAAGAGCTGCTTCCGGTTCCAGCGTACGGAACGGCGGGGGTAGCAAATCCCACTTGGGATCCATCCCTACGCAGAGGGGAGATTGCTTACGACGGATCTGCTCTAGCAAACGGTCCGCGAAGTTAGTCAAGGCGAACTCCTCCGATCCAATCGTCGATTTGCTGGATGCCTTCTTCTTCCAGCAGTTGTTGCAGTTCCTTCAACACTCGCAGGGGGGCATCGTAGTGGCGAAAGGTGGCGCTGCCCACCTGGACCGCTCTGGCACCGACCAGCAAAAATTCCGCCGCGTCTTCTCCGGTCTCGATGCCTCCAATGCCAATCACCGGGATTTGTACTTGCTGACACACTTCCCAAACCAGGCGCAAGGCTAAGGGCTTGATCGCTGGGCCAGAAAGCCCAGCAAACGGACGGGAGAGCTGGGAACGTCGTGTACGGGTATTAATGGCCATTCCCAGGAACGTATTGACCAGAGCAATCGCATCCGCACCCGCTTCCTGGGCCGCTTGCGCAACCTGTCTGAGCTGGGGAGTGTTCGGTGTAAGTTTCACGATCAGAGACCGGGGAAACAACGGACGTAATGCCGTCACCAACTCGCGGGTTAAAGAAGCGTCAGAGCCGATCAGGCATCCTTTCTCCACATTGGGGCAAGAGATGTTGATTTCTAGGGCATCCACCCGCGACCGGTCGGCCAGGATTGCTGCCAACTGGAGATACTCCGCCTGGGATTCCCCGGCGATGGAAACAACTAAGGGTACGGTGATTCGCTGGAAAGGGAGCAAACCATGCAGCAGAAACTCTTCGATCCCGGCGTTCTCCAATCCAATCGAGTTAAGCAATCCACCCGTAGTTTCAAAGATCCGGGGTTGTGGGTTGCCCGGGCGAGGATGGAGGGTAATGGATTTGGTGACGAACGCCCCCAGGCGATCCAGGGGAATCAGGTCGGTGGCCGGTTCCCCCCCGCCATAGGTTCCGGAAGCCACCATCACCGGATTCGGCATCTGCAATTGTCCCAGACGGACGTCAAGCTGCATCGAACACCACATCTTCTGCCGGAAATACCGGACCCTCGTGACAGACGCGGGCATTTCGACGGTGTCCTGCCTGGAGCAATGGTACGACGCAACTCAAACAAAGCCCCACGCCACAAGCCATTCGTTCTTCCAGGGACACATAGCTGGGCAAGCCCTTCTCCCGGGCCAGGCGGGCTACCCCTGCCAATAAAGCCGCAGGCCCGCCGGCCAAGATTTGCTTGGGTTTCCAGGTCTCGATTACTCCGGGAAGCAGGTCCAGCAAGGTACCACGCTCTCCCAGGGAGCCGTCGTCAGTGGCGATCTGGGTTCGTTGCTTTGGGAAACAGGTGCCAAACCAGACCGAGTCCTTGCTGCGTGCACCCAGGAGGAAATGCTGTTCGGCCAGGGGATCCTGGAAACGGTGGAGCACGGCCGTGCCTACGCCGCCCCCCACGAACAGCGTACGGCCTAATGGCGGCAGCGAGAACACGGCACCGTGCGGCCCGGAAACTTCCAGGTCAGTACCCGGTGGAGCCGCAGCCAGTGCCTGGGTAAAACGTCCTCGCACCTGAATCACCAGGACCAGCGTTTCCCGTTCCTCCTGAAAGACCACAAAGGGTCGGGGCAGGTACGGATCACGGGCGACCGGGAACGTCAAGCGTACGAATTGCGCCGGAAGGCTTTCTAAGGGTTGATCGGTGTGCAGGACCAGGCGATCGATCGCTGACGCCAGCGGTTCATGCGCGACGATGCGGCTGGTAAGGAGCTTTACCATCTTGCCCGATCCACCGATCCCAGAAAAAGAACCCTTCCGCGGGGATCAAAGCCCATCCGAAAAGCAGGGCGGAGAAGGGACAGCTTCCTCGCCGGTAGTTGCCTCACTGTCCTCGTTATAAGGGACGCCGTTCCCGCCACCACCGGACAAAATCAGCAGACGCTACCAACTGACAAATGATGCCGACGATCTGGGCATCGAACTGAGTGTTTTGGTTTCGCCGCATCTCCAGCACGGTTTCCTCGATCGATAGAGGGGCTCGGTAGGGACGGTCGGATATCATGGCATCAAAGGCATCTGCCGCGGAAATGATCCTGGCTTCCAGTGGCGTCCGCTCCAAAGGGAGAGCTCCCGGATAACCCGTTCCATCCGCTTTCTCATGATGATGGGCAATCCAGGGCAAGATCTTGTGCAAGAAGCCGACGGGTTTGAGGATCTCCGCCCCTTCCGACGGGTGGGAGCGGATCACAACCCACTCCACTTCAGTAAGGGAGCCCTTTTTATGCAGAATCGCCGGGTCAATCGTCACCTTCCCCATATCGTGCAGATAGGCAGCGTACTCCAGCAAACGCAAGCGGTTCTCGCTGAAACCCAACCGCCGACCGACCTCGATGCATAAACCGGCGACACGATCGGAATGGCCATGGGTGTAAGGATCCATCGCTTCGATGGAACCGACTAGGGCTCGCAAAGCCTGGCGGTAAACATCCCGCATGCGAAGGTAGAGCCGGACCGCATAGAAAAACACGCAGAGAGGAAGCAAGCCGAGCAACAAACCCGCTACACCCAGCTGGAAGTAAACAGGCACCAGTAGGATCGTGGACAAGCCCAGCACGCAGAAAACCGCCAAATAGAGCGGGTGCCCCAACGTTCCCACAAGGCGTCTCAAGTCCCCTCCAGCGGAGGTTCGGATCAGGATCGTCAGAAGCGCGGCAGTCAGATAATAAACGGCGATCGTGCCTGCCAAACTGAGAAACAACGTCAGGGAATAGGTGGAAAGATCGACCGGTCCCAATCTGGGTCCGATGACATATTGGTGAACCAGCACGGCCGCCCCAGATGCGCCCAGGGTTTGCACGAGGGCATCTGTCAGATCTGGAGGGCTGAATTTCAGCGTTTTATGGAAAAGGAACAGGCCGAATAGCGAAAAGACCATCGCCAGTAAACCCGGTAGTGGACCAAAGATAAAAAAGGCAGCCAGGATCACTCCGCCGGAGGGCGAGATCAGATGACCGAGAAACGATACGTCAAAAAAACGCAACAGGAATGCTGCAGTGGCGACCAGAAATAAATCGAGAGTGAATAGTCCCTTGAGGATGGATTGGATCAGCAGGTAGAGAAACAGCAGGATCAAACCAGTCAGGAACCAAACGGATATCCGCTCCAGCGTAGGAGGTTTCATCTTTCCAAATCCTTCACGACCACGGCCAGCATTCGGACGACTTGGGGGTCGAGGTCCCCTCCGCTGCGAGCCTGAACTTGAACCAACGCCGCCTGGCGGTTCCCGTTCAAACGGTACTCCTGCTCTTCCATGAATTCGCAGGCAGCGATGATCCGTGCCCCCAAAGGAATCGGTTTCTCCGGAAGTATGCGGTCAGTTCCGTCCCAGCTCTCATGATGAAGACGGATATAGGGAGCGGCGCGACGGAGAAAATCCATTGTTTCCACTACTTTGGCTCCCGCCAGCAAGCCATCTTGGATCACCGCCCGGTCGCGCAAGGAAGGCCGTTCAACGGTTCTGTGAAGCTGACGGTTCTCCAGGCCCAGAAAACCAATGTGGCGGAGGTAGGCGGCATAACCGATAACCTCCGCTTCCTCATCCGACAAACCCAGGCGATGGGCGACGGAGGTGGCGTACTCGAAGATTCTTTGGCTGCGCCCAGGCTGACCAAACTTGCGATCCACCGTATTCATCAAAGCCTTCACGGTTTCCGTGTAGGTTTTTTTGATTTCGATATACGTCTGAAAGATGAAACGGGAGGCGAAGAACGGCAGAAGCAGGATCAACAACCCCCAATACCCTAAACCGACGTAGATGTAAGCGATGAACAGGGCGAAAGGAATCGTGATCAACAGGTTGCGAAATTCCCAGCGCGCTCCCTGAGAAAAAACGCGGAAAAAGGATACCCTTTCATCCAAAGCAATGGCACCCGCCAACAGGGCACTGTTGATGAGAAATAATGCCAAACCCGCCAATGCAGCCGGGCCAATCGCGGCGCCCAAGTTGGGGGAGGCGATCGCGAACGCGTGACCCCCCACGGTATAGTACACCAGTGCAGCCACCCCGTAGGAAACGGCGAGTTGCGCGCCATTGAACAAATGGGTGTACAACTTGCGGAATGGCAAACGATCCGGAAGGGTACCCGCGCATCCGGGAATTGCGATGGCGAAGGGACCAAACAGCAATAGTGCTGCAAGGTTTACATGCGAAGCCACGGAGAGGCTGGCGTTGAGATTGGGCAGATTCACGGTCAATATATAGGCCACATAACTGATCAGAAAGAAGGCCAAATAATCCCAAAGACGGGAGAGCTCAAAGAAGGGGATCACAAGGACCAGAGCCGCAACACCCAACCCGATGATCGCTACAAGGTAGATCCGCAGACGGAGCGAGAGTTCAGTCATAGAAACAATCCGGACGGCGCATTCCCCTATGGTTCAATCAGTGACCGCCCCACTTGAGGTCCGCGCCAGAGGCGAGGATCAGCGTGGCGATGCTCGCGATAAACCAAAACACGCGCGCTAGCCAGGTTCGGGACATCTGAATACCCCCTTTCGCCTGTTTTTTTGAATAAACAAGCGCTTCGCTCGGGGATACCCGCTTCAGAATACGCCGTCCTAAAGAGTATTATACTACGACTCCCGCAAGAAGAGGACTATTTCTTGATCGGCCGGCCAATCGCACGGTTGATTGCAGCCAATGTGGCCTTGACGGCGGATTCCTCCTCATTGTCCCGAATCAAGCTCGCCCCTGCCAAGCGCAATGTCTCCCGGAATCCCCGATCTCCAACCAACGAAACGATCGCTGGTTCCACGTTGCCGATCCGATACACCTCTTGGGATACGAACCGCTCCGTCCCCAGGAAATCGTTTACAGCGGCCAACGCTGCTTGGGCGAACCCCTGCAACGGCTCGGCCGGCTGGGCACCCGAAAGTCCAAGAAACTCCTGGCCCCCTGCCGTAACCAAGACCACTTCTGCCTGGGTTTGTTGATCCTCAATGTGAGTGCGCACGGCCTTGATTTTCAATCGCGTTTCCTTGGCCGCACCAATGTCTGCCAAGTTCTGCTGCACCACACCGATTTTTTTGTGGTCCACGCGCCGACCGAACTTCACCAAGAGCGTGGATTCGGTATCTCGGACGATTTGCTTGGGGTTCCGTTCGTCCGAGGCGAGGATGTGCACCTCGATGATTTCTCCCTGTCCATCGCTGATGATCCGTGCGCCCAGCACCGAACGAATTCGCGATACGGCACCTTCCATTTCTGCGAGTTCTTTCAAAGCCCTTCCTCCTTCCGCTTCCTTTTTCCGCTTCTGTTCCATTTTATCACTGTTACCCTACCCTCTGCTAAAATGAGGCGCGTGAATGTCCGATGGCTTCCCCACACTGCCGATTTGCGACTGGAAATTCAAGCCGCCACGCAGCGCGAATTGTTCGCGACGGCGATGGTGGCCCTGATGCGGCGAATGGTGGAGGGGCCGATCCAATCCCGCAGTCGGCGCACTTTGGACTGTCAAGGACTCGATCGCTCGTCGCTGTTGGTGAACATGCTGAATCAGGCGATCGCATTGTTCGATCGAGAAGGGTTCTTGGCAGGACAGGTATCCATCGACACCTTGGGTGCCCGTCATCTGCGAGTCACTGTGGTAGGGGAGCGGTACAAACCGCACCGGCACCGGGTGCAAATCCTGTTCAAGGCCGCAACCTATCACAGGTTATCGTTGGCAAGGCACGGGAAGGGTTGGCGGGCGGAAGTGATTTTTGATGTTTAAGAAAGGAACTCCATGAAAACGCTAGAAGAGAAAATCGCCGGTAAAGAATGCCGGATGGTCATAGTAGGCCTTGGCTATGTGGGCCTGCCCCTGGCCCTGGCCTTCGTCGAGGCGGGTTTTGCCGTCATGGGGCTGGAGAAGGACACCGGCAAAATAGAAGCTCTGCAGCGAGGAGAAAGCTACATCGATGACATCCCCTCCCAGCGATTGAAAGCAGCGGTGGATCGGGGATTTAAAGCTACGCTCTCTGCCGAGGAAGCCTACGCGAAGGCCGATGCGATCTTCATTTGCGTGCCGACTCCCCTGACCATCACCAAAGACCCCGACCTTTCTTTCATCCAAGAAGCCGGGGAAGCCTTCGCGCCGTTCCTTCGCCCCGGAAATGTGGTACTTCTGGAGAGCACGACCTACCCTGGTACGACTGAAGAAGTGCTGTTGCCGATCCTGACCCGGGGGGGGATGCAAGTGGGAAAGGATTTCTTTCTGGCCTTTTCTCCCGAACGGGTGGACCCCGGCAACAAGTCCTATGGCATCCGCAACACACCGAAAGTGGTCGGCGGAGTGACTACCCGTTGCACCGAGCTTGCGGCCAGCCTTTATCGCCAAGTGGCGGATGATGTGGTCCTTGTCTCTTCCACCCGCGTGGCGGAAATGTGCAAGCTTCTGGAGAACACCTACCGGGTCGTAAACATCTCCCTGGTCAACGAGCTGGCCCAGCTCTGCCATCGAATGGGCATCAGTATTTGGGAAGTGATCGGCGCTGCCTCCTCCAAGCCTTACGGGTTCACCCCCTTCTATCCCGGTCCCGGTATGGGTGGCCATTGCATTCCCATCGACCCCTTTTACCTCTCCTGGAAAGCCAGAGCGTACGATTTTAATCTTCGCTTCGTAGAACTGGCCGGTGAGATCAACGATGCCATGCCGCGCCATGTGGTGGACCTGGTGATCGAAGGCCTGAACCGACATGCCAAGCCGCTCTACGGCAGCCGGGTGCTCGTGCTGGGGGTCGCCTACAAGCAGGACATCGCCGATGTGCGGGAATCCCCTGCCTTAAAGATTATCCCCATGCTGGAGCGACGGGGGGCGAAGGTGGTGTTCATCGATCCCTTGGTTGGAAGCGTTCGTTTCGACGAAGGTCTACGCCACTCCCTTCCGTATTCTACACAGGCAATTGCAGAAGCGGATTGCGTGCTGTTGCTCACCGCACATCGTTCGTTCCCCTACCATGAGATTGCTCAAACAGCGCGCTTGATCGTAGACACGCGCAACGCCTTGGCGGGACTGCCGGGGGAGCATATCATTCGGTTGTAAGGAGGGAAGCCCATGGCAGAAATCTTTAAAGCCTATGACATCCGCGGGATCGTACCCGAGGAGCTGGACGAGGAGAAAGCCTATCGCATCGGCCGAGCCTTCATCCGCTATCTGAATGTCGACCGCCTGGTTTCCGGCTATGACGCCCGCCTTTCCTCTCCCGCTCTCTCTTGCGCATTTCTTGCCGGGACCACGGCTGAAGGCGCCCAGACCACGGATATCGGCCTGGTGGGAACCAGCGTGCTCTATTTCAGCCTGGGCGCATTCCAGTTTCCGGCCGGAGCGATGATCACCGCCTCACACAACCCACCCCAGTACAACGGAATCAAGCTCCTGCGGGAAAAGGTTATGCCGTTATCAGGCGAGAGTGGCTTGCCGGAAGTGGAGGCCCTGTATCGGCAGATCCCCTCTGCTCCCTCCGGTCCACTGCGGGTCACTTCCCGCGATGTCTATGCAGAGTACGCCCGGCATGTGCTTTCCTTCATTGACCCGGCTGCCGTCCACCCCATGAAGGTCGTGATGGATGCCAGCAATGGTGCTGCCGGCCTGGAAGCGGACGCAACCTTTGCCCACTTGCCGATGCTTACGATCTTCCGGTTGAACTTCACTCCCGACGGACACTTTCCCAACCATGGACCCAATCCGGAGTTACCGGAAAATCGGAGCCAGATCGCGGCCGAGGTCCTACGGCAAGGAGCGGATTTGGGGATCGTTTGGGATGGGGATGGAGATCGCTGTTACTTCATGGATAACCATGGTGAGTTCGTAGAGGGTTATTTCATCACGGCGCTGCTGATCGAGGCCATCCTGCGCAAACACCCTGGCGAGAAAGTGCTGTTCGACCCGCGCTTGGTGTGGGCGAATTTCGATCAGGCGCGGGCTTTCGGTGGCATTCCCTTAGTGAATCGTGCCGGTCATTCCTTCATCAAGGCCCGCATGCGCCGGGAGAACGCCATTTTTGGCGGGGAAATGTCCGGCCACTACTACTTCCGCGAGAACTTCTACGCCGACAACGGTATGATTCCAGCCTTGCTGGTGCTGGAATTGCTGAGCAGGCGCGGGATCTCTTTATCTGACCTGCTCCAGCCGTTGCGGCAAAAATATCATATCTCGGGCGAGATCAATGTCCGGGTTTCCAATCCGGAAAAGTTATTGGAAGAAGTGGAACAGGCCTACGCCGATGGCCGCATTAACCACCTGGACGGCCTCTCGGTGGAATATGCCGACTGGCGTTTCAACTTGCGATCTTCCCAGACCGAACCGCTGGTGCGGTTGAACGTGGAAGCCAAAAGCGAGCAAAAAATGGCCGAGATGCGGGATCAATTAGTGCAACGGATGGAGCGAGCGCAAACTTCTTGACCGCCACCTTTCGTCGCTGGATTGAAAAAATAAAGCATTCCTCCATCCTAATGCGGCAGACGGTGGCCCAGGCTGCCATCCTGCTCACCATCCTGTCCCTGTCGTCGAAACCGGTGGGGATGTTGCGGGAATTCGTCACCGCCCGCTACTTCGGCGCCACCGCCGCCAAGGATGCCTTCATCATCGCCAACAATGTTCCCGCCATCTTTGGCCTTCTGATTGGGGCCTTCATGGGCGCCTTTCTGCCGGCATTCGTTCGGCTGCGCGAGCAACAGGGAGAAACGGAGGCCTGGCGCTTTGCCTCCAAGGTTTTTACCTTTTTATTCCTGCTGGTGGTGCTCAGCAGCGCTGCGATGTTTTTCCTAGCGGGACCTTCCGTCAGCCTGCTGGCCGGTGGCCTGGACCAGGAACGGCACGATTTGGCGACATTGCTCACCCAGTACCTGACGCCAATCCTCTTCATGAACGCTTTTCTGGGCTTTTTCTCCAGCATTCTCAGCTCCTACCGTCATTTCCTGCTGCAGTCCGTGGCTGCTTTTTTAGCCAATTTCATCCTGTTGGGCACTGTGATCCTGTTTGCTCCCCGTTGGGGCATCCCAGCCCTGATCGCCGGTTCCATCGGGCAAATCCTATTCCAATTGCTGGTGGTGGGTGGAGGGCTGTGGCGGCGCAAACCCTATCTGCGGTTGGATTTCCATTGGCGCGATCCCTCCCTCTACCGCATCATTCGGCTGGCGATCCCGCTGGCCATCGGCGGTTTCATCGGTTTAATCAACCTACTGGTGGACCGCACCATCGGTTCCTACCTGCCGATTGGTTCCATTTCCACCCTGGACTACGCGCAGCGGATTCTGACGATTCCGCTAATGCTGATCGGGAACCTGACCGCCGCCCTCTACCCCTCCCTGGCCATCAGTTGGGCCCAACGCGAAGGACAGCAATTTCGCCTTTCCTTGGGTCGGGGTTTGTCTTCCATCTGGTTCATCATCATCCCGTCCACGGCCGGCCTGATTTTTCTGGGCAAACCGCTGATCTCCATTCTGCTGCAGACGGGAGCCTTTACTGCCGAGGACACCTCGCTCACCGCTGCCATCCTGTTGTATTACGCGCTGGGATTGTTCGCCGCTGCCGGCAGCGGAATCCTGTCCAACACCTTCGTCATCCTAGGAGACACCCTTACTCCGATGATTGCGGGGACCATCGCCATCGGGATCAACATTGGCCTAAACATCCTGTTCGCCTTGGCCTGGGGCATGGGCGCTCCCGGCCTGGCTTTGGCCACCACCATTTCCGGTACATTGAATTTCTGCGCCCTGCTCCTGCTACTGCAGAAAAAAGTCAGCGCCGGCATCTTTGGCGGTCTATGGCTCCCGGTGGGCAAGACCCTTTTGGCATCAGGGATCATGGGCACGGCCTGCTATTTCCTCTGGTGGGCTCTGGAGGGAATCTGGCATCCCACGCAATATGGACCCCGCCTGGGGTTGGTGCTGTTGGTCGTGCTGATTGGAATCAGTCTCTACACCTTACTTAGTTGGCTCTTGCGGATCCCCGAATTCGACCGGTACCGTGGCTACCTTCTAAGGGGGATCGGAAAGCTCAGGCAGATCACCGGCAGAACCAAAACCTGATTGTTTTTTCCCTCGCTACCCATTGCCGCTGGAAGGTGATGCCGTACCTATCATCCGCCATTTTGCTCTTGCCTCCCTCGGGGAAGGTCACGGCGGGGCAAGATCCGATCCGGAAATGTCGGGTCGGAGGGGTTCACGTCCGTCTGGCTAGCTCGTTTCCTGCGCCTTCTCCCGTAAGAAACGGGCCGCTTCCTCGGGTGGCGTCGGGTTGATGTAAAAGTCCGTGCCCCACTCGAAACCGGCTGGTGTCGTCAGGCGAGGGAGGATCTCGATGTGCCAGTGGTAGTAGGGGAGGGAAGGCAGACCGAGAGGTGTGGAATGGATCATCAGGTTGTAAGGCGGATCGTTCACCACCTGCTTGAGCAGGGTCAGCGCGCGAGGCAATACCCCGGATAGCTCTTTGATCTCCTGGTCGTCGATGGCCGAGAAAGCGGCGTTGTGGTTTTTGGGGATGATCGTCGCTTCGAAGGGAAAGCGGGAAGCATAGGGTGAGAACACTAGGAAGCCGGGTGTATCCAGGATCACCCGTTTGCCCTGGCTCAATTCCTCCTGGATCATGGTGCAGAACACACAGTCCCCGGCATGTTCGTAGAGGGTGTGCGCCGAGTCCATTTCCTCCTTGATCCGTCGCGGCACGATCGGTGTGGCGATCAGCTGGGAATGCGGGTGGTGCAGGGAAGCTCCGGCAGAGCGCCCCTTGTTGCGGAAAATTAGGATGTAGCGGAGGCTTTGGATTTTGGAAAGCTCGCGATAGCGCTGGCGGTAGGCCAAGATCACCCGTTCCATCTGCTCGCTGGGAAAATCAGCCATGTCCAGGGAATGGTCAGGAGTCTCGATGATCACCTCGTGTGCTCCCTGCCCGGCGATGGAGGTATAGAGCCAGGAGTGGCTGTGGACAGGTTCTTCGTCCTTTACCAGGGCAGGATACTTGTTGTCCGTGACGCGCACGAACCAACCGGGCTGGTTGGGCTTGGTTCCTGGCTGGCGGATCGAAAAGAGCTCGTCCGGAGTTTCCTTTTCCCGCCCTTCGCAGAAGGGGCAATGCTCTGCCTTGTTGTTCACCGACTCATCTCTTAGTGGTTTAAAGTCTGAAGGTCGTTTGGTGCGGCTCTTGGCGATAATCGCCCATTCTTCCAGAATGGGGTCCTTGCGGATCTCCGGCGCAATGACAAGGCCCAATCGTTTGGCATGAAGGAAACTGGCTTTGCGATAAAGGTCTTCGTAATGAGGGACCGCCCGATCCCAGGAATAATTGCCGAGCATGGCATTCTTGACGATCTGGTTCCACTGTTTTTTATCGCCAAACAAATTCAAAGCATTCGTGATCGCCGCATGAAAATCCTCGGCCCGATATTCCGAGAAGAGGAAGCCGTTGCCTTCTTCCGTTTCCGGGTTGTATGGGAACACGGTATCGGATAAACCGCCGGTTTTTCGCACCACCGGAATGGTCCCGTAACGCATGGCAATCATCTGGCCCAGGCCGCAGGGTTCGAAGCGGGAGGGCATCAGGAAAATATCGGCGCCGGCATAAATCAGCTTTGCCAGTTCGGCATCAAACTTGGCCTGCAAGCTCAACTTATTCGGTTGCTTGGCCATCACCTCGCGGAATAGCGTTTCAAAGCGTTCTTCTCCCGTTCCCAGGATCACCAGTTGGACATCTTGTTCCAACAGTTGCCCCAGGATCGGCGGGAAGAGATCGAGTCCTTTCTGTTCTACCAACCGTGAGATCAAAGCCAGCACCGCAAACTCCTCGTTTAAGGGAAGGCCCAGGCGCTCCTGCAGTTTGGCTTTGGCCAACTTCTTGCCGGCCGGATTGGCGGCCCTAAAACCGAAAGCCGCCGGGTCAAAGTCCACCACGTCGATGCCATTGAGGATACCGAACAATTGCTTCTTGCGGGAAGCCAGGATTCCCTCCAGCCCCATTCCCAGGGGTGGAGTCTGAATCTCCCGCGCATACGTTTCACTGACCGTGGTGACCAGGTCGCTGGTCACGATTCCTCCCCGCAGCAGGTTCACGCGCCCATAGAATTCCACCCGCGGATCCTGCGGGGACATGGCCAACCCGGCGGTGGCCAGGAAATCCGCGTCGACGTAACCCTGGTAGGCCAGGTTGTGGATGGTCAGGATGGAGGCAAGATTGGCATAGCGGGGATCTTGGGCCAGGGTGGACACCAGATACAACGGGACGGTGCTGGTGTGCCAATCGTGCACGTGTACCACATCCGGCAGCCCCACCAGCTGGAAAGCTTCCAGGGCTGCGCGAGAGAAGAAAGCGAACCGCTGGGCGTCATCGGGATATCCGTAGACCTTAGGTCGCGAAAGCAGAGCTTCGTGCTGTAGGAAATAGAAGGGGGTCTCCTCCAGCAAAGTTCGTCGGACGGCAACGGTTTCCTGGCGCCCGGCCCAGCCCAGTTCAATGGTTCCCACCGTCTCCATCTCGGCCAGGCCGGCGATGGAGGAATAGCCGGGCAACCATACTGACACATCGTGCCCCCGCCTGGTGAGTGCCCGGGGTAGAGAGCTGGCCACATCGCCCAGTCCACCGACCTTGGCGAAAGGAGCCGCTTCCGCGACAATAAAGTTAATTTTCATGGTCTTTCCATCTTACGGGCCCACCCAAAATCCTGCAATGGAAATAAATCAAATTCAGGAGCACGTTTCGACGGTGGTATTTTGCCGCTGGTTTTTTTATACTCTTGAGTTTGATAAGTGCAAACGCCAATGAGCACGATCAGATCATTTACCACAGTACGGGAAGAGGGGCGCGGACCCAGCGTCAGAGTTTGGCCATGTGGCGCACAAAAGATGCCACGCGGTCGTTTTTCATCCTACCGAATCGAGGTGGCTTGATGAAACGAATTCAAGTCCTAAGACAATTTTCACCGCAAGCAGAGAACCTACTGGCCATCCTGCACGCTTTAGCCAGGCAAAACCCGGGCAATGATCTGACGCGGGACGATCTGACCGAGGTTGCGCACTACCTGTCCCTTCCTTCCAGCCGCGTGCAGGGCGTAGCCACATTCTATTCCATGTATTCTTTAGTCCCCCGGGGTTCCTATGTCGTGCGGGTCTGCCAATCCCCTCCCTGTCATCTGATGGGGGGACGGAGCCTATTAGCGGAATTGTCCCGCCAGTTGGGAATAGAAACAGGGCAAACTTCCGCCGATGGGCGGTTCACGTTGGAAACTACCGAATGCCTGGGCCATTGCGAGGGTGCACCGGCCATGCAGATCAACGAGGAGGTCTACGGCAATCTGACGGCGGAACGGGTAGCAGCCATCCTGGAGGATAAGCGCCGGGGGATCCAAACGGTCCTGCCGGTCACCGCCGAAGCGCCCCGACTGCTGCCGGGCGGCAAGCGGATTGTGCTAGAAAATGTGGGCCAAATCCACCCGGAACGGATCGAAGACAGCTTGGCCCGAACCGGATATAGCGGGTTGAAAAAAGCCTTGTCTCTTACACCGGAAGTGGTGATCGCCCTAGTGGGAATGTCCGGCCTCCGCGGTCGCGGTGGCGCCGGGTTCCCGACCGGCCTGAAGTGGAAGTTTACGGCCAAGGCCGCCGGAACCCCCAAGTACATCGTCTGCAACGCGGACGAAGGGGAGCCGGGAACCTTCAAAGACCGTCCGATCATGGAAGGAGACCCGCACAAGCTGGTGGAAGGAATGATCATCGCCGGTTATGCAATTGGAGCCGGCAAAGGTTACATCTATGTCCGCGGCGAATATGCCCTTTCCATCCAGCGCCTGCGAAAGGCCATTGCCGACGCCCGCTGCCATGGCTTCCTTGGTTCCCACGTGCTCGGCAGCGGCTTCGCTTTTGACCTGGAAGTGAAGGAAGGGGCGGGGGCCTACGTTTGCGGCGAAGAGACCGCCCTGATCGAATCGCTGGAAGGCAAACGCGGTCAACCCCGCGTCAAACCTCCCTATCCAGCCAATACCGGTGTTTACAACCTGCCGACCGCCGTCAACAACGTGGAGACGCTGGCCAATGTACCGGGCATCCTTAGCCACGGCGCGGACTGGTTCCGCGGTTTCGGCACCGACGCTTGTCCCGGCACCAAGATTTACCTGGTGATGGGCGATGTCAACCATCCCGGGTTCCTGGAAGCGGACATGGGCACAACCCTTTCCGAGATCATTTATCGCTACGGGGGAGGGATCAAGGGCGGCCGCAAGTTCAAAGCGGCCCTGGTTGGCGGCGCCGCCGGGATGTTTCTCGGTCCGCCCGCGCTTTCCGCCAGGATGGATTTTGATGCGATGAAGGAATTCCAGGCGACGCTCGGTTCCGGCTCCGTCCTGGTGATGGATGAAACCCGATCCCTGCCGGAGATGCTGTGGTCCGTCCTGCACTTCTTTGAGCACGAGTCCTGCGGCAAGTGCACCCCCTGCCGGGCCGGCTGTGCCGAATTGGTCAAGATCGGCGCCCGCCTGAAGGAAGGGACCGCCAGCGCGAAAGACTTAGACGTGATGCTGGATCTCTCCCAGGTGATGTGGACCAGCTCCCTCTGTCCCCTCGGCCAGTCCCTGATTATGCCGGTGAAATCCGCCCTGGATAATTTTGGCGCCGAACTGCGGTTCCAGGCACAATAGGAGAAGCGCGATGACGATCCAAATCAAAATTGATGGCAAGGAAATTGAAGCCCAGGAAGGCCAAACCATCCTCCAGGTTGCCCAGCAGCACGGGATCGAGATCCCGGTGCTCTGCAATCACGAGGCCCTGCTCCCCTTCGGCGGCTGCCGGATGTGCCTGGTGGAAGCCGGGCCGGGAGCGCTGAAAGCGGCCTGCACCACTCCGGTGACCGACAAGATGGACGTAAAAACCCGCTCGGCCGAAATTGACAACGCCCGAATGACCATCCTGCAGCTTCTCTTTGGCGAGCGCAACCACTACTGCATGTACTGCGAGTCCACCGGCAATTGTGAGCTGCAGGATCTAGGGTCCCAGCTGGGGTTGGACCACTTCGAATTTGCGCCATTCCAGCGGAATTTCCCGCAGGACACCTCGCATCCCTATTTCCTGCTCGATCACGCCCGTTGTGTGCTCTGCGGCCGCTGTGTCCGGGCCTGCTCCCATCTGGCGGGTCACATGACCTTGGGCGTGCGGGACCGCGGCACCGAATCCCAGGTGGAAATCGACCTGGGGGTTCCGCTTGGGAGCTCCACCTGTACCTCCTGTGGTCTGTGCGTGCAAGTCTGTCCGACGGGGGCGCTGACCGACAAGCGGTCCGCCTACCTCGGCCGGCGGGAGAAAGACATCGAAGTCTTTTCATCTGCCTGTGATCGCTGCCCGGTCGGCTGTGGCTTGGACATCTACAAGCGCAGCAATTTCATCCTAAAGATCTGGGGAAACTGGCAGGCCGAGCCCAGCAAAGGTGTTCTCTGCAAGAAAGGCCGCTACCAACCCCTCTACGAGACCCGGACCCGGCTGACCGCTCCCTGGCGCAAAGAGGGCGGCCAGTGGAAAGAGCTGGCAACCGATGAAGCGTTGGAGAACATCGCCCAACGTCTGGACGGTGCCGCCGTCGTGGTGGAAGGCAGCCTTGGCAACGAGGCGCTGGCGGCGTGGAAGAAACTGGGCCTGCCGCTTTATGCGGCCGACGATGTGCAGCCGCCTCTGGCTTCCACCGCCACATTGGCCTCTCTTACCCGGGCCGATGCCGTGGTGGTGTTGGGGTTGGATTTAAACCAGGAGTACCCCGTGGTCGGTTCCCTGATCAAGCGGCGAACCTGGTGCGGCGCTGCCCGCCTGATCCTGGTGGATAGCGGCTTCAACTCGCTGGACGCGGTGGCCCAGTCCGTCTACCACTGGAAAGACCTGGATACCGCCTTGGGCGAAGCCCGTGGATTCCACAACGTGGTGGTGGTCTACTCCCGACTGACGCCGGCGACGACCGAAACCCTGAAGCGGGAATCTCGTTTCCAGCTCCTGTTCCTGCCCTACGAGACCAATACCTACGGACTGCAGGCGCTGGGGATCCAGCCCGGCAGGCCCCAAACTGAAACCGTGCTCGTCCTGGGCGAGAACCTCCAGCAGCTGCGTCAGCGATTCCCCCAGGCCTTCCTGGTTGCCCTGACCCCTTACCGCACGCCGGCAGTGGAGGAAGCGGATTTGCTGATCCCGATCCCGGGCCCGTTTGAGACCACCGACAGCTTTATCAACATAAACGGTCTCCCGGTGGAACGGAACCGCGTGCTGACACCGCCGGCCGCTGCCGTCGACCCGGTCGCCTTGGCGCGCGCACTCGCCGCGAAAGCGGGAAAACCCCTATAGGAGGATCACAATGACGAAGAAAGTGATTTTCGCATCCGACTGGCTGGAAGGTTGCGCCGGTTGCCACATGTCGTTTCTGGACATGGATGAGCGCCTGGTGGAGCTGGTGCAGATGGGATTGGAAATCACCGCCACCCCCATCACCGATCTCAAGGAACCGGCTCCCGGCACCGACCTCGGCCTGATCGAGGGAGCAGTGGCCACCGACCACCAGCTGGCCGTGGCCAAAATGTTCCGCGGACGCTGCAAAATCCTGGTGGCGATTGGGGATTGCGCCGTCTTCGGCGGCATAAACACCATGCGCAATTGGATCCCTTTACCCGAGCTGCTGGAGCGCGGTTACATCACCACCGAAAGCACCGTGGAGGGGAAAATTCCCCAGGGACCGGGTATCGGCAAGCACTTGCCGCGCTGCATGGCCTTAAACGAAGTGGTCAAGGTGGATTTCTACATCCCCGGTTGCCCGCCCCCGGCCGACGCCATCTACCAGGTCCTTGTGGACGTGCTGGAAGGCAAGACCCCGCTACTGACCGGCGAACTGCTGAAGTACGAATAGGAGCGAGCAATGGGCGAAAAGATTCTGATTAATCCAGTCACCCGGATCGAAGGTCACGCCCGCGTGGCCATCTATTTAGACGGCGAAGGCAACGTGGAAAAGACCGTGATGCACGTGGACCAGTTCCGCGGTTTCGAGAAATACACCGAAGGGCGGATGTTCTATGAGATGCCGGTGATCACCCCCCGCATCTGCGGCATCTGCCCGGTATCCCACCATCTGGCTTCGGTCAAGGCTTGCGACGCCATCATCGGCGCCACGGTGCCGCGTCCGGCCAAGCTCCTGCGCGAGCTGATGCACATGGGCCAGATCATTCAGTCCCACTCCATGCATTTCTTCGAACTGGCCGGCCCCGACCTGTTGCTGGGCTGGGACGCCGACCCCAAGATCCGCAACGTGGTCGGCCTGATCCAGGCCAATCCCCAGTTGGTGCTGAAGGCGGTGGAGCTGCGCAAGTTCGGTCAGCAGATCATCGCCCTGCTGGGCGGCCGCCGAATCAACCCGCTCTTCGCCGTCCCCGGCGGCGTCAACCGCGGCCTGGATATCAACCGGCGGGACGAAATGCTTAAAGACATCGACCGGATGATCGGCTACCTGGAGGAAGGGATCGTCCTGGCCAAAGGCTACATCGAGAAGAACAAGCTGCAGTGCCTGCAATTTGCCGCGTTCCCCTCCAGCTACCTCGGTCTGGTGGGGCCCCATGGCGAACTGGAAGCATACGACGGCACCCTCCGCTTAATCGATGCGGCAGGAACACGGATCAAGGAATTTCCTGGTTCGGACTACCTGAACTACATCGGTGAGCGGGTGGAGGATTGGAGCTGGCTGAAGTGGCCCTACTACAAGCCTTTAGGCTGGCCCCGAGGGATCTACCGCGTCGGCCCCCTGGCCCGCTTAAACGTGGCGGACAAGGTCGCCACCCCCAAAGCCGGGCGCTACTTCGCCGAATGGAAAAGCATCGGCAACGGGAAACCGGTGGAGGGTTCGCTCTTCTATCATTTCGCCCGGTTGGTGGAAGCGATCTACGGCCTGGAACGGGCCCGTCAGATCCTGGAGGACCCCGAGGCGCTATCCGGCGACGTGCTGGCCCCCGGCGTACCCACCTGTGAGCGCGGCGTGGGCGTGATCGAAGCTCCGCGGGGCACGCTGATCCACGATTACCACGTCGACGCCGACGGAGCCATCACCCGGGTCAACTTGATCGTGGCCACCGGCCACAACAACTGGGCGATGAGCAAGGCGGTGGACGAGGTGGCCAAATGCTATGTGGACGGCAAGCACCTCACCGAGGGCATGCTCAACCGTGTGGAGGGCGCCATCCGCTGCTACGATCCCTGCCTGTCCTGCTCCACGCACGCTGTGGGCAAGATGCCGCTGCTGGTGGAGCTCTACGACCACGACGGAACGTTCCTGGAGCGGATCCAACGCGACGGAGCGTGAGCCAGGAACCGGAAGTCGGAAGCAACTCGCCACTCGTCCATCGCCGATCGAGAATCCTATTGCTGGGCTACGGCAACCAATACCGCGGCGACGACGGGATTGGTCCCGTCCTTCTCCAGCGCGTAGCCGCGGAGGTGGAGAAGATCCCGCTGCAGGAGTTGACGCTTGATTTGGCGGAGACGCTGGCACGGTATGAGCTGGTGGTCTTCATCGATGCCGCGGTTTCCGGCGACCCGGTGACCTGGCGTGAGCTGAAGGCGGACCATCGACCTTCTCCCCTGTCCCACCACCTGCCGCCGGAGACCCTGTTGTTTTATGCCGAAACGCTCTACCAGCGAGCCCCCCGGGCGTTTCTGCTGTCGGTGCGGGGGTATTCCTTCGACTTCGGGGAGCGGCTATCGCCGGAGGCGGAGGGCAACGTGCAGGCGGCGCTGGCGATTCTGGAGGGATGGTTGCAGGAGCAAAGGGGGAACTTGCCCTCGTAATTGTTCCGGCGCGGATGGTACGAAACCGCCTGCCCGTTTCCTTCGGGCAGGCGGTTTCGTTTTAGTCAGCGACACAGAGAGAAAAAAGAGGACGGGGCGCGTGACGCGCCCCGTCCTGAAACAGCTGAGAGGTTCGGTCTAGGGGATGGGTGGTGGGAATGTCCAGACAACGTGAAAATCGACGGTCTGGGTACCACCCGCCGGGTTCACTGCCAAAGCTGCGTAGGGCGGATAGACGGAGGTGGCGCCATTGACGACCTTGGTTTTGGTTTCAGTAATAATACCGGGAGGGGTGGGGGGCAGGTTGTCGAAGCGGACGGTGAGAGTGGTTGGGTTGGGGAACTGGCTGGTCCAGTCGTAAGCGCCGGTAGTGTCGGTGGTGGTGACCCCGATTTGGGTGGGACCTTGCAAGAAGACGACGGTCACGCCGGCGATCCCGGATTCGGAACCCTGTTCGGTACCAAAGTCGGATCGCTGCGTCACGACGCCGCTGACGGTGGTATCAAAGGTCTGCAACGCCACGTCGAACTCCCAGGTGTAGACCAGGGACTGGGTGCCGTTGGAGTAAGCGTCGTAGCCGGTGGCAATCGCCAGGTAGTGGCCGGTGCCGAGGCCGGTGCGGAACCAGGTTCCATCTTCCCAGAAGCCGGGCTGGAGGACGATGGTGTCCTTGGGATACCCGGGGGAGATGGAGTCAATGAAGAGGGTCATACCATCCACCCAGGTGCCGGCGGTGGTGTTGTAGACCCAGAGGGTGGAGCGGCCAGTGTCCAGGGTCTGGTTGAATTGCTTCCAGATGCCGGGCTGATCCCAGGCTACTCCGTCGAAGTAGGGAACCGTCACGTCAGAGAAGGAGCCGGGTTCCGGCCACTCGTCGACGTTTATGATCTCGCCGCCCAGACGCGGGCGCATGACGATGTACTTGATCACCGGCACGAACTCGCCGTTGATCAATTGCCATTCGAGCATGTAAGGATTGGCGGTTTGTTCTTGGGGTCGAAGGTCGTAGATCGGACGGAAGAAGATCTGGATCCACTGCTCACGCTGCAGGTCGGCCATCTTTTTGATCAGGATGTTGCCGTCCGGGGTGGGAACGTTCGGCGCGGGCAGGGAGGTATCCCAGATGCCGGTGCCGGCGATCACCTTGGGTGAATTTGCAGCATTGCCGGCGGTGTCCCAAGGAACGGTGACCTGGTCCTTGGCCATAAACTGCAGGGCAAGGTAGCCATTTTCGGAGATCGACGGAGGCGCCATGGGGTGCAGTGTCAGGTTGAAGTAATCCCAGGAACCCCAGTACTTGGGGGGGATTAAGGCATTGATGGTGGGCTTGACGCCCATCACGTCCTTAAGCGAGAAGACGGTTCCGTCGAAGGTGGGACCGACTTGCTTGACCAGGCCGTCCAGCGCATACAGCTCAGTGATAAACGGTACTTTTGCGTCGCCAAGCTGGGAATTCGTGCCGTAGGTTACCTGCACCAAATCGCGCAGCAGGTTCTCGTGCAGCAGGGTCCAGAACGCATAGACTGCATTGTAGTTGCTGCCGTTGGTGGCGTAGGCCGTGTCACCCCACACACCCTTGTTGTGATCGACATAGTAGCTTGCGCCGCCGAAGATCCACTGGCTGGAGAAGCCAATGGGAACCGTAACGGTTTGCGGCCCGCCATCGTCCTTCCAGACGTAGAAGGTGAGGCTGCCGAGACCGATCTGGGCCTTGGGGAAGTAGATGGTCTTGACGTTGCCGAACTGGTCCATGATCTGGATATTGATCATGTAGCCATCGGCGTTGGTGACCATGTTGACGTTGGTGACCACACCGTAATCCACCGGGCCGGCAGGGCCGGCAGCACTGGAAGAAGAGCCCATCCAGCGGACCAGCGGCTTGGCGGCGTCGTTAGGATAGGAGAAGAGCAGGTCGACCTTGCTGCCGATCCAGCTAAGACGCTCGTCCCAAAGGTTGTTGAAGATCAGGTCGCCGTCGAAGTTGTTGCTGTAGAAGGTGGCGCCGGATTCCACGGCACCCACCTGGCCCACGGGAGCGGTCGGTTCCGCGACGGAGCCGGTGATGGAGGCGGCGATAGTGGCGAATTCGCCCCGGCCGGGGAACAGCACGTCGTAGATCTTGCCGCTGGCTTTGATCTGGGTCACCCAGTCATTGCCCCACTGGTCCTTGGTGCGGTAGATGTCTTCCAGTGTCAGGCCCTTGGCGGTGTTCTCGGCGCCTTCCCAGCGAACCAGGGAGAACAAACCGGGACCGCTGCCGTCGGCAGGAATATGAGTCCCATTGCTGGCGTTGAGGGCGGAGGGTAATTTTTTGATCGGCGCGTAGTAGCCGGTGCCGGGAGAGTAGTAGTCGCTCGCGTACCAGCTGAAGGCGTCGTAGCCAGAGTTCCACATAGTATAGGAGGGATCGCCGCCGAGCAGGAACTTGGCCTCGTCCTCAATAACCGAGAGGAAGTAGCCGGGCTCGGTGGTGTAGGCAGCCTGCAGACGATGGTTCCAGGTGTTGTCGTCGGTGAACTCGAACTCGGAGGCGTAGAACTTGGTCACGCGGCCCCACTGGTCGTATGTATTTGCCCCGGTGTCGATGGGCAGGCAGTTCTTGATGATGTGGCCGGGCCAGACTTTGGCCAGAATGGCGTAGACCGGGTTGGCCACAATAGACTCGCTGAAGAAGTGGCCTTCGTAATCCTTATAGGTGCCTTTCTGGGCCAGGCCGCGGACGATGGAGATGTCGGCGTCCTTGATCAACATCACGTCGGGGTTCCAGATATTGGTGTCTTGCAGGAAGATTACGGCGCGGCCGGAGTCGATGGTGATGGTAGAGGGGGCCTTAACCTCGGTGGTGGGGTGGTAGACGCGCAGCTTGCCGTCGGCATAGATCTCGCCCACGGTCTTGCCGGGGAACCACGGTCCGCCCTTAACATCTGGAACCCTGTTGGCGGCGATCTTGTAGTTCACCACTTCATGTGGCAGCACGCGGACATAGTGCAGGGTGGAGATCTGGCGGTCCGGAGCCATGCCTACCTCGGGCACGTTGCCGGAGTAAATCACGCGGATCGGCTTGCCGATCAAGGTGGTCAGGTCCGCCGGACGGCCGCCGACCCACATCGAATCGGGGTGAATGTTGTACAGCCGGTGCACCGGCTTGAAGTCCGCCGGGTAGGAAAGGCCGTAATACTTAGCGATCAAGGCGGGATCAGTATCGCCGTAGAACTTGCCGTCCACCGGGTTGGTCCAGCCCTGGCCGTAGGGAATGAAGGTGCCGGGGAGAAGTTTATCATGCCCGATTCCGGTTGCGGTCGTGGTCCAGCCCTCAAGCAGCTCGATTTGGGCGGAGGAGGCGTAGACGTCGTAGGCTGGGGCGTTGGTGACCAAGGTCGCCATCTCGAAGAAACCGAGAGCCTCGGCCAGCGTCTTGTCGTCGTCGATCTGGTAGTACGCGCCGGGAACCGGTCCCTGAGTGGTCCAGGTCGGATTGTTGTCCCCCCAAGCGTTGTTCAGGCTGATGCCCACCGGGTAGACCCACATCGCGTTGTAGGTCATAATGGCCAGGTCGCCACGGGAGGCGGGGTTGGCGGCGTTGAAGCCCACGACGCCGGTCAACAAACCGTCAGGCAGATTCAGAAGGGGAGGCGAGAATGCGTTGAAACCCTGGGAAACGGGGTCGCCCAGCGCAATCGCCATTCGCACGAAGTTGGCAAACCAGTCCTCGGTGCCACCGCCAGGGGTGACGGGGGTCAGGTACTGGGTGTAGCCCAGCATGCGGACCAGCATGGTGCAGGCTTCGGCGTAGGAGACGTTGGCGTCCGGACGGAAGGTGCCATCCGGGTAGCCCTTGACGATGCCGAAGGCGGTCCCCATGTTGATGTAACCGGTGGCCCAGTGGTCAACGGCCGTGTCCGGGTACTTGACGGCGCCCTTGAAGCCGGAAACGTACTTGTCGAAATTCAGGGCGCGGATGGTCACTGCCAGGAACTCGGAACGAGTCACCGACTTGTCGGGCTTGAAGGTCTTGTCCGGGTAGCCGGTGAAAATCCCCATCAGGTTCAGCTTGATGAACGCTGACTCGTAGGGAGTGCCGAAAATGTCGGCATAAGGCACCACGACTGGCGTGGTCGCTACCGGTTCGGCGGTGGGAGTGGTGGTTTCTTCGGCGAACGCGGTTAGCGGGACCAATGTCACCAGCATGGCGGCAGTGATCGCGATCACTAATAGCTTCTTGTACAAAGTGCTTTCCTCCTTTGAAGGATTCACAAACCCCTTCTCCCTTTGGGAGAGGGGGGTCAAACGGCTGCATCCCCCCTTTCGGTAGATTCCATTCATTACTGTGTGGTTCCGTTCTGCGCCAGCAGGTCGTAGAGAGTGACCAAAGAGATGGCGACCTCGCCGCGCAGGGCGTTTTCTTCCGGAGCAAACTGCGGGTAGAGGAGTCCGTGCTGCGCTCCCACCACGGTATAGCCGGCGTACCAGGGAGCGTTGGTCATCAGGGCTTGGGCGGCCTCTACTTCCCGCTCCAGCCCGGCTGCCCGCACGATGGCAGCGATTGCTTCTTTGCCGGTAATGTATGCCTCAGGATGGAAACTGCCGTCCGAAAAGCCGGTCATCCAGCCATTCTGGGCCGCCGTGCCGATCGCCGTCAACGCCCAGTACTCAGCGGGCACGTCCGGAAAGGACGGAGGGGTGATGGCGGGAGATGCTACCTTGGCTTGCTCTTGGGTCCGGGCCAGGAAGGCGGCGAACTGCGCCCGCGTCACCGGGGTCAGCGGACGGAAACTGCCGTCGGCGTACCCGCGGACGATGCCCAATTCCTGCAGCCGGTCCAGCGCTGCCCGGACGTCCGGTGAGATTTCCTGTACCAGCGCCTTCACTAGCGGCGAATAGATGCTCTGGTTGCCGGCTCGGTCCACCGTGAAGAACAGGAAATCGTGCCAGCTCGAGGGCAGGTTCAGGTTGGAAGTGCGAAACCGGCCCAGATCGTCGACAGCTACCGTCTCCACCAGTCTGCCGTCCAACAAGACGCCCACGCCGGCACCCGGCTCAGCGGAACCGAACAGGGATTGGCTGGGTTCCAGGATGGCTGCGACGGTATCGGGGATAGGGGGTTGCGGGGAGACGATGTCCAAAGTGACGAAGACCGTATCCGAGAAGGGGCCGAAGCTGCCGTCATTCCGCATCAGGCGGGCGCGGAAGGCATTGATCCCCTCGTCCAGGTAGGTTACCAGGGAAAATGCGCCCTGCGAGTCGGCCACGGTGATTCCGAGGGAGCGGTCGTTGCGGAAAATCTCCACGAAACTACCGGAGGACGCGGTACCGGTAAGGCTCACCACCGAAGAGCGGGTCACCGCCTCGGCGACGAAAATCCGGGGAGCCCCGCTCTCCTCCGCCAAGGCGGGGAGGGCATTCCCCAGGATTAGTGCCGCTATCAGGATGGTCGTCGCAAACTTCAGTTTCATTCCACAAGAATAATGAAGCAAGAATCGTGCCAAAGCGTGAATTACCCCGAGAGAGGTTTCTAGTAGCCAGACATTGCCGTCTGGAAACGCCGCTTGCTCGATCGCCGACTGCTCAAAGATTGAGCAGGATGTCAACGGATCTGACGATCAGCGGGCGCCCTTTCGTCCCAGCATCAGCTTGAAGGTCAGAAACAGCAGGCGCAGGTCCAAGCGGAAGGACTGGCCGCGGATGTAGGCCAGGTCATAGCGCAGCTTGTTCTCGGGCGTGGTTTCGTAGGAACCGTAGATCTGGGCCATGCCGGTCATCCCCGGTTTAACCAGGAAACGCAGGCCGTACCCCGGAATTTGCTGCTGAAATTGCTCCACAAAGAGGGGGCGCTCCGGTCGGGGTCCGACCAGGCTCATTTCCCCCCCCAGGACTTGCCAGAGTTGGGGCAACTCGTCGACCCGCAGCAGGCGCAAGATCCGGCCAAAGGGGGTGATGCGGGGATCGTTTTCCTGGGCGAAGACGGGGCCGCTTTCGCTCTCGGCGTCCTGGCGCATGGTGCGGAATTTGGTCACTATAAACGTCGAGCCACCCAAGCCGATGCGTTCCTGGCGCAGCAGGATCGGTCCATAAGAGGTCAGCCGGACACCGGCCGCAGCCAGCAACAGCAGCGGTGCCAGGATCCCCAGCAGCAGGAAGGAGGCGGCCAGGTCCAATCCGCGCTTGGCAAATCGCTCGATCCAGCGGACCCGTCCCCGCCAGATCGTCACCATCGGCAGATCGCCCGTTCGATCGAACGCCTGCGGCGCGGTCAACATGTCGTACAACGAGGGAATCATGAACACCGGAATCCCGCCTTCCCTGGCTTCCAGCAGAACACTCATCATCTGCGACGCCAATTGCGGTGAGGACAATACCAGAAGTTCACTAGCGGCGGCTTGTTTGACCAATTGGGCGAGCGGCGCACCATGGTAGATGGGGAGTTCGGCGATCCTCTCCATGCCGGGCAATCCAATCGCACCGACAATCTGTGCCTTTCCTAGCTTTTCTTTTTGCGCCAGCAGTGCCTGCAGGTCTCTCGCTTCTCCGATCAGCAGCAATTGGTGCGGCGGTTCCGTTCGACGCAGGATCGAGCTGTCGGCAGCATGCAGGATCGACGAAAGCCCCCAGACCAGCAGGTAGGAGAGGGTCAATACCAAGCGGGGAAAACCGAATTCCCTCAACACAAACAGGAACATCAATTGAATCAGGATGAAGGTCCCCACCGCCGGTACCAGAACCAGCATGTGGTCCAGCCAACTGAATTTCGGTTCGGGTTCGTAGGCGCCGAAGAGGGCCAGCAAGAGCAGGTACAACAAGGTGTACAGCCAGAAGTAGTTCGCGTAGGGGCTGAAGTTGTACGCGGAGAGCTGGGAACCGTAGCGAACCAGGAACACCACCACGAATGCGGCGTTTAAAATCAAGGCGTCGCCCAAGGGAAGCAGCAGGGACCGCCAGCGCCGCCAGGTCATCCGGCTGGCTCCTGCGTTTCCATCCAGGCCAATGTTTGCCGCAGCCCGTCCTCCAAGGGCGTCTCCGGCCGCCAATCCAGGATCCGCCCGGCTTTCTGGATGTCCGCCAGAGAATGGCGAATGTCGCCGGAACGGAACGGCTGCAGAGAGGGACGAAACGACCCTCCTTGCAATTGGAAGAGCGTCTCCCCCAGCTTCCGGATGCTCGTCTGTTGCCCCCCCGCCAGGTTGAGAGTTTCTCCCGTTGCCGTTTCGGATTCCATCGCTTTACCCAGCCCGCGGCAAAGGTCGGCCACGAAGAGGAAATCCCTTGTCTGCGATCCATCTCCGTAGAGAACGGGCGTGGTCTTCCGGACGGCAGACTCGGCGAAACGGGAGATCACGCCGGAGTAGGGGGAAGCGGGATTCTGCCGCGGACCGTAGATGTTGAAGGGTCGAATCACGACCGTTTGCAGCCAGCCCAGGCGGGAATGCATCAGCGCATAGAGCTCCGCTGCAGCCTTGCTGGCGCCGTAGGGCGAAAGCGGGTGGGGCGGGAAATCCTCCCGTATCGGCAGCGGATGCTCGTCCCCGTATACCGCCGCCGTCGAGATTACCAGTACCCGAGCCACCCCGGCCCGGCAGGAGGCCTGCAGTATGCGCAGCGTGCCCGTGGCGTTGACATGATGGGTGGAAAGCGGATGACGCAGGGATCGCTCCACCGAAGAAACGGCCGCCAGATGGAAGACACCGTCCACGCCCTGGATCGCCGTTTCCACATCGGTTTGACGGCAGATATCTCCCTGCAGGAAGGGGACATTTCCCTGCAGGTACAACAGGTTCTCGCGCCGCCCGGTGGACAGGTTGTCCAGGATCTGCACCCGATGGCCGAGCTGGATCAGATGCTCTGCCAGGTGTGAACCGATGAATCCCGCCCCGCCGGTCACTAGATAATGTGCCATGCGAACTATTATACTCAACCCATGAGGAACCCGAGATGAAAGCACTGATTCTCTGCGGCGGCAAAGGGACTCGTCTGCGCCCCTTGACCTATGCCATGCCCAAGCATCTGATCCCGATCGCGAACAAGCCGATCCTGGATTATGCGATGGAAAAGATTCGCGCTTGCGGGATTGATGATATTGGCTTTGTGGTCAGCGCAGAAACCGGCCAGGAAATCCGGGAGTATTATGGGGAATCCTGCTGCTATTTCACGCAAGACCAGCCGTTGGGGATTGCCCATGCCGTGAAAGGGGCTGCCGCTTTTCTGGACGACAGCCCGTTTCTGCTGTTTCTGGGGGACAATCTGCTGGAAGAATCGTTCGTCGAAGGGGTGCGGGAGTTCCACGAGCACAACCTGGATGCCCTGATTTATCTGAAAGAAGTGGCGGACCCTCGCCGCTTTGGGGTGGCGGTGCTCGATGCCGAGGGCCAACTCCAACGACTGGTGGAGAAACCGCTCGATCCCCCCTCCAACCTGGCGATCATGGGACTCTACTTCTTCTCACCCATGATCCTCCGGGCCATCGATTGTATCCAACCCTCCGGGCGAAACGAATATGAAATCACCGATGCCATTCAGTGGTTGGTGGCACAGGGTTTCCGCGTCAAGGGAAAGCGAACGGCCGGTTGGTGGATCGACACTGGTAGAAAAGAAGACCTGCTGGAGGCAAACCGTTTCCTGTTGGATTTCTACGCCAAAAAGGACATCCGCGGCACCGTGGATGCCGCCAGTAAGGTGATCGGCCGGGTCACCCTGGAAGAAGGAGCGGAGGTGGTGGAGTCTGTACTGCGCGGTCCCTGCATCATCGGCCAGGGGAGCCGGATCGTGCGTTCCACCATCGATCCTTTCACCAGTATCGGGCCCCACTGCCAGGTGGAGAATTCCACCGTGGCCTTCAGCGTGCTGATGTCGGAGGTTATCGTACGCAACATCCCCCGCCTGGAGGAGAGTATCATCGGCCGTCGAGCGGTGATTGACAAAGAGCACGGCAATGGCCAGCGGATCCGCTTGCACGCCGGCGACGAAACGGAACTGAAGATCGGGTCGTAGCCTCTAGGGCGTGGCGATGAGGGAACTGATCCACTGTAGGATTTCCTTGGCCATCACATTTTCCGGACCCAGCGCCAACAGCTTCTCCGCTAACTCCTTAGCCCTAGCCAAATACCGGTTAGCCTTTACCTCGTTGCCCTGTTGCCCCGGCATCATGGTGTTCCCCAGCTCGGACCAGATGGTGGCCAGATTGAAATAGAGCGGATAATCCCCCGGATCCGCCTGCGCTCCCGCCTCGAAATTCACCGGGATAGTGGAAACAAGCTAGAATAGCCCCATGCGAATCCTCCAGGTGAATAAGCTTTACTGGCCTCATATCGGAGGAATGGAGAAGGTCGTGCAGCACCTTGGAGAGGGATTGGTCGCACGTGGTCATTCCTGTTCCGTCTTAGCTTGTGGCCAGGAGAATGTCACCGAGCAACACAACAACGTGACTATCCATCGCGTAAGAACGTCCTTCCGTCTTTCCAGCGCCCCGTTTAGTCTTGCTTTCCCGGGGGCCTATCGCCGTCTAGCACGGGAGCATGACGTGGTCATTCACCATTACCCCAACCCAACCGGAGAACTAGCTGAATTGGCTGCTCCAGTGCAAACGCCCAAGATCGTCCTCTACCAGTCAGACCTGGTGCGGCAGAAACTCCTTAAACCGTTGTATGACCAGATTAGCCACCTGTTTCTGCGACGAGCCCGGTCCATTGTGAGCAACTCTCCCAACTACGCCAAAACATCTCCTCTACTGCGTTGTTTCGCCCAACGTCTCCAAGTGATTCCTCTCTCGGTCGATACCGGTTTTTATCAACCAACCGGAGCAGTGCATCCGTTGCTACAGTCACTGCGAAGCGAGGGCTTCCGGATCGTCCTCTACGTGGGACGTTTCTGTTACTACAAAGGCTTGGAGTTCCTCATCCGCGCAGCAGCGCTGCTGCCGGATAGGGCCAAGGTCGTGTTGGCTGGGCAAGGGGAGGAAGAAGATCGCCTGAAAACTTTAACCAGAGAGTTGCACTTGGATCAGCGCCTTCTTTTTCTACCACCCGTGACGGATGGGGAGCTGCCCTCGCTCTACCGCGGAGCGGACCTTTTCGTTCTCCCTTCCATCGCTCGAAGCGAGGCTTTCGGTTTGGTAGCCATCGAAGCGATGGCTTGTGGAATTCCGCTGGTAACGACGGAAATCGGAACCGGTACCACTTTTCACAATATCTCGGGCATTACCGGATTGGTCGTCCGCCCCAGTGATCCGGAAGCGCTGGCTCGAGCCATTCAACAAATACTTCAGAACGAGACAAGACGCGCGGAGATGGGAAAGAATGCCGCGAATCGGGCCAACACCGAATTCTCCCGCACCACATTCTTAGATCGCTGGGAACAGCTGATCATCGAGTCTGCCGGATCAAGATGAAGGCGGTTGTCGGTTTCGATGCGCGCATGCTCCGCCCCAACGCCTCTGGAGTTGGCACATACATTCTGGGAATCCTTGAAGGCTTTCGCAACATCGAGTTCCCCTCAAATCTGGAAATCGCGGTCATTGGCCCCGAAAGCTGCCGCGCGATACTGCCGCAATTGGAGATGCTGCGGTTCATCCCATGCGAAATCCCCCCACTTTCAATCCAGGAACAGATGCTATTCCCCGGCTTCTTGAAACGCCATGACATCCGCTTCCTTCATTGCCCTCACTTCAACGTTCCTTTGTTCTATCAGGGGTACCTGATCGTGACTATCCATGATCTAATCCCGCTTCGGTTTCCACGAGCTAGTTCCATTGTTCATCGCATGGCTTTCCGTTTGCTTTGCTTGAAAGGCTGCGCGAAAGCGGATTCCATTATTGCTAGCTCTCGACACACGCAATCAGACCTGGAAACCCTGGGTGTTGCGCGGGAAAAGATCCACGTGATCCCCCTTGGAGTGCGAACATTGCCCGAAGTCTCATACCAGACGCAGCTTGCGGTTCTTTCCAAATATGGTATTACATCGCCATTCCTGCTTTATGTCGGAAATCTAAAACCTCATAAAAACAGTGCTTTTTTGCTTTCCCTCCAGCAAGCGCTGCGGGAGGATATTCCGGGTATTCAACTGGTCCTGGTAGGAAGGATGGACCGACGGTATACCGAACTGACAACAGCTTTAAAAAGTTCAGAAGCATGGGGAGTGCATGTGCTTGGCTACTTACCGTTGGACGAGCTTGCCGCACTTGTTCGCAGCGCTTCCGTATTCCTCTTTCCCTCTTTGTATGAGGGCTTTGGCATTCCACCGCTGGAAGCAATGTTATGTGGTACACCCGTTGTTGCCTCTAATTGCACATCTATTCCTGAAGTATTGGGAGATGCTGCTGTTCTACTTAACCCGACCTCCATCCCAGATTGGAAGACCGTTGTTCACCAGCTCATGACCAATCCACAGTACCGGCAGGAAATGATCGAAAAAGGACTAAGGCGAGCAATAGTTTTTAGCTGGGAAGCCACCGCGAGGAAGATTGCCCGAATGTATGAGAAGAGCATTTCATCAGCATAGAAAGAAGCACCGAAAAATCAGGCAAGGAGAGACATTAAATGAGAGTACTCGTAACAGGAATTACTGGATTTGCCGGTAGTCATTTGGCCGAGTTCCTTCTGGCAAAAGGGGATGTGGAAGTATTCGGGACATATCGATGGCGGAGCCGGATGGATAACATCAATCACATTTCAGGTCGCATCCAGTTATTGGAGTGCGATCTCAAGGACGCGACGGCGGTTCGAAAAGCTGTGCAGACTGCAAAACCAGACAAAATTTTCCATCTCGCTGGTCAAAGCTATGTACCTGCTTCTTGGAGTGCTCCTGCAGAAACCTTTCAAACTAACGTAATCTCCACGATTCATTTGCTAGAAACGATAAAGGAGTCGTTTTCGGAAACGATCATGCAAATCGCCTGTTCCAGTGAAGAATATGGGATGGTCTCTCCTGAAGAGGTGCCAATTAAGGAAACCAACCCGCTCCGGCCTTTGAGCCCCTATGGCGTATCGAAAGTTGCCCAAGATCTTCTTGGTTATCAGTATCACCAGAACTATGGGTTACGGACGATCCGGACGCGAGGTTTCAACCATACCGGCCCCAGACGGGGCGACGTATTTGTCTCCTCCAATTTTGCCAAGCAACTCGCCATGATCAAGATTGGAAAACAAGAACCTGTGATCAAAGTTGGCAATCTCGAGGCAAAACGAGACTTTACGGATGTACGGGACATGGTCCGGGGCTACTGGGAGGCAACGGAAAAAGGTCAGTTTGGAGACGTTTATAACCTTGGCTCGGGATATGCCTATCGGATTCAAGAAGTTCTCAATCTACTAATTAAAATTAGCAACCTTGAGGTTCGCATCGAGCAAGACCCTCTGAGAATGCGTCCATCCGATGTCCAAATCCTAGTGGCTGATACGATGAAGATCCAAGAGGCGGTCGGCTGGCGGCCGACGATTCCTTTTCAACAGACCATCACTGACTTATACCAATACTGGTTGGATCGGCTCACAAATACGTTACCAGCCAGTTGAGATGTCGTCCCATCCACTCAAGATTGCCTTTGATTTTCGCGTTGGGATGCAGGTAATCGGTGGAATACCGCGCTATATTCGTGGGCTTGTCGGAGCTCTGTTAGAGCAGCCAGGCATTGAAATGCATCTGTTCTATCCTCGACAATTTGGTTCTCTCGCGCTAGATGCATGGAGAGGAAAAGCTCTCGATCTGCATCCAATCCCATGCTCCTCCATCGTTCGATGGGAGCAGGTTGATTTTGTGATGGCCGTAAAGAGGGCGCAACTTAAGCATGTGCATATCTTTGCAGGTCGAGGCCCTTTCTTGCTTCAAGGGCTACGATCGACTCAAATGGTCTACGATATAGGCCCATTCGTCTATCGACCAAGCTTTCGGGAGCCAGCAAGATGGGCCCAGAATGCCTATTCCAGGTTTTCTGCCCATCGATCTGCCGTGCACAGCGATACAGTGTTTGCTATTTCCAGTTTTTCTGCATCTGAAATTGCAAATATGTGTCATATCGCCAGAGACAAGATCAAGATCCTCTATCCAGGCGTTGATTCCATATTCCATAATGCCTCTTGTTTGCCAGAGGAGCTTGGTTTGCGGAACCAAAGTTTTTTTTTCCATCTTTCAGGGCTTGGTGGTAATAAGAACACCGAACGCGTGGTGCGAGCGCACCAACAACTACCACCAAGTTGTCGAAGAGACTTTCCGTTGGTCGTGTCTGGAAAGAGCTATCTGCTAAGCCAATTCTGGGCAGAAGTCTGTTCGGATGGGTACATTCGCAATCTTGGACCGGTTGATGACCAGTCTCTGGCGAGTTTGTATGGCAGTTCATACGCATTCGTCTGGCCTAGTCTTTATGAGGGTTTTGGGATGCCTGTCGTCGAAGCGATGGCAGCAGGGACACCAGTGATTACATCCAATACGACCTCGCTTCCCGAGGCAGCCGGAGAAGCAGCAATCTGCATTGATCCGGAATCAACCGAGCAGATTTACGATTCAATGTTGAGACTAATTAGGGATCCTTCCTTGCGTGAGCAACTGCGACGACGGGGGTATGACCGGGCCACACAGTTCACCTGGGAGAAAACGGCCACTATTGCCATGACGCAGTGGAGCAAGCTATGGCAGTGAGATTACGGCCTTGAGAGTCTTGATTACCGGGGCGAATGGTTTTGTAGGCAAGTACTTAATCCCGCGATTTGTGGAGAGTGAGGTAGATATCTTTACCCCTATCCTTCATGGCTCCTCTCCTGACGAACTCACGTGCATTGGGTACCCCATCCATATTTGGGAGTGGGATCTTACCTCTTTCGAGGAAGTCGAAAATGGAATCCGTACCGCCCAGCCCGATGTCATTATTCACCTAGCCGCACAGAGTTCTGTCGGAGTCTCGTTTCAGGATCCACTTGGTACTTTCCGGGTGAATCTTGACGGAACACTGCATTTATTGGAGTCTGTCCGGCGGTTATCCTTACTCCCAATCATCTTGCTGATTGCATCAGCGGAAATCTATGGAGAAGTCGAAGAAACACACCTTCCCATCCAGGAGGAAGAGCCGCTACGCCCCCTGAACCCATACGGAGCCAGCAAAGCAGCTGCAGACACCATAGGGTTTCAATATTGGAGAGCCTTTCAGCTGCCCATTGTACGATTGCGTTCGTTCAATCACATTGGTCCAGGTCAGGGACCGCAATTTGTCGTTTCTGCTTGGGCCAAGCAAATTGCCGAGATGGAGAAGGGATTGAGACCTGCTAGCCTTTTCGTTGGCGAGTTGAGTGTTAGCCGTGATTTCCTTGATGTGCGTGACGTGGTGGAAGCATACTGGTTAGCCACGAAAAAAGCTCGACCGGGTGAGGCTTACAACATCTGCTCCGGAACGCCCATTCCTCTCACTACAATTCTAGGAAAGTTGCAAAGCCTTGCCCACATACCATTTCAGCTAGAGCAGGGCCAGGATTTGATCAGAAAAAGCGATGCCAAAGCGGTCTTTGGTGATCCCTCCAAATTTCAGCGAGAAACCGGCTGGTTCCCGAAAAGGGATCTAGACTCCACACTGGAAGCAGTACTAAATTGGTGGCGAGGGCTGGTTTGAAAACGCGTTGCAGTGATGAATGATAATCAGCTCCCATCCGTAGCGGTTGTCGTTTTGAATTGGAACAACTACCAAGACACGTTTCAATGCTTGGATTCGCTCTTCTCGATGAGCTTCCCGTCCCACATTTGGTTGATAGACAACCATTCCAGCGATGATTCGGTTCCGCAGATTCAGCGTTACCTTCATTCCAGGTCCACGATTTCCAACGTTTCCCTTGTTTGTCTCAGTGAGAACCTTGGTTATGCGGCGGGCAACAATGTGGGGATTGCCCAAGCTCTTGAGGAGGGTGCGAAATACGTCTGGATCTTGAACAACGACACCTGGGTCGCGCCGGATTCGCTCGCCATCCTGGTCGATTTTATGCGCGAGCACCCCGAAGTAGTGATCTGCGGGACGTCTTTGCTCGAGGCCGAGAAACCGGACATCGTCCAGACCCTGGGGGGAAGGCTCTCTCTTGTCGGGACATCCGGCAATCTTGGGCCCGGTCGCGTTTGGAGCAGTGTTCCCTTGAAAACAATCTGGCCCGACTATGTAGTCGGTGCAAGCATGCTGCTCCGTTCCGATTTCGTGCGAAAAAACGGAGCATTCGACTCCCGCCTTTTCCTGTACTGTGAGGACGTGGAGATCAGCTTGAAAGCCCGGAAGAATGGCTATCGCCTGGCGGTCCTCCCCCGGGCAAGGGTTTGGCATAAGGGGGGCGGCTCAGTTGGACACCGCAGTCCGATCATGACCTACTATGAGGTCCGAAACCGTTGTCTGGTGGCTCGCAAATATCGACCTTTGGGTTGGTGGGTCGTATGGGGATTCGCCTTTCTCAGAGCATGGCAGCGTAGACTGTGCCATATTTCTGATCTGGAAGACTTCGGATACCGGATGCGCGCGCTGCAAGACGCTCGGCATGATCGATCCGGCCCGATTGCATTTTCCATCCCGGATCAGCTAAAACAGGGTAAGGAAGCGAAATGACTTTCCAATACCAATATTCCTTGGGAGGTTCGATATGAATGGCCTTGTTCTCAGCGGCGGTAAGGGGACTCGCCTGCGCCCCCTCACCTTCACTACCGCCAAGCAGCTGATCCCGGTGGCTAACCGCCCCATCCTCTCCTATGTTTTCGATCACCTGCAAAAGGGGCAGATCCAAAATACGGTGGTGATCGTCGCCCCGGAGACCGGGGAAGATGTCAAGGCATTCCTCAAAGATGGCTCTCACTGGGACATGGAGCTGCAGTATGTCTGGCAGGACAAGCCGGCCGGCCTGGCCCATGCCGTGAAGGTCGCCCAACCGTACCTAGGGAACGATCCTTTCATCATGTACCTGGGGGATAATCTGTTGCAGGAAGGGATCGGGGAGGCTTTGGAGATCTTCCAGCGAGAACACGCCGACGCGGTCATTTTCCTGAAGGAGGTGGCTGACCCTCGCTCCTTCGGGGTGGCTGTCCTCAACGAACAACACCAGGTGCAACGCCTGATCGAAAAACCGAGAGAGCCTCCATCCAATCTCGCTCTTGTCGGTGTCTACCTCTTTTCTCCTCGAATCCACGAGGCCATCGCTCGGATCAAGCCATCTTGGCGAGATGAACTGGAGATCACCGACGCGATCCAGGAACTGCTGGAGATGGGGGGAAAGGTTTACCCCAAGATCGTCCAGGGCTGGTGGTTGGACACCGGCAAGAAAGACGATCTGCTGGAAGCGAACTCCATCGTGCTGGATACGTATGCCGAACGAAAGATCGAGGGCGAGGTGTGCGACTGCCAGATCAGCGGGCGCGTGCAAATCGAGCAAGGCGCCCAATTAGTCCGCTCCAGGGTGCGCGGCCCAGTAGTGATCGGCAAGGAAGCCATCCTCGAAGATTCTTTCGTGGGGCCCTATACCGCCATTGGCGACCGCTGCCGCCTACAATGCGTCGATATCGAGCACTCCGTCGTGCTGGAAGAAAGCCAGATCAGCAACACCCCCCGCATCGAAGACAGCGTTATCGGCCGGCAGGCTAAGATCAGCGGGAAAGACCGCCACAAAGCGGTGCGTTTGATGATCGGCGACTTCAGCGAGGTGGAACTATGACCTTCGAAGAGCTTGAGATTCCCGGTGTCTACTCGGCCGAGGCAGACCGCTTTCGCGATTCGCGGGGTTGGCTGGTGGAAACCTTCCGCCAGGATACCTTAGAGGAAGCTGGCTTAAAGGACGCCCTTCCCATGATGTCATACATCTCCCTGACCCATCCCGGCATCGCCCGCGGCCCCCACGAGCACATCAACCAGACCGATACCTTTGCCTTCCTCGGCCCCTCCACCTTCCGCGTTTTTCTTTGGGACAACCGCCCCTCTTCCCCTACCTGCGGCAAGCGGATTGTCCTCACCTTGGGCGAAGAGAGCCCGGCTATCCTGGTGGTGCCCCCTGGCGTCGTACACGCCTATCAGAACGTTGGGATAACGGAGGGATTGGTGCTGAACTACCCCAACCGGCTTTATGGCGGCAAAGGGAAGAAAGGCCCGGTCGACGAGGTGCGCCACGAGGACGACCCAGGCAGCCCGTTCCAGTTGGCGGAGATCCCATGAGGGTTCTTATTACGGGAGGTTGCGGTTTTATCGGCTCGAATTTCATCCGCTATTTGTTGCAGGCCGATCCCGATGTTCAGGTAACCAATTTGGACGCGCTCACCTATGCCGGTAACCGGGATAATCTGCGGGACCTTGACCAGGACCCCCGCTATTGTTTCCTGGAAGGGAAGATCCAGGACCCGGAAATCGTGGACTTGGCGATGGGTGGGGTGGAGGCGGTGGTGCACTTCGCTGCCGAGAGCCACGTCGACCGTTCCATCCAGGATGCCGCCCCTTTCATCCAAACGAACGTGGTGGGCACCCAGCTGCTCCTTCAGAAGGCGCGGGAGCATCATCTTCATCGTTTCCTGCACATCTCGACGGATGAGGTCTATGGAGCGCTAGGAGAAGAAGGCATCTTCACCGAGGAAAGCCCCTTTCGCCCCCGCTCCCCCTACGCTGCCTCAAAGGCCGCCGCCGACCTCCTCGCTTACGCCTATTTCGAGACCTATGGCCTCCCTGTCTCCGTTGTTCGCCCCTCCAACAATTATGGTCCTTACCAATTTCCCGAGAAGTTGATCCCCCTGATGGTGACCAACTTGCTGGAGGGAAAGAAGGTCCCCGTCTACGGGCAAGGCCTGAATGTGCGGGACTGGCTTTTCGTGGAGGACAACTGCCGAGCCATTGACCTGGTCTTACGCAAAGGCCAGCCGGGTGAAGCCTACAACGTGGGTGGGGCTTGCGAGAAACGCAACATCGATGTCGTCCATACGGTTCTGAGCCTGCTGGGAAAGGGTGAAGATGCGATTCAGTTCGTCCCCGACCGACCCGGTCACGATTTCCGCTACGCTTTGTCCAATGATAAGATCGAGCGCGAACTCGGTTGGCGTCCACAGACACCGTTCAGCGAGGGTATCCTGCGAACCGTGGAGTGGTATCAACAACACACAGACTGGTGGAGAGCATTGAAAACCCGCCTGGCACAGGAGAGCCAGGAGTTCTGGACTAAAAAGTGAGAATCCTCGTCACCGGCGCCAGGGGAATGCTGGGAAGCGACCTGGTCCCGATCTTGCAGGATGAGGGGCATCAAGTCCTGGCCTGGGACCTAGAGGAATTGGACATCACAAGGCGGAACGACGTGTTTAAAGCGTTGGAAACAGCGCACCCGCAGGCCGTGGTCAACTGTGCCGCCTATACCAACGTGGACGGTGCCGAGACCGAGCGGGAAAAAGCCTACGCCATCAATGCCCTTGGTGTGCAAAACCTCGCCCTGGCTTGCGCCAAGATTGACTGCGAGATGATGCAGATCAGCACCGACTACGTGTTCGACGGAACTAAGCGTACTCCCTACCTGCCCCTCGACCAACCTGCTCCGATCAACTGGTATGGGTACACAAAGTATGCCGGGGAGAAGTTCGTGCAGTGGCATTGTTCCCGCTTCTACATTCTGCGAACGAGTTGGCTCTATGGAAAGCACGGGAAAAACTTCGTGAAGACCATCCTTCGCCTGGCCGAGGAGAGAGATCACCTGGAGGTAGTGGACGACCAGGTGGGAGCGCCAACAAATTCAATCGGCCTTGCACACGCAATCACGAAGGTAATCAACGGAAAAAGCTATGGAATTCACCATTTCACAGATAATGCTGAAAATGGGATTTCGTGGTGGGATTTTGCGGTGGAAATCGCTCATTTGGCTGGGACTCAAATACTGATCTTGAAAAGCAGCAGTAACCGCTTGACCGGAGCTGCCAAACGTCCTGCGTACTCTGTGTTAGCCTGTACAATGGCGAACCAAGACTGGAAAGATCAGTTGACTCATTTCATCCTTGAACTACCCTAGCTGGGAAGTCCTCGGTTCATCAACTTCATCGCGGCATTTGGGTCAATCCGCAAGGTAACACAGAGCAACCCGATATTTATCAAGAGCATCTTTCTATGACTGATTTTTTGGACCTTTCGCGCCTTCCAAAGGGATTGCCTGGCCCTCTCCCATTCATGCTGGTGAAGAGAAAGTTTTCCTTGGAGCCAATAACCATGAGCTTCCATATCGGCCCAGAGCCGAGAAAGATGGTCAATATCAATTCCCGTAAATAGAGCGGGAAAGTCTCTCTGCACACTTTGACAAAATTCGCTTGCAAGACGTGCAGCGCCAGGAAATATGGCGGCACTTCGAATCAGCGTGGACATGCTGCTATGGACACGATAGAAAGAAAGAGGTTCATTTAAATAGGCAAAGGTGCCGATTGTTGATAGTATGAGCCAGGTAGGATAATCAACGACGGGAAGGTATGGTTTCTGAAGAAATCCGCCTATTTTTTCGAGTGCGTCTCTTCTGATCAAAACGGTGGGCGCAGTGATGCGGTTTCCTTCCAACAGCCAAGATAATGCGGACTCTTTTGAGGGCCTTTGGAGACAAACCTTCCCGATCGTTTTTCCCTGATCGTCCATCAGCCAGCTCCCAGAATGAACTAGTACAACATCTGGATCCTCAAAGAGCGGGATTTGCTTTTCTAGCTTTCTGCTTTCCCAGCAATCATCACCCTCGAGAATAGCGATCAAATCTCCCTGAGCTTCGCGAAGCCCAGCATTATAGGTCTCACTGAGCTTCTCCAGGCCACGGTGAGCAAGCTGGATTGTTTTTAGTCTTGGATTCCTTTGAGATCGAGCAACCTCAAGTGTAGCATCGGTGGAACCGTCATCGACGAGGATTTGCTCGATCGCCATGAAACTCTGGTTAGATACAGATTGGAGGCACCGTTCGATATATTTTTGCTGATTGTAAGAGGCAGTTAGAACGGAGACGGTTATCAATCCAGTTGTCCAGTTTGAAATATTTCTATTGCATTGTTAGACATTATGTTTTGGCATTTTTGCGATTTTCATGTGGATGCGCAATTTAGGAGAAAAAATGTAGATATTATTAGAAAATGGGAGATATAAACCCTGGGGCTGAACGATACGCAAGGGGGAACAAGCGATCGTATGCATGAGACCTCTTAAATAATTATTGGCTCCTCGCTGTTTCATGTGGGCCCCTCTTGCGTCCACCCCGAAGTCAAGCTTGCCAGCGATGAGGTAGACCATGGTGATCAGGTTCTCGATGCTCCCGTATTCTCGAGCCTTGGCTTTGACTGCTTGGACCATACTGTTGATCCCTTCCAGTAGGCCATTAATCATCTTCGAGCGGAACCAGTGGAGGATCCACCAGCGATGTGCATGAATGGTTCGGGCCAGTTTGCGGAACGGCTCGAGGCCACTGTGACCGGCCCAGTCGCACCAGTGGCGGATATAGCGACAGCGTGATCTGCTATTTGCAGGTAGAGATCCTGGAAAGCTAGCTTGAGCTGATAGGCCTTGGCCGTCTCCAGGTACTGGCTGCGGAACTGTTCCAGCCTCTCCTGTTGGCGACTGCTGAGGTGCCCTGGGTTCTTCAGCCACAGATACACTCCTTTTGGTCACGCCTATCCACGGCCAAATCAGGTCCGCGTTGAGCAGGTGTGACGTCTTCGAGTCGAGCCCCGCGCCGGTAATAGGGATGTGGATGCTGTGGAGGGTGATCTCCACTTCCCGGCGCGTCTGTGACATAACAACCTCCAATTTGATGGTATACTTAGGTTGGCACATTCTCCGAAGGGGATCAAGCGCGGACTTTTCCCCTGGTGCTCAGAATCTGGTTGAAGTGCCTCAAAGGAATTGTATAAAATCCGCGCCTGTACTGTATCCTGTTTGACATTGAGGTCTTATGGCTGAAACACTCGGTTTACTATGTGACAAATTGACGATTGTTAAATTGAAGCAATACCACTCTGACGACCGCGCGAAGACGGAAAGCCTGATGGTGCAGGAGCAGCAGCTTTGCGAGGAGATTGACGCTTTTCTGTCGGGGGCGTTTTCGGGCGAGATCGCGGTTGAGAAGCTGACCTTCAAGTCGAATAAGGTCTACAAGAAGCAAGGAAACGAATTGGAGGCGCTGCAGGCGGAATCGCTCGGAGCAGTTTTTTCCGAACTGGCGAAGGTGAATTGCGAGCTCTGGCATGAGCAGGAGAAGGTGTACGAGTTCGAGACCGTGCCGGTAGAGCAAAAGGATGCGGTGGTCAAACAGTTGGCGCTTCTGAACCTCAAGCGAAACCAGTGTATCGATGCGATCGACCAGGCGTTGAACAAGATTGTGCAAAGCAAAGGTGGACAGCATGTATCGTGAAATCTCGAAGTGCAGGATCAGCGGCAGCGGGAATCTGATCACAGTGCTCTCGTTGGGAGAACAGTGCCTGACCGGTGTGTTTCCGAAATCTCCGTCGGAGCCGGTCACGAAAGGGCCTTTGGATCTGGTGTGGTGTCTGGACAGCGGGTTGCTGCAGTTGAAACAGTCGTACAGTCTGGACGAGATGTACGGTGACAACTACGGTTACCGGTCCGGCCTGAACCGCTCGATGGTCAACCATCTGACGAACAAGATCTTCGGGCTGGAGCGAATGATCCGTCTGACGCCGAGCGACTTGGTCATCGACATCGGGAGCAATGACGCCACTTCGCTGAAGGCCTATTCCGGGAAACAGCGGAAAGTGGGCATCGATCCCGTGGGTAAGAAGTTCGCACAGTTCTACACCGAGGACATCACGCTGCTGCCGGACTTCTTTTCGGCCGCGCTGTTCCGTAAGGCATTCCCACGCGAGCGTGCCAAGATTGTCACGTCGATCGCCATGTTCTATGATCTCGAGGATCCGGTGGCGTTCGTCCGGGACGTCGAAGAGGTGCTGGCCGATGACGGCATCTGGCACTTCGAGCAGAGCTACATGCCGTCCATGCTGCGGACGCGCTCCTACGACACGATCTGCCACGAACACTTGGAGTTCTATTCCTTCAAAGTCGTCAAGAACCTGTTGGAGGCGTGCGGCATGCGCGTGATAGATGTGCAGATGAACGCGATCAACGGTGGCAGTTTTGCGATCACCGCGTGCAAGAAGGGGGCATCGTACCGTTCCAACGCACCGGTCATCGAGTGGATGCTGCAGCAAGAAGAGGACATGGGCTTGGACACGCCACGCCCGTACCGCGAGTTCGAGGAGCGGGTCTTCAAGCACAGGAAGCATCTGACCGGTCTGATTAACGCGATCCTCAGTGACGGCAAAAAGATCTTGGGGTATGGCGCGTCGACGAAGGGCAATGTGCTCTTGCAGTTCTGCGGGCTGACCGCCCGGCAGATCCCGTTCATCGCGGACGTGAACGAGCAGAAGTACGGATGCTTCACGCCGGGGACGAACATCCCGATCATCTCCGAGAAGGAAGCCCATGCGATGAAAACCGACTACTTCCTGGTCTTGCCGTGGCACTTCAAGCATACGATCCTCGAACGCGAGAAGGAGTATATCGCGAACGGCGGAAAATTCATTTTCCCGTTGCCCGAGATCGAAATCGTGTAATAGAAAAGATGTTCTAGCCATGCCAAGTGTGCTATTTATCAATTGCAGGAAGGCACAATGCAGTATTTGGGACTCTGGGCTGATGACGTATAACGCGCTCAGTCGGTCTGCAAAATATCGGTTTGATTATGTTGAAATAGACAGCAACAATCGTTCGATTTCGGCCGACTACGATGTCTATGTTTTTAACTATCACCCGATCACCATGGCTTGGCTTGATACTGGGTGTATCCGCAAACTAAAAGGGGTCAAGCTTACACTGGTGTTAGAGGTTTTGCCAAACGATCCCTTTCCGATGTGTCCCCGTAACGCCTTTGACGGTTATCTGGTTCCGGATCCAACCATCAGGTGTGAGGATCAGCGCGTTTTTGCATTCCCTCGACCGCTCGAAATGGTTGAGCCTCAGAGCGCGTACGTTGATCCCCCGGTCCCTGTTATCGGTACATTCGGCTTCGCCACACGCGGCAAGGGATTTGAAAAAGTTGTTGATGCGGTAAACCGAGAATTTGATGCTGCGGTTGTGCGTATCAATATTCCACACGGCACATATGTTGCCAATTCTGAGGAATATGCTAAGACGCTGGCGGATGCCTGTGTCGCTCGTGCAAAGAAAGGAATCGAAGTCAGAGTAACTCATGACTATATGACCAAGCAGCAGTTGGTCGATTGGTGCGCCTCGAACACCTTGAATTGTTTTTTGTATGATCGGAATATGCCAGGACTCGCGGCGACAACCGATCAGGCGATTCTTTCAATGCGGCCACTGTCTGTCAGTCAAAATGATGCCTTTAGGCACATTCTCCAGTATGTGCATCCTTATCCGGAATGGAGTTTGCGTGATTCAATTGCGAAGTCTGTAACCGGTGTAGCAGAAATGAAAGCCGATTGGGCTCCCGACAAGTTCGCAGAACGATTTGAGTGCGTGCTTTCGTTCTATCGTGTTTCTGAAGTGCCTCGCCAGTCGCGGCGCCATTTTGTGTTGCGTGGAAAGGGAAAGATCCGGCGTTTGGTCGAATCATCCATTCATCTTGTCAGAAGTACTCCGGCGAGGTTCGTCAATCTGAAAAGAAGCGTTTTTCAATTTATAACGTTGAAACGTATGCAGTATCAGAGAACGATCGTTCGCAAGTATGACTCCTATTCTCAGGCGGGCGAGGATCTGATCGTCAGTGCGTTGTTCCGTTCTTTTGGCGTGAAAACATTCACGTATTTGGACGTTGGCGCCAATCATCCCGACTTCATCAGCAACACTTATCTTTTCTATAAAATGGGGTGTAGAGGTGTCTGTGTTGAACCCAATCCTGTTCTTTATAAGAAACACCGTTCGGTCCGGCCAGAGGACACTTGCCTGAATGTGGGTGTCGGCATTGATGAACGAAAAGAAGCCGATTTTTATCTGTTCTCTGGACACACGGATGGATTGAGCACGTTTTCAAAAAGCGAGGCCGAGTATTGGGCGACTGTGGGGATGGATGGTATCGGCAAGATTAGACCTGCGAAAGTCATCAAAATGCCACTGACGAGTATTAGTGAAATCATTGCTGCTAATGGTGTGCCAGATTTTGTTTCAATTGATGCGGAAGGCCTCGACCTTGAGATTCTGCAATCGATGAATTTTGATAAATATGTGATCAAATGTTTTTGCGTTGAAACGTTGAAATATGACGAGAACAAGAAAGGGTTTCGCGACACGGACCTAATCAGCTTTATGAAGGATCGCGATTACTTTGTCTATGCTGATACGGGGATCAACAGTATTTTCGTAAACCGGAACTGGTTTGAAACGTGTCAGAAGGATCTGGAATTGCCGGAAGTAAGTAAGAAATGAAAACGATCATTTTCGGAGTCAGCGGACAAGACGGCGCTTATCTCTCAGAGGCATGCAAGAAAATGCATGTCGATGTTATTGGCGTTTCAAGGGTTGGGGGGGAGGAGCCGATAGGGGATGTTGCAGATTCCTCGTATATCGACGCTCTGATTCGCGAGCAGGCCCCGGATTATGTCTTTCATCTAACAGCCAACTCGACGACACGCCATGATGTGCTTTTTCAGAACCATCAGACCATTTCAACGAGAACCCTCAACATTCCGAGGTCGTCAAGCGGTACCAGCCATCGTCGTGCCGAGTCTTCATCACCGGCAGCGGTGTCCAATTCCTAAACCGCGGGGTTCCCATCGCGGAGACCGACCCGTTTGATGCGACAAGCCCTTATGTCGTCGTGCGGATCCAATCGGCCTATGCGATGCGCGGCA
>Ga0315288_10000422_pt1 | contig 52905 bp, 51 predicted proteins | sample YL17G11_20_MG_FD_203454 | JGI IMG/M metagenome (GOLD analysis project Ga0315288, IMG submission 203454) | Sediment microbial communities from Yellowstone Lake, YNP, Wyoming, USA - YL17G11_20 | ecosystem: Environmental > Aquatic > Freshwater > Lake > Sediment | place: USA: Wyoming | collected... | reverse complement strand
TGCGGGTGGCGAAGACCATACCTAGAGAGTCTCTTGGCGACGTTTGCTTGAGAATTGCCAGAAAAGCTACGGCTGGTTCAAAGCAGATTGAAAGGTTCGCTGAGCATCCTTACCTTGAAGCTGTGGTTGATGGAACAAGAGTGAACATCGTCCCATGCTATGAAGTGAAGCAAGGCGAATGGTTGAGCGCTACGGATAGGACGCCGTTTCACACTGATTACATGAAGAAGCATTTGAACGTTCAGATGCTGGGTGAAGTGCGCCTGATGAAGAAGTTCATGAAGGGAATCGGTGTTTACGGTGCCGAGATCAAGATAGGTGGGTTCAGTGGGTACTTGTGTGAACTGTTGATCCTGCATTACAAGTCATTCATGGACACACTCAAAGCGTTTGCACAGTATAGACAGCGAATGGTTATTGATATTGAAGGGTTCTTCAGTAGCAGGCAGAAAGAGATCGACCTCTTATTCGATGAACCGCTGGTGGTTGTTGATCCAGTTGACAAAGCGAGGAACGTGGCTTCCGCTGTGCGCGTGCAGAGACTCTACACCCTTGTTGCAGCTGCACAAGTGTTCTTGAAGAAACCGAGCTTCAACTTCTTTTATCCTCCTAAAACAGCGCCATTAAGTGCAGGCAAGATGAGGCATGAGTTGAAGAACCGAGGTTCAGCGATAGTTTTCGTCACGCTCGGAAAGGTTGACGCAGTTCCTGACATTTTGTGGGGTCAGCTCTACAAGTCTCAGCGCTCTTTGCGGAAGCTGGTTGAGTTTAGTGATTTCAAGTTTCTGCGTGATCTTCCGTGGAGCGATGAAAAAGGTTTAAACATGTTCGTGTTTGAGCTTGAGCATTGCTGGGTCTCATCAGTCAAAATGCATTTGGGACCACCTCTTGAAAAGGAGAAAGAATGTGAAAGATTCATTGCGAAGCATCAGAGCAAGCTAGGCACCGTTTCAGGTCCTTATGTGGAAGATGGAAGATGGGTTGTTCTAGTCAGAAGGAAGTTCACTGATGCCAGCACGTTGCTGAGGGAAAAGCTGAAGGCAGGGGGAAGAAATGCCGGCGTAGCTGAGCAGATTTCACATGTGCTCAAAAAAGAGTTCAAAGTGCTTGTGAATGAAGAGATCATTGACATTTACGAGAAGAACAGGAAGTTTGCTGTTTTTCTAACCGAGTTCTTGTTGGGCAAGCCGAAGTGGTTAGAAGCCGCTGAGCGCTAGAGCTATCAGCGTTATTCCGAGTAACAGGGTGTAGATTGCGAAGTAATGGAATTTCTTGCTTGACAATACCTTTGAAACAAGCTTTATTGCGACATAACCTGCAACCATTGCTATCATTACTCCGACCAGAAGCTCTATTGTGCCTATTCCCTGGGCGGCTAGTTGACCGCGTTGTTTGTAGGCCTCCACTGCTAGGTCTCCGACTATGGCAGGGATCGATAGGAGGAAAGAGAATTTGAAGGCTTTTTCCCTTTTCAAGCCGAGCAGTAGTGCAGTTGAGATCGTTATTCCGCTCCTTGACAACCCTGGGAAAATGGCCAAGCCTTGAGCTGAACCCATAATGAAGGCTATCATGTAGGTTAGGGTGTCCTTGTTTTCTTTTCCGATTCTTGATGTGTAGAGTATGGCTGCGCCGACCAAGAAGGTTATTCCAATTGCCAAGAGTGTTTGGAGAGTGTCTTCGAGGAATTTTACGTAGAGTAAACCGATTATTCCTGTGGGGATGGTTGCAACGATTATGAGTGGTATAAGTTGGCCGTGCTCTGATTTGAAGTCCAGATGCGCTAAGGCTAATAGTATGTTTTTGACTTCTTTTCTGAAGTAGAACACGACCACGACCAGTGTTCCGACATGTAAGGTGATGCCGAAGAGTGGAGTGACTGCTAAGCCTAGGAAGTGCTCAGCTATTCTGAGGTGGGCAGTGCTTGAAATTGGCAACCATTCTGCTAGGCCTTGGATTAGGCCAAGAATTATTATGTTGAATAGCTGTTCGAGCAATGTGGCAACCCGTCTTTCGAGGTTTTTGCTTTAAGGTTATATGTGAAGCTTATTTAGTCTTCTACACTGGTGTGCGGGATGAGTGAGTATCCTTCTGGAAGCGTTGAAGACCGTGAAAAACTTGCGAAAATGCCTCTTGACAAGTTGCTGGATTATTTTTTCTTACAGGTACGGAACTTGTGGAGGGTAGATGGCCTATACTTCTTAGGCATCGAGAGGAAGTTTGGAACTGAGGCAGCAACGGAAATCGACGCTGGCGTCTGGGAAGCCATGGCAAGCATCGAAGCCAAAAGCCTTCAGAAAATGTTCCACGTGAGCGAAAACCCTGATGTATCGACGATTATGGGTCTTCTGCGCAGGTCGAGTTGGGCTTTGGATCAGCCTTTCAAAACCGTGGAAGTAAGCAATGATCATGCGGTTCTACATATAGATCGCTGCAGAACGCAGGAAACTCGCCTGAACAAGGGTCTAAGCGAATTTCCATGCAAAAAAGTTCGATTTGGCTATTTGAAGAATTTCGCGGTGACATTAAATCCAAAAGTGAAAGTGAACTGCTTAGTCTGCCCGCCAGACAAACATTCCAAAGACTCATGGTGCAAATGGGAAGTCACGCTCTAGTTTGTTCTTCTTCCTTGCTCTGCCACTAGTTCCCCGTTTTTGAAGACTTTCTCTGCTAGGTTAATGCCGTAGTGATATGAGGGATATTTGTGATTCGGGGCGTCAAAAACCACCATGTCCGCTTTCTTTCCTTCCTCTAAACTTCCTATTTCATGAGCCCTCTCAATCGAGTGAGCAGCATTGATTGTTGATGCCACAAGAGCCTCTTCTGTAGTCATTTTCATCTGCAAGACCGCAATGTTCATCATCATCTGCATCGACTCGCACATGTCCGCCGCGCTCAAGTCAGTTGCCAACGCAACAGGCAATTTCTTGTTGATGATTTCTCTTGCTTTCGCATATGTACCCAAATAGCAGAATGGAGTGGTGGGCAAGAACGTACCAATTACGCCTCTCTTAACCAAGGCTTCGATTTCCTCTGGGGGCGTGAAAATCAGATGGTCAGCGGATATGACCCCTAGCTCTGCGCCTAGTCTTGCTCCTCCGCTGTGGGCAAGCCAGTCAGCGTGAATCCGCAATTTCATGCCATGTTTCCTGCCCGTCTCAAGTATTCGCCTCGACTGCTCCACGTTGAAGTATCCTTTCTCGCAGAACACGTCACAGTACTCAGCCAGTTTTCTCTTCGCAACTTCCGGAATCCACTTCTTCACTATCTCATCTGTCAGTTGATCGACTTTGTTCTCGTATTCGAATGGGATTCCTTGAGCCATAAAGGTCGGAATCAAATCGATTAGATGCGTCTCGTTGAGGGTTTTAATTATTTCCATTTGCCTGATTTCGCCGTGGAACGTCATTTCGTACCCGCTTTTTGCTTCTATCGTCGTCGTGCCGTGGATCAGCATCGTGTCAAGTATCTGGGTGGTTCGTCTGAGCAGTTCTTCGGTGGATGCCTCGCCCGTTTTTTTGAGGGTTGTTGGCATTCCTCCCCCTTTGGCTTTGATTTCCAAGTATGGGACGCCTTTTACAGCCATTGCCTCAAGTTCTTCTTCTCTTGAACCAGCAAACACTAAATGAACATGTGGGTCGATGAGGCCTGGCGTGACGAGCTTGCCGCTTGCGTCTACGACTTCAAACCCTTTCTCAAGCTTGCCTAGAACATCCTTCGTGGTTCCGACAGCCACTATTCTTCCATCTTTGGCTGCGACTGCTCCGTTTCTTACTATGCCAAGTTCGCTCATTTCATCTTTGACGCGAGGCCTGTCGCTTGTTCCCTTCAGAGTCACCAGTTCATCTGCGTTGATTATTGCGAAGTCAGCTTTCACCGTCATATTTTCTCCCTTTTTCAACCACAGCTAGACGTCTAGGTACCTCTTTCTTTCCCATTCGTGAACGGTAGAGTTGAAATCCTTCCACTCTTTGGTCTTGAGTTGCAGGAACTTCTCGCAGAATCTGTGTCCTAAGGCATCCTGTAGGCACTTGTCCTTGGAAAACTCATTCAAGGCCTCTCCGAGATTTCCCGGAAGCAGCTCTACGCCTCTTCTAGATCTTTCTGTTTCACTCATGGCATATACATCCTCCTCCACGGGTTCTGGAGGTTCGATTTTCTTCCTAACGCCGTCGAGTCCGCAGGCCAGAATTCCCGCAAACGCGACGTAGAAATTGCATGATCCATCAGTGGGTCTGTACTCCAGTCTAGTTTTCGTCTCTGTTCCAGGGGGGACCCTGATTAGGCCTGACCGATTGTACCTTGCCCATGAGATGTAAACTGGCGCCTCCCAGCCTGGAACGAGCCTCTTGTAGGAGTTGACGGATGGGTTTGTTATGGCTGCCAAGGCTTTTGCATGAGTTAAAATTCCAGCAATGAAGCTTAGACCAGTTTCGCTTAGACCGTGATTTCCGTTCTTGCCACAAAAGAGGTTTCTACCCGTGTCATCCTCTATCAGGGTAGCATGCGTATGCAGTCCCGCCCCATATTGGCCATGAAAGGGCTTCGGCATGAAAGAAGCGACTAATTCTTTTCTAGCAGCCATTAATTTCACCATGAACTTCACAAGATAAAGAGTATCAGCCATTCCCAATGCGTCAGAGCCCCCGATCCCCATTCCCCACTCCAATCCCAACTCCAACTCATATTTTCCTGGGGGTACTTCATGGTGGTGTTTCTCAACCAAGACACCCATCTCTCGAAGATCTCTTACGATTTCAAGTCTTAGGTCAGCGCCCTGATCCGCTGGGGGAGTGGCCAGATATCCGCCTTCGTCGAGTAATCTTAGGTCACCGTTTTCACTTCGTTTGAACAAGAAGTATTCCATTTCGCTGGATGCGTAGTATTTCACAGAGGCGCCCATGCTTTTCTTAACGTTTTCCATCATTCTTTTGAGAATAAATCTTGGGTCGAGTTCAAAAGGTCTATCCGAGTCCGGTTCGTAAATGTTGCAGACTACTCTTGCAACTCTTTGAGGGAAGAGATTGGTTGGCAATACGACAAATGTGTCTACGTCTGGCATCAGCTTCAAGTCGCTCTTGCTTATGTCGACCATACCGACAGAAGAACCATCTACGTGTATGCCGCCCTCAGCGATCTTTGGAAAAAGCTCAGAGGGCACCCAGAGAGAATGCACTACGCCGGATATGTCAACAAACTGTAATGCTATGTCCTTCACGTTTTCCTTCTGAATCGTTTTTGCGACTTCTGACTTGTCCATCCCAACTCCTCATAGAAAACGATAAGATAATGACGTCTGACATCCGTTATAAAGTTTTTAGCCACGTTCCAAGTGTTCGGCGTCAAGATTTATATCTGGCGAGAATTAGGACTCATGAAAGAATTGGAGGTCTCAAGATGGAGTTCAAGGTCAACGGGGTTCCTATTGAAGATACTTTCTGTGAAACCTTCACAGTTCGCATCGCCAGGATACTCGTAACTTCCGTAAACAGGAAATGGGCTTTGGAATCAGCTTTGGAAGCCAAAGGCCTTGGGAGATCGGCCACGATTCCGCCCTGTGAAGCATCCATAGAGGCTGAAGCCAAGCCTGAGGAGACTCCTGACAGCAGACCAGGTTTCATAATCCAATTCATCGACAGAAAGTATGAGCCGCTGAAAGAATGGCTCATAATCAGAATAAGGAAAGGGATCATGCCGTACCCTAAGACCAGCGTGTTTGATGCTTTACCAGCTGAAATGGTTAAAGAGTTCGTGGACATCAAAGGCACAATAATACAGACCTTCGGAGACGAATTTGAAGAGGAAACCTCAGTTTTCGGAAAGGAAGTCTTCAGAATACCTAGGATGGACGGGTACTTCCATATTGAGCGAAGATTCGGGATTGCGAAAGGAGTGGCTGGTGGCATGTTCCTGATTCTGGCGAAGTCAGATGAAGCAGCCTTAGAAGCGGCTGAGCGAGCAGTTGAGGGCACAAAGACTGTTCCCTATGTAGTTGGAAAGTTCGCTGCCTCCGGAACCAAAGTCGGGGGGAAAAACTACAAGGATGCAATCGCTACAACTAACGACGCATACTGTCCAAGCCTAGCTCGGAACGAAGGGAGCAAGATCTCCGCAGACGTGAAATGCGTTTACGAAGTCATAGTCAGTGGGCTAGGGTTGGAGGAAGTTAGGAGAGCAATGAAAGTTGGCATAGAAAATGCTACGAAGGTCCAGGGAGTGCTAAGAGTAGCCACGGCAAACTATGGTGGAACTCTAGGCAAGGGAAAAATTTTCCTTGAGAACCTGTTTAACTTGAAAAACTGAAGCTGACATCGTTGGCAAAAGGGGGTTCGTGTTATGAGTTTTGCAGCTTCATCCTTTTTTTCCTCATTGCGCCCATCTCGGCGGGCGTGTTGTTTTATATACTGGTGAAAGACCCAGAGTAACTTTGTAAGAAGGTATCGAAAGGAATGAAGACGCCAAAATGAAGTGGATTGTATCGCGTGAACTAGTGATCTTGGCGGTATTGCTGCTTTGCATGTCAGCGTTTATGTTGTGCATTCAGACTGCTAGGGCAAGCGGGACCATCCACATTCGAGCAAATGGCTCAGTTGATGGCACTGACAAGATTCAGCATGTCGGAGTCGTCTATACTTTCACGGCGAACATCAGCGATTCGATCGTTGTGGAAAAGTCCAACATCGTAATTGATGGAGCAGGCTACACTCTTCGGGGAACAGGAAGTGGAAAAGGAATAGATCTGTCTGAAAGAGAGTATGTGACAATAAGAAACATGCGAGTAGAGGCATTCACTGATGGCATCTGGCTCTCAGGGTCCAGCCACAACAACATAACTGCAAACACCATCACAAACAATCAAGGTGACGGCATCGATCTTCGACTTTCCTCAAACTACAACAGCATCGCTGGAAACAGCATAACAAACAATCACGATGATGGCATTGAACTGTGGGGCTCTTCATACAACGACATCGCCGAGAACAACATAAGAGAAAACAGGGATGATGGCATCTGGATCCATGACAACTCAAACCATAACGACATCAGCAGAAACACAATAGCTGAAAACCATAATGACGGTATCGCCCTTTCATCATCTTCAGACTACAACACTGTTAGAAACAACACCGTAGAAAAAAATCAGGATGAGGGAATAACCGTAATCAGTTCATTCCACAATTCCATCTACCACAACAAGTTCCTGAACAACACAAATCAAGTTTACAGCAGCATCGTATCAGCGAATGCTTGGGATGATGGTTATCCTTCTGGCGGAAACTACTGGAGTGATTATGATGGCACAGACCTATACAGCGGCCTATACCAGAATGTCACAGGGAGCGATGGAATAGGAGACACGCCGTACATCATAAACTCGAACAACCAAGATCGCTTCCCACAAGTTTCAGCAAGCACGGGAGGCGGACTCGGATCATTAACATGGATAATAATCATAGCAGTTGTCGCAATATGCATTGTAGCTGCTACAGTCCTAATACTGCATAGAAGAAAACCCTCGGTCCCCACGATTCCTCCACCACCCCCTCCTCCCAAGACTCAACTCTCACGAAATGTCCAAGGAATCATTCAGCCAACATACCTGTAAAAACGTGGATGCTGAAACGCAGACATTGACCATGCCAGAATGCCGCACAAAGAAAATGGGAATTGTACAGAATCGGCCTCGGTCTATCTTGGACGCTAAGTTAAATAAGTAATGCCGGGAAGTTTTTGCAGTGGAATGTGGACGCATTGAACGATCACGTTTATGAGCAGCTTGCAAAAGCTTTGGATAGACTTCCAAATGGATTTCCTAGTACACCTTCGAGCGTTGAGATACGAATTCTGAAAAAGATATTCTCGCCTGACGAGGCATCAGTTGCAGGCCAACTGGGCGGGTCCATGGAATCAGTTACCTCAATAGCCAAGCGGACTGGATTTTCTGCTGAGGAGACAGAAGCAAGGTTAACGAAAATGGCCAAACGTGGACTTCTGTGGCATAGCAGAAAGGAAGGGAAGCTGTTCTTTAGGCTGGCACCTTTCGTTGTCGGAATCTACGAAGCACAGGTCGAAAGCATGGATCACGAACTAGCCCATCTCGTCGAAGAATACTTGGCAAACGGCGGAGCTGCTGGAATAATGAAGCCTCAACCAGCTTTGCACCGCGTGATTCCCGCCCAGAAAGCAGTCAAAACTGAGTGGATTCTTCCCTATGATGATGTTAAAGCAGTTCTCTTGAACTCCAAGACTTTTCGCCTAGCCGATTGTATCTGCAGAAAACAGCAAGATCAGCTCGGTCACAAGTGCGAGTTTCCGATGAGAACTTGTCTTCAATTCTCCCAATACGAAAGCCCCCCAAGCCCCTACAGTGTTTCAAAGGAAGAAGCGCTGGTCTTTCTCGACAAGGCCGAGGAAATGGGTCTGGTTCACACTGTTAGCAACGTGATGAAAGGGATCGGCTACGTCTGCAACTGCTGTGGTTGCTGCTGCGGCATACTCAGAGGAATCAATGACTGGGGCGTCGAGAAATCCGTGGCCCATGCCAACTACTACGCTGCTATCGATCCCGATGCATGCGTAGGATGCGGAATATGCAGAAAAAGGTGCCAAGTGCACGCCATCTCCGAACGGGAAGGAGTATCGTTTGTAGACCTCAAGAAGTGCATTGGTTGCGGCTTGTGCGCCACAGGATGCCAAAATGATGCAGCGAAACTCGCGCGAAAGGCTGACAGCGAAATTGTCAATCCTCCGATGGACTTCGCGGCGTGGGAGCAAGAGCGCCTACACAATCGAGGATTAAGCAAATAACGCGCATTTCCTCTTTCCTCCAGCTTCTCTGTATTGCGAATCTGACGCAAACGTCACAGATGATCTCAGCGGGGTAAAGCAAGTCACCGTAAGCTATACAACGGGCAATGGTACATGGGTCAATGTTACAATGTCCAATCTGGTGGGATACCAGTACAACGGAACGATTCCGCAATTCGCTTACGGTACAACGATAACCTACGTTTTGATTGCCGAAGACTGGGCAGGCAACACGATCACAACCCAGCAAATGGGCTACAGCTACCAATACCAAGTAATTCCAGAATTCCCATCATTGCTGATTGTCCTAATACTCATGGCAACAACGCTAGCCGCAATCATAGCTGCTAGGAAAAGAAGGTATCACGTGAAGACTGGCCGTGCATAGTCAACTGCGGAGAAAATTGGTCTCAATCTCCTTTTTTTGTTCCTTGAGAAAATCAAGCTTTTGCCATTTTCCAGATGGCGTTTGCCATTTCCTCACCATGTTTAAGCCCGTAATGAACCCCTGCGATCTTGGCGGCATACGGGATCAAGATCCGCTTGACAACTTTGTAGAGAACTGGATTGCTGATTCTGTGCTCCAAGAATGTGTCCCCCCAGATCCTGACGTTGTATTCCCAGCAGCGAGTCAGGAACTCCCAGCGGATTTCTGAGAGAGAATCAAGCTCGGCTCCACGCTTGTTCATCAGCATGCAGTTTTCTAGTGGAACAAAGAGCAACGGCACATAAAATGCTTTGTAACTCTTCAGGTCATCCATAAGTTCAAGGGTCTCTGCCACGTCTTCCTCGTTCTCTTCTGGCAACCCAATGATTAGGGTGGCAAGCGGATACCAGTTGTTGTCGTTCAAAATTCCAAAGGCTTGGCTGACAACTTCCTTCCACTGTTCAGGCTTGTAGGGCAGCATCTTCCCAGCCATGTACTTTTTCATTAATCTAACGCTGCCCGTTTCGATCCCAGTTTCCGAAGTCACTATGGGATTCTTCCCATGGAAGTACCAGTGGTGGTCCATCAGGATTTCAGCCACTTCCTTAACCATATCTGGGTCATGCACGACTGGAGCCAATGACATGTGTGATGGCTGAATACTCTTGACACCCGGATAGTTCGCTATGCTCTTGACGAGTTTGAGAACGGCTTCTCTGTTTGGAATGAAGCTTTTTTCTTTCGCCCCATACAAAAACAGATCCTCAGTGACCAATGTGATGTTGCAGCAGCCTTCTCGGGTTGTCGTTTCAACTTCTCTCATGATTTCTCTCAGGGGAATATCGACTTTTTTCTGCACTGTGGGGGTGCAGAACTGGCAGTTTCGTCCGCAACCTTTAGAGATTTCCACACCACCGTGGATGGCTGCATGTCTGATCAGAGGCATATCGCCGTGATTAGAATTGTTATCAGCGTGAACCACGCGCGGAAGCGGCGCCTCACTGACTGCTTTTCTGAAGGTCTCCACTATCGTCTCTGGATCTCCACCTATTAGGACGCAGTCAACGCCGTATCTCTCAGCCACTTTCTTGCGTTCAAGCTGCCAAGAACCGAAGCCGCCGACGACGACCTTGGGTTTGTGTCTTTGAAGGCTTCGATGCCGCATTAGTTCCTTGAACTCGATGGCGTTCATCGGTTCGCCTCCACCTACTAGTGAGGAATAGGTTTTGCTCACGTACCCCATTCCCGTGGGATCCATCGAGGATATGCCGAGCACTTTCGTGTCAGGACCCACGAAACTGTCCAAGTCAGATGGGTGGACAACTGCGACCTCGGACTCGGTGAACCCGTTTTCCAGCAGGAGCGCCTCGACCTTTCTTAAGCCGTAAGGCGCGTACTTGGCTCTTCCATCTTGGTTGCGTTCAACTGGGGGATAAAGTGCCTTTCTCAAGAGCCACAGTGGCACAGGCCCTTTTGCGAATCCCGCCACAAAAGCGACGAATGGGTTGTTGAAGTAATCACTCATTTCCGTAGCTGATGCAGTCAACACTACTTTAACGCCGGTATTTATCGCCATCTCTTCTTCCCTTTAACACAAGTGCGAAATGACATGATAATTGCCTTATTAAAAACTATTCGTTGACCAAGCGGGAAAAATGGTCTAATCATCAGCGCAAATGGCTGCAAAGACTCTAAATAGTTGCTTGGAAACGACAATACAAGGAGACTGTAGATGAAGCTGCTGCTTGACGAAATGTACGCTGGCTTCAAGGAGTACTTTGAGACTTTGGGCTGGGAGGTGCTAACCGCTCAAGAAGCGGGATTGAAGGGAGCGAAAGACAAGGACGTCGCTGACTATGCTAGGAGCAACAACATGCTGTTGGTCACGCAAGATCAGAAACCAGCAGAGCTGGCTGAATTGACAGGGGTAAAATACGTTTTGATATCTAACGCGATGATAGCTAAGATAGCAGATGACAAAATAAGAGAGAAGTATCCAAGCGTAAAGAAAGGGTGACACTCATAGCCTGCTTTTCGTGGGCATGCAAAGGCTTATCCTTCAAAACCCTAATCTTTGATCGTGAGTCATATGTCAACTGTTGAGGTCACTGTAAGAAGCCAAAATGGCAAATGCGCTTCCGGCCACAAAGTCGGTGACAAGATCATTTTCGACGGTAAATCCGTGAAGGGCAACGTCTGCTACAGTGCTTTAATGGTTCTACTTCCCAAGGTCTACGCGATGCGCTACGGCGTAGAGTTCCCGTGGAGCAAAGACAAGAATGTCATATTCAATGCATGTCCAGACGCAGATAACCCAGTCGTGTTCGAAATACGGCGAATCAGAAAATAGCGGCTGATGAAGACTTCAGAACAGCGTCTTCTGTTTCTGAGATGATTCAAGGTTTGACACTCTTACCCCTATGAGACGTATTCTTCTTTCCGGTTTCAGATAATGCCACATTAATTCCCTTGCGGTTTCCATCAAATCCCGTAACTGGCTTGATATTAGAGGCAGGGTCTTGCTGTGAGTGTGCGTCTCGAAATTCTCGTATCGCACTTTAATCGTGACGGTCTTGAAGTAGAAATTCTGACTAACAGTGTCCCCATGCACTTCCTCTGACAGTTTATCCAGCGTTGTCAAGACAAGTTGCGGGTCCGACGCGTCTTCTTCGAATGTTACCTCGCGGCTTATGGACTTTGTTTCACCCCTCTCTTGCACTTCACTCTTGTCTATTCCATTTGCCATCAAGTAGAGCTGGTGCCCCGCAGCACCGAAGTTTTCCGCAAGAACAGAGGGATCATAGTGTGCCAAGTCGCCGATTGTTTTGATTCCCATTTCAACGAGTTTCTGTTCGGTTTTGCGTCCAACCCACAGAAGTCTGCGTACAGGTAACGGAGCCAGAAAGGCTTTTGCATCTTCCTCCTTAACGGTTGTCAGGCCATCGGGCTTCTGATAGTCGCTTGCTATTTTGGCGACAAGCTTGTTCGGTCCGATGCCAATCGAACACGTGAGCTTCTCTTTCTCACAAATCTCCTCTTTTACCCGTCTGGCCAAAAACTCTGCCTCTGCAAAATCTCTCGCTTTTGAGGTAACGTCCAGGAAGGTTTCATCTATCCCCCATTGTTCGAACTTGCCTCCATACTTTCGAGCGATGTTCATGATCTCGTTTGAAACTCTGATGTAAAGAGCAAAGTTGGGTCGAAGATAAGTGGCTTCAGGGCAAAGTCTCCAAGCTCTGCTGATCGGCATTCCAGACCTTATTCCTGGTCTTCTGGCTTCATAGTTACAGGTGTGAACCACTCCTCTTCCCTTTCCTTCTTTTGGGTCAGCCCCCACTATGACTGGTTTTCCTTTGAGCGCAGGCTGCTCTCTTTCCTCAACAGCCGTGTAGAAATGGTCCATGTCCAAGTGGAGGATTATTCTTCTCTTGTCACTCATGATGTTCCTTCTCCGATTGCCAAGGTGCGATGACTACGTATTGGCTGCTTATCTCCTGAGACATGCAACAACCTTGTGCTCGTTGGATTTCTCTTAATGATCTTACGTTCATAAGCCTTAATGCCCTCAAGCACGGATAGTTGGGCTATCGTTGGAGGAAAACTCGTGGCTGACAGGATTTCAAGAGAAGCTGCCGAGCAAGTGGCTGCTGACGTCGTGAAGAAAAAGAAAAACACCGAGAAAGTTGACGTTGTCACTGTGGATAAGAAAGATGATGAATGGGTAGTGAGGGGCACTTGCCCCATAGACATGGAAGGACACCCTTGGACTGAACAGTTTGAGATCGTGTTGAGTTCGAAGGGAAAGGTCAAATCTATGGACACTAGCTTGCTCTAGACTAAGTCTTAGATAACCCTGATCCATCCAAACAGTGGTTAGGCTGTCCCTGCTAGAAACTTTAAAGGTTATATCGTAGCATGTGCTAGTAGCTTTTTGGGTGTGGATCTGTTTGTTCGGAAAGATCCTTGTTCCACTAGATGGTTCTGAACATTCAGTGAAAGCCTTGGAAAAGGCGATCCAAATAGCCAAAAAGTTTGAGGCAAAGATGACGTTGATCCACGTCTACTCTGTTTCTGTGCAGCCTATTCTTTTGCCTGAACCGACCACCCTAGGAGCCTCCTCAATTCCATTTTTGACGGCGGCTGAAATCTCAAAGGTCGCCGAGATAACACGCAATGCAGGAAAACGCATCCTTGAGGACGGAGAACACAGAGCCAAATCTGAAAAGGTTCGGGTTGAGAAGATGCTAGTTGAAGGACACGCAGTTCAAGAGATCGTGCGTGTGGCGAAAGAAGGCAATTTCGACTTAATCGTCATAGGCGCGAGAGGGTTAAGCAAGATCAGAGAGATACTTCTGGGAAGCGTGAGCGACGGCGTAATTCATCATGTCACGTGCCCAATCCTGCTGGTCAAATAGACTAACCGCCATCGCCGATTCAACGCTAAAGTTATTATGAAGAAGTTTCAGTGTTAATCAACAGCGGAGAAGCCCGGTGGTGCAGTGGTCAAACATAGTGGGCTCTGGACCCACCGACGAGAGTTCGAATCTCTCCCGGGCTACCAATAAAGTCTTCATTTTCACAGTGGAAATGCGTCTCCACTAATAAGTATCTGGTGCTCAAGTTCATTGCATGTTTGAACTCCTTGTCGAGAAGACCATGGCGTGCACCTAAGCAATAATCGGTTTCTATTTTTCCAAGAAATCCTAAATAGAGAGAAGAATGGGAATCTGCAAAGTCCTTTCTTAGCTAGAAATTGGGAAATTCATGGGTTTTTCATGTGTGTAAATATGCTCTGCTGACAGGGTCGGAGGTTATGTATAAAGAGGTAATCAGAAGCTAGACTGAAATTGCAAAACCAAAAAATGGAAAAAAGGTTCTATATTGAAGCTGTTAGCTTAGACTAGAATCTTGGTCTAGCAGGTCTTCTTTTTGAATAGCATTCTCGACAGTATACCGGTCTGCTTCCATCTGGTTTGAAGGGAACTTCGCATTCCTTTCCGCAGTCGCCGCATACTGCCTTATGCATTTCTCTTTCATTCATTAGTTCTTTCAACTCCTTGTGATGACTGTGCAAAAATCGCTTCTTACACGCTTTGTCTAGCTATGACGCTGGCGCTTATAAACAATGTGTTGGAAGCTATGACGTCTAGGCTTAGAGAAACCAATCAGATGACAGGATTTCCCCCCTCTGTCACGGGTGTGATTCGAGTCAGCCAATTCCGTTTTTTGCTCGTGGCTCATCGTCTTGACGTTTCTCTCTCTCTTCATAGCTTCGGCTCTAGAACTGAATCTCTCAGTGTGCACAAGCTTCAGTGGTTTATGCATTCTCGTGTATCGGGCGCCTCTGCCATTGAAGTGAAGCCTCAACCGTGAATCCACGTTCTTGGTGTATCCGGTGTAGAAACTGCCACCTTCGCATAGAATAATGTAAACGTAATAGGGCATTCCTCATCAATGCTCCAATAGATGGCTCACGACTGGATTGTTTCAATAATCATGCATGCCCGTTAAAGCTTTTAGGCTAGCTAAGTTGGGAATGAACCCAAAGAAACCAGTGAATCTGCCTGAATGATATGAATACCCTGCTCTTCTCGAAGAACAGCAGTTCTCTCCAGAAGGTCAAGAGGCAGCTTCATACACAGGCCATTCATAGAGCTACTCTGAATTTGCACTGTTTATCTCCTTTGACTATGGAGTCTTCCATCGTGACTTTGACTGGTCTTCCTGTTGCTCCTTCGAATAGTACTTTGACCAGTCGTTATTAGCACCTGCATTCGTGAATCATTGAAGTAAACCGAGCGGTCAAAAAAAGGTTTTAAGAAACGGCAGACGTAACTAATCAGAATGTGCCGGGATGGCAGAGTGGATAATGCGCTGGCCTTGAGAGCCAGTGGACCGTCAGGTCCGCGCGGGTTCGAGTCCCACTCCCGGCGCCAACATACTCTCACTTCACGTGATTTGAACGATGATTAGGCTTGCTACATACAAGAAATGAAAAAGAAAAAGGAAGCCCTTTGTTTACTTTTTGAGATAAGCCCAGCTTATCAGTATCACGCCAATCAGGCCGATGACACCGACGAGGCCATAGAAGTACCATTTGTTCGCTACGTCTCCATACAGGTTGTACGTGCCGAAGTGTTGTACAGCGAAAACGATTATGGCTATGATAATCAGTACTCCGCCTAGGGCCATATTGGTTGTTTTGCTGTTCAAATCATATCACACCTCCTAGCAGGAGCTGTTAACAAACAACATGGCGTTCGGCAAGCTATTTAATATCTTCGATGACTGACGGCGCCAGTGACAATCAAATTGAGCACTGAAGCCAGATGCAAAACTATGAAAGCATCTGCTCTTGCTTGGTCTTCTGCTTGCCATCCTCCAGTTTGTGAGAGTTACGGTCTACTGCAGTGCTCACTTGCAGGAATCGACGAAGCCACGTTGATTCGCACTGTGCACTAGTAGGGCTCATGAACAATCTTTCGTCATAGGTCAACTAGCCTAATGAATTCCCAGCAATTCCAGAAGATTGTATTTGATTATTAATACTGCGAACATCGAAGCTATAAGCGACATCACTGTGATCATCGTGTTAAGCGACGGTCCTGCTGTGTCCTTAAATGGGTCTCCGACTGTATCGCCTATGACTGCTGCTTTGTGTGCGTCTGATCCTTTTCCGCCGTGTTTTCCTGACTCGATTAGTTTCTTGGCGTTGTCCCATAGACCGCCTGCATTTGACATCAACAGTGCCAGTAGCAGACTTGAGAATATGGAGCCTGCTAAGAAGCCTCCGAGTGCCTTTATCCCGCCTACGAAGCCTATTAGCAAGGTTGCGACGATCGCTACGATGCTTGCGGGCATGAGTTCGCGTAGTGCTCCGACTGTTGCGATGTCAACGCATCGTGCATAGTCAGGCTTCACGCCAGGTCTTCCTTCTTTCAGACCAACGATCTCTCTGAACTGTCTTCTGATCTCCGTAATCATTCTTTCAGCATTCCTGACGACGCCAAGTATTAGCATTGCGGAGAAGACTGCGGGAATCGCTAGGCCTATGAGCGCGCCTAATAGAACCATTGGGTCCATGATATCGAAGATGACTGGCTTGCCTGCTCTTGCGGCTATTTCCTGGAAAGCTGCTAGAAGCGCGATCACGGTCAGTCCAGCCGCGCCTATTGCAAATCCTTTCGTTATGGCTTTTGCCGTGTTTCCTGCTGAGTCAAGCTCGTCCGTTATTGCGATGACTTCTTCGCTGAGCCCTGACTGCTCGGCTATTCCCTTTGAATTGTCCACTATTGGACCGTAGGCATCGTTTGAGACTGTCAACCCCACGATTGAGAGCATGCCAAGGGAGGCCATGGCTATTCCGTAAACAGCATATTCCGAACCCAGAGGCTCACACACTTTGTACGCCACTGCCGCAGCAACTGCTATTCCAATCAACGGAAAAATAACACTTCGCAGACCATATGAGAATCCCGTCAGAATATTCAGTGCTGGTCCCGTTTCCGACGCTTTGGCAGTTTTCAAGACTGGCGATTTGTCTTCAGACGTGAAGTAGTCAGATGTGACTCCGATTATTATTCCAGCTGCAAGACCAACTATAGCTGCTCCCCATAGCTGCCATTGGTATCCCAAGTACCACGTTGTTAGAGCTGTGAGAATTCCGAAGATCACGCATGTTACATAGGTGCCTCTGTTCAGTGCTCCCCCTGGGTTGCCTTTCTTGCCTACTCTGACCGTTAATGCACCTATGACAGCAGCAAGTATGCCTAGTCCGGCGAATACCAAGGGGATTTGAACGTAGGCGTTAGTTGTGCCAAGCCCTTGACCAAGTATCATCACTGCCACTATGCTTGCGATGTATGAATCGAAAAGGTCCGCTCCCATTCCAGCAACGTCTCCCACGTTGTCTCCGACGTTGTCGGCTATGACTGCGGGGTTTCGCGGATCATCTTCAGGAATTCCAAGTTCGACTTTACCAACCAAGTCTGCGCTGATGTCAGCGGTTTTTGTGAATATACCTCCACCTGCTTTAGCAAAAAGCGAGAGAGAACTCGCTCCAAAGCTGTAAGCCAACACTGCTGGAACGGTGCCTACCATTCCCGTAAGCGAGTAGACTATGCTAATCCCGAGGAGACCAACTCCCACTACCGATAATCCCATAACTGCGCCACCGCGGAAACCGATGGGGAATGCCTTGTTCAGCCCGCCCCGTGCTGCGTTTGCCACTTTTGCATTTGCCTTCGTAGCCACGCTCAATCCCAAGTAACCCGCTAGAGCCGAGCAGAACGACCCGAATACGTAGGCTACTGGCAACTGAAGGTTCAGCCACAGGTCTTGGGCTTCCCATATTGGTTGCGGCAGGAATATGCCAATCAGTACTGCCACAACTGTTATGAACATTGCCAGCGTCGTGTATTCTCTTCTTATGAAAGTTGCAGCTCCTTCTTTGATTGCGTTAGAAATCTCTTTCATCTTCTCAGTTCCACTATCTTGCTTGTTCACGTATCTGTAGAAGTAGAGTCCTACTAGCACTGAGACCAGTGCAGATAGCGGTGCCACTAACCATGGTTGAAAGTCCATCATTTACCTCTCCCGATCACCCATTCCAGTTTTCAAAGAAGCTTTAGTGTCCTTCGAAATCTTATAAACTTATTTGTCACCCCTATAGTTCAGAGAAAAGAATATAACTCCATGATCTTTACAGCATAACTTCTAAATCGGTTGTAGAGGGAGAAAATGCCGAAGCCTTGGCACGCGATGAGCACTGAAGAAACGCTGGATTCTTTGAGTGTTAAGGAAACCGGATTAAGCCAAGAAGAAGCTCAGAATCGCTTACATCAATATGGACCTAACGAGTTGAAGAAAGAGAAAGGAGCCTCATCAATAAAGATGTTTTTTGAGCAGTTCACTGATATCCTAATGGTCATTTTGCTCATTGCTGTGGGACTTACAATTGGTTCATATTTCATCAAGCAAGATATCGGCGAACTCTACGATGCAGCCGTAATAATCGCCATAGTCTTGGCAACAGCCACCCTGGGATTCTTTGAGGAATACAGATCTGAAAAAGCGGTAGAAGCGCTGAAGAAAATGACCGCGCCCACTGCGGTGGTGCTACGTGCAGGAAAGGAGGTTAAGGTACCTACAGTGGACATCGTTCCAGGAGATATTGTTCTTCTTTATACAGGTGATAAAGTTCCCGCAGATTCTCGACTTATTGAGACGTTCAATCTCAAGGTCGATGAAGCTGCACTTACAGGGGAGTCAACACCAGTCAACAAGAGTGCCAACGTGCTTCCTGATAGAACTGCTCTTAATGATATGAAGAACATGGTTTTCACTGGAACGATAATCGTCTACGGTCGAGGCAAAGCTCTTGTTACTTCGACGGGTATGAACACTGAATTCGGGAAAATTGCGAAAATGGTTCAGACCACTAAGGAAGAAACAACACCTTTGGAGAAAAGAACCGCATCCATTGGCAAATGGATCGGAATCTTGTCAATAGTAATCTGTCTCACAGTTGGGCTGATAGGCATCATTGACGGTCGCGATTGGCTCGACATGATTCTTTGGGGAATAAGTCTTGCAGTAGCCGCAGTCCCAGAAGCGTTGCCTGCAATCGTAACCGGTGCCCTTGCAGTTGGCATGTATAGAATGGCAAGAGTGAACACCGTTGTTAAACGGCTTCCAGCAGTTGAGACTCTTGGATGCACAAGTGTAATATGTTCAGACAAGACTGGCACAATGACAAAAGGCGAAATGACAGTCCAAAGAATATACGTGAATGACAAGATAATCAAGGTTTCAGGAGTTGGTTACGAACCTGAAGGATACTTCCTTTTTGAAGACAAGAGAACTGAACCGTCAGATCCGGAGCTCCGCACCCTATTAACTGCAGCAACATTGTGCAATGACGCTAAGCTGGAGAAAGATCCCTCTACAGAAAGATGGATCATCAAGGGAGACCCAACTGAAGGAGCATTAGTTGTCACCGCAGGCAAGGCAGGAATCTGGAAAGAGGAGCTTGAAAAGAAACAACCTCGAATAGCTGAAATTCCATTTTCTTCCGAACGTAAATGCATGACAACAGTCCATGTTGGTTCCGGCAAGAAAATGGCTTACATGAAAGGCGCTCCTGAAATAGTCCTGGGAAAATGCAGCAAGATCTTTGCAGATGGAAAAGCCCGAAAGATGACTCAGGACGAGCAGACAAACATATCGAAGATAAATGAAGCAATGGCGATGCAAGCACTGAGAAACCTGGGCTTTGCCTTCCGAGAACTGCCTGACAGCATCGAGAACTTTGACGAGAAGATTGAGAAAGACTTTGTCTTTGTTGGAATAATGGGCATGATCGACCCGCCACGAGACGAAGTTAAGGATGCCATATACACGTGTAAGAGAGCAGGCATAAGCGTTGTAATGGTGACAGGGGACCATAAACTAACGGCAGTGGCTGTAGCCAAAGAACTTAACCTCCTGGGAGAAAAGGAGGAAGAGGGGAAGGTTCTCACAGGTGAAGAACTGGAGAAAATGAGCGATGAACGACTGGCCGACGTTGTTGAGAACGTTGCCATCTACGCTCGAGTTTCACCTGAACACAAAATGAGAATTGTCAAAGCGTGGAAAGAGAAGGGTCGAGTCGTGGCCATGACTGGAGACGGCGTCAACGACGCGCCTGCGCTGAAGATGGCGGACATAGGCGTCGCAATGGGCATAACAGGCACAGAGGTGACCAAGGAAGCGTCGGACATGATTCTGACGGATGACAACTTTGCCTCAATCATAAAAGCTGCGAGAGAAGGACGAGAAATATATGACAACATCAAGAAATACCTGACCTACTTGCTGCGCTGCAACATAATGGAAATCCTTGTGATGTTCGTCGCCGTAGTCTCTGTTCCATACTTGGCAAGACTACTCTCATCGGGCGTAGCAGGCATGACGGACGCAACCATCAGCGACGCCACAGTCGCCTTGACCGCAACTCAGCTACTGTGGGTTAACCTAACCACTGATGGCCTGCCTGCCATAGCTTTAGGGGTTGACCCCGGCGATCCGGATCTGATGGAAAGAAAGCCAAGAGATCCAAACGAAAGCATATTCACGCGCGACGTCAAAGCATATTTGTCAATCGTGCCGATAATAATGACGGCTATGCTTCTATTCGGCTACTTCTTTTACCACCCTTGGGAAGGCGAGCACCAGTTGGCTGAAGCAAGAACTCAGCTACTGACAGCCATGATCTTGATGGAACTTGCCAACGCCATTTCTGCCCGATCACTTAAATATTCAGTTTTCAAAGTAGGCGTATTCAAGAACAAATACCTATGGTACTCAGTTCTTTCATCATTCGGTCTACAACTTATGGTACTCTACACACCTAGCGTCAATTCCCTGTTTGACGTCCATGCACCCGAACCACTCGACTGGGGCTTCGCAATACTATTCACAGCGATAACCTTCAGCGTACTAGAAATAGGTAAATACGTCGCAAGCAAAAGACGAAAGACATAGTATCCATACACTCTTTGTTCAACATACATCTCAATATTCCAGCAGACCATTCGAACCCAACGCTGATAACATATTCTTAGCAAGACGAAGAAGAGAGGAGTCATCACCTTTTGCCAATAATATCAATGTTTCTGATACTGGCAATTCTCGCAAACCAACGCCTGCGTCAGACTCTTACCAGCGATTAGCACAAAACAAGTCAAGCAACTGCGCGCATGCATAGGGCTATTTCTTGTTTTTCGTGTACTTTCTTGGGAGCTCTTTTTTCTTCTTTTGTTTGTCTGGCATTTTTCCGCCTCTCTTCAGTTTTTTCTTGTGATTCTTGTACTGTGACTGCAATTGATATAAACGATTGTTTATAAATACTTCTATTTTGCTATATTGAGTATGGAATGACTATTCTACAATAAGTATATGTGAATGAACATATTCATCGGGCGCCTCATAAACATTATAAGCATTCAAGGAATTCATATATCAAATAGGGTTGTTCGTAATGTCTGAGGAGATTGTTGTTTCGGGGGATAATGCTTTGCAGGTCGCTGACGCGTTAAACTCAACAAGCCTGCGAGTGTTGCAGTTGCTCTCAAAAGAACGTCTGGACATTTCAACAATAGCTAAGCGACTAGAGCTGAGTCAACCTTATGTCAGTGAGCTAATTCGCAAACTGCAAGAAACAAACTTGGTCAGAGTGAGCTATGAGAGCGGAAAGAGAGGAACAAGAAAGATATGTGAATTGGCAGTGAGGAAAATCATTATAGAGATCCACCCTTTGTGACACACACCAAACGAAAGACGTATGTTGCTCGCCCTTTCCAGGAACAGTAGGGGAACGCGCGTGGGCGTAAGGCGATGATCATGAAGTATCGGTAGGAGCGCATACAATGAAAAAAAGAGGGATTACGCGGGGGACGTCTCCACTTGTCCCAACTCCAAATTCCAGCGACCCTACAACAATAGATGTCCGCGTCACTGGCTATCAAAAAGGGGATTCTGGCGTAGGTTTCAGCCAGCGCTGGGCGCGAAGCCAAGACTATTCACATGAATCTAATCACGACCTTGAGAAGCGGATTGACACTATTGAAAAGGATCAGGCGCGCAATATGGAATGCCAAGAGACATATTTAGAAGACCAGATCCGTCATGATGTCTGTCATACATGCGCCAATATTTGCCGTCCGCGAGCGTGTATACTTGGAGCTAAAGTTTTGAATTGCCCGCCGATCTCTTGAAGAGATTCAAATGGTGCCACATGCACTCATTTCAGACGTAACACCAATGGACAGGCAGCGCGATGTCTTTATTTCTCACTCACAGACATTGTTTGAATTTGAGGCTTTGATCGAATTTGGCTCACAAAAATGAACGCATTACAATGCTTCACGGTGCCGGCGGAACAGTAATGCGCGACTTGATCGAGAACTATGTTTTGAGATATTTTGGCGGCATGAGCAACGCAGAAGTTCCGCTCGAAGCAATGGACGACGCGGCCATTGTAGGTGGAATAGCTCTTAAAAGCGATTCACACGTCGTCAAACCCATTTTCTTTCCGGGTGGCGACATCGGGCGTCTCGCAGTATCTGGCACGGTTAATGACATTGCCGCTGTGGGTGCTGAACCCTATGCTTTAGCTTGCGGTTTCGTCTTGGAAGAAGGCTTGGCCATATCAGACTTTGAAAGAATCCTGATCAGCATGCGAGAAACTTGCAAGGAAGCTGGTGTAAGCATAGTCACGGGCGACACCAAGGTCGTTGAAAAGGGAAGTCTGGGCGGTTGCATAATAAACATGTCTGGAATCGGAAGAAGAACTGCAGCTTTGGACAGGAACTTTGAAATCGTGAAAAGGTTCAGGAAGAGTCCTACAGCACGCTGGACCCTCGATTCGAACCTCAGAAGAGGTGACAAAATAGTTCTGTCAGGCACGATCGGCGATCACGGGTTGGCCGTCTTATCTGCACAGGAAGGTCTAAGCTTTGGGAGCGGCATAGAATCAGACGTTAAACCTCTAAATCGATTAGTTCAACGTTTGCTCGGAGAAGTCGGCGGAGTGGTATCGATAAAAGATCCGACCCGTGGCGGTCTGGCTGATGCTTTGAATGAATTTAGCGAAAAATCCAAGGTTGGCATAATGCTCTATGAAGACAAAGTTCCAATCAGAGAAGATGTCCGTGCCGCCTGCGAAATGCTGGGTTTAGACCCATTTGAAGTAGGAAATGAAGGAAAAATCATTCTGGGAGTTGTGAAGGAAAAAACCAAGGATGTCTTGAAACTCTTGAAAACAACCGAAGAAGGGAAAGATGCAGAAATTATCGGCGAGGCATCCACGGAGTTTGCAGGTGTGGCTATGCAAACAGTGGTCGGAGGCAAGCGGATAATTGCCAGACCTATAGGCGACCCTATTCCAAGAATATGCTAGGAAGGAAAACGCATATCGCGATCTTGGTTTACGACGGCGACGAGAGAAAAACTAGAGAAAGAGAGAAGGAACTGAACACAACTACTCACAGTAGCGACACAGATGGATCTGGCAAACGCTATTTGAACCAGACCACTTAGATGCCTAGTCTTCAAAGCAGGGTTTCCAGAAAGAATTTGTGGTTCGCAGCACTTTCGTCATTCGGCTTTCTGCTCCTAATACTTTACACGCCAAGTCTCCAAAAACTGTTTGGTGTGACCTCACCACAACTAGCAGACTGGGCCTATGCCATACTTTTCACGGCGATAGTATTCTGTTCGCTAGAAGTTGGAAAATATGTTGCGAGCAAGAGGAGAAGGACATAGCACCGGAAAAACTTAAATCCAAACAGCTTTGAAAAGAGCCTCTAACAACAAAGATGGAAGGAATGAAGAGAAATGAGCGAGAAAACAGCAAATCCAGCACCACTTGGGCTACTAGGATTCGGGTTGACAACTGTACTGTTGAATTTTGTTCACAACGCCAGACTAGGTTCGGTAGACGCCATGATTCTGGGTATGGGCATATTCTATGGCGGCTTGGCGCAGGTTATTGCGGGCATACTGGAATACAAAAAGGGAAACACGTTTGGAACCACAGCATTCACCTCCTATGGATTCTTCTGGCTGTCTTTCGTGGCTTTGAACTGGCTAGGAGTGGGAAGCAGTGCTAGCAAGGGGATATGGCCTTTCTTCGGCGGCGTCACACCATGGGGCGTGGGCAATGAGGCGCTTATGGCCTATTTTCTCATGTGGGGACTGTTCACCTTAATGATGTTCTTTGGAACTTTGAAAAAGAACCGCGCTCTGCAGACCGTCTTCTTGAGCTTGGCAATACTATTCTTCCTGTTGACAGCCAAGTCGGCACTTCTTGCTTACACTACGATGACATCTGCAGACTTGAATCTGTTCACCCAGATAATCGGAATCGAAGGGATCATTTGCGGATTAAGCGCTTTCTATCTAGCCATCGCAGAGGTGCTGAACGAAACCTACGGAAGAACTGTGCTGCCTATCTGTCCAACAGGACAATAGCGCTTTCACCTTTTTTTGTTTTCGCTAAAAACGTTTATATTACTGAAAGAAGGTTCTTCCACAAAATTCAAAGAAGGTTAAAGAATGTCAGAAGCCAGTTTACCATTCAACGACAGAGTTATGCCCGGAAAAAAGCTGAAGGAAGAATGGGAGAGATCCCTAAAGGATCCACAAGCATTCTGGGCTGAAAAGGCAAAGGCTATCGACTGGTTCCGAACATGGGACAAGGTTCTAGACGACTCAAACCCGCCATTCTACAAGTGGTTCAAAGGCGGGCTGCTGAACATAACATACAACGCTCTGGACAGACACCTAATCACTCCGAGAAAGAACAAGCTGGCGTACATTTGGGAAAGTGAACTCGGCGAAGTCCGCACTTACACTTACTATCAGCTTTTCAGAGAAGTGAACAAGCTTGCAAAAGTCTTCAAAGACTTCGGGCTCAAGAAAGGAGATCGAGTAGCAGTATACTTGCCAATGATCCCAGAATTGCCAATCACGCTACTTGCAACAGCACGAGTTGGCGGAGTCCACACTGTGGTCTTTTCAGGGTTCAGCGCAGAAGCACTCGGAGACAGGATAAACGACTGCCAAGCAAAAATACTCGTGACAGCGGACGGAGCCTACAGGCGTGGAAAAACCGTCGCACTGAAGGACACAGCGGACCGTGCGTTGGCAAACACACCGACGGTCGAAAAGGTGATTGTTGTAAAGAGGACTGGACAGCAAGTTCCAATGAAAGAAGGACGCGACGTCTATTATCATGATGCAATCGCCGAGGTTGAAGCCAACGCTTACGTTCCACCAGAACCGATGGAATCAACTGATCCACTTTTCATACTTTACACTTCAGGAACCACAGGCAAACCTAAAGGAGTGCAACACGGCACGGGCGGCTACCTAGTATGGGGGTACTGGACCCTCAAATGGGGCTTTAACCCGGACGAAGAAGACATTTGGTGGTGCACCGCAGACATCGGATGGATAACAGGGCACACGTACAACGTCTATGCTCCACTGGCTTTGGGAGTGACGTCATTCATTTTCGAAGGCACACCAGATTATCCGGCGCAGGATAGATGGTGGGAACTGATCGAAAAACATGGTGTGACGATATTATACACGACACCGACTGCGATTAGGATGTTCATGAAGTTCGGCGAGCAATGGGTAATCAAGCATGACTTAAGCACGTTGAGACTTCTTGGCACGGTGGGAGAGCCTATAAACCCTGAAGCGTGGAAATGGTACTACCGGGTCATCGGAAAAGACAGGCTTCCAATAATAGACACTTGGTGGCAGACGGAAACAGGAGGCTTTATGATTGCTCCACTGCCAGGATTAGAACTAGTGGCGCTTAAACCAGGCTCAGCAACGAATCCGCTACCTAGCATTTACGCAGAAGTCTACGACGAGAAAGGACAATCGACACCAGCAGGCACCAAAGGCTTCCTAGTGATCAAAACACCATGGCCAGGCATGCTTGAAACTCTATGGAAAGACCCTGAAAGATACAAGCAAACATACTTCGGAAGATGGCCAAACATCTACTACACAGGCGACTACGCCGTGAGGGACCCAGATGGCTACTTCTGGCTACTGGGAAGGGCAGATGAGGTGTTGAAGGTGGCTGGTCATAGAATAGGAACTGTTGAGATTGAAAGCGCGCTTGTCTCGCACCCTGCAGTTTCAGAGGCAGCAGTCATGGGAAAAGAAGATCCTATCAAGGGTGAAGTACCCGTAGCTTTCGTAGTGCTGAGAAGCGGTTTCTCACCGTCAGAGGAGTTACGCGCTGACCTAGTAAAGCACGTCAGGAACACGATTGGACCAATAGCCACTCCGGAAGCAATAGTGATTGTGAACAAACTGCCGAAGACGCGCAGTGGCAAAATCATGCGAAGACTTCTAAAAGCCGTTCTGGTCGGTGCAGCCCTAGGTGACGTCTCAACGCTCGAAGATGAAGGTTCAGTCGAAGACATCAAGGCAACCTATGAAGACCTAAAAAGACAATTAGAGAAGAAGTAGGCAAATCCCTCTTTTTGTCCGTTTTTTGCAGGTTTCGCGCAGGCAGACGAATCAAATAGTAGTTGTCGACGTCTTCAGGGAGTAATCGATATGGTGTACCGCGTGAGACGCAGGGACAAGGAGATAACTGACAGAGAAGAAATGAAGGAAGTGCTAAGGTCAACGAAGTACGTGACTCTGGCCCTCTCCATGAAGAATGAGCCTTACCTCGTAACCCTCAGTCACGGCTATGACGACAAGCGCAACTGCATCTACTTTCATTGCGCCAAAGAGGGCAAGAAAATAGATTACATTAAGGCAAACAGCAAAGTGTGGGGACAAGCATTCATCGATCATGGCTACGCGGACGGAAAATGCAATCACATTTACACTTCGGTTCATTTCTCAGGCGAGATAACTCTGATTGAGGACTTGGGTGAGAAATTGGAAGCAATGAAGTGCATGATAAGACAGCTTGAAAGAGACCCTAAACCAGTGATAACACGGCTTAAGCCTGAGAGACTGAGAGATACAGCGATGGGCAGAATAGACATAGATTACATGAGCGGCAAGAAACCTGAAGAATCAATCAGTCAAGCTTAGAACCCGATATTGATCTGCTTTGGCACATCCTTGAGGAGCAGATCAGGGGTAAAATCGTCTTGTTGTTCTCGGGAAAGGTATAGAATCTATTATGTTCTCCAAGTCAAGCATCCACGTCAGCAATCTTTCCACGCCCATACCAAAACCCACGTGAGGAACAGTACCGTACCGTCTAAGGTCCAAGTACCAATCATAATCTTTCTCGTTCATGCCCATATCTCTTATTCGTTTGATCAGTGCCTCTTTGTCATCTTCTCTTACGCCTCCAGTCGAGATTTCACCTATTCTTGGAACCAGCATGTCAGCGGACATGGCAACCTCTGGTTTGTCCCTGTAGGTCTTGCAATAGAACGCCTTGATGGCCGTTGGATAATCAAAGATGAAAAAGGGCTTACCAAGCTCGTCGGCCAAAGTCTTCTCTTCCTCATAACCCAAGTCATCGCCCCATTTCGTCTTGAAACCCCTAGCCTTAAGCTTCTCGATCGCTTCAGTGTAGGTCATCTTTGGAAACGGAGTCCTGACTGAAGCAACCTTTGAAAGGTCTGTGTTTAACTCGGCAAACTCCTTTTCACATTCTTCTGCCACTCTCTTGCACACGTTAGCCATAAGCGTCTCTTCAAAATCCAAGAGGTCGCGCATGTCAGCGAAAGGCCACTCGGCCTCCATATGCCAGTATTCTGTCAAATGCCTGATCGTCCTGCTTTTCTCAGCGCGGAAAGACGGCGCAATACAGTAGACCTTCTCTAGCGAGTAGATCAGAATCTCAAGATAAAGCTGAGAGCTCTGCGTCAGGTACAGGTTCTGGTCAAAGTATTTCAAACCGAAAAGAGTTGAACCGCCTTCTACTGCAGCAGAAATGAACATGGGCGGGGAAACCTCAACGAAGTCTTGGCTCTTGAAGAACTCGCGCGCGAACTCCAGCACCTTGCCACGTACCTTCATGATAAGGTTCATTTTGCGGCTTCTAAGCCACAAATGTCGAATGTCGCGCAGAAACTCTTCACTCTTGTCTTTGCTGATTGGGAAAACCTCGGATAAACCAATCACTGAAGTCTTTTCAACTGAGACTTCGTACCCGCCGGGAGCCCGTTTATCTTGCTTCACTGTGCCTTCAAGCGATAATGATGATTCGATAGTTAGTCTTTCGGCATCCAGCCATGCTGGGCTGTCGGCCTTCACTGTGCACTGGATGACGCCTGTGGAATCACGTAGCAATAGAAATATTGTCTGTTTACTCTCTCTTTTGCGATAAACCCAGCCGCGAATAGTTACTTTGTCGTTTTCATGTTTTCCTTGCAAGAGTTCCATTATGGGCAAGATTGGCATAAACATCAACTTCTCAGTCAGTCATCCTCAAAACTAAATGCCCACGCACTTTTTAAGCTTTAAACCTCTTTCGATTTTGACTCGAAAACTTTTAGCGAAACAAATAGGGCGAGTGGCAATGCACCAACAGCCAACATAACGAATGGTAATGGTTTCCACACGTAAGAGTAGAGCACCCCCACCAAAAGTTGAGTGAAGGCTTGACTCAGATAAATGAAGAATTGACTGCATCCAACAACCTTGCCTCTGAGCTCTCTGGGTGTCAAATCACCTAAAAGTGACTGGTAACTGCTGAAGTTCAAGACTTGACCAAGGCCGAAAAAGAAGAAGGCAAGCAGAAGCTTGTTGAAGTCTGCAAAAACAAAAATTGACATTGCAGGCACGTAGCAGAGGTACCCCAGAATCAGAAAACGTTTACGACCGACTTTGTCCATTCTCAGCCCTGCAATAATTGCGGGAATTGCAGCACTCAGCGACATAAAGGCCATTACATAGGCCCACTGGAGCTTCTCAAGTCCAAGTTTTTCTAGGGCATAAACAACAAAATACGTGTTGCAGCCTGCGAGAAGACTGCTGATGACCGCATTGGATATGAACAAGTGAAAGGCTGATTTTGGAACCTTTCGCCAAACTTGAAGGCTTTCCCGCACAGACCTCGGGTATTCCTTCAGGGCACCTAGAAGATTTGGGCGCGAATCACCCTTGGATGCAGGCAGAGTTTCTTTTAGTCTGGCTCTCAGCAGCGCTGCTGCGAAGTAGGCAACCGTTACGATGGCATAGGCTATTCTCATGCCTAGGTCGAATTTGAAAACAAGGATTAGATAGCCAGCGATGATTGAGGCAGGCAGCCCAATGAGATTTGTCAACACTGCTTGAAACGTGAGGCCAGCGCCACGATTTTCAGGCGATATAGAATCAAGCATAATCGCGAACAACGCCGGCTGATAAAGCAAGCAGAAGTTCTGAATCATCGATCCAATAACGATGAATTGCCAAGAAGGCGCGAGAACAAAGAAAATTGAAGAAAACGCTACGCCAAAAGTCATGGTGTAAACGAGCCATCTTCTTCCATGCTTGTCTGCAAGGTAACCGCCGGGGAACTGCACAAGTGCAAGGGCGATCGACCCTGCAAACCCTATTACGCTTAGAGTGAAGTCATCTGCGCCTAGCACATCTTTGAAGTATTTACCTGCATAAGTGTTAGGAATGGGGGACGCGAAATACATTACTACCCAAGTTATGGTTAATAGTAGAAAATTGCCGCTCATGAATGCGTATCGGCTCTTGAACCGTGAGAATATCGTCATTGCCCAGATGTCACAAAAGACGTGGATTTAAGCACAAGGTCGTAAGAAAAACCCTTATCCCATAATTCTTAAATCCTTCATCCATGTGGATGTAACTCATAAAGTGTTGGAAACCTTGGAAAGCGGTTACAGACTGAGGACGCTTAAACTCTCAACGATCGCAATATCAAGCGTTGTTTTGGTGGAAGTCTCCCTGGGCTTGACTGTTGGCAGTCTTGCAATTGTAAGCGATGGTTTGCACGCGCTGCTCGACGCTCTAACCACGTTCATGCTCTTCCTTGTGACCCGTGTGTCTCTCAAACCCCCTGACGAAGAGCACATGTACGGACATGAGAAATTTGAGCCGATAGGCGGATTGATAGGTGGAATCGCACTCATAGGAATAGCACTTACGATATTGTATGAAGCAATCTTGAGAATACTTAGCAATCAAGCCATCAACATGGAGCTAGAGTACGTTGGCTTCATAGCCATCGGCTTCACCTTCTGCATAGATTTCTTCAGAGTCGGCATATTCAGTAAGGCAAGGAAGAGTGAAAGCTCCACGATGAAAGCTGGACTCTACCACGCCATTGCTGATTTGAGTTCAACGGTTATCGCGTTTGTCGGATTTGGGTTGGCATCTCTGGGAGTCAGCATTGGAGATGCCTTGGCATCCGTTGTCTTAAGCGTCTTTTTGTCCTATTTGAGTGTCAGACTCGTCTGGAGCAGTGGGATGGAACTAAGCGACACTATATCAAAAGACGTGGCAGACAAAGTCAGAAAAGAGATACTTGCCACAAAAGCGGTCTGCAAGTGTGAGGGCTTGAAGATCAGAAAGGTAGGAGACAAGGCCTTCGTGCGCGTGACGGTGCAAGTTCCGGACTATTTGGATCTCGAAGAAGCCCACGATTTGACTTCAGAGATAGAGGCAAACATAAAGAAAGTCGTGGGAAATGCGGAAGTCGCAATACACACTGAACCATGCGAAACAGACATGCCAACCCAAAGACTTGTAGAGAAACTTGCGACAGAAGTTCACGGTGTGAAAGAAGCACACGAAATCAACACGTCCTACACGGACGGCAAATTGTACATCACACTACACGTTTATGTGGACCCGAAACTGTCGGTTGAAGAAGCCCACGAAATAGCTGAAGAGATTGAAGACAAAATAGAAGGGAGAGTGGCGAACCTTGAGAACGTCGCGGTTCACGTAGAACCTTTCAGTCCAAAGAAGCGGAGAGGCTCAATGGTGGACGAGAACGAAATAATAAAGGTAGTATACGGCGTGGGGCGAAATCATCAGCGTACATTCCGAATCAAGAGAATAGTGACTTATATTGCTGACAAAAAACGCTACATCAACATCGACTGCTGTTTCGTCAAAGAGATGTCGATTGAAGAGGCGCATGAGGTCACATCGCAAATCGAAGAGACCTTGAGAGAGCGTTTTGAAGAAACCATAGTTGTGGTCCACATGGAGCCAAACTAGAGGGCCCAGCTCACACAACGAAATGCTGTACCTCTTCTAGGAAAACAAAAAAAAGAGAATTAGGGGATCATGATCTCTTTGATGAGCGTTAGGTCTTCCAAGCTGTTCAGTTTCACTTTCTTGTCCGAGATAGTGTAGAGAACGTTTTCGATGTAGAGTGCTCTTTCAACTTGGTAGCTGCTTTCGTAAGGACTTGCACCGCTCTCGATGTGAGTGATTCTACCCCTGAGAGTGATGCCGTTTGTCAAAGTTATGTTCAAGACGTATGCTCCTTGCCAGACGGGTGTTCCGTAAGCGTACGGGGGAACGCCGTAAGGATATTGTGCTGGGTCTATCTCTGCCACCAAAACTGGCAGAACCAGCAGGTTTTTTGCTTTGTCGAACAAGAACGCCTTATGATCCCATAGTACAGGGGTATCTGTGCCTCTGTCACCAATTATGTAGTTCGCTATTTGCAGAGGGTTGCTCACGTTGCTGACATCGAACAAGGATATTTTTACTCCTTGGTACCAAGCAAATTCTCCCTCAACGGCTTCCACGGTTTCCTTGCCAACACCGATTATGTGATCCTCGTCGTAGGGATGCAGGTAGTCAGAGTACCCTGGTATCTTCAGTTCTCCTAGGACGGTTGGGTTCGTGGGTTCAGTCAGGTTTATCACGAACAGCGGGTCAGTCTTCTTGAACGTAACGAGGTAGCATCTGTCACCCATGAATCGGGTTGAGTGGAGGTTTTCTGTCACGCCCAAGTTTTCAAGTTTTCCCACGATGCTCATGTTCATGTCCAACACGTAGAGTCTACTACTTTGCGCTGAACCCGTCCAGTCTGTTGTGACTATCCTGAAGTGATCGTCGTACTCGTCCATCGAGAACTGGTTGAGTTCGTGCCCGTTTACTTTGCCGCTGGCTTCGCAGGTCATGTTGTTGGCTTGTATGTGTACGCGGTAGATCGTGGTGTTGCCGCCATAGTCTGGATACGTCACGTACATGTTGTTTGCCGATACGTACATGTTGCTCGTGCTGCCGAGCATGATCGTCAGGTATGTTGGCGCTTCTGTCATATTCTTTATGTTCATCGCGACGAAAGTCGTGAACTGCTGGTAGGTGTCAGTGTGGTTTGTGTAGTGGATCTCAGTGGGCACGATTTCCTTGATTGCCCAGTCGCCAGAGTATATCTTTGGCAGAACAACGGTGTCATAGACAATATAGGCTGGTTGGCTCACGACAAAGTAGACGTAGTCTTCCATCATTCTAGAGTTGAAGTAGCTACCACTCAGCATCAGATCGTGAAGAAGTACAGGATGTCCTCTGTCTTGGATGTCGTAGACGTGAATGAACGTTTTGATATCGACGTCGTAGTATCCATAGTAGCTTCTTGTGGTTGGGACAGTGTAGTTGGAGCCCAGAACAACCAGTCTGTCGCCGTTCACGAATATTCCCACGGGGTACAATTCACCGAAGCTGATCCTTGAGACGATTTCTGTGCTCTCTGGCGGATACGCCTTCAAGATCGACACGACGTTCCCGGACAGCAGGTAAATGTATTCGCCGTCAGTTTTCACAAAGTCCGATTCATCGATGCCGGCAACTTGCACGTTCGTGGATGAGTGGTCAAACGTGAAGCTCTCCGCGCCTGCTTTTGCGTTAGAGGCTGTGACACTCGCACTCAGACGCCTGACATCTTGTGGCCCATAAAACTGGAAAGGTGTCCAAGTATTTGCGCTTGTCATTAGAAAACTCTTCAACGCGTCGTAGGACGAAAACGTTGCAAACATTCCAGGCGTTGTTACAGAGTTCGGTGTGACGTTCCGTGTTTGAGGGAAATATCCTATGTTGTAGGAGATTGCTCCCAAGACTATCACGCAGAGAACAGCTGCAATTCCGTAAGTCAGCGCTCGTTTTTTGATTTTGCTTTCCATCTATCAGTCACCTACCAAGACACTGAGGTTCCAGTCTATTTCATCCTAATCCTTAGTACAATCCAGCCTAGGCTTTAGAACGGTTTCAGAGACCATACCCGCACAGCTTCATACCAAAAGATCGCCAACACTACTGCGCCGAACAAGACGACAAACACGCTTTCTCTATTGACACCCTGCATGAACAGCAAGAGATAAGCGAGATAAGCCGCTGTGGTGAAAACAGCGTAGAAGAAATACCTAGGAAAGAGAAGTCTTCCCAGCTTGATGAAGTGACGAAGCACGCCTATCTTGACTTCGCTGACCAGAGAATAGCTGCCCCCCACATCCTGTTTCTGCACCAAGCCTATGTCTCGTAGGTGATCAAGATGGTGTTGAGCCACGCTTGGACTGCTGAAGCGCAAGCTTCTCTGAACTTCGCGCACACTCATGGGTCGACCGTTCCTCAAAAGAAGCCAATAGACGTTCCAGTCTTTACCGCGAAGAACATAATCGAACTCGGTCTCGCTTCCCGCGCTCAAAGAACAACACTCTTCTATCAATAGGATTATCGGACACGTTGCTTATAATTCCAATTTCTAGAACAGATAATCTTACGATTCCTACTGATAGGTTTAGTAACAATTTGTGACTGCTTCTCGTGTTCACGACTCGTGCGTCGACCCTTAAAGGGTCCAGCACGTTACGTTGTGATTGAGGTGAAAAATATGCAGAACGAATATGACGCAAAGAAGAGCAAGGCGCTGGCCTACTATGATTGCTTTAGACGTTTCAGGCACCTCTAAACCCTTCTTTTTCTTATTCAAAACCAGGTGTGCGCCAATATGTTCGCGCTCGCGAAAACTAATAAACCTAGGGAATCAACGGATTACGATAAAGGAACTGGCAAACGATGAAGGCAGAAATCGAAGTCGCAAAGTTTGAAGAGTATGACGAAGTCGAGTTCATGAATTTCCTCAAAAAGGAGAAGATCCTAAACATTTTCACCATTTGCGACCTAGAACGTTTTGGGGACAAAACACAAGTCTGGATCGCTTTCAAGAAGAAACGGATCACTGGCTACATTTTCATCTTTAGCGATCTAATCGTCAACACCCATGGATCGCCTGAGAGCATCAAAGAACTGATGCGCAAGATAACGTTGACTGAACCCACGCTCGTTATGGAACCCGATCATCTGAAGGAAAATGAAAGGGCTCTATGAGCCAATAGAACCTACTGATAAAGCCACAGGAGGAAAGATCACCATGTACCATGTCATGAAGCTGGATTTGGCTGATTTCAAACCTTCGATTGAACATAACGTTAAGAGGATTGTGAAAGAAGATCTGAAAGAGATTCTATATAGGTTTGGTGAGGAATGGAAAACGCGTTTGGAAGCAGCTATCGAACAGGGAATGGCATACGGAGCTTACGAAAACTCGAAACTAACCTCAGTAGCAACAGTGTCAGAAATAGCAGACGAAATAGCATTGATTAGAGGTGTTTACACGTTGCCTGCGTCAAGAAACAGGGGTTTGGCAACGTCTGTGTGTTCAACTTTGATTGAAGAACTGGCCGCTAAGAAGAAAACTCCGATTCTGTGGGTGTCAAAGGACAACCTCCCAGCAAGAAAGATCTACGCGAGGCTAGGGTTCAGACCGACAAGGCACAACCTGCTCGGCTTCAAAGGAAGAAGAATCATTCATTTATAGAAAGAACGCCTTCCTGATTACTTCTGCAACTTCAGCAACTTCATCTTCAAACCTGTTCCTATAAACAATCGTCAACCAATGCTAGCAGAACCATCAAAGTGAAATTGTCAAAGAACTCACCAACAGCTCACGCTAGAGCACCAAACACGAAAGCCAGCAATCCTACAACAAACCACAGCAAAACAGTTTTCTTGACTTTTCTTGCAGTCTCTCTTGAATGATCCTTTGCAAGCATTAGTGAAGAAACGATAAGCCCGAGATCAGTCACAACCACGAACGGAATGAACCAGAGAGAAACGAGTTTCAGGAACCACGGTATCGGGCTCAACGCGACTGCTGAAAGATAGAATATCACAGCCACAAAAGCAGCCACTCTGCCTCCATAACGCACAGCCAACGTCTTCACATTCTGTGCCTTGTCACCTTGAACATCCACGATTCCCTTCGTTATCTCTCTGCCCGTATTCGAAAGAAACGCGATCGAAGCAAAAACCAAAACATTCAATTGAACAACGCCCACGATCGCAATGCTTCCGTAAACAAAAGGTATCGCCACACACGCACTCACAAGAAAATTACCGGGTAATCCACTTCGTTTGCCGACCGTTGTATAGACCGCGAAGATTACCCATGCAATCACGGCCGCTAGAAGACAAAGCACGTTCGCCAAGTATGCAGACAAAAAACCTGTAACAGTGAGTATCAACGCAAAAACTAGAGCTTCTTTCGGCCTAACCGTGCCGCTAGGGATCGGACGACCGGGCTCGTTGACCGCATCAATGCTCCTGTCATAGTAGTCGTTTATCGCCATAGACGCAGCCGTCAAAGCAAAGCCAGTGATGAACCCATAGATGAGGCTCACCCAAGACCCGCTCAGTTTCTGTGAGCTCGCAAGCGCTGCCCCAATTATCACTGCAAATCCCATCATCGCGCAGTTTATAGGGCGCATTAAACCCACAAAGCCGGCTGTCCTGCTCATTAACGCTCAAGCCTCGAAGTAGTTGCTCAAGGCTTTCATTGAGGTAAGTAATAAAACTCACGTTTGCTCTCGAAAGTGTTAATACGCTTCTCTTGAATAAATGATCAAATTCGTTGGTGATGCTTTTTGAACGCCAACTATCAACCAGAAAGACTGAGAGTGATAATCCCCGTAGGGGGAAAAGCGAAGCGTCTTCTTCCCTTAACAGCTGAAACAAGCAAAGCCTGTGTCCGGCTAATGAACAGACCCATGATAGAATTCTCACTGCTCTCGCTTGCGCGCCAAGGCATACGGAACTTCATTTTCGGAGTGAAAGGCTACACAAACTACAGAGACTTGCACGATTATTTTGAGTCTGGATACGGTTTCTCCACTAGATACGAGATAGAGCCGCGAGTTCACATAAAATATCAGCCGAATGTTGACGACTTGGGAAGTGCTGATTCCGCAAGGATAAGCATGGATTACTATGATGTGAAAGACCCGGTTTTTGCAGTGCAGGGCGACAACATCTTTGACGTTAACGTGAAAGAGCTTGTGGATTTTCACGAGAAGAAAGGAGCCACGATGACGATAGCTTTGAGAGAGGTGGACAATGTTGAAGGCTTTGGAATAGCAGACATAAACAGAGAAAAACGTATCGCAAGGTTCGTTGAAAAGCCATCGGCTAAAGAGGCCCCTTCGAACTTGGCTAACACAGGATTGTACATGGTTTCACCGGAAATACGGAAAATATTCAAAGAGAAAGGAGTTAAACAGATAATCAAAGAGAATCACCGTTTGGACTTCGGCTTTGACTTCATCCCATACCTAATCAGAACAGGGAGGCCAGTGTACGGTTACACGTTGAAGGGAAGTTGGTACGATGTGGGTACGCCAAAACACTACTTAGAGGCCATGCATGACATGCTTCACGGTCGCTTCTCATCCTTAACTGACTTCGGCGGAAAAATAGGCGAGGAAAAGAGACTGTGGGTTCAGGGAGAAAGCTCAGAAGCACTGAAAAGCAGAAAGGAGATCATGACAAAAATCAAAAAGGGAAGAATAAAGGTTGAGGGCGCGGTTCTTATGGGAAGACACTGTAGGATTGGCGACGGAGCCAGAATAGTGGATTCATGCATCGATAACTACACTCAAATCGGCAAGAACGCTGTAGTAGAGAAGTCGGCGATCATGGACAGAGTCATAATTGGAGAAAGCGTCGAGATAAAAGACAGCATTATCGGTAGGCATGTCACGGTTTTGTCAAACTCTAAGAAACCGACGAAAATTGATAGAGTTTCCGTAGTCGCGGACGATGTTACTTTGGCAGAAGGGTGCAGACTGACTGCGACCAAGATCTATCCACACCAGTATGTTAGAGGGCAGTTCGAAGATCAAACAGTCATGCAAGACTAGGAACAGTCATGAAACAGCAAGACCGCTCATGCCTTGAACCATTTGAAAATCAGGTATTCCACTCGGTCTTTTTCCAGGCCAGGCACAGCAATTATGAACCTTTTCCTCACTGTTGTGGCCAATCTGCCAGTCTTAACTATCTCTGTGGCAGTTATCTTTGATTCTGCTTTTTTGACTGAAACCATGTAAGGAGCATGCTCAACACCTGGTCCATACTTGTAAACTGCAAAGTCGCATCCAAACTTTATTCCAGGAGTGACTACCAGACCTTTCTCGCGAAAATCGCGGTAAACGACATATTTCTCATCGAACTCTTCGTACAGCCGCTTAGCCATTTGCCGAATCTTCCTAACACCCATCTTCTTCTCAGTTGATCCTTCATGAACTGCTATAACGCCTTTCTCAGTGAGATATAGGCCTTCCATCAAATCCAAGATTAGTGGAACATTGAATTCTGGGGTTTTCGGTTTCGCAATTCCAAGAGGTTTTCCATAGTAACCCTTCTTGTAGAGTTCTGAGCCACTTGCTGGATCCCACACGATCAGAAAGTTTTCGATGAATTCCACCGGGATTTTCTTGGGCATCCGCTTTTTTCGCCTTTTACATGATAAGGGATAGGATGGTTGCTGCATCGGCTGCATCTTCAGCCTTGTCTGCGGAATCTTCCAAAAGCTGGAGGACATCTCTTAGTAGGATTAGGGCGGGTAAATCAAGCTTGCCGGTGAGGGTTTTTATTTCAAGCTCACGGTAGATCTCATCAACGACTCGCTCAGCCGCTTCAACATCCTTGGCTTTTTCCATGACTTTCGTTGAGCCGTAACTGAGAACCATCATGGTTTCTCTGAGCCTAAGCACTGCTTCAAAAGCGGCTTCTGAAAGTTTCAACAGATCCTTTTTTATGTCGTTCGGAACGTTCCAGTTGTGTTCCATAATTTCAACCATTCGGAAAGCTATGCCCTCAGAAAAATCTGCAATCTCACTAGTCAGGTTAGTGAATCTAAGAAAGTCTTCACGGCTGAGTAGAATCGCACCTATCTCTGCCAGTTCCTGTGACACTAGTCTCCTGGCCTTGTCCACCTCTTCTTCGCCTACTCTTATCTCGCTGAAAAGTTGTCTGGCTTTTTCTTTGTCGTTCTTGCCGAAGCAGTCCATAATTTGAGGGATTTTTCTGGTCAGATCCTGAACCTTACGTAGGTGTTCTTGGCAAACACTGAGGGCTCTCCGTTTTACTCGTTCTTCGGTTTCTGCTGGAAGCGCCAAATTATTTTCCCGCCCACAAAAAAGGCTGTTTTCCTTTGGCATATGATATGCTGTAGTGTTAAAAAAGGTAACTAAATCTCAGGTGTCGATTTGCTTGCCAAGTCCTTCGAAATCGATTTTCTGTCTGAAATAGTCATGTAACAGTCGAGGTAGGTCTTCGATTTTGCTCCTAACCTGTTTCCATGAGTCACGGTCACGGATTGTTACGGTGTTGTCTTGTAATGTGTCATAGTCTATCGTTATGCCCAAGGGTATACCGATCTCATCCGCACGTGCGTATCGTCTGCCTATCGATCCAGCCTCGTCGTATTCAATCACCAACCCTTCATCAAGTAGTTTCTTGTAGACTTCATTTGTTTTTTCGGGCAAACCGTCCTTATTCACGAGAGAATAAATGCCGATCTGAATAGGCGCGATGTCACGAGGGAAGCTGAGCACAGCTCTGTCATCCTTGACGCGGTAAGCATATTCAAGCACTACATAGAGGAGCCGATCCAAACCGAAACTTGGCTCAACAACATGTGGAATGAAACGTTTCCCACGCTCCACGACCTTTTCACGAGCGAAATGCACGTATTCAGGCAGTATTTTGTACTCTCCAATCGTGAAATGACCCTTTTCCTTGAAGCATGCTTCAACCTCTTTCGGATCAGCCTTAGTGATCATGTCTCCGACCTTTGCAGCCTCTTTCTTGAAGATGGGGCCAAGTTTGGCCATCTGAGGCTTTACGAGAAGCTGTTCTTTCTCAATTGGTTTTTTGTATTCTTTGAAAATTTGCATGTCTGCGCCTGTAGATTGCATGTGGCTTTTCAAGTCGTAATCTGTTCTGTTTGCGTGCCCCGACACTTCAGTCCATCCCCATCGTTCAAGCAAGACTTCTTGGTCGAAGCTTTGAAGCGAATAGTGTGCCCTTTCCCATGGAAGTTTCTCGATGAAGCGCTGGTTCTCAGCTGGAACACCGAGGGCGATCAGTAGTCTTTTGGCCAGAGCCATGAAAGCCGCTTGCCACTCAGATTTGATAATTCTCTTTTCTAGAGCTTCTTTCACTGTAAGCTCCATGATTTCTTCTATATCACCTGCATGACCGATCTGAGATTTCAATCTGTTTTCAGCCAAAAGAAGCCGCAGTGTTTCATTCTCAACATCCTTAGGCAGAAAGCAATCTGGTTCCTCAGGGTCGAAGAAGAATTCCAAATCGGCTATAGTGAATTCCCTGAGTCTTAACAGACCTTGCCTTGGCGAGATCTCATTTCGTAGGGCGTGGCCTATTTGGATGACTCCAAAGGGAAGCTTCTCTCGCGCCATTGAGTAGAGGCGATTGAATTCTACGAATATGCCTTGCGCCGCTTCTGGTCTACCGTAACCAATTACCTCTGAATATGGGCCTATTGTTGTCTTGAACATCGTCAGAAACTGCTTTGGTTTGCCCAACGCACCTCCACATTCCGGGCATTCTAGGCCGTGCTTGTCGATCGCCTCTTTCAGTTCCTTCAGGCTTAGCTTCTCGACTTCAGCCTCGCTCATGTTTGCAAATTCTCTTAGGAGATGATCAGCACGAGACTTTTTCTCGCATTTTTGGCACTCAACCATTGGCTCTTTGAAGTGGGCTATGTGGCCTGACGCCTCGAAAACTTGTGAAGGCGCAATGATAGGTGATTCCACTTCCAGAATGCCGAGTTTGTAAACAAAGAACTCTCTCAGTTTCCGTTCAATGTTCTGTTTCAATCTTGCGCCCAAAGAACCGTAGGTTACGAACCCGCTCACGCCGCCGTATATCTCGTAGGACTGCCAGAAGAAGCCTCTCCTACGGGCAAGCTCATTGATTAGAGTCAGTTTGTCAGGATTCCTGTCTTTTTCGCTCATCTCGGCTCACATCTTTTCGTGTCTAGCGTTCAAGGGTTTAAGACTTACTAGAAATAATAGGTTGTGCTTCATGGGGGTTTTGTGTTGCGGAAAGTAGCTTTTTATAAGACGTGTCTAGGATAGAGATTCCGTAGGTGGCAATGCTTGAAAATCAAAGTTGCCTTGGTGGGTGTTGGAAACTGTGCCTCAGCGCTTGTCCAAGGTCTGCAGTACTACAGCAAATGCGATAAAGAAGAGTGTTTAGGGCTTCGCAATCTGCTTCTAGGGGGTTTCCACCCAAAAGACATTCAGATAGTTGCGGCATTCGACATTGGCAGCAGAAAAGTGGGAAAAGACCTGTCTGAAGCCATTTTTGCACCTCCAAACAATGTTGCGAAGATGACTGAAACAGCACCATCTAATGTCGTCGTGCGTAAGGGTCCAGTTCTAGACGGCATTGGTGAATACACAAAGAGCATTGTACAAGTGAGTAACCAGCGAGAAGAAAACATCCTAAGAACGCTGAAGGAAAATGATGCAGAAATCGTGCTCAACCTACTTCCGAGTGGAGCAGCTAAGGCGTCAGAATGGTACGCGGAACAAGCATTGGCTGCAGGTTGCGCCTTCATAAATGCGACGCCAAATTTCATCGCCAGCAATGAGGTCTGGGCTAGACGTTTCGAATTAGCAGAAGTGCCTCTTGCAGGCGACGACTTGATTGACCAAGTCGGCTCAACGGCATTGCACAAGACACTGCTGCAGCTTCTCTCCAAGAACGGCGTCCACGTTACTCAAACCTATCAGCTTGACGTTGGTGGTGGCGCAGAATCATTAGACACAATGGAAAGGACCAAAGACCTCAAGCGCGCCGTGAAAACAGAGTCGGTTGAATCAGCGTTACCTTACAAGGCTGAAGTGGTGGCAGGTTCAACTGATTATGTGGATTTCCTGCAGAATCGTCGCGACAGCTATTTCTGGATCACCGGAGTACACTTCTGCAACGTGCCGATGCAGATAGACCTGAAACTCTCAACCATCGATGCGCCAAACGCAGGTTCAGTACTATTCGACGTGATAAGAGCAGTTAGGCTAGCAAAGGAAAGAAACCTGAAGGGGCCAATATTGCCGATCTGTGCATATGCCTTCAAACATCCGCCACAGCCGATGTCACTTGAAGACGCGGAAAGGATGTTCGCCGATTTCATAGCCTAAGCAATTCTTTCGAGTTCACTGATTATTTTCTCTTTTGCTCCAGTTTGTTTCAGCTTTTCTTTCAGCACGGCTATTGTCTTTACTGGTGTTGGGTCTATTCCACGAAGTATGGCCAGATATACGCTTGTGAAGTCGCCGACGCAGATCGTGGAGGACATCTTCGCCAGACTGCTCTTTCCCTTTGCCCAGACCTCGAAAATCCTTAATACTTCTTTGCGCATCAGATCTTTCGTGACTTCAATTCTCTGCTTTATTTCGATTCTTTCAGTATCGTCACGAACGAGAATTATGGAAAAACAATCAGCAAGTTTTCTGACTTCTTCCCAGCCGACGATCTCATTATGATCGAGTTCTGGAAAACACTCCCACTTAGCTGGGATCTTGCTGTTTTCATTGAACTGGGTCTTGAGACGCTGTGCCACGGCACGATAGGTACCAAACCCGTAGACAACTGGAATGGTGCCACAAATGTCAGACGCTAGCGTCTTGGAGAAATTAGCGGAAACAAGCTTCTCAGGTGAATTTTCACAGCTGATCTTCTCTAGAACCTTGATCGTTTCAGAGATCTCTAGCTCGACGTTAGAGGCTAAACCAATTTTCTCTAAGAATATGGGTAATGGCATGAACAAGTATGGAAGCGTTGCTCTTGGAGCCATTCCTGAAGGAACACACAGATTTGGGACATCAAGCTTTCCGGCAAATTTGCTCAACGCGCCTCCGGAACTCACGCAGACAACCATACACTTCCGCTTTACTGCATCAAGGAACACGCTCAAGGATTCCTCAGTCTCTCCGGAATAGCTCACGACAAAAACTAGAGTATCCTCATCCGCATAGGCAGGCAATGAGTATTCCTTGCAGACTTCGATTGGAGTGGTTACTCTGTCCCTTGCCCAGTCTTTCAAGAGTTCGCCGCCAATACCCGACCCTCCCATACCAGCAACGATCACAGAGCGTGGTTTACGATAATTGATGGACACTGTTTTCGCTAGTCTCGCAGCTTCTCTATGGTGTTTAGGTGCATCTATGCAGAAAGAAAGCATTTTGCTCTTATCAATTTTCTTGATTCTCTCAAGATCATCCAAGACGCTAAGCTTGGTCAATCAAATCAGCCTCATCGGGTTCCTTGCAATTCTTATATGATAGGATTGACTTTTAAGCAGACGGTTAGCAACAGTCACTAAAGGATCATCTGGACGGAAAACGAGCTTTGCAAGAAAAGAAAACAGCCGTAGCCATACCTGCTTCTGTCGTTTCCGACACGCCCCATCTACGTGAGAAAACATCAAAAATCGGACTGATCGGGAGAGCTGCAGCCATATTCAGAATCAACGAGATTATTGTCTATCCCGATGATATGAAGGTTGATCAGACAAGAGAGATGAGTCTGATTGCGCTCTTGCTTTCTTACATTGAAACTCCTCAGTATCTGCGAAAGGAGCTTTTCAAGCTGCAACCAGAGCTGCAGTTTGCGGGCATACTTCCACCATTGCGAACGCCGCATCACCCGTTAAACAAGAAAATCAGAAGCTTGAAAATAGGAGACTACCGCGAAGGTGTAACACTGGCCAAAGCAAATGAGGGAACGCAGGTTGACATCGGTGTCGAACAGCACGCTCTGATCCTGAACAAGCATTTGCCAGTTGGTAAACGGGTCACTGTGAAGATTGTAAGAATCGGTAAGCAAGTTGAGGTTGAGCTTGCAAGTCGTGACGAAGCGTCTGAATACTGGGGGTACATTGTTTCTATGGAACGCCGCTCTCTCGAAGAGATTGCAGATAGAAAGAGGTTTGACCTGATCATTGCCACATCCAAGAACGGTGCACTAATCAATGACGTTGCTGACAAACTGACAGAGAAATGGAAGGTGGCGAAAACAATCCTTTTGGCTTTTGGTGCGCCAACGCGGGGATTGTACGAAATAGCTGAGAGTGATGGTTTCAGCCTTGATGACGTTGCGGATTTCGTCGTTAACACTGTTCCGAGGCAGGGCACAGTGACTGTGCGGACGGAGGAAGCGTTGATCGCGTCGTTGAGTGTTTTAAACTGTCACATGTTTAAGGCTTAAATGCCTGTTTTGCTATTCTACGATTATGATATTTGACATTGCGATGCCCTTGACACTTCTCCTAGTTACGTTGGTGGCCATGTTTTTGAGCCAGAAAGCTGGAGCAAAGTTAAAATCCAGTTTGGAGGAAAGAGAGATGACAACAAGAGATGTCGTTTTCCTTGCAGCGGGGATGGCGATCGTCATTTCTATCATTGCCTTTGTTCCTCAGATGGCTATAATGGTGTTTTTCCTGTTTTCCTATTCTTCGTTACTTTTCATAATCTCGTACGTCTTTTCAAACAAACGATGGTACGTGTCAATCGTGCCGCCAGCAACCTTTCTTTTGTTGTACATATTCCTGCGTGACACGACTTTATGGTCCGATTACTTGGTCAACGTATACGGCCTCATTTTTGCCACCTTGATCATCTTGTATATTGGTGGCATATTTACATGGAAAACCACGCTGATCTTTGGAGGCATAATTACTGCACTGGACATCGTTCTGGTCTTGGTGACTGGCGCTATGATCACTTCTCTTAACCAGACGGTGAGCCTCAAGCTTCCAGTAGTGGTCAAAGTGCCCATCATTCCCCCTATCATCGTGGAAGGACGTTGGATACCCATGGGCTTAGGTTTGGGGGATTTCTTCTTTGCGGGGCTTCTAGCCATTCAAACATGGAAGAGATTCGGCAGGAAAACAGCGCTCTTGTCCGCTGTAGGAATGGCGGTCTCGTTCTTTGCGTTCGCGACCTTCTTGCTCAATTATGGACCATTATATTTCCCAGGCACTTTAATGATTGTATGTGGATGGATTCCGATAGCCGTCATCGGTCTGAGAAGCAAATCTGGAAATCGATAGATTGAAGCTTTCTCATCATTGACAGGCTTCATTTTCGATAATCAGCAAAGATGCTGGGTCGTCATGTCGGCTTGTTCTCCTACTCCACTCACGATGGCGTTCCTGAATCCTATTTCGTGAAGCCTTTGGGCAATTATGGTTGAGTATTTCTTGTAGGTGTTTACGAAGACCGACGGACCAGTGTCCATGGAGTACCATGAAGGAATTCCTTCTTCCCTCATCCTGATGACTTCCTTCACTATGCGGACTGTGTCAGGTTCCCAGAGTATCATGTGTGATTTTCCAGTCATAGTTATGGCATGAAGGCTCAATGTGTCTTCTTCAGCCAGCCTTCCTATGGTTGCAGTGTCGCCATGCATGATGCCTATATTCATCTTCTCGATTAGAACGTCAATATTTTTCAATCTTGCTTCGAACAAAGGCGAACTGAGCACTTCGGCATGTGCCTCGTCAGTCTTTGTGTTTGAATGGATGGGCACGATTATCATTGAAAAGTCGATATCAACCAATGTCTTCAGCTGTTCAGCATAGGATCTGCCCTCTTTGTCAGCGTACCAGATCGCGAATTTCCCGGCAAGGCTTCTTGTCGCGGAGCCTGCGCCCAGTCTTACGATTTCTGAAAGCTGACTCATGTCGAATTTGAGGTCAAGAGCCTTGTATGCTGCTAGGCCGAGTGCTGCAAAACCTGAAGCTGAGAAGCCCAAGCCTTTGCCTGTTTTGAGGTTGTTTTCGGACACTACCTGGAATTTGCCGCAAAATCTGGCTATCGTTTTCAGCTCATTGAGAACGATTTCAATTCTCTGTTTATCCGCTTCATTGGGCTCCTTCCCGTTGATCATTATCTCGTTCTCTTCCAGAGCGTTTGATGTTTCAACGGTAGTTGTGGTTGACAGGGCTTCAATGCAAACAGAGATACTGTCATGGTACGGTATCCTCTGTTTCGGCATCTTTAGTCCGTGATATTTTATCAGTCCCTGTATTGGGTGGGCTATTGCGGTGGCTTTCAACGTGATCAAATCAGTAAACAAACCAAGCTATGAACTGGAAAATGAGGTCAAATCTCTAAAAGAAGGTCGGTTGTTATGGTTTTAACCGAATAGTGCTCCGAGTCCTTCGAGTGCTGCTTCTTCCTTGTGCTTGTCCTCTTCTTCCTTCTTCTTTTTGTCGTCTTCTTTCGGTTTGGCTTCTGCCGCTGGTGCTACTGCGGGTGCTGCCGCGGGTGCCGCCATCATTGTTGAGGCAGACTTTATTGCCTCGTCAATTTTGACCTCGGCTAAAGAGGCTATTAGTGCCTTGACTCTCACGACGTCGGTGCTTATGCCTGCAGAAGCAAGAACTTGCGTTAGACTTTGCTCGTTTATCTCTTTTCCAGCCTTGTGAAGGAGCATTGCAGCGTAAATGTATTCCATACTTTTTCACCTCTCAAATCAGCTATTTTAACTTTTTTCAGTTTTCTGTTCAGGCCCTGCCTTTTCTTCTTTGATGGGCAATCGACTACTTAAACTTAGCATTTCAGTGTGTGCTTTTCTTATTAGGTCTCCTATCGTGTCCTTCGTCGGTGCTGCCGCGTTTATGGAAAGCGCATAGGCTTCTCTGTGCGCGACTTGCAGAAGCGCGGTAATACTGTCAGTTGTTGGATAGGCTATGCTCAAGGATAAGGCAAAGGCTTCTGCTTGGGCTGAACCGATGCTTTGCTTGGTCTCGTCAACATCTATTCTGAGCTGGTCTCGCGTTATTATCAAACCATCATCATACACGAAGTTCATGGCAAGCCCGCTTTCAACAGGCTTTATTCCAAGCTTTGACAGAACGCTTGCAAGCCTTTCATCTATCACTTCACCCTTTCTAACGACTAGTGTGTCTCTGCTTACCCAGACACTTCCTGACTCGATCCTTGTTGGCAGGCCAGCTGCGTTTAGCTGGCTTATTATTGGGCCAGGAGGTTGACCAGTGCTTCCTGATGGCACTACTACGTCAAAAGCTGCTATGTCACCTGATTTTGCTGTCGTTTTTACTTTGCCCCTTTCTAGAGTGAGGGCTAAGTTGAACGGGTTTAAGTCTGTGAATAAGTAAACGTTTGATCCTTCTAGGTGTTCTTCAAGTTTTTTCAGGTCTGGTTTACCTTTGCAGTTTTCGATGGCCATTTTCATAAGCTTGTTTTTTATGACTCTCATAAGCACCGTGCCTGCGAGGTTTTTCTTGAAAGCTTGCAGTTGAGGGGCTCTGACTTTCTGTAGGCTGGCGATTCCGACGATCTTGTGTTGGTTTATCAGCTTGGTTATTTCGTCGACTTCGCCGACTTTTTCCTCTAGAACTTGCTGTGATGGCATGGATTTCCTCTCTTATGACTTAATTTTTACAGGCGTGCCCATCGATGTTTTTATTATGGCAGACTTGATGTTTTTCATTCCTCTTTTGAGTTTCCCTTCCAAGATCCTCAGGATTGTTTGAATATTTTCGGTCAGTTCCTCTTCTTTCATGTCTTCGGTTCCGATGCGGCACTGGATCATGGGCTGACTGCGTGTTCTCACGATTATTGTCTTGCGATGCTTGTTAAGTAATCCGGATATGTCCGCAGACGGTGGGACAGGTATGGGCATTTTTCCTCTTGGACCCAGAATCGGGCCTAGGATTCGGCCCACTGACTGCATTAATGGGGCTTCAGCTATGAAGAAATCATAATCGTTGGCTAGCTTTCGCAGTTCCCGTTTCTTGCCAGCTAAGCCTTCAAGTTCTGCTTTTTCGACTACGTGGTCTGCGTTGGCTTTTCTTGCTTTTAGTGCCAGTTCTCCTGAGGCTATTACACATATTTTGTTAGGTTTTGCTGGTGAATATGGAAGTTCCACTATTTCTTGGATCTTACCCTCAGCCGACTTCATGTCAACGTCTTTGAGGTTTAGAACTAGCTCTACTGACTGGTTGAATTTCCTTTTTTCCGATTTTTCCTTTGCTTCCTTTACTGCTGCTAGTATGGTTTTTTGGTCTAAGGGCATCTTTATGGCCTCGTGCCAATGAGGGAATGTAGTGCGATTATAAAAATATTCTCTTATGTTTAGCCTTTACTATTCCCGACAATGGAACTCGGATACAATCTAACCCCAGTCGTAACCACGGCTTAGGCTTAAATTCCACGTCCTCGCGCCAACGAGAATCCACTACAAAATCCACAGTTTGAGGAGATTCTGCGAAAATCTGTGGGATCTGCCTGTTTTCTCGGTTCTTGATCAGTTCCTGCCTGCAAAAAACGCGTCCTTGACGATTGGATAGCAAAAATGAAAAGAGATGTTTTCTTCGCTAGGTCACATGCGAAAGCAGAGAGGCGTGAAAGAGAAAGAAAGCGTGTTTGGTGCACTCGACGACGGTGTTTGAGTGCTATGCTACTGGTGGCTAACGGGCAGATTCGTCGTTTTCCATGATTCCCCAGATGTTTCCTTCAGGATCCTTGAAGTAGGCCATCCAACCAACGCCTGGGACAGCCGTCTTTGGTCTGATAATTGAACCACCGTTGCTTTCAACTTTCTTTACGTACTCGTTGACTGAAGGAACATCAATTGTGTTTACTGTTGAAGGTCCAGCTTCAGTTCTTTTTGCCAATCCACCGTCAATGCCTGGTTCTTTTTCTTTCCCAGTCATTATCAACCAGTAGTCTATAGGTCCTTTCCACTTTTCGATTTTCCAATCGAATACTTTCTCATAGAACTTGATAGCTCTTTCAGGTTTTTTTGCGTCTATCTCGAAATGAATAACTCTTGGCAATTCTTTCACTTTGTTAGACAAGTTTACACTTGTGCATTATCTAGTCTTTGCTGAATAAGTCTTCGTGTTTGCCTTCATCAATTTCCTTTTGTACCTCGCGTGGGTCTTTGCCTTCAGCCGTGATCCCCATGCTAACACAGGTGCCGAGGATTTCTTTGGCTGCGCTTTTGAGGTTTCTTGACAGCAGTTCTGGGCGCTTCATCTTGGCTATGCGGACCACCTGCTCAAGCGTAAGGTTCCCAACTTTCGCACTATGCGGAGTCGCCGAGCCCTTCTCAATCTTCAACTCACTAACTATCAAAGCCGAAGTAGTGGGCGTTCCAATAGTGACCTCAAAACCTTTAGTGTCAGGGTCAACAATCACCTTGACTGGAACCTTCATTCCAGCATAATCCTTGGTTAGCTCGTTTATCTTGTTCACAATCATCATTACGTTAACGCCTAGCGGGCCTAATGCCGGTCCCAAGGGTGGTCCAGCATTCGCTTGCCCTCCGGCGACGAGCAACTCTACAACTTTCTTGTCAACCATCTACGTTTCACCACTTTCTCTTCTATCTTTCTCCACTATCTTCACATAGTCAGAATTAACCGTTATCGGCAACGTGAAGCTTGCCTCCAACAGCTCCAACGTCACTTCCGCCTTGGTTTTGTCGATGCGCGTTATCTTCGCGCGCATTCCCTTGAAGGGTCCGCCTGTAACTTCAACGATGTCTTCCTCGCTTAACTCGTCAATTACCGGTTTTCTAACGATGTACCTTTCAATCTCAGAAAAGCCCACGATGCCTGGGATTCTTGAGCGAACGTGCCTGACACCTGTAATGGCCTGTTCCACGAGGTGAGGTCCTTCAGCCTCTACGAAAACGTATCCTTTCAGAGCCTCAGGAACTAAGATGGCTCTTATTGGCACTTTTTCCATCCCCACTTTCGCAGCTATAAGTCTGGCCACGTTCTTTTCCTGACCGGTGGTTGTTTTTATAGCGAAAATCTTCGTTGCGGAAGCTTCATTCTTCTCCATGAACGTTTTCTTCCTTCTAGCCTGTCGTGGAATAGCCGGGCTGTAAGACAGAAGACAGCAGCTTGATGACAAACCCGATTAATCCAATTGCGCCTATGCCTAGAAAGCAGATCCTTATCGAGAGCCAAAGCTCAGTTCTTCCTGGTTTCACAGCGAGTTTCAGCGTTCTTGCGCATTGAGCTAGGAACGATCTTAAACCCATGGTTCATCGCACACTCAACATTTCAGATCGAATATAAACGTTGCTGTAGCAAAGCTCTGAAGAATAGAGCAGGACATTTCTATTAACTTTTCCTTTTTGCGCAGACTAGGCTTTATCAAAGGGCAAACCAATTTCGTCAAGCAGTCTAACAATGCACGGTTTGCCTTCACCCTTAATCCCTTTCCAATCCAGAACAGCATGATCAACTCTCTCTAGAGTCCGCTCTACACATTGCTTGAGCATTTCAGCATCCAGCTTTGAAATAGCATATTTCGGAATTATATGTCCAAATGCCAGCTTGCTTTCCAAAGCTATCTTGGTGAACTTGGCATTATAGTGGGGCCCACCTATGCCTAATACGGCTTTGGCTGGATGATCCCCAAAACTTGAACATGCACTTATTGTGGCTCTGGCAACGACATCGGCCGCCCTCAGATCGGCCCATTGCCTTGGCGAACTACCCAGCTCAGCGAACATTGTCGGCACGTCCAAGGATGGCCCGTGATGAGTGCCCTCATACGAAACCTCATAGTCAAGCTGCAACTTCAGTTTGAGCTGCGCCATGACCGTTAATGCCTCGCGCATAGCGTTTGCAGGTGAAAATGAGACCTTTCTTGAAAGCCCGCCTAGTTCTGCTTCACTCAGGTTTCCTGGTGTGTGAACTGATAGTGTTGGTGTCCCGCTTTCGCTGCTGTGTCTGGAAATGAAGATTACGAGTTCAATGTTCGTGAAATGGTCAGGTAGGTTTTGCGCGTAGATGGATTCTTCGTTCAAGGTTATGAGTTTGACTTCTCTATTGTTGACGGTTGATTTGTGGACAGGGGTTTCTTGAAATTCTTCAGAGGTTCTTTCGAATTGGCAGTTGTTTAGAATTTGGTTTTTGATGTTTAGGCTTGCGATGTCCTTGTTTGATGAGACTATCAGAATGATTGTTTTTCCCCTCTAACTGTTCTAGGAATGAACGGCAAAATAAGTTTGCATCAAATATGATGGACTGGCGGACTGATTGTTAGTTCATTGCTATGTCTGCTGGGTTTTAAAATCGTGACAAAAACCCCTTTGAGTGAAGAAAAGCTTTATTACAAAAGAGCAGGGTTTGGTTTGAGAAAGGTGAGAATATGCACCTAATCAACTTTGGGAACTTGACTGGTCAACAGCTCACCGAAATGATTGATAAGGGCATCGAAATCAAACACAACCCAAAAAAATACGAAGGTGCATTAGAGAGCAAATCTGCAGCACTTATTTTCCAGAAAACTTCGACAAGAACCAGAGTCTCTTTTGAGGTCGCAATGACTCAGCTGGGCGGCCACGCACTCTTCATAGATTGGCGGACAACAAACTTCGCAATGGCTGACATATCTGATGAAGTGCAGTACCTCTCGCGCAACGTTGACTGCATAATGGCGAGAATGATGAAAAACGCGGACTTGGCGAGAATGGCAGATGCCTCGCACGTTCCAGTAATCAACGGGTGCGACGAGAAGTATCATCCCAGTCAAGCCATAGCTGACTTGATAACGGTCAAGGAGAAGAAAGGCAAGCTTAAGGGTGCAAAACTCGTTTACATTGGCATCCACAATAATGTCTGCAACTCGCTGATCGAAGGATGCACAAAAACAGGAGTCAAAATCACCACAGTGACTCCGATCTTCAATGAACCAACAAGAGACGACGACCTCTTGAAGAAAGCACAGAAAACAGGGCTTTGGGAAACCACTCTGGACGTTAAAGCAGCGGTCAAGGACGCAGACCTCGTCTACACAGACACATGGGTGGACATGGAGTTCTTCACTGACCCTAAATATGCTTCTGAAAAGGAAAAACGTGTAAAGCTCATGATGCCTTATCAGATAAACAAAGAGCTACTAAAAGGAATCAACGCTTTCGTCATGCATGACATGCCCATACACAGGGGATACGAGATTACCTCCGATGTCATAGAAAGTTCGAAATCCGTGATATACGAACAAGGCGAGAACAGGCTCTATTCAGCGAAAACAATATTCCTAAAACTGTTGGACAAATACTAAAAGATCAGACCTGCAACTACCTCAATATCATTTCCACAAATTTCTCTGGATCAAACTGCTCCAAGTCATCATAGGCTTGTCCCGTTCCAATAAACAAGATAGGTTTTTGAGTCACGTATGTCACGCTTAAAGCTGACCCGCCTTTGACATCAGCATCAACTTTGGTCAGTATCGTGGAATCTATGCTTACAGACTTGTGAAACTCCTCAGCCTGCATGACCACATCGTTGCCTGTAAGCGAATCCACGGTTAACACCGTCATATCCGGCTTGACAACTCGTTTGATCTTTTCAAGCTCGCTCATCAGGTTTCGATTCGTCTGCATCCTTCCAGCCGTATCAATCAAGACCACGTTTATTCCATGTGCCTTCGCATGACTTATCGTGTCATACGCTACAGCTGCTGGATCTGCACCGTATTTATGCTTGACCATTCTTATGCCAAGCCTCCTAGCATGCTCTTCCAGCTGCTCAATTGCGCCAGCACGATAAGTGTCGCTGCAAGCAAGAACAACCGAATAGCCCCTCTTGTTGAAGAAGCGCGCCACTTTGGCTATCGTAGTGGTTTTTCCGGTGCCATTTATCCCAACGAAAACCATAGCATAGGGTTCTTTTTTCCTGCGCTTCTCTTCAACGGCCTTCAACAAATCAATTCTTTCATTCGTAAGCATGACGCCCAAGAGCACGTCTCGAAGGTTTTGCTCCACTATTTTTCTTCGATCCTCAAGCCTTTTGACCTGAACCCCGTTCAGCCGTTTCTCCATCTCATCACATATTCTTTCTGCCACGGGGAAGGCAACATCATTTTCCACAAGACTCATCTTAAAATCAGAAAGTATGGGCCGCAGATTTTCGCTTTTAAGCTCGGCGGTCGTGACCTTACTTACTAGTCCCTTTAGCCCTTTCTTGAGCTTCTCAAACATTTACCGGAGGATTCCCCTCTCGCATTTCAGCTATTTGCGCTTCGATTTTCGCTCTGTCTTCATTAATCTTGTCCACCACTTGACTGAATTGTTGTTGAAGCAACATCCTTGCCTTGTCAAGGTCTTCGAGCCGTTTCTTCACAACCTCTTTTGCCTCTGGCAGAGCCTTCTCAACTGAAACGCCTGCACCTATTCCCACGATCAGTTTATCAGTGTTCCCAAGTCTTGCTTTAACATAGGAGCTACCACCTATCGGGACAAGAAGCTCAGCGTTCTCCTTTTCTTTCCCCAAATCCTCAAGCGTCATACTCGAATAGGTCAGATCCGTGATGACAGCATTAATCATGTTGAGCCTAGACTGAATAGTCTCAGCTGTCTGCTCAAGAAACCGCAACTCAACCGTTAACTTACGGAACTCTTCCTCACTTTTACTCGCCAACTTTCTCTTCTCCAGTCACAAGTTTCTTCAACATTGGATTCACTATCTCTTCCGGTGGAACTTCCTCGACACTCAATATCTTCACGTGAAAACGTTTGACGCGGTGTCTGCTACCTAGTTCAGCGTAGACCTTCTCAACAGCATGCTCTGGCTTGGCAGCTAATATCTCTTGTTTGAATGAGGTTTCCAAGTTGGGCTTGTGGATTTCACCTGTTACTCTGAAGACCTTCAATTTCTGCTTCCTCCTTGACAACATCCAAAGCATTCCCAATTATAAACATCTCGGGTCCAGTTGTTAATGAACCCACAATGGCTGTATGGCGATTGCAGATCAGACCTGCTCCGACGAACGGTATTCCACAGTTGA
>Ga0315288_10000421_pt1 | contig 52911 bp, 46 predicted proteins | sample YL17G11_20_MG_FD_203454 | JGI IMG/M metagenome (GOLD analysis project Ga0315288, IMG submission 203454) | Sediment microbial communities from Yellowstone Lake, YNP, Wyoming, USA - YL17G11_20 | ecosystem: Environmental > Aquatic > Freshwater > Lake > Sediment | place: USA: Wyoming | collected... | reverse complement strand
GAAAATTACACCCGCCCCCGGAGCAGGGCGCCGCTAGTCAGTCAACTATCGGAGAAATGCTCCCGGGCCGTCGTGAGTCCCACTCCGGCGGCCCGCTAATCTATTAATTGGAGGGAGCATGAAACAGGAAAAGAATGAAGGCCGCCCGCAGAGCGGCCCTTTTGATTTGCAGGAAGTCCTTACGGTTCTGGAAAACGACCTCGAAAAACATTGGGGATTTCCATCAGGAAGTTTACGGCAAGGATCAATTAGTTACTTGCCATCTAATGACAATAGAGCTGCATGGACGGCGAATGGCGGCGTAGTGGCATGCGATGATGAAGAACTCGCCGCGAAGATGGTTGACGCGATTGGCAGCCATGATGGTCGAGATCATGTTTTGCTGTTGGCGAAGCTTCAAGAAATCTTGGAAAACGCGTTAGGTGAAGTTACCTGCGGTCTCGATGTATTGCTCTATTGCGCGGGACGTCCGAATCCGGCTCGCGCGGAATTGAGCGCGCTGGTAGAGATGGTGCAGGTGGAAGAAGTTTGGCCCGAGGGTAACGAATTGGCCGAACATATTTTCGCGATCAGGATTGGCAAAGTGCCTTTCGAGAGGCATTTGGGACCGACGATCATTTCGAAGGAGTCCGTTCTCGCCAAATCTGGTATGGCTTCCATTGCGACATTAAACCACTCAAAATTGAGTACCGGAAAACGCAAATTCCATGCCGCCGGTGCGTTTACCCATTCAGACTATTGGAATAGGGGGCTGGGAAAGGCGGTGGTTTCGGCTCTGCTGGAACATATCGCGGATGAAGGCGGTATAGCGATGTGGAGTCACGATGCCAAGAATATGCCTTCGAACAGGCTGGCGCTTTGCTGCGGTTTCAAGGAGCATGTGCTGATATTCGGATGGAAATCCGAGAAGTAATTATCGAGCGGATCGTCGTTAATCTAAAAGCATTTGGGGCGCATACCATGCGCCCCTACAATTTGCTGTGCTTTGTGTCCCGCCTTCGGCGGGTAAACTTCGTGTCTTCGTGGTTCAGGAAGTTGAGGTTGCGGGTGGAAATGCTCGCCGAATTACTCAGTTCTTCAGCAACCTTGAGACTTCGCCGCCGGCGCGGTCGTGGCCGAGGTTTTGGGCTTGCTGGTAGGAATTGATGGCAGATTGTATGCGGCCCATCTCTTCATAGGTGCGGCCCAGCAGGAAGCGATAGTCGGCGTTTTGGGGGTCATTCTTGATCAATATAATAAAGTAGCCGACGGCTCTTTCATATTCCCCGCGGTAGCGCAAGGAATTGGCATTCAGCAAATACTCGCTGATGGTATGCTGGCTAAGCGGCTCCAGGCGGCTGTTATCGAACTCCAACTGTTCCCAGTCGAGTCCGTAATTGCCGACAAAGAGGCCGCGAAAATCCAGTGCATATACCTTTCCCCGAAATTCCTCTTTCAGCGTCTCGACCTTATTCTTATATCCTCCGCGGCGCTTCTGCAGCGCTTTATCCGGCTGTAAAATATCAGTTTCCGTCGCTAACTCTATATCCTCTTCTTCCAGCAGTTCCGCGACAGACGGCTCGACCAGCGCGGCGGCAAGCGAGGTTTCCGCGATTTCCTCAATTGCCGCAGTTTCGGAGATTATCCCGGCTGGCGGCGCCGCCTCGGCCGCCAGTACCTCTTCAACCGCTTCCTCGATTGGAGGGGCAATTGCCGCGCTAGGTTCCGGCGCGGACTCGATGAGCGCGGATTCAATCAATGCTGTTTCCACCAAATCGGATTGCTGAGCTTCCGGCGCCGCCGCATCTTCCTTGTCGGTCGGAATCTCTATACGGGCATGCAGGGAAAAGAGCTTAACGCTCTCATTTGGATAGGGCACGCGTTTGACCATATCCCGCATCTTGATCTCTTCGGCCCTGGAGGCGGGAATGGAGTTTGGGGCATTATTGATAATAAGGAAACAGTTGTGACTCAGGGCGGCATGTATCTGCTCGGCCAGCTCCCGCTCCTCCTGATACTGATCCGGCTTGTGCTCGGCAAGCGCCTGCAGAAAATTGGGCGAGACCGCTTCGGCCAATACGGAGGCGAGAGAGTAGTCGCCCACGACGCCTTCAAAGCGCCCCCGGCGCTCGATGCGCCCGGGCATATCTTTGATGCCGATGGTAATAAGCACATCCGCTTGTGACATATCGCTGGTTTGATTAAATGCTGTTGCCATAGTAACCGCCCGTTCATTAAAGTATGAATTATGAAGGATGAAGGACTTGCCCGCCTTCATCCTTGCCTTTGGCCCTGCTCCATTCTTGCCAGCATCTCTTGCGCGACGGCTTTATAGCTTATTGACGCCGATGCTTCAGGCTGGCTTAAAATCATGGGAAGATTGCCGAATTCGGTCTCGCTGACCTGGATATTGCGCGGAATAACATTATCGAAGAGATAGCCGGCGCTGAATTCCGCCTCGATGCGTTCTCTGAGCAGACTCAAAATAGCATGGTCCAAGGCCGTGTTTTTATCAAAGAGAGTTATCAGGATACCCAGTAGTCTGATCTCCGGGTCGAGCTGGCGGTAGAGGGAGCGAATCGTCTGCGCGATCAGGGACATGCCCTGGAGCGAATAATAACGCGGCTGCACAGGCACAATCAAATCCGTCGCCACCATCAGCGCATTCAGGGTCAGCAAATCAAGCGAGGGAGAGCAATCAATCAACATGTAGTCATATTTTTTTGTGTAAGAGGCGCGGGCATGCTCGAGCAACTTCGTGCGCAGCCGGGTTTCGCGGCCCACTTCGGCAACCAGGGCCTTGTTAGTGGAAGTCAAGGAACTGCTGGCGGGCACCAGGTCCAGTCCCCTGATGTCGGTCTTGATGATGGCGTCAGACAGGGGTGCGCGCTCATCCGTCAAGAGGAGTTCGGGGCGGTTGGTCAACCTGGCAGGATCAATGCCAATGCCCAGGGTTGCATTGCATTGAGGATCCATGTCGGCGAGCAGAACCTGCCGCCCCTGCTCGGCAAGGCAAACGGCCAGGCTTACACATGAGGTGGTCTTGGCCACTCCGCCCTTTTCGTTTGAAAAGGCAATAACCCGCAGGCCGCCATAGTCATATTTGGCGCTGCGTGGCGAGGCGCTTTCCGGCTTCATCCTTCACCTGCTTCTATGTTGGTTTTGAATACTAGACTAAACTTTACTGCAAATCAGGGCTGCTATAATTGCTTGGCAAATGAAGCCAATGATAAGAGGCAATGGCAAATTACCTCATACATAATACAAAACATTCTTTTGACATTAAATGTAGCACAGCAGGTAATGGCTTGTCAATAATTTGGCGGCCAAAAAGTGCAGTTACGCACAGAATGCCATCCTGCCGTCAGCAATCTCAATCGGCACTTATTAATAGGGCCATAAAGCTACTAAAATAGAATACCTCAATTTCATCGAATTCTGTTATTCTTTGAGCGTTTTTTTAGGGAAAATCGCGTCATTTTTACATGACTGATTCCGCCGTGGTCATTGTCGCGATAAAAAGCGCTTGACTCGCGTGGCATCTATCCTTACAATTCTATTAGAATAAGGTAAAAAAAAGAAAGGCAAACCCGGAAGGTCCGGGGTGGTTTTAACTTTTTACTTGCTTTAGCCGAGATGGCGGAACTGGTAGACGCGCTAGGTTCAGGACCTAGTGGCCGCAAGGCTGTCGGGGTTCAAATCCCCGTCTCGGCACTCTCCCATTAAAATATATCCACAGATTACGCAGATTGAGCAGATTTCCAAATATAGACAAATTGTCCGGCTTAAATATTTAATCTGTGTAATCTGCGAAATCTGCGGATTTTAGTTTCAGGGATTGACAAGTTAGCGCCTTCATGTTAGCTTCTTAGCACAATGAAACAGGACAGCAGGCAAAACTGGTTTACGATTACCTCCGATCGGCGCGTATTGGGCCTTACGCCCGCGCACGCCTATCCACCTTTGCCTGTCGGTCCGCCCATGTAGATAAATCAGTATTCGACAAACACGGAGACCGCAGGCAAATAAGAGAGAGCCTGCGGTTTTTTTATTTTATTGGTGAATTCGTTGAGCGTTGAACGTTCTGCGTTGAGCGTAAAAATCGGCTTGGGTGTTTTGCCGTGTGCGCTCAACGTTCAACGCTGAATGGCTAAGCCAAGCGGGCCGCCATGGCGGTCACGAAGTGATCTAGCCACGCACAACGAAGGATGAGGAGTCATTCACTCTCATCAAATAGGAGAAAGATATGTCATCCGAAAATCGAGTATGCCTGCGCCCTATCACCGAGGCTGATCTGCCGGATTATGTGCGCTGGTTAAATGATCCGGAGGTAACGCAATTTCTCACGATTGAGTCGGGTGGATTTACATCGGAATACGAAAGAGAATGGCTTGCGGGCATCCAGTCGCCGGAATGTAAGGTGCGGCCTTTTGGTATTGAGGCTGATGGCAGGCATATCGGTAATTGCAGCATTGGGCCTGCCAGACATGAGCAGGTGGGTGGTATCGGCCTGGTCATTGGCGATAAAACCTCCTGGGGCAAAGGTTATGGCACGGCCGCCCTGACTGAATTGCTGCGCATCGGCTTTGAAGAACTTGGATATCTGCGCATACAACTCACCGTTTTCGCAAAGAATGCCCGCGCCAGGCGCTGTTACGAAAAAAGCGGTTTCCGCTATGAAGGCACCCAGCGCAAAAGCTTTCTCAAACGCGGGGTGTGGATTGATGTAATAACGATGGCGATTTTGAGGGAGGAATGGGAGGCTTGGCAGCGTGGTCTGGCACCGGGACAAGGCATGGGTGATCGGCAGTTTGTGCAGCAGTGGCAGCGGTGCATAGATGTGCTGCGGCCAAAGTCGGGCGAGACGATCATTGACGCAGGCTGTCGCGCGGCGGGTCGCTCGCTGCTAATAGGAGCACATGTGATTCCCGACGGGCGCGTGATGGGCCTCGACATTAATGCATCGGCCATCGAGGAAGCTAAGGTAAGCATTTCCGAAAAAGGCATGCAGGACATTGTCTCAGCGCAACGCGCCGATATCCGTTCTCTACCTGTAGAGGACAATAGCGCGGACGCCTGGTTCTGCCGGGAGACGTTGGAATATCTTGACGATCCGGCAATGGCGATTAAAGAAGCCTTTCGTGTGGTGCGTCCGGGCGGCCGGATTGTGGCAATGGAGGCCGACTGGGACACGTTGGCATATAATGCCAGCGATAAGGAAGTTGAGCGCCGATTCGTTGCCGTTCATACGGACTGCGGCGGCGGAGGGAGCCTGGACGGCCGCGTGGGGCGTAAGTTGCTTTCGCTCTTTAGGGAGGCCGGACTTGAAAATGTCAAGCTGAAAGCGCACACAATGTGGAGCGACAAGTATGCGCCGGAAGAATGTTATGTGTGTTATCCGCTTCGCCAAGGCGCCGTCGAGCGCGGCTGTATAAAACAAGAAGACTTGGACGCGTTTTATGCAGATATGAAAACACAGGCAGAAAAGGAAAGGTACTTCCATTGCTATAGCTATTTCATTTGCAGTGGAGAGGTAAAGAAAGAGAATGCCTGTTGAATGTGCGAAAAGAAAAAGCGAATAAGGGTCGCAGATCCCTAAGTCTGCCTTAGGCAGACCGGGATGGCGGCCTGCGGCCTAGCCAGCGGCCCTTTGGGCTTAGCCATTTTCGCAGGCGCGCGCAGATAAACAACTAAATGGTAGGGGCAGCCCAATGTGGCTGCCCTCGCAAGAGAAAATACATTAATAAGGGCGACCACGTTGGGTCGCCCCTACCGGAAGGAACGGCAAATAGCCCGGAGATGATCTTCGTGGCGAGGAGAAGAACAAATGCAAGTTGATTTTGAGCGCGAGAAGTCCTGGTGGGATGCCAAAGCACATAAAGAGGACGAAGAAATAGGCGATGTCTTCATTAATCGCGCCCTCCACTGGAGGGAGTTAGAGCGGCATCTCGCAGGTGTGCAAACGATTCTTGAGATTGGTGGAGGCACGGGAGCGTTTTCGATCCCGCTGGCCGAGCGCGGCTATGAGGTCACCCATGTAGATTTTTCGCCTGCAATGCTCGCTATCGCGAAGGAGCGGGGAGCGCATCTTCCTAAGCTGCATTTCGTGGAAGCAAACGCGATTTCACTCCCTTTCAAAAATGCATCATTCGATTTGGTGATGAACATAGGCGGCGCGATTTCCTTTTGCGGCTCGGAGGCAGAGCGCGCGATAGAGGAGAGTTGCCGCATTGCGCGCAAGAAGATCATCGTATCTGTGCTCAATCGCGGTAACCTGGCAGGATTGGCCCTTCAGGCTAGCCTGCAATTAGCCAACAAAATTCTGCCGATGGTGTATGCCATGTTTGACAAGGGCGAGTGGCATCAGGAGCAATTTCCGGAGAATCCCATGTTCTCTAAAGGTGCTACGCAGGAATACATGGGCGCGATGAAGGCATTTCTGCCTAATGAGCTTGAATGCATTTTGCAGAACGCAGGAATGAGGCCCGTTCTAGTTCACGGATTGGGATCGCTTGCGCGGTGGTTTGACCAAGAGACGCTGGAACGTATGCGAAGCAATGCTGCGCTCTACGAGGAATTTCTCGATCTTTGTGAGCGCTTTGATAGTGAGATCATGCCTGGAGGAACAGGAACGCGTGAGCGTATGGGGCTGATCGCCGTGGCGGAGCGCAAATGAGCAAGGAGGAAGCCATGCCCTGGTATAACGAATTCTTCGATGAGGATTACATGCGCTTTCACCTGCGCGGCGCGATAAGTGGCATGGGCTCCGCGTCTTTGCGCACACCGAAATTGTTGCTATGCTGAAACGCGTCGGCTTCGAGTGGCTGCATACCCACGGAGGTTTGGATTTTGCCGAATTCGATGCAGAGCATAAGAGGATGTTGATTGTGGCAAGGAAACAACAATGAATCTCCGCGCAATTCTTTTTGATCTCGGTAATACACTTCTGGAATACAGCCTGCAGGGTCATTGGCGTGAGTTTCTCCTGCAGCGCGTGGCGGAGATGTATCCGCGAGTTTGCGAACTGACCAAGCCTGTTGCCGTTTCGCTGGCGGATTTCACCGCGAGGATTAATGAAATAATCGGTAATCGTGCCCGCGGTATTGAAGGAGATGGCTTTTCCTGGCACTTCGCCGACAGACTGCGGGAGGGGCTGGGCGCGGTTGGCATTAATGCGGATGAGGCGATGCTGGAGCAATTGACGGACTTCTTTTATGAGCCGATTCACGCCTGCACTAAGCCTTATTCTGATACCGCCGAGGTATTGGAGACTTTGAAATCGCGGGGAATGAGGCTTGCCATTATCACAAACGCGCCGTGGGACACGCCGGCGCGGCTATTGCGCAGCGATCTTGAACAATGGGGCTTTGCGGATTATTTCGAAGCCTTCATCTGCTCCGGGAATGTTCCCTGGCGCAAGCCCAATCCAAAATTCATGTTCGCCGCGGCCGATGCGCTCGGTGTCCTAAAAGAGGAGTGCCTGGTTGTGGGCGACACCTTTGATAAGGATATCGTCGGTGCAGCCAATGCCGAAATGATGTCTGTCTGGATCAATCGTGATGGCGCAGGCGCGCCTGTTGAAGGGCTACAGCCGACCTGGATTGTGACATCTCTATCGCAATTTTGGGAGCTTGAATGTTGGACATGAGTTTACTCATGTCCTGGGGTGGAAGTCAAAATTAATGACAATGGCAGGAGTAAACTCCTGCCCAACGGTTTTGTTATCTATCTGTGTCATCTGCGAAATCTGCGGATATATTTCCTCCTTGCGGAAACCGCGGCTTAGCTGATATTGCGGGCGCGCTTGACATGTTACCGGATATTTGAAAACCTTACGGCCAACATCTACATAGGAGCTTTTATCAATGAATACATCCCTGCCGCGACCGGAATATCCCCGCCCGCAGTTGGTGCGGGAGGCCTGGCTTAATCTCAATGGTGAATGGGAATTCGAGGAGACCACGGACCTGGCGAATCCGCCGATTGGCAGGCGGCTGAGGGGCCGTATTCTGGTGCCTTTTGCGCCGGAGTCAAAGCTTTCCGGCATCGGCAAGACCGATTTTATGCCTGCGGTCTGGTATCGCCGCGCGTTCACTATTCCGGCCGAGTGGAAAGACCAGCGCATTTTGCTGCATTTCGGCGCGGTGGATTATGAGGCAATGGTGTGGGTGAATGGCCAGTTGGCAGGCTCACACCGCGGCGGCTATGTGCCATTTCAGCTCGATATTACGGCTTTGCTACGCGCGGGCGAAAACGAGCTTGTTGTCGGCGCGCTGGATGATACCCGCAGCCCCTTGCAGCCGACCGGCAAGCAGTCCGACCGTCCGGAATCCTATGGCTGCCTTTATACCCGCACCACGGGCATCTGGCAGACGGTTTGGCTGGAACCGGTCCCGCAGGCCCATCTTACGCGCATGCACCTTTATCCCGATATTGACGGCGGCCGGTTGTGCATTCAGATCTGGGCGGACAAGGCCGAGCAGGCGCTGTCTGTTGAGGCCATCGCATCGGCAAATTCAAGTAAGGTTGATGCGTCTATAGTTTCTATCCAGGGCGGCTTTGCTACATTGATGCTGAAGATTGAGAAGCCGCGGCTGTGGTCGCCCGCGGATCCTTTTCTCTATGATTTGGAAATCAAGCTGACGGATGGCAAAAAACCGATTGATCGCGTGGAAAGTTATTTCGGCATGCGCAAAGTAAGTTTGCAATCGCCCGCCATCAATCTAAATAACCAGCCGTTGTTTCAGCGCCTGGTGTTGGATCAAGGATTCTATCCTGACGGCATTTACACCGCGCCGGACGATGCGGCATTGAAACATGATATAGAATTATCTCAGCAGATGGGATTCAATGGCGCACGGCTGCATCAGAAAGTCTTCGAGCCCCGCTTCTTGTATTGGGCGGACAAATTAGGCTATCTAGTGTGGGGTGAATTTGCCGATTGGGGATTGGCGCGCGACGGCGCGGAGTCCCTGGAACGGATGCTGCCGGAATGGCTGGCGGCCGTGGAGCGGGATTTCAACCATCCCTCCATAGTGGGCTGGTGTCCGTTCAATGAGACCAATCCACAACAGCGTGCCGAACTGATAAGAACAATTTATCAGGTTACGAAAGCGATTGATGCGACCCGCCCGGTGATAGATACCAGCGGCTATGTGCATGTGGAAACCGATGTGGATGACAGCCACAATTATGAGCAAAATCCGAAAACCTTTGCCGCGTTTTTTGCGGATTTTGCCAAAGGCAGCCGGCCGTTTCGTAATTTTGCAGAGGACGCGCCGCATGCGGGCCAGCCCTATTTTGTGAGTGAATATGGAGGCATTTGGTGGAACCCGCAGCAGACCGATGAAAAGAGCTGGGGGTATGGCGAACGGCCCAAGGGCGAAGAGGAATTTTTGCAACGTTACCGCGGTTTGACGGAGACGCTGCTCTTTCATCCGAAGATGTGCGGCTTCTGCTATACCCAGCTTTATGATATCGAGCAGGAAGTGAACGGCCTTTACACCTATGACCGGCGCGCCAAGTTCGATCCCGCCATCCTGCGCGGGATTAATACGCAAAAAGCGGCGATTGAAAAATGAGGCGTTGCATGAATGGACCGGGCGGAACAGGACTACTTTAAATACCCCAATGACTTTAGGTCCCGCTGCATTTCCGGGGTAAGGTTCAAATTCCTTTCGTCGCGCTTCGCAGAACGTCTCGCGGTAACGCCGGAGAATTCTGTCGGCGGATATTTTTGCGCATTGGCAAACTTCAGGAAGGTTTGGTAGAGCGCTTGGGCTTTCTGCGGCTCTGCGGCAATGATATTCTTCTTGAATTCCGGGTCGGTATCGGTATCATACAACGCGCGCCATTGCGGATTGGCATATACCAACAGGGCGCTATGCAAATCGCGGACCATATATTTGGGCGGACCGTCGGATCGAGTGAAAGACGTTTCGTGGACAGCTTGCTTTGAGCCTGACATCAAAGGAAGAAGGGTTTTCCCCTGGACTTCACGCTTCGGAAAAGGGATTTGCAAAAGGTCATAGATGGTTGGCAATATATCAATGGTCTGCGTCAGCGCGCCAATCCTTTTTGCTGCGGCGTTCCGTCCCGGCAGCCTGATCAGCAGGGGAATATGGGTTGCTTCATTATAAATACCTCCGGCATGCCAGACAAAGCCATGCTCTCCAAAGCTTTCTCCATGATCGGAAGTAATAATGAGGATAGTCTTTTCGTATATCCCATGTTTCTCCAACAGCTTCTTGACTTCGCCAATCGCCCAGTCGCCATAGCGCAGATTCGCATCATAGAGATTGATCCATTCCGGCAATGGGGGCCTGTCCGCGGGATCGCCTTCCACTTGCAAAGGGAACAAATACTTGTCAGGGGTATAGTTCGCCGCGATAAAACCTGGAGGCATTTGTTTCTCAAATAATTGCGTATATTGCGCGGGCTGCTCATAGGGGCGATGTGGTGGGCCAAAATGGAGGTATAGGAAGAATTGTGTCGCGCTATTCTTCCCCAGCCAACTCTCCAGCGCGCGCAGTAAAACAGTCGGCGTATAGCGGCGCTCGTCTTTGTGTATGAAGGGCTCGAGACTCCGATGATAGTAGCCCTCTGAAAAGCCAAGCCCTATGCCGGAGGTAGGAGATGCGCGCCCGCTGCCGGTCAGCAGGACCGTCTTGTAGCCGGCAGCTTCCAGACCGATAGGGAACGTAAAGCTCGGCTCACGCGGCACCTTAATTTGAATATCGCCGTTCCCATCTTTCTCATCATAGCTGGGATCAGGCATCCCATGGGTGTCAGGATATTGAGAACTGAACAGACACTCGGTAGAAGGCACGGTTAAAGTATACTGGCTGAAATGATTCGCAAACAGGTACGACTCCTTGGCGAGCTTATCGAAATTTGGAGTAGTCTCCCGCGCATACCCATAACAGCCGAAATGATCGGCGCGGGCGGCGTCTAAGACGCAAATGACCACATTTGCGTCTTTGGCGGTTTGTCGCAATGTATCCACGGCAGGCGAATCCGGCGTCAGCATGTCGGAAGAGGCCGGAAGGCCTTTGATAATTGCCGTCCTTTGCTGCGGCGTCAAGAGATCCAGTTCTCTTGAGATTTTGCGAGGATGGCGAAGGGATAAAATGCCGGCGACAACAAGCATGACAAGGATAATGAATAGAATGTACCTATAAAGCGTGCGTTTCAATCATGGCTCCTCTATTCAGAATACCGGCCATAGCGCTGGATGGCCGCCATGATAAGGCGCAGGCCGGTCAGGCGAGAGCCGGCGTTCACGCTTCCGGCAGTGGCGAAGACCAATCCCCGGCTTTCTTTGGCCATGGCGAAATCCCGCAGAAATTCGGCGACGATTTTTTCCTCCTCGTTTCGGCAGAAGGTGAAGGGCGCAAGCTGGCCCTGGATCACGGCCCGCGGGAGATGCTTGCGGATTTGGCTGACGGTAAGAGTAGGGCCGAAATTGACGCCGGTAAAGTTGAGGCTGCCGAGCAGGGGCAGCAGATGGGCCATATCGGAGTCGGAATGTTGGTACCGGCTATCCTCCGGCCGCGGGCTATAGCGCTCAAAAATTCCTTTCAAGATGGGATAGCCAAAAAGCTCATACATTGCCGGCGTCAGCATGGCGCAATTGTCATCCAAGAAAGAAAAGCCATGGGGACGCGTCTCCGGCGTATAGCCGGCCTCCTCATCCAGGATGCGCGCTATTTCCAGCATGGCATGGAGAATGGCGTTGCTAAAACGTTTCGCCAGGCCGGGATTATCATGGATTAAATAAATCAGATTCTCCAGGCCGTAAATGGAGGCGGCAAAAGTTACCGGCCCGCGCTGGCCGCGATAAAGTGGCGGCTTGATACCTAGGGCTAGAAGACGCGGCTTTTCCTCCTCCCAGTTTGCGGGTAAAATGAAACTGCGAATATCGCGCTTTTCCACGCGGTCCAGGAGGGCGCTAAGTTGTGCTTCATCATGGGCGGAGGGTAACAGCCAGTTAGAACCGGCCTGCCAGATATGATGCGCTTCAAAGATGTCATGCAAACCCTTGACGGGAGGAAAGCGGAGACCGGGATCACTGGGACTCTCATTAAGTGGCCGCCTTCCCACAATCTTCTCGGCCTTGTCATTGTAGGCTTTATGTAATTCAAGCCGCCAGGGCTTGTCCGATTGGTAGCGGTCCAGATTTTCCTCAATGCCCAGTTCGACAAAGACACATTCCTCATTCATGCCTATCCCTAGAGGGACTTGGGGAATGTCGACTCCAAACGGGTCCTGCCTCGCCACCGCTTGATCCGCCCAAAAGCGTTCCAAGTCAACCGGCGCCAAGCCATGGTTCTTTCTGGTTTCTGTCAATAAACTCTCAACTTGTTTGTTCATAATTACCTAATCGGAATCTCCCAGCTTATTTGCTCAAGCATATGACATTTTTCCGTTCCTGTCATCCCTTTACGGCTCTGCGGTAAATATATATTATCGGCCATTCACCAAAAGGCGAATTTAGTTTATGATAGCGGGGTTATATAAGGATTTTTAAGCGCATGAATGATATTTCGCATGGCTCCGTCACCAAATCCGACCGGCCGCTGACTTTTTTCTATCTATTCCTAACCGTTTTCATCTGGGGCATTCAACCCCTTGCCATCAAGATTGTTGTGGAGCATTTTTCCATTCCTTTCACGGCATTTGCCCGCGCCGTGGTCGCCTTTGCTATCTTTGGAACGCTCGCTTTTCGCTACAGAAATGTCCCCCTACCCGATATGGAAAAGCCGGCCTATGCCACTTCGCGGCCCCTTTTGTGGCTGCTTATCGGGGGCATCGGCGTGGCCATCTCCAATCTCTGCTGGAATGCCAGCCTGCGCTATACTACGGTCGCCGCCTGCACGCTGCTACAACAGAATAACAGTATTTGTCTCATGCTTTACGGAATATTATTTCTTTCCGAGGGCTGCGGGTATGGGCGCGCGGCCGGCATGCTGGTCTCCGTCTGCGGATTGCTGCTGGTCGCCTGGAACGGTCAGGATTTGAGCGCGCTGTTACAATCGCAATATTTCAAGGGCAATGTTTACGCGTTCTTCGCAGGCTTGGGCTGGGTGCCCTGCGCGCTGGCGCAGAAGGTCAATGCTCACCGCTATTCCAGCGCGGCGATTGTTGCGCCCATGTTTGCGATCAGCGCCTTGATAACCGGAATTTATTCGCTCTTCACTCCCGTCCTGACCGGCTCTTTCAGTTGGCTGGCGGTCAGCTTTATTATTCTCACCGGCGCGCTCGGACTGGGCCTGGGCAATCATCTTTTCGCCCGCACCATGCGCACCATACCTGCTTCCATCGGCGCCGCCGCCATCACCGCCTGCCCCATGATCAGCCTTGGCGCCTCAGCACTGCTACTGCACGAGCCGGTAACGACCTATCTCCTCATCGGCGCGCCGCTCACCTGCGCCGGCATCGCCATCGCCGTGCTCAGCGCACGTTGAACGTTCAGCGCAATACAGTTGTTCTTCGCTAAATACCCTCCCTACCCCACTTTGCCAGGGAACTTATTTCGCTTTGCTGAAGTCTAAAGGGCAGATTGCAGCGCAGCTCTTTCAATGGGCAAGGCAATCAAATACATCTGCAAAAGGGGAAAAGAAATGAGCGGAAATCAGAAGTTTGTAATTGGTATCATTGTTGCTGTCTGCCTGGCGCTGGCGCTGGCCGGGGCGCTGGGCGGAATGCAGAGAACAACTTCAGTAAGCGCGGCGGGAGGGGCGGCGCCGCTGCGTTACGGGCAGGAGGGGCTGCGGGTAAGTGGAACTGCGATTGTGCGAACGGCTCCGGAATTTGCCACGGTACGGCTAGGTTATGAGAGCCGCGGGCGACGCGCCCGCGAAGCAAAGCAGAAGAACGATGCTGTGATGAGAAAGATTTTTGCCGCGCTCGGAAAGAGCGGTATAGAGCGCAAGGATATCCAGACCGTGGAGTATCGCCTCTTCACTACCTGGGAAAGCGCCACCAGTTTTCGCACTGTCCTGCGGCACGTTGGCACCTTCGGGAATCAAAGTATATCGGAAAGCTGGTCCAAACCCACGGCCAAGAGCATACGTGTTTGGCATGTTACGAATATGGTGGAAGTGCGCATTAGGAAAGTGGAGACCGCGGCCGATGTAATTGATGCGGCCTCGGAGGCCGGCGCGGAGAATATCAGCAATGTAAGCTTTTCAGTAGAAAGCTTGCACGAACTGCGCGCCCAGGCACGGGAGAAGGCCTGCAAAGTGGCCCGGGAGAAAGCCGAACAATTGGCCAGCCGATTAGGCGCGAAGCTGGGGCGGCCGGTTGCAATTACTGACGGCAATACGCGATTCTATTCGCCTATGTCGGGCGCAAATATTGTTGCCCAAGCCTCTAGCGAAATGCAAGCCGCGCCGGTCGCTTCCGATCCGGACAGCGTGATTAGTGGAGGGCAAATAGTCGTGCAGGCCACCGAGGAAGTCGTCTATTCGCTCGAATGAGACCAGATTTTGGATTGGGGGGGGCAGGTTCCGGGGGCCAGGAATAGAGCACTACTGGTTCCTGGTTCCTGGCCCCTTGCCCATTGTTCTTGTTCTGGAGGGCGCTGCCGTGCGCGCCTGCAGTTTTGCTTTTCTTAGTGGCTTTGTGACCTTGTGGTGATAGAAGTTTATCTGCGCAATCTGCGTAATCTGCGGATGCTTTACTCAACTGCGCTCCAATGCTCATATGCCCGCCGTATTTGGCGCACATGATAGGCGATATTGGCTGAGCTGCATCCCAAGGTATGGCCGGCTTCGCGCCAGGTGAGGCCGGCGAGGAGGCACATCAGCACGGCGCGCTGGTTGGGTTTCAACCGCGCAATAAATTCCGCTACCTCCACCGCGGTTTGGTCGCCGGCGCGCGGGGAATTGGCAAGATGCTCGGATTCCTCATTTTCAAGGCCGGCATGACGGCGGATGCGGGCGCGCCGAATCACATCCAGCAATTGCCAGCGGGCATGTTTGAGCAAGTATTGTTGCGGATCGCCGATATGCGGATTCACCTCCCGGAGCGCTCCCAACAGGCCCGCCCAGGCCTCCTGGAGCAGGTCGTCAGGATCTTCGCGGGAACGATGGGCATAATACAGCGCCATGCGCACCAGGCGCGGGCGCAGGGCCGACACGATCTCTTCTGCGGAAAGTGCCGGCATTTCAGGCGCAGTCGAGGGACGCGCATGAACTAGATTGTGGGATTTCATCTCTCCTCCGAAAAATGACCGACCGCGCAGGCGCAAGGCCTGTGGAACGGACCATTGGAAGAGAGGCGAAGAAGTCTCTGAGTCTCTGAGTCTCTGAGTCTCTGAGTCTCTGAGTCAGAGGGTCTCAGGGTCGGAGACCGACAGAGAGGAGATTACGCTTCTACCGCATGACCGGAACGAGGCCTGCTGCGTTCTGTGCGTCGGTAAATTGTCTTACTTCCCAGATTGATCCACTTCATTTGTGCCTCCTTTCCAGTTTCTACACCTTATCAATAGAATCTATAGGATTCTATTGATAAGGTGTGCTACAGACCCTATGAGACCCCTGTATTATGGAAATCCCTATTGATTTTTTGCCGCGGGCACATCCTCAGCAATGCTCAGGGCAAACAGACAACTATTAACATTATCGCATAACTAGGCCGTTTTGCTAAAGGCCGTTTGCGATTTTTTCAATATTTTTTAGCGAAGAGATGGTTGGGCCGTGCCATTTCTGTATTTGCAGGCGATAAATCTCATCATGTCCATCCGGCATTTGCAGCATCACCGGAGTCATGCCCACCGCTGCCGCGCCGGTAAGTTCGTTACTGCCGCCATCGCCTACATAGAGGCAGTCCTGCGGCTTGACCTTGAGCTGATGACAGATAAAAAGATACATGCGAGGGTCGGGTTTACGAAGACCCATCAAACAGGAAAAGACAACCGCATCGAATAGAAAAGAGAACGGCGTTTCCGGCCAGAGCAGCGGAACTTCAGAAGAACAGTCGCTGACGAGGCCAAGTTTGTATCCTGTTGACTGAAGATTTGCCAATATGCGGAGCGCATCTGCGCGCGGCTTAAGGCACTTCTGAACAAAGTCAAAGTAAATCTTTTCGGCCATTGCAATCTGCTTAAAGTCCGACTTGATTTTCAGCGCTCGACAAACATATTCAACGTTGCTGGCAATGGTGTCTATTTCACCAGTAAAGCGCATATCAACCGTCTCGCCGAGCCACATTCCGGCAAAATCCTCCTCGCGAGCGCCAACAGCTTGAGCCATTTTCGCGAGGACTTGCTCATGTTTCTTTTGGGAGAAACTATCCACTAATGTGCCGAAGAGATCGAAGATGACGGCTTGGTATTTGGGTGAATTAGGCATGTTGAGTTTTAACCTTTGAGTGGTTTGTGTTTGTTTGCTCCATTACCTGCCCCCTACTTTCATCTGATTTGTCCCATTATACAACTTATAGGCGAGTCAGCGCTTTCCTTGTGCGTGAAAAATCGTGAAAAGGAAAGATGATGGTGCGCGACGGCGGCAATACCGGAATAGCCAGCGAAAAATTTAGCGCGTGGAATTGCGATGTTATTCAATTTCCCTTTGGCGCTGCACTTTTTGTGGGTCAAGCTCAAGGCCCAAGCCCGGGGCCGTGGGTAAGCTGACGCGGCCGGCGTGGGGTTCGAGATAGCCTTTCAGGAAGTATTGTTTGCTGCGCTGATGGTGAATCAGGAATTCCACCCAGGGCTGGATGGTCTGCGGCAGGGCGGCGGCGACGTGCAGGGAGGCGTGGAGGGAGTGGCCGTGGGGACACAATGGCACATCATAGGCCGAGCAAAGATGGGCAATCTTCACGAGTTCGCTGATGCCTCCGCACCAGTCCGGATCGGCCTGGATAAAATCCACCGCGCCGGCTTCCAGCAAGGTCTTGACCTGCCAGCGGCTATAGACATGCTCGCCGGTGGCCAGCGGCACGCCGGTCAGTTGGCGAATGGTTTTCATGGCGCTGATGCGGTCGGAGGGCACGGGCTCTTCCAGCCAGGTTGGATGGAAAGGCGCAATGCGTTTGCCCACGGCGACGGCGTAGGGCAAGTCCCACTGATGAAAGGCGTCCAGCATAAGGGCCGCGCTATCGCCCAATGCTTCACGGAGAACGCGCACTATTTCCACATTGGCCGACAATCCGGCTTCGCCGTCCTCTATGCAATAGCGGAAAAACCATTTCTGCGCGGGATAACCCAGGGCCTGATATTCCTTGGCGACTTTGGCAAGGGGCTCGGATTCAAGGGAAAAGCCCAACATGCTGGCATAAGCGGGCACCGCCTCGCGCGTGGGACCGCCCAGAAGCCGATAGACCGGCTGGTTCAAGGCCTTGCCTTTCAAATCCCATAGCGCGCAATCCACCGCGCTCATGGCCATGGTAAAATAGCCGCTTTGCGAATGGCGATTCGAGCGCAGCAGCAAGTCCCATATCTTCTCTATCGCAAGGGGGTCCTGTCCCAACAGCAGGCCGCGCATTTCGCCGCGAATAATGTGGTAATGCCCGCAATCTACCGGGCCAAAGAGCCCGCGGATATTTTCATCGGTGCGAATCTCAAGAAAGATGGTTGTGCGACCTCCCTTTCCGGATTCGCCCTTTTCGCCGCCGGTAACTTCAAGCAAAACAACATCAGTGATTTTCATGAATAGACACTCCTCTCGCCCGTCTGCGCCTATAGAAGTTTAAGGAATTGTTCTGTATCAAGATGCGCCTGCTTGATGATATGAGCAAGAGTTGATCGCTTGACCGGTTTGTGCGCGGGAATGGTTATCTTTAGAACTTCATTGCCTATATTCTTATGTAAACGTATATGACTCCCCCGCTGGCGCACACCCGTCCATCCGTCTCTTTGCAAGGCGCGCACAATTTCAGTATATGGAAGGCTGGGGACTTTGCTCACACCACTAATTCCTTAACAAGAATGCCTTCCTTCCTAACATCAGTTTCTTCAATGGGCTCAAGATATAGCTCTATCGCCTCCCGAATATTCTTCATGGTCTCTTCGACGGTCTCGCCTTCACTGATGCAGCCGGGCAGCGCGGGAACGATAGCCGTATAGCCGCCTTCTTCGCTTGGTTCAAGGATTATTTTTAGAGTCATATTTTCACTCCCTATATCCTATTATAGCATGGCGAAAGCACATCATATTGCCAAGAAGGTAGATATTTGGCTTCTCCTCCCCTACCTCGCCTTAAAGGCTTTGTAGATGCCAATACCGGTGGTGGCAAAGATAGTTGTTGCCGTTCTCACATAGGCTTCAAATACATCATCTCTTCTGCTAAGATAATAGCAGGCGATTGGTAATTTTCATAGACAGTTAATGCTGCAGGGAGCGGTTAAAAAGATGACCTCAAAGGAACGGTGGCTGGCAATATTGAATCGGCAGAAGCCGGATCGCGTGCCCATGATATATAGCGCCACTTCCGAGGCGCACGAAAAGCTGATGAAGCATTTGGGACTAAACAGTTGGGAAGAGCTTCATCAACGGTTGCATATAGATCGGGGAGCCTATGCCGGACCAAGCTATATAGGGCCGCCCGCGCCCGCGGGCGAGGATATTTTCGGTCGCCGCTACCAGGCTGTGGACTATGGGATGGGTTCATATAACGAGTGTGTTTATCACCCGTTGGCAAAATATCAGTCGGTGGAAGAGATCGAGGCTCATTATACCTGGCCCAATCCCGATTGGTGGGACTACTTCAACATTCCCCAACAAATTGCCGGCAAGGAGGACTATCCTCTGTCGGCGGGCGGGTCGGAACCGTTCCTAACCTATAAAGAATTGCGAGGCCAGGAACAAGCCTTCATTGATCTGATAGAAAATCCGGAGATCGTGCACTATTGCCTGGACAAGCTTTTTGATTTGGCTTATGAAAATACCCGCCGCATTTACGAGCAGATTCCGGGCAAGGTAACGGTAAGTTATATCGCGGAAGACATGGGCGGGCAGCAGAGCCTGATGTTCTCGCCGGCGCAGATTCGCGAATTCCTACTGCCGCGCATGAAGCGCATGATTGACCTGGCGCATCAGGCCGACGTGTATGTCATGCACCACAATGACGGCGCCATACGCCCGATCCTCCCCGACATGATCGAGCTTGGCATTGATATTCTTAATCCCATCCAGTGGCGCTGTAAGGGCATGGAGCGGGAAGGCTTGAAGCGGGACTTTGGCGACAAGCTCATTTTCCACGGCGGGGTGGATAATCAATATACGCTGGCATTTGGCAGTGTGGAGGAAGTGCGGCAAGAGGTTATTGACAACCTGCGCCTCCTGGGCGCGGGCGGGGGCTATATCCTTGCGCCCTGCCATAACATCCAGGCCGTCAGCCCGCCTGAAAATATTGTTGCCATGTATGACACGGGCTATGAATATGGAGGACAGTAGCTATGAGACCTTTCGGTGGGTTACCTGGGCTGCTTTCCGCTTACGAAGTTCCTTGCCGCGGCGCTCCCAGTATGCCACCTGCTGATCCAATGACATAGCAGCAAGTTTGGCTTGCACCTTTTCCGCCCCGCGGTGCTGTATTTCAACGCAATTAAATGTCTTCTTCATAATCCACCACCTCTGCGGGAGTAAGGATTTTGTCGGCCATGTTAGCCCCCTCTTGCCATATTCTATCACGAATACGTATCCATCAGGCTGGCCACGATGAGCTGTTTTTTGAGTTCGGCGCGGGTTATAGGTGATGCCGGAGAAACGGTTATTTTGACCGAATTGCCGGGCGAGAGGTGGAAGAAGCTGTCGGAAAAGACGGCGTCGGTGTCTTTCAGCGACAGCCAGACCCACAAGGCGGGCTTTCTGGCTTTCAAGGTGATGGTGAAAGCGTCGTTGCCGGATTCCGCGACTCTTGTGGTAATGCCGGGGTCGGAGAGTTCGAGATGTTTCGGTCGGGCAAAAAGCGCGAGATTGGAAGAGATGATGGATTTGCCGGTGCGGAGTTCCATCCAAAGTAGCAGATTGCGCGCGCCATATTTATCAAGATAGGGCTGCATATCCAGGGATTCCACCAGCATATTTTCCCGCGGCGCGGCTTGGATGGATTCCCCGCCGCGGCTGATTGTATTGCCTTCAAGATCGGTAAGATTCCAGGTTATATCTACATTTTTTGCCGCCAACAAATCGCTGGTAACGTGAATCTCCACGACGCCCTTTTTGACATTCGGAAGCGCGGATATGAGCAGGGGAGAGTAGAAACGTTTCGCCATATAATGCAGAGCTTTCCAGCGGCCGTGATAGTCCAGCGACGACCAGCTAGCCACGGGCCAGCAATCATTCAACTGCCAGTAAAGCGTGCCCATGCCCCGGGGCATGGAGCGCCGCCAATGTTCCACCGCATGTTTTATGGCCATGCCCTGCAGAATCTGGCTCAGCCAAAGTGTCGCCTCGAAAGATGCCGGCAAGCGGAACCAGTCGAGCATATATTGAATGATTAGGCTGTTGCCGGTGCCGCTGCGCTGATGTTGCTCCATGATATAGCTGGTGATATTGCGGTCCTGCGGCAAAGTATAGCCAAAAACCGTTTTGGGTTCAGGGAAGGATTGGAAGCCGAATTCGCTGTTGAAGCGATGCAGGCAGCCGTAATACCATTCAAAAGGTTGGCGGCCGTGCCAGACAGCCCAGAGATGGGCGTCGCCGCAGGTCGGATCATTATAATCACTTCTATCGCCTATCGGAGTATGCGGACTGGAAGGCCAATAGTCGCGCACAGGATCGAGAGCTTGCACGACCTCCGGCAGGAGTTTATCAAAAAGTTTGCTGTAATCCTCCCAACTCATCTTTCCATCTTGCCAGGAATCGCCGACCAAATACTGTTCCAGTTCGTTATTGCCGCACCATAGCGCAATGCACGGATGATGGCGGAGGCGGCGGACATTGTCTTCCGCCTCGGCGCGCACATTTGCCATTAAAGCCTCATCAAAGGTCGGATAAGCGGAGCAGGAGAAGATGAAATCCTGCCAGATGCAGATTCCCAATTCATCGCAGAGATCATAAAAGCTGTCATTTTCATAGATGCCGCCGCCCCAAACGCGCAGCATATTCATATTCGCCTCAACCGCGCTCTTGAGCAGGCGGGCGTAATCTTCCCGCGTCAGTCTTACGACAAAAGAATCCGCCGGAATCCAATTGGCGCCTTTGGCAAAAAAAGGCACGTCATTGACGACAAACTGGAAGGATTCGCCGAAGGCGTCGGGATGGCGATCCAGCTTGAGGGTGCGAAGACCGATGCGCTTTGCCGTTGAATCCAAAATATTGCCCGAGGCGTCAAGCAAGTCCACCTTGACGGTATAAAGCGGCTGGTCGCCCATATTGAGGGGCCACCAGAGCTTGGGATCGTTGATCTTCAATTGCGCCGTGGCGCGTCCATTAACCAACGGCAGGCGCGCCTCAGCGATAGTCTTTCCATCGAATGAAACAGTAACCACGGCCGTAAGGGCTGCATCTTTGACAGTCTCCGCTGAAACGCTTACATCAAGCGCCACTGCGCCGGCTGTTGCATGATCCTGCTGAATATACACATCGGCGAGACGCGCGCAGTTGAAAGCGACAATCTGGATGGGCCGCCAGATGCCGCATGTAGGAAAAATCGGTCCCCAATCCCAGCCGAAGCTGCAGGGCTCCTTTCTCAGCCAGGCGTATCCTGCCATCTCATTCAGGCCGGTATAGCCGTCAGGAGGACGCTCCGCCCGGCGCTTCTGAATATATGCTGTAGGCGATGCGAACTCAACTTCGATGGTGTTTGCGCCTTCCTGCAAAACGTCTTTGACATCGAATTCCCAGGTGCGAAACATATTGTCGGTGGCGGCCACTTTTTTGCCATTAATCTTGATTGTGGCGAGGGTATCGAGGCCGTAACAACGCAACAAGACGCGCTCCTGCGCCAGCGTTTCGGGGGCTATATCAAAAGCGCGCGTATATTTCCAATCCGCTTTTTCTATCCAGCGCTGCTTCGCTTCATTGTCGCGATAAAACGGGGCCTCGATTTTATTCGCCGCCAATAAATCGGTATGCACGCAACCGGGCACCCGCGCCGGCATTGATTCGCTGGTCCCCGATTGAGTAACTTTCCATTCGCCGCAAAGGTCTATGATAGTCATGGTTCATCCCCTAAAATAAATATGTGGTAATGAATTATGATACGAAATTTCAAGAGAAGAGTAAAACGCGCAGATCCTGGCGAAAAGCCTAGGATATTGGCAGTTTGCTGAGGTGCGATGCTGTTATTGGAAAAAGCCGGAGGGATTTTGCGGATAAATTATAAAAACCGCGGCGGGGGACCCTTCGATTCCCTTAGGGACTCTAACAAAACCGCGAAAGCCGGGAAAGTGTTCCGTGATATTTTCAGTTGAAGGTCGCAAAAAGCGCCCAGCAAGCCGCTTGATCATCTCTTATAGCTATTCAATTCTGTCGAAAGCCCTCCCCTGGCAGAGGGTTTTGTTAGGCGCTCTTAGGATAAACGGCGCCATGCCTCCGGCAGACAAGCCCCTGACCTAGAGTTAAATCCTCGGAATCAATCCTCGGATTTCAGACTTCGAAGTTTCGCCAGCAACTTACTTCTGACCACCTTAAAGCCCTCTGGTATTTTGCTGTTGTGCGCCTTGCGCTCGCCGGTGGGATCAATTTTGTAGAGTCTTGGAGTTATGGAAGCCAACTCCTCATCGGAAATAATGCCGCCAATGCTTTTTGCATTGAAATTGGCGGCTTTGGAGAGATGAACGAGTGCCTCAGCCGAAGCATAGGTGCGCGGCTTTGTTGGCTCCTCTAACATTTCAGCCAAATCAGCAATGAAGGAATTGGGAACGGGCAGTCCGCTTGTGGCTGCTCTCTCCAGAGCGTCGGCGATTTCTCTTTGATCGTAATCCGATGAGATAACAAAACATTTCTTCAAGGCATCAGTATCCGCGGCTCCGTATCGCTTGAGCATCTCCTGCGCCAAATAATAATAGTTTGGATACTCTCTGATACCTGCTGACAAAATGGATAGCCCGCGTTTTGGCGCTATTCGCGACCTGGCAATTATGCATGATGGCCTCAAGTCTTTTGTTAGTCTCTTCTCCACGGCAAGAATCGTTGGCTCATCTTCTTCTGTGAAGACCTGGTTGCCAAGGTGAAGTATTTTAGATACCAACCGGTTATATCCCTCTCCGGTCGCTTCCGCATATACATTTTTTCCTTGCAGAAGTTCAATAAGACGCGTCTTGAGATGATGTTTATTTACGTATTCTGCTGTTGTCGTGATATTATCCCCGCCTTTGGCGAATTGTCCTGTTGTCGTGAGGGAGATATGCTGATATATATCGCCATTCTCTACGCCAAGCGCTCGCGCTGCTTCTGCTTGCCTAGCAGATTGGATATTGTAAAGAAGCAATATTTTTAACCCGGTATCATCACGCAATTTCGACAGTGTTTGAAGATCCTTTGTAAGCTCGTTAGTCCATGAATTTGAAAACCAACTGGGAGGATTGCTCCTCTCTAAAATTTGAGGCTGCATATGGGGACTCGACCACTTCGCCGCCCAATACCAAAGTTTATCCTTATAGTTCCTGCTTGTCTTCCACCAAATGTCGAAGTCGGATTTTGTGCGGAAGTTCATACTTGTAAGCGAATAGAAAGAGATTCTTGCCATCTCACCGACTGTGGGTTGTGTCCACGAATATTGACAAGGTCCTGTTTGAGGGAATCCGTAATTTAAGACGGGTACTGCCTGAGCCTTGTCATCAATTAGTCCGCCAAGCGCTTCGATTAAGTAGGGGTCGAAGATGACAGACAGAACTTGGCAGGCAAGACCGCGTATCTTCGGGTTGTCGCTTTTCAACTCATCTAAGATAGCGGAGCGAAATATTGCTCTATCAATTTTGTTAGCTTCAGGATCAGTCGCTTTGATTGCCAATATCATCAAATCCGCTTCCCAAACCTGTCCTTGCGCACCGGGCTGAAGCCACGTAGGTTCATCCTTCGCGATGGGACGCACATTGAGTTTAGTTTCCGCAAAGGCCTTCTCGCGTTTCTCAATAACCCGCGTGAAGACGTCATTGACGTCACTCTTTGCGCGCGGGATTTGACTGGTCGTTACTACCGGAATGCCTTGACCGGTAGTAACGGGAAGCGCGCTGGAATAGCAGGGAACTGCGCAGAGCGCCAATAGAAGCGGAATCATGTAACGCATTTTGCCCCTCCATGAGATGTAATTGCCGATACAACCAATCATATCAATAGGACGCATATTTTAGTGGATAAGTTTCACCATAATCATGGATGCAATCGCTTAATAATAGCGAAGATTGAAACGGCAAAGGGCAGTCCGCGCGGCAGACTGCCCCAATCTTTCAATTCTTCAAGTTTTGCAAGGCTGCAAGCGCTACTTCCGAATCCCCAGCGTGGTTTCCCAGGTATCGGCGTGGCCTTCTTCCTCGGAGAGGATGTTTTCCAGCATCAGCCGCGTGGTGGGGTCGCCTTCTTTGGCGCAAAGCTTGATGTGCTCTTTGTAATTCTTGATGGCGCGGTTTTCGCCGGCGAGGTCGTCTTTGATCATCTTCTTGAGGTCGCCGCCTTCCATGATCTTCGACGGCTTGGTAACCGGCGTGCCACCCAGATAGACGATGCGCTCGGCGAGCTTTTCGGCGTGTTTCATCTCATCTTTCGCCGTGGTCTTGAAGATTTCGAGCACTTCCGGGCTCTCCATCCCCTCGCCCTCATAGTGATGCTTCATATACTGGATGATGGCGGCCAGCTCGTCCGCCCGGTCCGCATTCAGAGCATCTACAATCTTTTTCTTGTCCATGTCGGTCTCCTTTGAGTATGGTATCTCCGCTCAGGAGTCAATTTTAAGCAGCCGCGGAATATGTCCTGTTTATATCTCAAGCAATTTGTACAATGCGCAACAAAAGATTTTGGCCACAGATAACCACAGATCAACGCAGATTAAATTGAAAAGGGCGATCAAAGATCGCCCTTAGATTCCCGGTATCTGTGTGCATCTGTGTATATCTGTGGCCAAAACCAATCAGTTCATTGCGAGATTTTTGCCAGTTCGCCTTTGAGAAAGTTGATGGCATTTACCTCCATAGGATCTTTATGGGAGAGGAAGGCGAGATAGAGGCTGGTGAAATCGCCGAGATAGACCAGCGACATTTGGCGGGCAAGGCGGCTCTGTCCTTTGCACCAATATTCCTTCACCGTCGCATTTTCGGAGATTATCCGTTTTGTCAGATCGAAGCGCGTGCTGACGCGGGGATGCTCGTCTTTGGTGCGCAGAAAAATCGCCGCCAGTTTATCCGCCATCTGGCTGCGATGCGACCAGGCCACCACTTCATTGTGGTTCATCTCCGGCAATTCGCCGGCATGCGCCAATGCTTTGCTGTTTTCATTCAACTGAGTCTGCCAGCGCAAGGCTACGGGCGCCAGGTAACAGGCGCCATAAATAAAGGCCAGTTTGCCCAGCAGCAGCTTGGCAAGATTCTTGGCATCGTTCTCCAGGGCCGGCTTCGCCGGGGATAATTCCGTGCTCATGGCTTCCAGAACGGCCAGGGTCTCCCGTCGCTCTTCTTCCAGAGACGGAATAATGCCGCACTTTTCCAGCGCCAGCAGCAAAGGAAAGATGAGATAGCCGGTGGCGGCGCGGGGCGGAAAGCCTCCGGGAATGGTCATCATCGGGATTTTATTTTCATTGGCAAGCTGCGCCAGCTTGCCGCCGCTGGTGATACAGATGATTTTTGCTTTGCGATTCAGCGCCTGTTGAAATGAACTGAGCGTTTCCTCGGTATTGCCGGAATAAGAAGAGAAAATTACCAGCGTATTTTCTTTCGTCCAGGCGGGCAGTTCGTATTGGCGGCTGACGCGGAAGGGCACGGAGATGCGGAAAACATTAAGGGAACCGACGAGATCGCCGGCGATGGCGGAGCCGCCCAATCCACAGACCAGCACATTATCAATCTTCTTGTATTTTGCCGGCGGAGTGAAGCTTTCGCCGATAGCCATGGCATCACGGCATTGCGCGGGGAAGTTGGACACCATGGCGGCCATGCCGGCCGGATCCAGAGGCGCATAAGAAGCCGGATTATCAAGGTCTATGGGACCGAGGGTCTTTGCCGAATCCATGTTAGCACCTCCACTACTAAGCCGCAATGCTTTTGTTTTTGCGCAGAAATTCATTGTGAATCATTGCGGCTTAGTAGCAACTGAACCACACAAGACAATCAATCTCGATTATCTGCAATTCGAGAACCCGGGATGTTCAATTGAAACCTTACGCTCGCTCCGACTAAAACAGCTTTCTGTCGGAGCGAGCGTAAGGGACTATTCTGCCACAAACGGCAGCAATGCGATATGGCGGGCGCGCTTGATGGCCTTGGCCGCGGCGCGCTGATGGCGCAGGCAGGTGCCGGTGATGCGGCTTTTCAAAATCCGGCCCCGGTCGGTTACCAGCCGGCGCAAGCGCGGGTAGTCTTTATAATCTATATGCGTAACTTTATCTACGCAGAAAGAGCAGACTTTCCGGCGCATGATGCGGCCGCGGCCGCCGCGTCCGCCCTCTCGGCCTCCCCGCTCATCACCTTCCTGGGATCTTTCGCCATATCTTCTATTACCGGATGATTGGTATGAATCTCTATCTCTGGAATACATTTAGGTTCCTCACTGTCCTTCAAAAGCATCGTTTTCACTGCCCGTTGCGGCTTCATAGCCGGCGCCTTCATCGGCCGCCTGCGAGCTGGGAGCCTTGTCCTCATCCCGCCCGCGGTCAAGGGCGCGTACATGTTCGGCCACGACTTCCGTGACCTTGCGTTTTTGACCATCCTGAGTTACATAAGAGCGTATCTGAAGCCGGCCGTCAACACCCACCAGACGCCCTTTGCGCATATAATCCGCCACGAATTGGGCGCTCTGCCGCCAGGCGACGATGTCTATAAAATCAGCTTCTCGTTCTCCTTGCGCATTGGCAAAGGACCGGTTCACGGCAATGCAGAATTTCACCGTCGCCACCCCGCTTGGGGTATAGCGCAACTCCGGATCCGCCACCATTCTGCCCACCAAAATAATTCGATTTATCATTTTGTTATCCCCATTTTGTGTAGGGGCGATCTTCATGATCGCCCAGGGCGAACACAAGGTTCGCCCCTACTTCTCGTCGGTCTTATTGATTACCAGATGGCGCAATACTGAATCGGTCAGTTTGAGGGTGCGCACCACTTCATCAACCGCGGCCGTACCGGCCTTCAGGTTCATGAAGATATAGACGCCCTCGCGCTTGCCCTTGATGGCATAGGCGAGTTTGCGGCGATCCCACTGCGTGATCTCGCCCATCTCTGCGCCCTGAGCCTTCACCAGTTCCGCCATCTTATCCTTCAGCGCGGTAATTTCTTCCGCGGGTAGTTGTGCGTCAACCACATAGGCAATTTCGTAGTCGCGAATTGTTTTCTCCTTTCCTCCGGACAGGGAGCGCCTAATCCGAATAATTCATTATTCGGATTAGAGCAGGTGAGCATTGGAGCAGTTGAACAGTTGAAGACTCGTCTTAATGCGAACCTGCGATCAACTGATCTACTGTTCAACTTTTCAGACTCACCTCTGCTCTAGTGTGCTCTTAGGTCAATGATCCTCTTTGAGCACACTGCGAATAATTTCGGATTCGCGCTCGCCAGGCCCCGCATTTTCCCGTTCCTTTCGGTCCGGGGAGGAAACCGCGCCGTTCGCCGTGGGCAAACCGGCCGCTCCCTCGGGGCAGGAAAATAGTAGCGGGCAGGATCCCTCAACATCGCTCGGGATAAATAAACTCCTGCCAACAGTTAGCTAGTATAGCACGAAAAGAAGAAGAGTGCAAACGAGCAACATACGGCAAAATGCCCCTATTTCGGCGGCCAAATTTGTTTGGCGCTCAAAGGTTTATCTCTATCGGCTATCCAGATGCTGTTGGGTTCGCCAATCCTGCAGAATATGAGTCGCTTGCCATCGGGTAGCCAAGCCGGCAGCCACCAGGCCCATTCGTCCTTCGTCATGCGAGTGATCTTGTGACTCTGTAGATTCAATAACCACATGTGTTTCCCGCCGAATGCTGCCACCTTGCCATCAGGAGAGGAAACCAAATCCTTGAGGAAGCGATCCTCCGCCTCTTCTTCTTTTAAGATTAGTTCCGGTTTTCCGCCAAGTTCCGGCATCATCCAGACTGAGATGTATGCGGGAAACCTTGGATTGGCTAGTTCCTTTCTGCAGAATAGTGCTCGTTGCTGAGTCCAGATCGGCTGCCAAGATATAATGTCACTGGTTTCAGTAAGGCGGCGTATCTCATTGTTAGCGATATTTTTCCCAGATACATCCCAAGAGGACCATCCTTTTTCTTTGGCATTGGAAGTAATTGAATGGTCCTCCTGTACAATATAAACCCACTTTCCATCACTGCTCCAGCCGAGCGGCACCATGCGATTGCCAAGAAGCCGGCTTTCCCCCCCAGGCAGATTAATAATCCAGGTTGAAAAATCACTCCATACAGTCTCAAGAGATCCATGAGCTTTTGCGTATCTCTCCCAGCCTCTGGCATAATTGGTTCGCCGCGATGCAATGAGTGTGCGTTGCGGATTTAGTAGAAAGTAATCATTTACATATTCAACTGCTGTAGACTTGATGATGGGTTGTATCTTACCAGTGGCCAATTCCACGAGTGAAGGCCCGAATCCACTTTTGTAATCATCAGGATTCCTGTTGAACAATGCGATAACATCTTTTCCGCCCTCTACCCAATCCGTAAGGTTAGTTAATCCGTCTTCAGCAATCAGGGACATATTATGAGTTTCAAGATTCAGAGAATAGAGAATTCCGGAAAGCTTAAATGGCCTTTTTATAGTCTGGTGAAATGGATCTAAAGGATCGTATTTCTTGGCCCAAATGACAACATGTTGCCCGTCCGGCAGCGGGAGAAGTTTCCCAATCCATAAAGAAGTTGGTTTGACAGGCTTTGCCTTGATTTGAATCGGTTTCGCAGGCGTGGCTTTGGCGGAACGATTGGGATTTATTTGTATTGGACTTTTTCGAGTGCAGCCGGCCAGGAGAATGGTAAAAATAACTGGGACAAGAGAATACAAAAATATTCTGCGCAGAATCATTGTCAGCCCCCTTTATCAGTCTCAAATTACTTCCATCAGCAATTATTATATTAGCATATAATTGGTTGTTTGTGAGTAGCAATTTTGACAGGGGATAGCTTGACATCCCCGCTCGGAAAGTGTATACTCAATGTGCACACTTAATAAGGGGCGAGGCAAATGAAAGCATCTATTCTGGACTTGAGGCGGCGGATGGGCGATGTGCTGCGCTCTCTGGATCAGAACGAGCCTGTAACGATAATGTATCGAGGCAAACAGCGGGGCATTCTCTATCCCGTGAAACGGGCGCGGCAAGCGGGACTCCGCGTTTCGCAGCATCCGGCTTTCGGCCTGTGGAAGGACCGCGCCGATATGCAGGATGTGGAAAAAGCCGTGCGCACTATCCGCAAGGGGAGAACCCATGCTCTTTGATACCGACATTCTGGTTTGGGTCCTGCGTGGAAACGAACAAGCCGCGCAGCTTATCGATAAAGCTGCGGAGCGCGCGATATCAGTGGTTACCTACATGGAGCTACTTCAGGGCGCACACAATAAACAGGAGACCAAAGTTATCAAAGACTTCCTGGCGAATTTTGATTTTCATATGCTGCCGCTAACGGAAAATATCGGCCATCGGGCTGCCATATACATGGAGGAATACGGCTTGAAGGCCGGAATTTGCATGGGTGACGCGCTGGTCGCGGCCGCCGCCATAGAATATAACCTCGTCTTATGCACAGCGAATCGGAAGCACTTTCAACCAATCCATGAAGTCGAAATAAAAGTCTTTAACCCTCGCGGGTAAAGATATCCCTGGGAACTCCCCTACTCCCCAAACCGATACTTCAGCAGCGTCCAAATGGCTTCTACTCCATCGCGCCAGTTGATTTTCTTGCCCTGCTGGGAGGTGCGCCCGCGGTAGGTGATGGGCACTTCCAGGATGGGGATTTTGCGGCGGCGAATTTTGGCGGTTACTTCGGGACAAAATTCAAAACGCGTGCAGACCAGCGGAATCGCCTTGAGGATCTCGGCGCGGAAGACTTTATAGCAGGTGGCCTCATCGGTGATTTTTGCGCCATAGAGCAGATTCGCCATGCCCGCCAGCAAGCGGTTTATAAACCAGTTTGGAAATGCCATGCCTTCGGGCCAGCGCAGCCGCCTGCCCTTTTCATCTTCCATCAAAAAGCGCGAACCATAGACCACATCGGTCTTGCCCGCCAGGATGGGCGCAATCAGTTTGGGATATTCGCCGGGGTCGTATTCCGCGTCGGCATCCTGAATAATTATGATGTCGCCCTGGGCCTGGGGAATGCCGGCGCGGATGGCGGAACCTTTGCCGGCGTTTTGGGGCTGGAGTATAACGGTCAAATCGGAGCCGGCGAGGGTCTGCAGAATCTCCCGCGTGCCATCGGTCGAGCCGTCATCAACCACGATAATTTCCTTGTCAATGTCCACCCCACGAATAAGCGCGATAGTGGAAGCGATAGTGTCCCGCTCATTATAAGCGGGGATGATGACGGAAATTACAGGACGTTTCTCTCGCGCATCGCTATTGGTTTGCATGTTGAAAGTCCGATATTGCGGACAGCCTGATTTTACCCTATTGCAGGTGAGTAAACAAGATAGGCAGAAACTAAAAATGGACTCTAGACTTTGGCTTTTCTGATTGCCTTTTGCTTTTTACTTTTTAATTTTTACTTTTGCCTTGCTTTTAATGTAACCTTTTGCGCCTGAGATTCGACTATTAATTAAAGGATACGGTGATGGTGGAGGGAATTGGCGACAACGAGTTGGTGGCGGCGGCGTTGAAGGGCAGCCAGGAGGCCTTTGGCGAACTGGTGGCGCGCTATCGGGATGCGGTGTTTGGGGCGGCGTTTCACCGCCTCGGACGATTCGAGGAAGCGCGGGACGCGGCGCAGGAGGCTTTTGTAAAGGCGTATCTGCATCTCGGAGATCTGCGCAAGCAAGAGTCCTTTGCAAACTGGCTGTATCACATTGCAGACGGCACGGCGCTCGATTTTGCCCGCCGGCCGCGCCGGGAAGTGGCGCTGGAGTCCGTCGCCGAAGGCGCGCTGACCGATAATACAAATGGCGAGCAGACCGAACAATCGGACCTGGCCTTGCAGGTGCGCGAAGCGCTTTCGAAGCTGGGCGAATCCACCCGCCTGGCAGTAATCCTCCATTACATCAACGGCTATTCGCACGCCGAGGTGGCGAACTTTCTCGGCACCTCGACCGGCGCGGTCAAGACCCGCATCAGCCGCGCGAAAAACAAATTGCGAGAGGAGATAGAACCCATGAAAAAGGCGCTGAAGAAGGCGGAGAGATTGTTCGAGTCTATGACATTTACTGCTGACGGGAATATAACGCGCAGTGTGACGGAGGCTAAATCCGCGTCAGAGCTACGAAAACAACTAAAAGAAAAAGGGATTCAGCCTTGCCAGATTATCAGCATCAGATCAACTACTAAAGAGGAATTGGAAGAACAAAAGAGGATGGACCCAATCACAAGGCTTGTTTTGGTTATACTTTCAAGCCTATTTGATCACAAGGGCAATTGCATTAAGATATGGATACCCAAGGAATTGAAAGAGACGAATGGAATGGCAGTTTCTCATAGGATTGATGGTAGATGGCATCAGCAGATGTCTATGCCAGATTATTTGTGGATGCCGATAGCTGAGAAGATATCCCAAATGGCTGGCACTGAGCTGCAAGAGGGCGTGGCAAAGCGCGCCGGAAATATAATATTCAAATACTGGGGACAGAAATACCAATTCAAGGTGACAATTGAGACGGCACTTATGCGAATGGAGTTGCCCAAGAATTGGAAGCAAGAATCAGTTGCACCACAACAAAAAGTGTCCCATGCCGGATCTGTCTTCTTATATAGCGTGAATAGCCCGCAAAGCCATGTCTTTTCCGGCGTGGAAGCTGCCAGGTCTGCGGCGGAACTTAGGCAGCGGCTTGCCAACGAAAACTGGACCATTATTGCCTATAGAAATCAGTCACCTCAAGAGCGAGAGGGCTACAATAGGTTCTACAGAAGAAGGAATAAGGAATCTCTTCAAAAGATCCTTCATCAGGCATTGCAAGAAGGTGCTTCTTCCATCTTAATTGACTACATCGTCGCGACGCGCTCACAACTGTCAGTTTTCTTCATAACTAAAGGCAAGAAAATATCTTTAAACTCTTTTCCTGAGATTGACTTTTGGTATCTAATGCAAGTCATTGCCGAAATGTGTGATATGGAACTAAAAGGTGATTGGAAAACACGAACGGGGCGAATGAGCTTTCCATTCAAGGGAAAGAGATGGGATTTCAAAGTGGAACTGCGCCCGCGAACGATACGGATTGACAGGATAAATTTGCCGGGAAGATAAAGAGAGGGGCCTATTTGGAGTGCCCGCCACGGTGGGCCGCCGCACTTAATATGAAACAACCCTTTTTTACTTCATGACCTCCAGAGCAATTGTGCTAGAATACTTTCATGAAAGATTTGGCCAAAACCAAAAAGCAAAAGCTCTGCGACCTGCTGGTTGCGCGCGGGTTGTGCGCGGATTTGGAGGAGGCGCGGCGATCAATCTGGGCGGGCGAGGTGATTGTCAACGACGAAATGATTGACCAGCCTGCGGCGCGGATTCCGGTTGATGCAAATATCCGGCTGCGCCGGAAGCAGGGAAAATATGTGAGCCGCGGCGGGGAAAAGCTGGAGGCCGCGCTGAAGGAGTTTGCTGTCCCGGTTGAAGGGCGCGTGGCGCTCGACATCGGGGCCTCCACGGGTGGGTTTACGGATTGCCTTTTGGCGCATGGCGCAAAATTAGTTTATGCGGTAGATGTGGGCCGCGGGCAGCTTGCGCAGAAGTTGCATCTGAATCCAAAGGTAGTGGATTTGGGCGGGCAGGATGTGATGAGCTTGAATAGGGAAATGTTTGCAGGAAGGGGCGGGGCGTGGCAACCCCGCCCTACAACCACCTTGAAAGATGCTGACTTCTCAGAGCAGCCGAGTCATCCTACCCTTGCCACGGTTGATGTAACTTTTCGCTCGCTGGCGGAGGTTTTGCCGAAGGTTCGCGAGTTACTTACTGGGGAGAGAGAGATCGTGGCTTTGTTGAAGCCGCTCTTTGAGGCGCGGCTGGCGGGCATGGGACGGGCGAAGGAAGTGCAGCGGCATGTCTTTGAATTGCTCTTGCCGAAATTAGCGGAGCAAAGGCTGCCTATTCAGAATATCATCACTTCGCCCTTGCCGGGCTCTGGCGGCGCCGTTGAATTTTTCCTGCATATCAAAGCGCCCGGGCGCGGGGAGGAGGAATTGCAGGAATTGGTGGAAGGAGCGCTGGTGAAAGCCAAAGAAAAATTGAGCGAGAAAACCGGAAAGACGCGCACCGGGCGGAATCGCAGGAAATATTGGGCAAGGCGCGGCAGAGCATCGTTGAGCGTTCAACGTTGAACGTTGAGCGTCCAAGAATCCTTACGCTCCACACTGAGCGCACAACGTTTACCCACTATTGAGGTGGCGGGATCAACGTCAGTTATTCCATCGGCGGACAGAGCAACACAGGCAGCGCCTCAGGCTTTTCCTCTACAATCACATAAGCCGCCTCGATATGTTTCATTGCCTCTTTGAGCACGTCAGAGCCATCGGATAACAATCTTGCAAGGATTTCTTCTTTATCTACCTTCTCGCCCACTTTGTGTTCCAGCAAGATTCCGCCTCTGTGATTTTTTACCAGGTTGCGGGCGATAGTGCCGATTACATGGGCGTTTATCTGCTGGATAAAGCCGCTCTTGCCGGCTTTGAAGTGCTCCTCGAAGCGCGCCTGAGCGAGCGATTGCGGATTATCGAAAACCTTTGAATCGCCGCCCTGAGCGATGACCATCTGGCGAAATTTTTCCAAGGCCGCGCCGCTTGCCAACAATTCCTTAAGAGGCTCTATCAATGCCTGCGCTTGTTGTGGCACGGGCATCTCGCCCGTGGTGGAAATTCCAGCCGTCATGGGCAAGATGCCCATGCCACTTCCTAGACAGACCATATGGGAAGCAATGAGCAGACTCAATTCCACAAGATCGGCCGGCCCGTTGCCGCGCAAGGTTTCGATGGCCTCGCAAGTTTCGACTCCCTCCCCCACTGCTTTGCCCAATGGCTCTTCCATAGCGGTTATGAGCGCGGTCATTTTGCGCCCGGCGGATTTGCCGATCTCGACCATAATCTGCGCCAGTTCTTTGGCCTGTTTCAAGTCTTTGATAAATGCGCCTTGGCCGCATTTAACATCCAACAGAATGCCTTCCGCGCCGCCGGCCAGCTTTTTGCTCATTACCGAGGCCGCGATGAGAGAGACGACTTCAACGGTGGCGGTCTGATCGCGCAGGGCATAGAGCTTTTTATCGGCAGGGACAAGATTGCCTGTTTGCGAACCCACCGCCAGCCCAATCTTTTTTACCTGAGCAATCAATTCCGCGGTGGTCAGGTCGGTGCGCAATCCCGGAATGGCTTCGAGGCGGTCTATTGTGCCACTGGTATGCCCCAGGGCGCGGCCGGAGAGCTTGGCCACCGGCACGCCCGCCGCGGCCACCAGCGGCGCCACAATCATGGTGGTCTTGTCCCCCACCCCGCCAGTAGAATGTTTGTCCACCGTGCCCGGAATACTCGACAAATCGAGCATCTCGCCGGAGCGCGCCATTTCGAGCGCCAGAGCGGTTGTCTCTTCATGGGACAAGCCGTTGAAATATACCGCCATCAAAAATGCGCCTAGTTGGGCCTCACTGATTGCGCCATCCACCGCGCCGCACACAAGAAAGGCTATCTCCTCTGTAGATAGCTTTTCGCCATCGCGCTTTTTGCGGATTATCTCGATGATATTCATGGGTTACCACTTCTCCAAAACTCCCCGCGAGTCCCAAAAAACTCGCGGGGAGATTATGGCAGCCTTCCCGCGAGTTTGTTTTTACGCGCGGGAAGTTTTCTCTCCTCGCGTTGTTTCTTCATGGCCTTTTGCGCCTCTGCAAGATGTCCCCGAATTACTGAATCAGGCAAAAGCATCGCGGCCCTTTGAAGAACTATTTGCGCTTCCTCATACCTTCCCTGCCGGAAATAGGCCCAGCCCAGCGAATCTAAAATCATGCCGCTATTAGGCGCCGCCTCCACAGCTTTTTTGAGCATCACTATTGTATCGTCTAAAAGCAGTCCGGCATCGGCCATTGGGTAAGCGATAGCATTGAGCAACGCGGCATCATCAGGCATTTTCTCCCGCGCTTTATTCATGGCGTCTTGGGCCTGCTGAGGCTGCTGATTGGCGGCATAACCTGCGGCCAGGGCCACTTGTATAGCCCACGGCTGGCTGGGCTGGGTTTTGAAGGCCTTTTCCAGCCAGGGCAAAGCCTCCCGGAATTTCATATCCATGTGATAGCTGAGGCCGATCCGGGCAAAGACATCCCCGGCAGGCCGCAAATCGGCCGCCTCCTGGAAGGCCTTTTGGGCATTTTCATAATCATTTAAGAAGAGGTATCGAGCACCTTCGCCCAGCAGCCTTTCGGCCTTAGCAGAGGCGGCATAATCCTGCACCGGCTTACATCCGGCCGGACAGATGATCAGTAAAAACAGCAAAAATCCCAGCAACGCCCTAGGCATGTGCTTGTTTATTCTATTTAGCATACAAAAAGCCTTCTATAACGGAGTCGGAGATAAAAAAGATTTAAAAATGCTTGCTTTCCCTCCCCCAAAAATGGTATATTTTATTGGCCGAGAAATGCTGCGAAAAAGCAGCCTTTTTCGCCTCTTTTCACCGCAAAGAGCAAAGTACGCAAAGGCATTCTTGAAGCTTCCGCCTGGTCAAATTTCTTTGCGCATTTTTTCTAGGCGTAGTCGAGTTTCTTTGCAGCCTTATCCGGTAAAATCCCGCAGCTCTGTGGTGAAAGAGTTAGTTATTTTTGCATAAATTGTCATAGGAAGAGGAGCAATCGTGCCAAACACCAAAGCAACAGCCTCAACAAGTTACGATGCCAAGAGTATTCAAGTCCTCAAGGGACTGGATGCGGTTCGCAAGCGGCCCGCCATGTATATCGGCTCCACCGGCCCCCGGGGTTTGCATCACCTCTTTGTCGAAGTTACCGACAATTGCATTGATGAGGTGCTGGCCGGTTACTGCACGGAGATCAACTGCATTATCCGCAAGGACGGCTCCATCTCGGTGGAGGATAATGGCCGCGGCTACCCGATTGATAACCATCCGGAAGTGAAAAAGCCCGGCGTGGAAGTGGCGCTGACCATGCTCCATGCCGGCTCGAAATTCGGCGGCGGCGGATATAAAGTTTCCGGCGGCTTGCATGGCGTGGGCGTTTCCGTAGTCAACGCCCTTGCCGAGTGGCTGGAGGTGGAAGTCTCTCGCGACGGAAAAAGGCACCTGATTCGCTTCGAGCGGGGCCGCACGGTTCAGCCGCTGAAAGTAATCGGCAAAGCCAAGGGAACCGGCTCGATTGTCCGCTGGAAGGCGGACCCGAAGATCTTCGAGGAGACCACGGAGATCAATTACGAGCAATGCGTGCATCGCTTGCGAGAGCTGGCCTACCTCAATCCGGTGGCCAAAATCACCCTTACCGATGAGCGCACCGGCGCCACGGAGACCTTTTATTATAAAGGCGGCATCTCCGCCTTCGTGGATCATCTCAACCGCGCCAAAGAAGCGCTCCACAAGCCCATCTATTTCAAAGGCAACCGGGATGACACCGATGTAGAGATAGCGCTCCAGTATAATTCCGGTTATCTGGAAAACATTCTCTCTTATGCCAACAATATTCATACCTCTGAGGGGGGAACCCATCTGTCCGGATTTAAGACCGCGCTCACGCGCGCGATAAATTCCTATGCGCGCAAGGCAAATTTGCTCAAGGAAAAGGATTCCAATTTCTCCGGCGATGATGTGCGGGAGGGTTTGACGGCGATCATAAGCATAAAGCTGCTGGCGCCGCAATTCGAGGGCCAGACCAAGACCAAGCTGGGGAATAGTGAAATAGAAGGCCTGGTAAACTCGATTGTTGGAGAGAAGCTGTCGGCTTATCTGGAAGAGCATCCCTCAGCGGCAAAGAAGATCATCGAAAAGGCGATTACCGCCTCCCGGGCGCGCGAAGCCGCGCGCAAGGCCGCGGATTTGATAAAGCGCAAGAGCGCGCTGGAGACCACAGGACTGCCGGGCAAGCTCTGGGACTGTCAGGAACGCGATCCCAGCAAATGCGAACTCTTCCTGGTGGAGGGTCAATCCGCCGGCGGCAGCGCCAAGCAGAGCCGGGACAGCAAAAATCAGGCCATCCTGCCCTTGCGCGGCGTGGTGTTGAATGTGGAAAAAGCGCGGCTCGACAAAATCCTTGCCAATAACGAAATATCCACGTTAATTTCCGCGCTGGGAACCGGCATCCATGAGCATATCGGGGGTAATAGCAACGGCAATGGAAATGGAAATGGCAACGGACACGGCGCGGAAGAAGAGGAGACGAGCGAATCCGCCAGCCACTTCGACCTTTCCAAACTGCGTTACCATAAAGTCATCATCATGGCGGACGCGGATGTTGACGGCGCGCATATCCGCACGCTTCTGCTCACCTTCTTCTATCGCTATATGCGGCCTCTGATAGAGCGGGGCCATCTCTATATCGCGCTTCCGCCGCTTTATGGATTCAAAAGCGGCAAAGAGATGGTCTATGCCCATACCGACCAGGAGCTGGATAAATTGATGAAGAAGCTGGATGCCAAAAAGGTTCACGTGCAGCGCTATAAGGGTCTCGGCGAGATGGATGCCAATGAGCTGGCCGAAACCACCATGGACCCGGAAAAGCGGCGCATCCTGCGCATTACGGCCGAGGATGCCGCCGCCGCAGATGAAATCTTCTCCGTGCTTATGGGTGAAACGGTTGAGCCGCGCAAGGAATTCATTGTCCGCTATGCCAAAGAGGTGAAGAACCTTGATATGGCGGGCACCTGAGCATTTTGCATTTAATGCAAAATGCTCAGCGTTCAGCGTTATGCGTTGAACGTTCAGCGTAACATTATATAATTCCTTTACTCTCAAAGATGTAAATGTAATAACATGCGCAGCAAATAAATCACATATTTAGAAAGAAACTATAATGGCAGATGCAGCAGAACGAATTATTCACGAAATAGACATCGAAGAGGAGATGCGAGAGTCATTCATGACTTTCGCCATGAGCGTAATCGTCGCCCGTGCGCTGCCCGATGTCCGGGACGGGCTGAAACCGGCGCAGCGGCGCATCCTCTACGCCATGCACGAATTGAACCTGGGCCCCGGCTCCCGCTATATCAAGTGCGCCGGTATCGTGGGAGAAACGATGAAGAAGTTTCATCCCCACGGCGAATTGGTAATTTACCCCACCCTGGCGCGCATGGCGCAAGATTGGAACCTGCGCTATCCCCTGGTGGATCCTCACGGAAATTTCGGTTCCATTGACGGCGATCCGCCCGCGGCGATGCGTTATACCGAGGCGCGTTTGCACGCGCTCGGCGCGCAAATGATGGTGGATATTGACAAGAACACGGTGGATTTTGTCCAAAATTACGACCAGTCCGCCAACGAGCCGACCGTCCTGCCGGGCGCCTTCCCGAACCTGCTCTGTAACGGCGGCTCCGGCATCGCCGTGGGCATGGCCACGAATATTCCGCCGCACAATCTGACCGAAGTAGTGGACGCCTGCTGTCTTTTGATAGACAATTCCGAGGCCACGCTCGAAGAGATAATGAAGGTTATCCCCGGGCCGGATTTCCCCACCGGCGCGCTTATCCTGGGTGCTAATGCCATCAAAGAAGCGTATCGCACAGGCCGCGGCTCGATTATTATGCAAGCCCGCGCCACTATCGAACCATTGGAGCGGGAAAAACAGGCCATTATCGTTACCGAGATTCCTTACAATGTGAACAAAGCGCAGCTTGTCGAGCAGATCGCCCAGCTTGCTACCAGCAAGAAGCTGCCAGAAATTGTTGGCCTCAGGGACGAATCGGACCGCAAGGGGATGCGCATCGTCGTCGAATTGAAACGCGATTCCAATCCTCATGTGGTGCTGAACAATCTCTATAAACATACCCGCCTGCGCACCAGCTTCCCTATGAATGTGGTCGCCCTGGTGGAGGGTGTGCCGAGGACCTTGGGCATGGTAGATCTGCTGACCCACTTCCTCGCCCATCGCCGCCAGGTGGTAACCCGCCGCAGCCAATATGAACTGGAAAAGGCGAAAGCGCGGGCGCACATATTGGAAGGCTATCGCATTGCCTTGAAGTTCCTCGATGAAGTGATTGCCATCATCCGCGCCGCGGCCAATCCCCAAGCGGCAAGAGAGCAGTTGATGAAGCGCTTTAAGCTGACGGAGATACAGGCAACCGCCATTCTCGAATTGCTCTTGCGACAGCTAACTTCTTTGGAACAAAAGAAGATTGATGACGAATATAAAGAGATCATCAAGCGCATCGCCTTTCTTGAAGACTTGCTGGCCGATGTCCGCAAGATCATGAAGGCGGTAAAGGAAGAATTGCTGCAAATCAAACAGAAATATGGCGACGAGCGCCGCACCCGCATCCGCCTTGAGGAACTGGAGGAACTCAGCACGGAGGACCTTATCGCGGAAGAGGATATGGTGGTTACCGCCACGCGCGACGGCTATATCAAACGGATGCCGGTGGATACTTACCGCGCCCAGGGGCGAGGCGGCAAGGGCATTATCGCGCTTACCGCGCGAGAAGAGGATGAAGTGGCCCATCTCTTCATAACTTCCACCCATCATTATGTTCTGTTCTTTACCAATCGCGGCCGCGTTTACCGGCTGCGGGCGCATGAGATTCCCTCCGCCAGCCGCCAGGCGCGAGGCAGCGCGATAATCAACCTGATCCAGATTCAGTCCGGCGAGAAGATTACCGCCACGCTTGCGGTGCGGGAGTTCGCCGCGGATCGTTATGTCTTTATGGCAACCTCACGCGGCACGGTGAAAAAGACCTCGCTGGAAAGCCTGCATACGCGCATTAAAGGCGGACTCATCGCCATCAATCTTGACGAGGGCGATGAACTGAGTTGGGTGGAGATTACCGACGGCAAAGACGAAATCGTACTTGCCACCAGCCAGGGGATGTCCATCCGCTTCCCCGAAGAGCAGGTGCGCCCCATGGGCCGCCAGGCGGCCGGAGTGCGCGGCATCAGGCTGCGCAAAGGCGACCATGTCGTCGGCATGGCGGCGGCCCGGGAAGACGCTAAACTGCTGGTGGCTACCGAACTCGGCTATGGGAAACGCACCGCGCTTTCCGAATATCGCTCGCAATCCCGCGGCGGAATCGGCATCAAGACCCTGAATATCACCGCCAAGAACAGTTCGCTGGTAGGCATGGCCGTGGTGGAACCGGAAGACCAGCTGCTCATTATTACCACCGGCGGCCAAATCATTCGCCAACATATTGACGCCATACGCGAAACCGGCCGCTCCGCGCAGGGCGTGCGCCTCATCCGCCTGGATGAAGGAGATCACGTGGCTTCTATAACCGTGGCGGCAAAGGCGGATGAGGATAGTGATAAAGAATCGTAAGGATGCCGAAGCAATGAATTATTGGACACAATGGAACTCATTTACCCGAACAAAAAGAGCAAAGCAGAGATAATTCAGCAGGTAACTCCGGCGCGCCTAGAACTGAAAGAAGGGCCGGCGAATCCCCTGTCTTCCTGCCTGCTGATTGAAGGCGAGAACCTGCATGTAATGAAGGCCTTGCTTGGAAATTATGAGCTTAAGGGCAAGATTGATCTGGTTTATATTGACCCGCCTTTTTCAACGAATACGGTGTTCAGGACCAGCGCGGAAAGAAGCTCTCATGTCAGTAGCAGCCCGGGAGATGAAGTTGCTTACAGCGATAAATTAAACGGCGCTGAATTCCTGGAATTCATAAGAGAACGGCTAATCCTTATACGGGAGTTGATGTCTGACCAAGGATCAATTTATCTGCATATAGATTACAAGATCGGCCACTATCTTAAAATCATCATGGATGAAATATTCGGGCCGGCAAATTTCAGAAATGATATAGCCAGAATAAAATGTAATCCCAAAAATTTTCAAAGACGGGCCTTTGGAAATATAAAAGATCTGATTCTCTTTTATACCAAGAGCGACCAATATACCTGGAATGAACCGTTGGAGTTGAAATCGGAAGAAGATACCCAAAGACTATTTAGAAAGAAAGATGAATTAGGGAGATGCCATACAACCACACCCCTTCATGCGCCGGGTGAAACCATTAACGGCAATACCGGCAAGATGTGGAAAAACATGCTGTCTCCTAAAGGCCGTCATTGGAGATATGACCCGGAGGTCCTGGAGGAATTAGATAAGCAAGGATTGATAGAGTGGTCCAAAAACGGCGTTCCACGGAAAATAATTTATGCGGAATCATGTGTTGATAAAAAGATGCAGGATATTTGGGAGTTCAAGGATCCGCAAAGGCCAGTGTATCCAACGGAAAAGAACTTTGACCTGCTGAAGCTCATAATATCCACCTCTTCGAATCTTGGAGATACTATATTGGATTCCTTCTGCGGCTCCGGCGGAACGCTTCTGGCCGCAGATTCCCTTGATAGAAATTGGATTGGGATTGATAACTCGGAAATCGCTATCAAGACCTGTCTTAAGAGACTTAAAAATCGGAAGATAACGTTGCTGGGCGCATTACATCAATTCTCTTTCTTAACGACCGAAGAGAGTGCGGAAAATCTCACCCATGCGCAGCATCTTGCGCTGCCGCGTCTTTAATCCCGCTCAACGTTCTTCCGTTCTGTTCGCCCTGGGATGAGCGCGGGTATAAACCTCTTTCAGGTGGCGAAGGCTGGTGTGGGTATAGACCTGGGTGGTGGAAAGGCTGGCATGACCGAGCAATTCCTGGATTACCCGCAGGTCGGCGCCCCCTTCCAGCAGATGAGTGGCGAAGGTGTGGCGCAGGGAATGGGGGCTGAGATCGTGGCGCGCGCAGGTCTGCAAAATGTATTTATGCAACATTCTTCTTATGCTGCGATCCGTCAGCCGGCCTCCCCAGCGATTGAGAAAGACCGCGCCGTCTGAATTTTTCGCCACCGCCCCTTTGTTTCCCCCCTTGGCGCCGGCCAGCACATTCCTTCCCAAACGAAGATAAGTCTCCAGGGCTTCTTTGGCCTGCTTTCCAAAGAAAACTATTCTTTCTTTGCCGCGCTTTCCTTTAATGCGAACCTCCGTGGCATCTTTGACTTGCGACAGTTCCAGGGAGATGAGTTCGCTTACCCGCATGCCGGTGGAATAGAGCACTTCCAAAATGGCGCGGTCTCTAAGCCCAAGGGGAGTATCGGCATCGGGGGCAGCCAGCAGCTTCTCAATTTCCTGGGGGTAGAAAAATTGCGGCAGCCGCTTGGGCAGCTTGGGAGATGATATTCCCAACGTCGGATTTGCCTCCAGGCCTTTATGCCGGCGGAGAAAGCCAAAAAAGCTCCGAAAACAGGATAATTTTCTTGCCAGGGAAGCGCGCGCCTGGCCTTCTCCGGTAAGCTGGGCAAGAAAACGACGCAAATGGCCGCTGGAAACCTTCTCCCAGCCCTCCACAGCATCGCACTTTGCGAGAAAGCGCTGAAGCTGCGCCAAATCCTCTTGATAAGCACAGATGGTATGGGGAGAGGCCCCCCGCACATCCCTCAAATACTGGAGATATTCCTTTTGCGCGTTCAGCATATGTGACATTGCTAGAAAACTACCACATCTGTAGCAAACTCGGAAAGGGATTTTTCCCATTTTATGCGGAAATTGAAAGAAATCTGCCAGGCAGGTTTACAAGCGATGGGAAATATGGTAATATTTGTGAAATATATCACTAATTCTATTTGCGGGCAATTTTATCAAGTTCTCCTGGCGGAATATATGCGGAGGTTGAAAAGATGAAAAAATCGCTTCCCGTGATCGTGATTATTGCTATCAGTGCTTTCATCATGTCCGTCATTGTTTTGTCTGCATGGGCGGATGTCCACTCCGCCGGCTATAAAGGATCTAAGTTTTGTATTGCCTGTCACAAGGCAAAGAATAAACTTTTAGTGGAGAGTTACCCCAAGACCGGCCATGCTCTCTCCTTCTGGAAAGTGGGGGAGGAAAAAGAGGGCCAAAAGATCCTTGGCGATTTCGGCAAAGCTCCTGGTTTTACCCGGGATAAAGTCATGTATGTCCTCGGGAAGGGAAAGCATGAACAGGCCTATCTGGATAAAGACTATAATATGCTTCCGCTCTTCTGGGACGTTGCCGGCAAAAGCTGGGTTAAGCGCATGCCGGTGGTAAATGGCGCCGACCAGTGCATAATGTGTCATACTACCGGCTACGATTCGGCAAACAAGAAGTGGGTGGAGAGCGGCGTGGGCTGTGAATCCTGCCACGGACCGGGCAGTGAACACATGGCTCCCGGCGATAAAAAAACCTCCATCGTTCGGCCTGAAACTTTGGCTCCGCTGCGAGAGGCGATGATCTGCGGGCAATGCCATAGCCTCGGACAAGCGAAATCCGCTCCCTGTCCGCGCTCGCCGGAATACCGTCCCGGCGATGACTTGGCTGCTACTTTCACCGATGCCAAGCCGGCCGCGCATGTGCCCCATAAAATGCCCCCCTGGACGCAGTATTCAGAGTGGCTGCAGAGCAAGCACGCCGGCGCGTCGCCCCCAACCACTTGCACAAAGTGTCACGAGCCCCACGGGCTAGGCAACTTGCCGTCTCAATTGCGCAAGAAAGGCAATGCTCTCTGCCTGGATTGCCATAAAGGCAAAATAACCGGCACGCAACATGAAGATGAGAGCCTGCAGAAGACCACCTGCGCGGTTTGCCATATGCCGGACGGCTCCCACTTTTTCCGCAAGCCGGGGAGTTAGATCACGGCTTCGGTTATCGTAGAGAAGGATTACCAGAGCAGTCCTTCCGCGGACTGCTCTGGCATATAACGATAGTCCGTGAATGTCATTACTCTTTAGCTGGTCGCGATTGAGACATGCGTAAGTTGACGATGCTTATGGTGATTTTGTTTGCCGCGCAGCTTTTCTGCGCTCGCACTCTGGCCGCGCCTTTGCCGCCGGCGGCCGGGCGCAATCTGCACTGCCTTATGTGCCACTCCGCGCCTTCCAAAGAGCGGCCTGCGCTCAAAATAGATATGGATCGCTTCAACAGTTCCATTCACGGCAAACTGCAATGCGTGGACTGCCATCGGGATCTTGCCGGGGCAGCTTTTCCTCATCCAACAAAGTTGGCCAAGGTTGACTGCGCCGCCTGCCATAGCGAAGAAAATCTTTTCGGCGCGCCAAATGTCATGAGCCGCATTGCCTATGCCGACACCGCGCATGGCCGAGCCCTTGCCCGCAGCGACCCGGAGGCGCCCCGCTGTTCAACCTGCCACGGCGACCACTATATCCTCCCGCCGACAAATCCAGCTTCTCCGGTTTTCCGCGCCAATATTCCGGCAACTTGCATGAGTTGTCACAGCAACCCCGAGGTAATTCGCCGCCACCCGCTGCTAAAGGGAAATCCGGTCATGTTCTATGAGAGCAGCGTGCATGGGCGCGCGCTAAAAGAGAAGGGACTTACCGTTGCCGCGGTATGCACCGACTGCCATGGCGTTCATAATATTAGTATCGCCGCCGATCCTCGCTCTTCCGTCAGCCGCCCGCATATACCGACTACCTGCGGCAAATGTCATCCGGGAATTCTAAAATCCTATCTGACCGGCATTCACGGCCAGGCCTTTAAAAAGGGCGTCAAAGAAGCTCCCGTGTGCACTGACTGTCACGGAGAGCACAACATTCGCGCCCCAAGCGAGCCGGGCTCGACGGTGGGGCCGCAATACATCGTGAAGACCTGCGCGCACTGTCATGGCAATGTCAGCTTCGAGCAACGTTTCCGACTGGCGCCTTCGCGCGTGTCAACCTATCTCAGTTCCTATCACGGCATTGCTCTTGCTTATGGAGATATTACCGCGGCTAACTGCGCCTCCTGCCACCGCGCGCATGATATCCTCCCCTCTTCCGACCCGCGCTCATCGGTAAATAAAAAGAATCTTCCCGCCACCTGCGGCCGATGCCACCCTGGGGCGGGGCCTAATTTCGCCAAAGGCACCATCCACCTGCTGCCTTCCCCTACAAAAGACCGCGGGGTCTATTGGATGAGAAGGCTCTATCAGGTATTTGTAATAGGCATGATTGCGGCCTTTGCAGGCTATATCGCCCTCGATTTGCTGTCTCGCCGGCGAAAGAAGGACGCGACACATGGCTGAAATAACTGATGCGAAGAGATTACAGAAGGCCCTGCCACGAGAGTTTGAGCGACTCTCGCTGAACCAGCGCATTCAGCATATGGCGCTCTTCTTCTCCTTCATCCTGCTGGTGGTAACCGGCATGCCTTTGCGTTATTGGCAAACTTCCGCGGCGCAGAAGGCGATTGCTCTTATGGGTGGAATTGGAGTAAGGAGTGTGCTGCACCGCATTGGCGCGGTGATGCTGATATTGCTTTGCATTTATCATCTTTTTTACGTTTTATTTTCCGAACGGGGAGCGCGCGATTTCAGGGAATTAGTGCCGGCCCGCAAGGACTTCAGCGATTTGCTTCAGATGCTGAAATATTTTTTCGGTTTGGGCAAACACAAGCCGCGTTTCGGCCGCTACTCCTATCTGGAGAAATTTGAATACTTTGCCGTTGGCTGGGGCTCGGTGGTAATGGTGGGCACGGGGCTGGTGCTGTGGTTCCAGGTGCCGGCCCTCATGTTTTTGCCAAAATGGGCCTTGGATGTCGCGCAAGTGATACATTCGTGGGAGGGTCTGCTGGCCTTCCTTGCCATCATAATATGGCATTTCTATAATGTGCATTTCGGGCCGGAGCATTTTCCCTTTTCCCTGCTCTGGTGGCACGGCCGCATTGGTGAAAAAGAGATGATGGAACATCATTCCCTGGAATATGAACAGTTGGTGAAGCATTCAAAGGACCGCGCATGAGCGATCTGCCGGAAGATCAGCCGCCGAAGAATAGCAAAATACAGCTTCCCGAGCAGATGGAGAAGATGCATTTGCGCGCGAGGATTCGCACCTGGCTGGCGAATGCCCGGCGCCGGCGCGTGCGGCTCTTGTTGGGCCGCTCCATCAGCTTTCTCACCCTTATCTCTTTTCTAGTCATCGTGGTTGTGGCCGTGCTGGGGGGCATAGGTTTAGAGCTAACCAATCGCCCCGTCTTCTGCGTCTCCTGCCATGAGATGGATGTCCATTATGCGACTTGGCGGGAATCTACCCACCGGAGCGTGACTTGCGAGGAATGTCATGTGATGCCGGGTATGCTAAACATGTTTAAGAGCAAAATCAAGGCGATTTATTTTGTCTATCAGCATCAGAAGGGCGGAGTTAAGCCCTCGGTTATTCGCGGGCATGTCCCGGACGAGACCTGCCGGCATTGCCACCAAAAGACCCATGACCTGGTGGTCTATCACAGCCTGAAGATAACGCATAAGAAGCATTGGGGCATGAAATTCGAGGGCCAGCCGATACAATGCACATTTTGCCACAACCGGGTGGTGCACGGGCCTCGCATAGAGACGATCGGCGCCCAGACCGGCGCCGCGAAAGACACCACCACGCGTGTTGTTGTAGGCGCCCCGCTTTCCATGATCTATCCCCCCACGATGGAGACCTGCTTTAAATGCCATGACGGCAAAAAGCTTTCCAACCAGTGCTCCCTGTGCCATACCAGCCTGGGAACGCGCCCTTCCACTTTCTCGCCCGAATGGGTTGATGCCCATAAGGAGAATGTGCGGCAGGAAGGCAATACTTGCGGCAGTTGTCATCAGCAGGATTTTTGCAAAAATTGTCATACCGGCGCCAATCCGCATCCTGCCGGGTGGGACAGGACTCACCCCGAGGGGTATAAGAAGAATCCTGCCTCCTGCCCGACCTGCCACCGCGGCCCGAATGAAAAAGCAACCGATATTTCCATGGCCTTCTGCCGGTCCTGCCATACCGTTAAACGAGCGCATGCCCAGGCGAACTGGCTGGCCCTTCATGCCCAGGAGTTTAAGGCCGCGCCGCAAAAATGCTCTCGCTGCCACACGGAATCCTGGTGTGCCGCCTGCCATAAGATTAGCCGCGCCCATCCGGCCGATTGGCTGCAAGCCCATCCCGCGCAAGCGAAGCAAAAGCCCGATTCCTGCCGCGTCTGCCATGAAGAATCTTTCTGCATTGCCTGCCACAAGGGCCAAGGGCCAGGTTCTACTCCGGCCTCCCATCAGGATAAATCAGCCTGGCTGAAGAATCATAAATTCACGGTGAGAGAGGGCGGCGTGCAGTGTTCCATCTGCCATCCCGCGGCCTTTTGCCAGACCTGTCACAAGAGCGTGATTCCCACATCGCATGATCGCGCCTGGGTAAAATCCCATGGTTTGCAGGCGCAAGTGAATATGACTGATTGCGAAGTATGCCATGCAAAATCCTACTGCAGTTCCTGTCATGGCCTGGAAATGCCCCATCCAGCGGATTGGGTCAGACAGCATGACACGGCGGCGGTGAAATCCGGCAAGACCTGTCAGAAATGCCATGCCACGGATTACTGCCAGTCCTGCCACCGCGGTCTTGCGCCCTCCTCGCACCAGCCCATCGAAACCTGGCTGACGCGCCACGGCAAGGCCGCCAAATCCGGCAAGGAAAAGTGCGAAATGTGCCACCGCGCCGCGCTCTGTGACTCCTGCCACGGCTTGAAGCTGCCTCATACCTCCGGCTGGCTGCCCAAGGGCCATGCGGCGCAGGCCAAAACCGATGCGCAAACCTGCGCGCGCTGCCATAAGGCCGACTATTGCAGTTCCTGCCACGGCCTTCCCATGCCCCATCCCACCGATTGGATGGAGTCCCATCCCAAAAACGCGCAAGCCTCTTTCAAAAAGGACAGTGTCTGCTTCCGCTGCCACAAAACCGAAGACTGCTCAACCTGCCACGGCAGCCCGCTTCCGCAAAAATAAAAACCTCCCGCAAGTTACAAGACTCGCGGGAGGTTCGCGCCTTTCCTGCCCGCGAGTTTATTCCTCTCGCGGGAAGTTCTGTTGATTCCCAAATTGACTTGAGCGCCGTCCTGGCGTTCGTTCACATTTCTGAGAACTTATCACTCTTGGCTCTGTTGCAAAGCACGTAAAATGGCTTGTCAGTAATTTATAGCGCCGGCAAAAAGCGCTCACTTTGCTCCGCATAGTTTGCTCGGCGGGGCGCGGCGACCCCGCCCTACAAGTGCTTTGCAACAGAGCTACTCTTAACTCGGAACTGGCTGTCCTACTTCACATTGAACGTGTAGTTCAGGCCGATCCAGCTATGCTTTCCAAAGGTGCCGCCCTTGATGGTCGGCCACTTCGGATCATGCGTGTAGGTGAGGGCGGTAATCAAATCCTGCCCGTCATGCTGAACCACCACGCCGATCTGGGGATTAACCAGCATCTGCACGCCGCCGAAGAGCCCCTCATGCCGGTCCTCGCCCAACAGCGAAGGATCCTTGGTTCCCAGACTCAGATGTAATCTGACAACCATAGGTATTCCGGGAGCCATGCCGGGCTTTGGCGCGATAACGGTCTTTGCGGCCGAGATATAATAGGAAGTCTTGAACGGAATCGCCGGATTGTTTCTGCGCTCGGCAATATCGCGCGCGCCGATAACCAGGTCCGGCTGTGTGGCATTCTCGGAAAGCAGCTTGTAGCTTACAATAGCCATCGTTTCCGGCTGAGGCGTCTTATCCAAATCATAGCGATGGATATCCAATTCAATCTGGTTGGTAACGCCCACATAGAGCGTCTGCACGCGCACAAACTGCGGCATATAGTCGGGAAAGTCAAGGAAGAGATAGTAGTCCGCCACATCCACTTCCCCGGCCTTCTGTTGGTTGGCTGTCGGCATGGTAACGATATCTCCCGCCACCGCCGCCGCCGCCAATGACAACACAAACAACAATGCGATAACGATAATTGATGCTCTCATTGCATCTCCTTTGTAAATAGATTTTGCTTGATTTGCTACTGCTTAATCATGCGGTTGGAAATATAGCAGATAAGTGCCGTCCTGTCCAGGGAAGTTTTAACTTCCCGCCGACTTTTCCGCCGCAGGAGGGTTCCCAACCTGCGAAAACTTCAGCCCGACACCTTCAATACCAGGCGGCAGCCATGCTCGCCATTGCACATTCTCTCCGGCAGTGAGACGGCGATGCCCTTATCAAACTCTTTTGCCCAGGCGATAAAATCGGTGGGGCAGATGGCCGCAGCCACCTGGGCCGCCAGGTGACTGCGGCCGGATTTGTGCAGCAGTTCAAGCCAGGGGCAAGCGGTAATCTCTATCTCAACCTTGTCCGGCGTCTGATTCACAACTTGATATTCATATTGCTCAGCGGCAAATTTTAGGGCCAGGGAGGCGGCCAAATCAGCCAGCGTCCGCGTCTTCAAATCCAGTAATTCGCAGGCCTTGCGCGCTTGAATCTTTGCCAAAATGCGCCAGACTTCTGCATCCAACTGCAGGGCCTCGTCAAAGCCGTGTTGCTCCTCAACCTTCACAAACCAGAGGCCGTCAACAGAAAGATACGAGCGGCGGAGATAGTCGGCTATGATTCGATCATCAAACACGGCGATATCCTCTGCTAGAGGCGCTTGCGAGCATCCGGGTCCGCATAGGCGGCCACAATCTCGCCGTAATAGAGCCGGTGGCCGTCTCCTGCTGGATAGGTTGACTTGGCTAACTCAGCAGGCATGGTCTCAGCTCTAATGTCATTGTAATGCACCACCCGGCATTCCAGATGAATCACACATTGCTCGATCACCGGAGGCTTCACCTTGCGGGAAGGGAGCGCGATAAATTCTTGCGTCGCGAATTTATCATCATCCCGGCCGGAGACGGTGCCGCAATAGGAGGCGGCTTCCGCCAGCTCTTTCGGCAGCACATTGATGGTGAATTCGCCGTTTTCCTCCAGCAGCTTATAGCTATAACGGGAGGGACGGACCAGGGTAACAAAACAGGGCAACCCCCATAAACAGCCCAGGGTGGCCCAGCCAATGGTCATGGGATTGGGTTTCCCATCTTTACCCTGGGTAACCAGCAACAGGCCCGGATTTTCCAGCGCGCGTAACATCTCCGGCGCATAGGTCATGTAGGCGATATCTTCTTTGGTCATTAAAATCTCCTGTTCGCGTGATTGATAGCACGGCCCTTTAATTATTTACAAATCCCAAATCCTTCAACCTTCCCATCACCGCGTCGGCTTCCCGCTCCGGGTCGGAGGCGGTGGAATCCACCTCGACTTCGGGTTCCAGCGGCGGCTCATAAGGGGCTTGCAGGCCGGGCACTTGAGTAAATTCACCGGCCTGCGCCCTTTTATATATCTGTTTTGGATCGCGGCGCTCACATTCCTCAAGCGGGCATTTCACATAGATTTCAATGAACCGGTCAATGATCTGCCGCGCCTCTTCGCGAAAACGCCGCTGGCCCGCGGTGGCATCAAAGATGACATTCACGCCATTATGGGTCAGCAATTCTCCCACCGATATCAGCAAATGATAGAATCGCTCCCTATCATCATGCCCATAGCCCAGCCAGGGAACCAGCAGGTCCCGCATTACATCAGATTCCAATATCTGCACATGGATGCCTTTCGCGGCCAGCCGCTTCAACAGCCGCGCCGAAAGCGTGGATTTCCCCGACCCCGGAAGCCCTGTCACCCAAATAGCAAAGCCCGGACCGATTTCGCTCTTTGATGCTTTCATTTTAGGAACTCGCTTACCTGAGATGGATCGAACCGCTGCGCATTCAGCATATTATCAATAAAGCGGAACAACGTCTCCCGCACTTCCGGCGCCAGCCGAGGATACCATACCGGACTGGCAACCACCAGCCCTCTCCAGGCATAGAAAGGCTGAACCAGATTCAGCATCTCTTCGTCCCCGCTCTCGTCAAGATAGGTATCCCAGAATAGGTGGAAGAGCTTTGCGCAGGCGCCCGCCAGGCGGCCCTGATGCTGCAGGGCAAAGAAGAGATAGTTAATGGACATGCAGGTAACATCATCCGCGGCCTCGCCCCACTCACCCCGCGAGCGGTCTATGGCGGTGAAATCGGTCCCCTGCCGAAAGAGGACATTCCAGGGATGGAAATCGCCATGCACCTGGCAAAGCCGTGCCTCTTTCCCCCTCAAGCGCCACCGCCAGGCCACGGCCCTGGTTTCGATATCTTCCAGCGTAAGTTTGCCGGGGAGCTTGAAATCGGCAGGATAAGAGTCCGTCAAGCCCATGAGACATTCGCCATGACCAATCAACTCGCGAATGCGCCGCACATAGAGGCCGGGAGCGTCCAGCTTAGCTTTATGTATCTGCGCCAGATAGCTCGCCAGCGCTTTAGTTCGCTCGATATCCAATTCCTCCGGCTTACTCGCCTTGCCCAACCGCTCCAGGTCGTGAAAATATCCCGTCCCCTCGAAGAATTCGGTCAGCAGAAAAAATTCCTCCGCCTGGCCCAAATGCAGCAGATTGCCGTCTTTGGCAAACGCGCCGACATCAATAGAATGGGCATGTTTGGGGAGTTGGGAAGAGGCGGGAAACTTCCAGAGCATGATCTGGGCGCGGTCGGCAAAGTGTTCGTGGCCGAAAGCGCCCGCAGGCATGGTCTCCAGCACCAGCTTACGCTCTATTCCCCCGTGCTGGAATTCCAACAGCAAGGGTTTGCCATAGCCATAGCCTTTGGGGGATTCCGGGCCTTCTCCCAATACTGAAGTGCGGAAGTCGGAAACGGGGCCTTTCAAGACCGATTCCAGATAGGCCTTCACTTTATCCAAATCAACGGCAATCGGCTTCATGGAAACCTCCTGTGGAAAGTTGAACGAAAATCACCGGATACGGCAGTTCCGCTGAACGTTCAACGCTGAACTCTGAACGCTCCGGGCTGTGCTTATCTAATCCAACTTCCGGGCATTTGTCAACTTGTATGATTTTCTTCATTAGCGGGCTTGAGTTGTCGCGCCCAATGTAGTAGAATGGAATTAAGTTAGTAAGTTGTGAGCGATTAGCATGGCCGCTACCGATACCCCTCGGAAAAACCACGATGGACTACCTGGGCCTTTACAGACTTGGTTGGAGCAGAACGCCCCCTCCGAACAAGTGCTTTCCGTTCAGCACATTGATCTGCATACCCCCGGGCACTTTGGCCAGCGCTGGCTGATAATTACTGAGCAGAATATCTATGCGCTGCGCCGTGAAGAGGATGATGTTCCTCATAGTTCGCCCCCTATCCCGATGGAAGAGATCAAAGCTCTGGAGATGCGGGAATTTGTGGGCAATGGTCTGCTGGAAGTAATTACCGCCTCCGGCCGGCAGCCCCTCGCCCGTTTCACCAGGTCTCTTGCCACCGAAGTGGAAGCCACCGCGAATGAGATCGTACGCATTGCCAATGAACGGCGGGCCGCTCTGGGCAAGCCCGCAACGGTTGAGTTCATCGGCGGGGCAAAAGACAAAGGAACCCCGCGCTGCGTTATTTGCGGGCGCGCCCTGCGGGAGGAAGGAACCTGCCCGGGTTGTCTGAACAAAGGCGCCATTTTGAGGCGCATGCTGATCTTCGCTAAACCTTATTGGTTTATTACCATTATTGGTTTGATTCTTGCCGGTTTGGCCACTTTCACTAACCTTTATCCTCCCTGGATTTCCGGCCAAATTTTTAATGAGGCCTTCCCTCCGCATAACAACTTGCGACGTTTGAATCAACTGGTTGCCTTAATGGCCGGAGTCTATGTCGCGCGGAGTATTTTCACCTGGCTGCGCTCCTATCTCATGGCCTATCTGGGCCA
>Ga0315288_10000420_pt1 | contig 52981 bp, 47 predicted proteins | sample YL17G11_20_MG_FD_203454 | JGI IMG/M metagenome (GOLD analysis project Ga0315288, IMG submission 203454) | Sediment microbial communities from Yellowstone Lake, YNP, Wyoming, USA - YL17G11_20 | ecosystem: Environmental > Aquatic > Freshwater > Lake > Sediment | place: USA: Wyoming | collected... | reverse complement strand
AATCTTGAAGTTAAAGATATGAATAAAAAAGATTTTCCATTAATACCTTTGTCAGGAGGTATAGCAGTAATGGCAGGTATATTTATGGCAATTATGTTCTATATCTTTGTACAAACTTTTATTTATAAAAATAAAAATTCTTTAATATATATTCTTGCAGCTATGACAACAATAGTAATGATAACTTTTATTGGTTTTATTGATGATTTATTGATTAAAAAAAATAAAGAAGCATCTTATGGATTAAAACAATGGCAAAAACCGTTTCTAACTCTTATAGCAGCAATACCTTTAATGGCTGTTAATGCAGGTTCTAATATAATTAAAATACCTTTTTTTGGTAGAATTGATATAGGATTATATTATTCCTTAATTCTAATACCTATAGGTGTTGTTGGTGCAGCAAATATGATTAATTTATTAGCTGGTTTTAATGGACTAGAAGCAGGAATGGGTTTGATTTATACAGGTATGTTATCCTTATATGCTTATATAAACAATAGACCCATTGGATTATTTTTATCTTTAATTGCATTTTGTGCATTAATACCATTTTTTATTTATAATAAATATCCAGCTAAAATATTTCCAGGAGATTCTTTAACATATCTACTAGGAGCTACTCTTGCATGTGTTGCTATTTTAGGTGATATGGAAAGAGCAGTATTAATATGCTCAATACCATTTTTTATTGAACTTATTTTAAAAGTACGTAGTAAATTCAAAGCTGAAACTTATGGTTATTATAAAGATGGAAAAATATATTCACAATATACAAAAATTTATTCTATCCCACATCTATTTACCAGAACAGGTAAATTTTCAGAAAAACAAATAACTTATTTTTTAATACTAATTGAATTAATATTTGCAAATTTAATTTGGTTTGTTTAAAAATGGATTTAAAAAATATTATCTATAAAAGGAGAAGCATACGTAATTTCTTAGAAAAACCAATAGAAAGAGAAAAAATAAAACAAATAATTGAAGCAGGCAACCAGGCTCCATCTGCATGTAATCTACAAGGATGGAGATTTAAGATTCTAAATGATTCTGAAAAACAACAAATAGTAAAATTTGGAGGTGCAGATTTTATAAAACATGCACCATTAGCAATTATCGTAACATATATTAAATCTGATAATCCTTACAAAGATAATATACAATCTGCATCTGCTTGTATTCAAAATATGATACTTATGGCAACTAGTTTAGGAATAGGTTCATGTTGGGTTTGTCATCTTCCTCCAAAATGGAGACTTAAACATTTATTGAACATACCTTCACATTATGATCCTATTACTTGTGTTGTATTTGGCTATCCTAAATATGATCTTAAAAAAGTAGAACGAAAATATAAATATCAAGATCTATTTAAATTCAGAACTAAAAATAAGAGAAGTATCTTAAAATATTTTTACACAAGGCAACCTATAAGGCCAAAGATAATTGAAAAAAAATTTACTAAGAGGTTCCAAAATTGATGCAATATAAAATGGGATTCAATATAGAACAAGTAACTAAACATTGGGATAAAGTTGCTTATAAATATGATAAAGAGAATAATCATAAATTAAATCCTCATAATTGGAGATTTATTGAAGGAATAAAACATATTCAACCCTCTCAAGATAAAGACATTATTGTTCTTAGCTTATGGTCTAGAACAGGTAATGCAATTTCATACATAAGAAAAAATTTACCTAATTCAAAAATATATAATTTTGAAGTTTCAACTAATATGATAAATTTAGCAAAGAAAAATTATCCTAAAGAGATATTTAAAAAAACAGATCTCAAAAAAATAAATGTTGAAAGTAATACAATAGATTATATTATATCTCCAGAAACATTAGAACATACACCTGAACCTTTTATTTTAATAAAAGAGTTTTATAGAGTTTTAAAACCAGGTGGAAAACTTATTCTTTCATTACCTCCAAGAATAGCAGACTTACATCAATTTATATGGGAAACTTTTGTAGGAGGTCATGGTGAAGGTCCAAGAAAAGGTATCCCTTCAAGAATAGTTAAAAATTATTTACATGAAGCAGGTTTTAATATTCTAAAACATAAAGCAATTTTATTATTTCCTATTGGTCCTGTTTGGTTTATAGAATTAGGTAATAAAATACTTAACAAATTCCCATTAATAAGGGAATTAGGAATAATGCAATTTTATATTTGTGAAAAATAAATGATAAAAATAAAAGATAATCATGTATATTTATTGATACCATTAGTTATATTTGCATCAATCATAGGTACAATATTTATATTACATATAAAAATAATGCCTGATGAATCAATTTTTGCTGGTAGAGCCATCAATTTTTTCAAGTCTAATCAATTATCTACAATAGATCAATCACCATTATTTTTTTATTTAACAGACATATTTTATAATTTATTTGGAATTAATTTATTTGGGGCTAGATTTCTAGCATTATTTTTTGGTTATATATTATCCATACCATTAATATTCTTAATTGCTAAAAAATTATATAATAGTAAAATAGCTATAGTTTCAGCATTCATATTTACATTTTCACCTTTATATCTAAAAGTAATAATTGGTATACCTGATGAGGCTATGGTCTTTTTTTCTTTATTAAGTATATATTTTTTTATAAAAACAATAAAAGATAATAAAAAATTTATTATGTTGAGTACCATATTTTTAGGCATTGCTATATCATTAAAACCAATTGCATTATTATTAATAGCATCTTACATACCGTTTTTAATTTATTTATCATTTAAAAATAAAACCAAGATCTTTAATAATCAAAATTTAAAATTATTTATAATATCTATTTTAATATTATTTTTAATAGCAACACCAATTTTAACTTATAATTATCTATTTTATAAAGACAAACATAAAACAGACTTTTATTTTAATAGATTTTTAGAACTAAACTTACCAGATTATGAAGGCTTAGGCGGGGCATCCAGAGGAAATCATATATCAGATTTTCCAAGTGGCTCAGTTTCAATATTAACCAAATTATTAAAATTAGATCCTTTAATATTTATATTTTTTATTTTTGGAGCAATACTTCTTATATTAAAAAAAGATGAATGGTCTAAACTATTTTTATTACTTTTAGGGATACTATTCTTATTTTTTGCAACTACAGAAACATCTATAGTACACTTAACAATATTAATACCAATAATGACTATTTTTGCATCTAATTCTTTATTATTCTTATCAGATTATTTAAACAGATTAACTAAAAAACAAACTCTAAAATATTTTTTAATACTATTCATAGTTATAAACCTATTATTATGCCTAAATATAATTTTTTCTGAATCAAATTTTGAATCATTAAGGTCTTATACAGAATCTAAAATACCTGAAAATTCATTAGTTATTGTAGATTCAAGAATTTATAATGGGTTTACAGCATTTTTATTTAATGATAGACATTATCTTGAAGCAAACTTATTTTCCGAAGCTTTTAATAAAGTAAAAGATTTACCTAACAAACAAAATATACCAACTTATTTTATAGAATGTTTATCAGATGATTGTGGATGGGGTACTGTTAGAAATAATCCAGAATTTAACAAATCCATGGAAAATTTAGTAGATTTCTTCGATAAAAATTCATATAACAAAATTGTATTTAATCAAGAACCAGAGCCATATTATAAAGTTTATGTCTCTGCTTTTGAACTTAATCCAGCTATATTACAGTTAGCAGATTCAACTCATTATTTTTATTTTAATCCAGTAGCATGGAAAAACCCAAATAAATTTGATGTATATACAATTAAAACAACTTTTGATTCATTCCTACAGAAATTTTCATTTTTAATATTATATTTAACAATATTTACATCATTATTAATACCAATATATATTATTTATTTAGTTATTAAATAAAATTAAAATGGGTAAAAATCACCTAGAAAAGTTTTAATATCTTTCTATCATATAAAACTTATAATTTTGGGGGTTTTATGAAAGTACTATTAATTAGACCACCTACTGGTGATTTGTACAAAAATATGAAAAATATTACTCCAGAGTATCCTCCATTAGGTCTTGCATCTCTTGCAAGTATTTTAGAGAAATATAATCATGAAGTTAAAATTTTAGACCTTGCTATTGAAAATTTTAATAATAACAATCTTATTAAATTTGTGGAAGACTTCTCTCCAGAAATCATTGGATTTACCTCTACAACACCAACAATTGATAATACATATGAATTAGCAAAAATATTAAAGTCTAAATTTAAAGATAAAAAATTTATACTTGGTGGCCCTCATGGAACAGCTTTGCCACATGAAGCACTTGAATACTTTGATATTGTAGTAAGAGGTGAAGGTGATTATACATTACTTGATATAGTAAACAAAAAAAAGCTAAAAGATATAGATGGTATATCTTTTAATAATAAAAATAAAAAAGTTGATAATAAAGATAGACTACTTATTATAAATCTTGATGAATTACCTTTGCCTGCAAGACATCTTCTTAACATGAATAAATATCATTACTTTGGTGCAAGAAGACATCCCCTAACAAATATTTTTACAAGTAGAGGATGCCCATTTAGTTGTACATATTGTAACAAATTAATATTTGGAAAAAGTTATAGGGCAATGAGTCCAGAAAAAGTTTTAGAAGAAATAGATCAACTTGTTAATGATTTTAAAATAAGAGAAATTCATATTTCTGATGATACTTTTAATTTTGATAGAAAAAGAACAATTGATATTTTTACCGAAGTAAAAAAGAGAAAATATGATCTTTTATTCTTTCCACATAATGGTGTAAGAGTAAATTCAATTGATTCAGAAGTTTTAAAATTATTACAAGATGTAGGCTTTTATGCAATGTGTTATGGTGTAGAATCAGGTAATCAAGAAATTCTCAATAAAATAAAGAAAGGCATAACAATACAGCAAGTTAAAGATGCTGTTAAATTAACCAAAGAATTTGATTTTGAGACTTGGCTATTTTTTATATTGGGGTTACCTGGAGAAACAAAAGAGACAATAATGAATAGCATAAACCTTGCTATAGATCTTAACCCAGATTTTGCTAAATTTTCTGTTCTTGTTCCTTATCCTGGAACAGAAGTTTATAATTATTATAAAGATAAATTAATAATAAAAAAATGGTCAGATTTTAGTATTTGGGCAGGCCCTACATTTAAACATGAAAATATTTCTTCTGAAGAACTTCAAACTATGTTTAAATATGCATATAGAAAATTCTATTTAAGACCTTCTCCAATAATCAAATTTATAAAAAGAAATATAAAAAATCCTTCAACAATAATAGAAAATTTTAAAGCAGGTTTTAATATCTTGCAAATCTAGATTACATTATAGAAAAATATAAAAATAGAGTCCATGGGTAATATTATCACAATATCTAAGAAAATATTTAAGGACATTTGATATGGAGAAATACAATGATTAATCATTCTGTTGCAGTTATGATACCTGCATATAATGAAGAAAATACAATTGCAAGAATAATTAATGATACTAATAATATTTTTAAGAGATATTATAAAAATTATGAGATAATAATCATAAATGATTGCAGTACAGATAAAACACTAGAAATCTGTAATGAACAAAAAAAGAAAATTAAAAATCTAAAGATTTATACAAACAAAGTAAATATGGGTAAAACTAAAACAATATTAGAAGGTTTAGATCTAACTAATGCAGATATAATTTCATTTATTGATGCTGATTATCAATATGATCCACAAGATTTACCAAAAGTAATCCAAAAAGTAATTGAAGGTTATGATATTTGCTCTGGAAAAAGAAAAGACAGAAAGGATTCACTATATAGAATTTTTATGTCACGATTATTTAATTTATTCAATAGACTAATGTTTAGTATAAAATTAGAAGATGTTAATTGTGGGCTTAAAGCATTTAAAAAAAATATTTTAAATGATATTAACATAGAATATCTAAATGCCAAATGGTTTATTGACACTGAATTATTAGCAAAAGCATATAAAAAAAACATGAAAATAACTCAAGTTGATATTAATCATTTTCCTCGAGAAGGCGGTGAGTCTAAAGTATTTGGTATTAAATTAGCTATAGAGACAATAATTTATGGTATCATATTAAAATGGAGGTTTATTTTTAATGACAAATAAATTATTAATTACAGGCGCCACTGGATTTATTGGCCAAAAACTTGTAGAATATTTATTTAATAAGAATTATAAAATTATATGCTTAATTAGAGAAAAGAGTGATATTAATTTTCTAAAAAAAAATAGGATAAAATATATTTATAATTATCGATCCAAAGAATTAAATAATGTGGATATAATTATTCATCTTGCAGGTGTTATTAATGCCAAAACCAGAGATGAATTTTATGAATCAAATATAGAGACTACAAAAAAAGTTCTAGATTTTGCATCTAAAAACAAAATTAAAAAAATAATTTTTTTAAGTACAGCTGTTGCAAAACCCGATGTAAAAGAAGATTATGCAAATACAAAATTTATAGCAGAGCAATTAATTAAAAAAAGTAAAATTAATTATGTAATAATAAAAGCATCATTAGTTTATGGAAAGGGTGATAAAAGACATATAGGTGCTTTAATAAATTTAATAAAGAAATATTATATTATACCTATTATTGGTGATGGTAATTATTTACTCCAACCAGTTTTTATAGATGATTTAATATATGCAATATTTATTGCAATAGAAAAAAATGAAATTAAAAATAAAACTTATTTTATTGCTGGACCAAAAACAATAACTTTTAATAATATTGTTACATTAATTTCAAATTCAATAGGTGTAAAAAGATTAAAAATTCATGTTCCTGAATTTGTTTTAATATTATTAAGTGGGATATATGAAAAATTTGTAAAAAATCCTAAAGTTACCCAAGAACAAATAAAACGTATAACCTCAGATAAAATATATGATATTTCATGTGCAATTAAAGATATGAAATACAATCCAATTAATTTTGAAAAAGGAATTATTAAAACCATTAATTAAAATGAAAATCCTAATATTAAACCCTCCTGGATCTGATAAGCATTATATTAATAGAGATCAAATGGGTGGTATGGGTCAAAAAATATCATTTGGAAAAGATTTTAGATCTAAGCTTCTAAGTGCACTTAAAAGTGAATTTATACATCTTCCTGTAATGCAATTGGTTTATGCTGCTACAATATTAAATCAATTTCATAAAATTAAAGTTATTGATGCTTTAAATGAAGACAAGAATCTTAATATTGTACTAAATGAAATTAAAAATTTTAAACCAGATTATGTAGTTATGGCAGTATCATCCTCTGAAATATTATATGAAAGAGATGTTGTTGCCAAAAAAATAAAACAAATAATTCCTGATTGTAAAATTGTTACCATAGGTGATATGATAACAGAAGTTCCAAGTCTCATAAAACAACCTTTTGATATTGGTATTATTGGAGAAGTTGAAAAAGTTATTATTAGTATTTTTGAAAATAAAGATCTATCAAATACTCCTGGAATTATCTATAGAAAAAATGGAAAATTGATTATTAATAAAAAACTACCTTTCTTAACAAGCAAAGAAATGGAAGAACTACCATTCCCAAAATGGGAGCTTTTTAATTACAAAAAATTTACATATTATCCTTTAATATTTAAAAAACCAGTTGCAATAATGTTAACCTCGAGAGGATGCCCTTTTGGATGTTATTATTGTTCATATTCTAAGAATATGGGAGTAGAATGGAGAGCAAGATCTGCTCAAAGTGTGTTTGATGAAATGAATTATGACTATTCAGAATATGGTTTTAAAGGGATATCAATTAGAGATCCAGTATTTTCTCTTGATAAGTCAAGAACAGAAAAAATAGCTGATATAATAATAAAAAATAAATTAAATATTCTCTGGACATTTGAAACAAGACCTGAATTATTAACTAAAGATTTATTAAATAAATTACATAAAGCAGGATGTATTGGAATAAATATGGGAATAGAGAGCATAACACCTAATGTTTTAAAAAGCATTGGAAGAAATCCAATACCTATAAAAAAAATTAAAGAAATCATATCACATGCTGAAAAAATTGGAATAAGAACAACATGTTTTTTTATGTTTGGTCTACCTATGTCTAATAGGAAATCAATAGAAGATAATATCAAATTTAGTTTAGAATTAAATCCAAGTCATGCAGAATATAAAATTGCAACTCCATTTCCAGGAACAAAAATGCATGAAATAGCTAAAAATAATAAATGGATTATTTCAGAAGATTATAGTAATCTAGGAGGTTATAGCTCAACAATGAAAATAAGTGAAGAAATGAGTCCTGAATACCTAGAAAAAATTAGCTCAGAAGCATTTAAAAAGTTCTACCTAAGAAAATCTTATATTATAAGAGAATTAAAAAGAGGAAATATTTTAATAGAAAATTATATACTAATGAAAAGTTTATTAGCTGCAATAAAAAAAAGAATAAAATAATCAACATTTTTAAAAAATGAAAAAAATATATATTTTTTTATTAATTGCAATTTTAATAATACATTCTATTTTTGTTATTTTATCTATGAGTCAACCCTTTCATGGAGATGAGGTTTTAATTCCTAAATGTGCAGAAGGAGTATTAGAAAAAGGAAAACCTATTGTAGATTATAGTATATTTAGGCCAAATTATGAATGTTTATGGCATCCACCCTTATATATATATTTAATAGCATTAAGTACATATATTTTTGGAAAAAATATATATTCTTTTAGAATGGTTTCTGCTATATTTAATCTTCTAACAATTTTACTTGTATATTTAATAACAAAAGAAATTTTTAATAACAATAAAAATAAAGAAATAATAGCTTTAATTGCAAGTTTTATTTATGCACTTAATCCATTAACAATTCAAAGTTCTATAATCATGGATATTGACGGTGGTTTGCTAAATTTCTTCACTATGTTATTTATATATCTTTTTATTAAAAATAAAAGTTATCTCTGGCTTATTCCCTCTCTTTTATTTGTATTCTGGTCAAAGGAAACTGGACCTATATTATTATTTATAAGTATTTTCATATTTTATATTTCACAAAAAGATTTTAAGAGCTTAATTAAAATATCAACTATATTTATAATTTCATTATTAATTTATTTATCTACATTTTTTATTTATACTACACTCCTTAATTTAAACTTTTCAGAAGCATTTACTAGAAATCTTATTAGTTCTGAAAAAATTGATTTTTATACACATATTTTAAGAAGTGCTTGGTCCTTTAAAACTTTTTTTTATTTTGCTATTCCTTTTTTTGTAATTTTATTCTTTATAAATTCAATTAAATTTTATATAAAAATTCTAAAAGACAAAAAAATCAACTTTGATGAAAGAAATTTATATTTCTTAAATATATTTTCTTTATTAACTATTATTTTATTTGTCTATTTAGGTATTACTGCATGGGGATTTCCAAAATACTATATAACAGCTCTTCCAAGTATGGCTATATTTATTGCAGGAACATTAAATCTTGATAAATTTAGAGAAATAAAAATAAAAAATATATTATTAAGAATGATTTTGCTTATAATTATATTGTCTATATATTTTATCTTTCTTATTGGAAATCCTCTTATTCCAGAATTTGATGCAGCTGCAACAGTAACCGCAAAAAGTGGTAAAATTTTTGAAGAATCAAAATTAATTCTCCATAGTTTTATATTTTATGTAATTTTTCCATTTATTATCTCAACTCTTTTTTTAATAAAAATAAAAAGAAAAATTTTGTTAAGTATATTCTTTCTTATAGTTTTTATATATTTTTATATAAATTTAATACATGCTTCAGTAGAATATTCAACATATTCTAAATATGGAGATTATGGAATACCTCAGCTACTAGAATACTTTAAAAAAAATAATATTACCTCAAATGAAATTGCAACATACCCACATATAGGATATTATCTTGGGATGTCAAATTATTATGATATTACATACGCTACAAATACAACAAAACAATTTAAAGATAAAATAATTAACAATAAAAATATATTACATATAACTCTTTATGAAAGAGATATTGATCGAATTGGAGAAGAAAATATGAATTATTTTAAATTTGAAGAGAAAATAGGAACATATTATATATTTAAAAGAAAATAAAGATCTATTAAAATTCAGTCTCATAAATTATCAATATTGGCTGTTTTTTTTCTTCATCCAAATAATAAACTTGAACAGGTTTTAATTTATCTTGATTATTTTTAACCCATTCTAATGACCATGTAGGTTGCCTTTCTAATCCACTTATAACAATATATTTTGGTTTTAACCTATTAAATTCATTATTAAATTGTTTACTATCATTAAACCAATTATAAGATATTGTTTCTCTCTCAGAATAATATGTATTTTGTGGCCAAGCAGAATTGAATATTATATCATTTTTATTAGAATTTTCTTTTATCCATAAGCCAGCTTCTTTTAATTGTATTTGACCAAGAGCTTTATATTTTATCAAAGAATTAGCATAACTAATTTGTTGATATGCTGATATTCCTAAAATGAATATTATAATACCAATAGCAATATATTTATGATACTTATGAATACTATAATACAGTTTAATTAGTAGATTACTCATAATAAAAAATGTTGAAGGAAAAATAAAAATTATATATCTTGATTCAACTAAACCAACAAAAAAAGAATGATAAATAAATACAATAAATATTACCAAAATATTCATCAAATCACTTTTTAGTTTAGTATTACTTTTAATTAAATCAAATCCAATTATCAAATTTATTAATATTAAAACTAAACCTATCAAAAATAATATTAAAAGAATATGAATAATACCAAAATAGGGTATAGGACTATAAAATACATCAGGGAATTGAGATATATATTCTTTTAATCTAATTGCTTTAGTATAAGAACCACCAGCTGTTATTATACCAATCGTTTTATATTTCATTAAACTAAATATGAAATAAGGTAACATCGTTAAGAATCCTATTAAAGCACTTATCCATAATTGTTTATTTTTTAAGAAATTTAATTTTTCATTTATAACTAAATATATTAATATAATTAAAACAATCAAACCAGCTGTAAATTTCATCATTATAGCTAGCCCACCAAATAATCCCATTAACCATAAATTATATTTAGATTTTTTATTTACATATCCAACCCAAAAAAAATATAATGTAAATATGGAAAATGTTAATACTGGTATATCAACCATTATTCTCGCTGTATAAAATAAAGATAACCAAAAAAATGACATAATAAAAGAACTTATTAATCCAACTTTTTCATTATACATTTCCTTTCCTAATAAATAAGTTCCATACACAGCACCTAATGAAATTATAACCTCTAAAATTCTAAATGTTAATTCATTAGCACCTAACTTATACAAAAAAGCAAAAAATGCTGGTAGATAAATAGCTCTTAATATGCTTATAGTTACTTTAACACCAAAAGCCCAATATTTAGCTATGCTTAAGTATTCAGCTTCATCCCACCAAAGACTTTTATTTATTGTTAAATATAATAACCTTAATATTAAAGCAAATAATAAAATCCCAATTAAATACCAATTATACTTATTTGATAAAAACTTTTTAATATTCATCATAAAAGTTTAAAATATTAATAATTATAAATATATCTATTCAAAAATGTTTAGTAGCATCAACTCTTTCCCATCCATCTTGATATTCTTTTTTATAAAAAATAGCTTCCCAGTAATAGATAAACCATATATAAAATCTTATAAAAAATAATAATATTGTCCAAACAAATTCTTTAATACTTTTAGGATAAAATAATGCCCATAATGTCCCTTTTCTGATTTCATTATAAAATGATTTAACCTTTGGATGATCTTCAGCATATTTTCTTAATTTAGAATGAGACCCAGCACCAGCCCTTTTTCTTTGTCTAATAAATTCTTTTATTGTATCAGGGTATTTTACATAAACCTTAGCATTTTCAGCATATTTTATTTTATAACCTTTCTTCCAAATATAATATGGTACTATAGAATCCTCAGCAACATCTAATGGTAATTCTTTAATTAAACCATTTCTAAAAGCAAATAAATAACCAGTACACTCTAAAAATTTATCTTTATTACTCAATTCTTTTCTTATTCTATGGGCCCCAGCATCTAATAATAAATGACTCCAATAGCCTACCATCTTATTTTTATCATTTAAAGCAACAGGTCTTCCAGAAACACAACCTACTTCTTTATCTTTAAATTTATTAAAAATTTCACTAATAACTTTACTATCAACAATTAAATCACCATCAGTTAATATTAAAATATCATCTAGGTCATTCTTATAAATTTTTTTAAATAATAAATTTAAAGCAAAAACTTTACCTTTTCCAGGATCTTTAAAATATTTAATATTTTTATACTTTTTAGAATAACTATTAACTATATTTCTCGTTTTTTCATCAGGAGCAACTACAACTATTTCATATTCATCTTTAAAATCTTGATTAACCCAACTCTCAATACATTTCGATATATTAGGTTCTTTAAACGCAGTTATTATTACTGATATCATTTTTCAAAAGATCTAATAGTATTATAAACATACTTTACACTTATTAAATCCATACAATTTAATTTTTTATCACATTGATTTTTATAACAACAAACACAATTTATAGGACTTACAATTTTCTTTAACAAACCATAATCGTAAATCTCATTTGCACTCGTTGGTCCAAATAAAGCAATTGTTTTTTTCTTTAATGCTAATGCAATATGCATTGCTAATGTATCACCTGTAACAATAATGTTACAATTATTTATATCATCAATGTAATTTAAAACATCTTTTCTTTGTTGAAATCTAAAAATTTTATAACCATCTTTTTTAAGCAAATTAGATAATTCATCATATTTATTCCAAACTTTTAAAGGCCATCTTTTATCAGCACGAGTTTCAAGCCCGATTATTTTTTTATTAATAGTCTTAGGTTCAATACCTAAAATGTATTCTTCACCATTAAATTTTTTATTAATCATTTTGAATAACATTTCTTGATAGCTTTTGTTATTTTTACTTTTTAATTTATCAGCTTTTTCTTTACCAAATTTAGAAATTAAACTAATATCAAACCATAAACTAGATGAGTCTGTATATCTTCTATTACAATTATCTAAATATGCACCTATTATATTTTTTGTATTAATATCACTAGCTAATTTACAGCATTCATACTCATCATCTAAGCTTAATACCAAATCAAATTTATCTTTTTTAATTAAATCAATATCATTAAAATCAGCAACTTTATTCAAAAATGGATTATTTTTTAATAATGGCATAGATTCCTTCTTAGTGATCCATGTGATTTCACCATCTAAAACATTCAATAAACTAGTAGTTCTTAAAACATCACCCATTGCTCCAGTCTTTATAATTAATATTTTTTTCATAATATAAAATCTCTAAAAAAATGTATTTAAATACTTATGAATTTAAAGTCTATTATATTCTATATCTTATCTTATCATACCATATCTTAAAATCAGTAGGCATATTCCTATACAAAGGTTTAGCAACTTTTTCTCTTAAAAAATCAGCACCTTGAACAATATAACCTGTTCCATAGGTAAACATTAAATTTTTACTATTAAATTTAATGTTTTTTTCCTTAATTAAATATTTTAAAACAGGTGCTGGCAAAACACCATATCTTTTTTCTGTTACAACACCTCTCATTAAATTTAAGATTAAATTTAGATAAGCGTTTTTCTTCTTTAATTTAATATGTTTAAATCTATCCCAATAATTTAGATTAAAAGCACTATCTTTTTCACTTTTAATAATACCATCTTTTATTGCTTTATCATAAAGTTCAGTACCAGTAAAAAATACCAAATTATTAACACTCAAAAAATATGGTTTAGGTAATTTTCTTAATAAATTAATTAAATTCAAAACATCCTTTTCATTCTCATAAGGATTACTTGTTATAACATCATACATAACAGCTAATTTATTTTTGTATTTATTAACAATTTTAGCAGCTCTAATTACCTGTTCATCTTTAATATATCTCTTATAAATCCCAAAATTAACAGCTTCACATCCTTGAATTCCAATTATAATATCAGTCAAACCAGCATCTATAAACAATCTTAATTTTTCTTCATTCATTGTTGGGGGATCAGCTAGACACTTAAATCTTATCCCAATATATTTTTTATATTTATAATAGAAATCTTTAACTTCATCTAAGGACATTATAAACAAAGTTTCAGCTCTAAAATCAATTGTACCCAAAGTTTTAAATTTATTTTTTAATTGTAATAATTCTTTTATAATATAATCAACATTTAGTTTTCTTATTATAGGACCTTTATCTAAATACAAATTTTTTAAATATCTATTACTACAATAAGTACAAGAATTAGGGCAACCTCTAATAGTTTGGTAAAACACTTGCCCATTTAAGTGTTTTTCTTTAAATGGCACTATTTTGCCTTTATCTAAAATATAATGATTTTCTATGTCATAGTCTGCAAATGGTAACTTATTTAGATCTTCTATCAAAGGTCTTACATCATTTTTTATAATCTTATTATCTTTCTTAACCCATAAATTCTTAATTTTAGTAATATCTTGCTTATCTTTTATTGCATCGGCTAATTCTACAATAGCTTCTTCTCCTTCACCAACACAAATAATATTACTTTCTTTAATACACAAATTAGGTGATATTGTAGCATGAATTCCTCCGTAAATTATAGGAATATTCAATTTTTTTAAATGATTTATAACTTGAGCAGCTCTTATTGAAGTAGAAGCATATGAAGCAATTCCTATTAATAAAGCATCTTTACAAATATTTTCAAGTTGTTTTAAAACTTTTTTAGAATATTTTTTACTATAATCTTCCTGTTCAGGCAAAAATACAATTTTACTATCATAACCAGATATCTTTAAACAACTACTTACAATTCTTAAACCTTGATCACTAGGGTAAGTACTAGTTGAAATTAGAACTATTTTATACATTTTTAAGTTTAATAGCTTCATTATAAGTATTCATATACTTTTTGTATATTAAATCCCAACTATAGTTTTTAGCTTTTTTCTTATTATTTTCACCTATTTTTTCTCTTAATTTATCATTATCAATTAACATCAAAATTTGTTTTTTTAAACCTTCAATATCACCATATTTTACAAAAAAACCATTTTCAGGTTCTTTCATAGCATATGGAATACCATTAACAGGACTAGCAATTATAGGTAATCCACAACTCATTGCCTCAAATAAAGTTAAAGGTAAACCTTCTCTATAACTTGGTAAAACATAAATATCACATGCTTGATACATTTTAGCTATTTTTTCTATACCCCTAATTCCAGGTAAATATATCATATTTTTTTCATTTTTTATTATTTCTTTAACTTCTTCAGCTTTACCTTCATCAGGTCCAATAAAAACAAAATGTATATCATCTCTTTTCTTTACAATTTCTTTACCAGCTAAAGCTAATTTTTCAGGGCCTTTTGTTGGGTTTAATCTACCAAAAAATAAAACAATCTTTCCTTTAATATTAAGTTCTTTTTTAAAATTATTAGGGTCAACTTTTTTAAATAAACGATCATCCATTCCATTCTCTATAACAATAATTTTATTTTTGTCAGCCCATTTTTCTAAAGTGTTTAATTCCCAAGGAGTTATTGCTATTATCTTATCAATTAAACTAAATGCCCATCTATTGAAAATTTTATTATTTAACCATAAAAATGGTTTTAATATCTTAGGTCTAAATGCATCTGTCCATGGACAATGAGTAGTATGCACATAAGCAGCTTTTTTCTTGCTTAAACCAGCAAATAATATATAAGCATGCCCAGAAACATGACTATGTATTACATCAAAATCATATTTTCTTAATTTCCATAATAAAGAAGGCCATATATGGGTGCTTAATGATAATCTAAACCAATATGTTAGTCTATGAACATGTACCCCATCAATAATTTCCTCTTTGATTTTTATTCTATTATTTTTATCAGAATCACAACAAAAAACATGAACTTCGTGGCCATCTTTAACTTGTCTTTTAGCTAGTTCAAACATTACTTGTTCTACTCCTCCAAAAGTTGGTAAATAAAACATATTAATATGCGCTATTTTCATATTCAAAACACCTAAAATTTACCTTTAAAAAACTTATGTATATTTCAACAAATATAGATTAAATATTAGCAAACTTTAAAAACCATTTTAAGTTTAATTTACTAACATGATAGAGGGTGTTAAAATAAAAAATTTAAAGGTATTTCCAGATGAACGTGGTCGAGTAATTGAAATATTAAACACTAACGATGAATTATTTACAAAATTTGCACGTGTTATCATGACTACTGTTTATCCAAATATTGTAAAAGCATGGCACTATCACGAAAAAACAATAGATAATTTTACAGCTCTAAAAGGAATGATAAAATTAGTTATATATGATTCTAGAGAAGATTCTCCAACAAAAGGTGAAATAAATGAATTTTTTATAGGTGAGCATAATCCAATATTAGTACAAATACCAACACATGTACCTCATGGTTTTAAAGGTATTGGTACTGAAGAAGCAATAGTGATTGGTATATGTACTGAACTTCATGATCCAAAAAATCCTGATCAAATTAATATAGATCCTCATAATAACGATATTCCTTATAAATGGGCTGTTAAAGAAAGATGAAAATAAGAGAAACTCCTATACATATGTTTTATCCCGATATAGTACCAAGTGTTATAGACAAAGTATCTGAAATTCTAAAAGGAAAACAGCTTGCACAAGGTCCAAAAGTAGATGAATTTGAAAAAGAATTTGAAAAAAAATTTAATTTAAAAAATTGTGTTTCTATAAATACATGCACTTCAGCATTACATCTTGCATTAACATTATCTAATGTTAAACCTGGAGATGAAGTAATAACTCCAGCTTATACATGTCCAGCAACAAATCATCCAATACTTGCTCATTTTGCAAATCCTATATTTACAGATGTACAATTTAAAACAGCAAATATTGATCCAACAGATATTGAAAAAAGAATAACACCAAAAACAAAAGCAATAATGTTAGTTCATTGGGCAGGTTATCCTTGTGACTTAAAAGAAATTAATGAAATTGCAAATAAACACAATATTCCAGTTATAGAAGATGCAGCACATGCTATTGGTGCAGAATATCAAGGAAAACCAATAGGTTCTATATCAGACTTTACTTGTTTCTCATTTCAAGCAATTAAACAACTTAATACAATTGATGGTGGTATGCTAGTTGTAAAAGATAATGATCTTTATGATTCAGCAATTAGACGTAGATTTATTGGTATAGACAAAAGGAAAAAAATAGATTCTTATATTGAAAGATTTGATACTAATGTTTTTGAAGTTGGTTATAAATTCAATATGAATGATGTGACTGCAACAATAGGATTAGAGCAATTAAAGTATATTGATGAAAAACTAAAAAGAAGAGCACAAATTGCAAAAGAATATCGTGATGCTTTTAAGAACCACAAAGATATTACTTTATTTGAAAATAAATCTGATAGAAAAAGTGGTAATTGGTTATTTTCAATGCATGTAAATAGAAGAGATGATTTTGCTAAAATGATGAAATCCTATAATATTGATTGTTCAGTTGTTCATACAAGAAATGATATATTACCAGTATTTGGTGGAAAAGCTATAAATTTACCAAATACCAATAAACTTTCAGAATCTATCATTTCTATACCATTACACACTAAATTAATAGAGGAAGAAGTAGATTATATAATAAAAGCTGTTAAATTAGGTTGGTAGACATATTCAATTAAATCATATTATTCTTTAATTAATCTTTTAAAATCTTTAGTATAATAAATTTTTTTTGGAGAGAACAGTCCAGCAAACATTCCTTTAATTTTCAAAATAGATCTTGATGCAATTAAAATATAAATAACCCATAAAGGTAAAAACCAAAAACTATGTTTTTTTAAAAGAATTGTTTTTCCTCTAATTAAGTGATATTCATAAAAAGGAGAAGGTTTTTCATTTAATTTATGATTATGATATATTATTGCTTCTGGAATAACAACTATTTTGTATCCCTTTTTCTTTAGACGTATTTCCCAATCAATATCATCGTGTGATAAGAAATATCTTTCATCAAATCCTCCTATATCATCAAAAATTTCTTTTTTAATTAATAAAGTGCCTCCTGCTATAATTTCAACCTCTACACCTTTATATTTTCCAATATTAATCTCATTTTTACCCCTAATAGTTGACTTTAAACCAAAAAAAGGATTTAATTTTCCACCTAAATTTCTTATTCTTTTTTTATCATTATAATAAAATAATCCTGTGGCAAAAACTATATTTGGATTTTTTAGACTAGATTCCATCATTATTCTTAAACAATTTTTCTCAAAAATCTCATCATCATCCAACATAAATATATAGTCACCTATCGATTTCTCTACTAATTGATTAAAGGCTATTGAAGTACCAAAATTATATTTGTTTTCAATAATCTTTACTTTTGGGAATTCTTTTCTTACAACAGAGACAGTATCATCACTTGAACAATTATCTGCCATTATTATTTCTATTTTATCTTTCGGATATTCTAAAGAATATATAGACTTCAATAATCTTACGACATCCTTTCTTCTATTCATAGTTGGGAACACAAAAGATACTTTTGGATATTTCTGTAATGATTTTATTGGCATAAAATTTTTCATTTTGCAACTTCCTTATAAGCAATTTTTTGAAGTTCTTCTAATTTTTCTTGAGAAACCTTCGAAATACTTGGTGGATTTTTATACCAAGCAAAATTTTCAAAATTTGGATGTTCCTCAATTAATCTTCTTTTTATAGCAATATCATAAAGTTCACTTCCTGGTAATGGGATTACCTTAAAAAAATTACTTTTATTTGCCTCTAATTCTTTTGCGAGTCTAATAGACTGCCATATTTCTTCTTCTGTTTCATCTAAGTGGCCTATCATAATATTACATTCAACATTAATTCCAACTTCTTTTGTTATCTTAAATGCTTTTTTAATCTTATCAACCGTAATATTCTTTTTTATTCTGTCCAAAACTTCTTGACTACCTGCTTCTACTCCATAACAAATATGCTTACAACCAGCTTTCTTCATTAATCTAAGAAGTTCTTTATCAACATGATCACATCTAGTATCTATCCACCATTTTATACCAAGGTCTTTTTTAATCATTAAACTACAAATTTTTTTTACTCTTTCTCTATCAAAAGTAAAACAATCATCTAAAAAAATAACAGAATTAACTCCATAATCATTTTTTAGCTCTTCCAATTCTTTAATAACATTTTCTGGACTTCTAAGTCTAAGTTTTCTTCCAAATATTGATTTGCTTGAACAATAAATACATTGATAAGGGCAACTTCTTGAAGTCATAACAGAAGCAAGAATTTGATTTTCAAAATCGTATTTCAAATTATAAGGTCCTCTTGAAACTCTTTTTGGAAATGGTATTTCATCTAGGTTTTCAATTGGAGATTCATATAATACACTCCCACTTTTAACATCATTTTCAATTATCTTCTTAATTAATGTTTCTCCTTCTCCTAAAACGGCGATATCATAATCTAAATCTTTACCTTTAAGTGCAGAAACATGTGGCCCTCCAATAATTATTCTTGCAGATGGACAAAATTCTCTAGTTAACTTTATTACTTCATTTGCTTCTTTTACAAGTGGGGTAGTAATTGAAACACCTAAAAAATCCGGATTAAATTCTTTAAGAACTTTTATTAAATTTAAATCAACATTCATATCAAGAATTTTAATATCATGTTCTGGAACCATTGCAGCTAAATACTCTGCCCAAAGTGGTTCCAACATTGGTCTAGTCTGTGGATTATTATAAAGTCTTTCTGTTGATAGACTTATAAACAATATTTTTGACATTATACACCTTTATATGATCTAATATAAAATATTTATATTCATAATAAGCCCTTTAATATAAATTTTATTTTAATGAAAGATTCCTTAAGATCATTAGTTTATGATTTGAATATTTTGTACTTTTATAATTCTTCAAATCATTTGGATGACTATTTATTTCTTCAATGCCTTTATCAATATTAAATTTAAATTCAAAATCTTCATTAAGTATTTTCTTATTGCTCGCTTTATAATTTCTAGGATCACGTATCATATCATCTACTTCTATCTTTTTTCCTATTTTTTTTGCAATATCAATTATTGTCATATTTTCGTTGGCTATATTATAAATTCCTTTAAGATTTTTTTCTGCTACAAAAATTATACATCTACTAACATCTCTTATATGTACAAATGGTCTCCATTGTTCCCCACCAAAAACATTTAATGTTTCGTTATTATATGCTTTTGCAATAAAATAATTAATTATCAAATCAAATCGCATTCTTGAACTATAACCATATGCAGTTCCTAATCTTAAAACACAATAATCCTTAGCATTTTCTAGGACATATCTTTCTTGTTGGTATTTTGTTTGGCCATAAAAATCTACTGGAAATGTTTGAGATTCTTCTGTTAATATTTCATCAGAAGAACCATAAAGTGAACAAGTACTTATATGGATAATTTTTTTATTAAACTGATTGCATAAACTTACTAAATGTTGAGTACCTTGACAATTAATCTTAATTGCTAGTTTTGTATCAAAAAGACAAGCTTCATCTCCAACAACCGCTGCAAGATTAATAACAATATCACTTTCTTCAATTAGTTTCCCAATTTTTTCAAAATGTCCATAATCTATAAGGTCTAACTTATCAGACCAATCATGCAAATTCATTAAATCATTATCTACTATTTGAAATGTATGACCTGATTTTTTAATCTCTTCTTGTAATACTTGTCCTATATAACCTAAACCCCCTGTTAATAAGAATTTCATCTATGATCTATCTCCCATACTTCTTTACCTAGGATATCAAAAGGCATTCTTACATCATCATTTATACTTTCTTCATATGTACTATTACTTATAATTAATAATTTAGAATCATCACTCAATGAAACAAAACCGTGATAAGTTTGAGGAGGTATTTTTATCACATTATTTCCTTTTTCAGTAATATTAAAAGATTTCCATTCTCCACTTTTCATATCAATCACTATAACTTTAAATGCCCCCCTTAATACATAGAAAGTTTTTTTCTCTTTATTATGACCATGAAATGCTCTAATTATCCCAGCTCTATGATTTTTTATAATATATGCTCTTTTGCTATCACTTTCAAAATTAATAGCTGTAAAATAACCTCTATCATCACCAAATATTGGAGCTACATCTGTTTTTACAATTTCATCATTTATTATCAAATCATCATTAAACTTGTTTTTATATTTATTTTCCATTTTGTAATTTATTACAATATAATCCTTTTATAAATATTATGTAACTTAATATTATATATCAAATCAAAGGTTTTAAAAATATACTTATAATTAACCAAAAATCATTCTTCTAAAATTTTATTTTATTAAACCAAGATTTTATAACAAGTATATCTTCATCATCTAAACATCTAAAAATATACAATAAAAATAAATAAATAACTAAAAATAATAATAAAATTGAAAAAAACTTATAGATTGATAAATTAATTATCTTACTCAATTTATAAATAACAAATATTGATACAAAACCTATTATAGAAGTTTTTAAGTAAACAAATTTTATAGGTTGTGCCCCACTAATTTTATAAGCATAATAGAAAAATAACACTCCCATAATAATAAAAGCTATAGATGTTGAAATAGCAGCCCCCATTAAATTAAATCTTGGTATTAAAATAAAGTTTAATATAACATTAATAATTGCTGCAGCTAATGTTACATAAAAGATAATTTCATTCTTTTTAGCTACACTTAAAATATCAGATGCAGTTTTAGATAATGAATATATTATATATCCGCTAGCTAATATTGATAGGGTTAATGCTCCATTACTATATTCATTCCCAAACATAATACCCAAAATATTTTTTGAAAAAAATAAAAATATCAAATAGATTGGCAATGCAATTAAAAAGACCCATTTAGTTGTAGTGTTAAAAATATACTTTAAATCTTTACTTTTATTTTTACTATATCTCTCAGTCATTATTGGAAAAGATAATGTAGTCAAGGCTATTGGTACTAAATACATTAGATCTGCAGTTGATAAAGCCACATTATACATTCCAACATATGAAGCATTTTCTAAGTAACCTAATATAAAAGTAGTTACCCATCTAATAATCATAAAGAAAAAACTAGTAAAAAGTAATGGTAAAGAGTATTTTAATATTTCATTTCTATAATAAGATATTCTTATATTATTAAATATAGAAAAAACTTTTTTTTCAAGTAAATAAAATGTTAAAATAAAAGTAGAAAACATAGCTACTACATAGGCCAAAGCAGCACCAAATAAACCTAATCCAATATATAGCAATAATAAAGTTATTAACACATTAACTATTTTTTCAATAACCTCTCTGGTTCCAACAGCATAACCAATTTTATGAAAAGCCCTCAATGCATTTATAAATATACTACCTAAAACAAAAAATGGTACACCAATTATTAATATTTTCAATATTATTATTAATTGATCATCATGAAATATATTTGCAATTTTACTAGCAAATATAAATATAATTGAAGATAATAATAAACTCAAAGTTAAAGAAATTTGTAAAGAAGAAATAATTGCACCTTTTATTTTGCTTTTATCATTTTTAGCCTTATAAAAAGATACATATCTCAAAACTCCAGCATCTAAACCAAGTAATGATATTAAACTAATAATTGTGAATACACCGAATCCAATATTAAACAAACCATATTTATAACTACCTAATCTTGCTAAAATCAAAACATAAAAATAACCCAGAACTTTAGCAAATAAGCTTCCAATAAAAACAATGCCTGCACCACTAGCAATCTTTACTAAAGAATTATGGTTATTCATTTTAATTTACTCTAAAATCAACTTTTAAAAACTTTATGGAACTTTAAATTTAGGTACTTAGTCCTATAAAACTGACACCAATTATTATTAAAATAATACCCAACCATTTATAAAAATTCATTTTTTCTTTTAAAAAATGTATTGATAATAAAATAATCCATATATATCCAATAGATACAAATGGATAAATCATTGTTAATTTACCAAATTTTAAAGCACTCAGAAAAAATAAAGCTGATACACCATACAAAAAAATTCCAAATAAAAATTTATAATTTTTAAAAACACCTTTAAAATTTAAAGATAAATTTTTAGAACCTATTTTTAAAAATAGAGCTCCAAATGCTCCTATAAATGTTGCAACCAATACCAAAACTATAGCAAATATTTTATCTATCATTTTTTACTACCCCAACCTATTGAACTTACCCCCCCAATTATTAAAAATATACCAATCCATTTCATTAAATTCATTGAATCATCTAATAAATAAGGCGAAAGTAAACTTACCCAAATATAAGCTAATGCATTTATTGGATATAAAACAGATAAATCACCATATTTTAATGCTATAGCAAACAATAATCCAGATGAAAGATATAAAATAATACCAATCATTAAATTATAGTTAGTTAATAAATATAATATATTTAATTTTAGATTATTAGTACCTAATTTTAAAAATATCTGACCAAAAGAAATGATTATTGTAACAATTAGAACTATAATAATAGATAACTTTTTTTTATCCATATCACTTACCTTTTAATTTGTCTATATCTGATTTAACCATCATTTCAACTAATTCTTCAAATGAAACTTTTGGTTCCCAACCAAGTTCATTTCTTGCTTTTGTAGAATCTCCTAATAATTGGTTAACATCAGTAGGTCTAAAGAGTTTAGGATCAATTTTAATTATCAACTTTCCATTTTTATCATAGCCCTCTTCATTTATTCCTTCACCTTTCCAATTAATTTTTATTCCTACATAGCCAGCAGCTAACTCAATAAATTCTTTTACAGAATGATTTATTCCTGTTGCAATAACATAATCATCAGGTTTATCTTTTTGCAACATTAACCACATAGCTTTTACATAATCTTTAGCATACCCCCAATCTCTTTTTGCATCTAAGTTACCCATTTCTAAATATGTTTTACCAGTTTCTCTTTGTGGTAATCCTAATTTAATTCTTGCAATACCATCTGTAAATTTTCTTGTAACAAATTCTAAACCTCTTCTAGGACTTTCATGATTAAACAAAATTCCGCAACATCCAAATAAACCATTTTCTCTTTCTCTTTCAACAGCTTCATGAGCTTTTAATTTTGCTTTAGCATAAGGACTTTTTGGATTAAATGGAGTTTTTTCATTTTGAGGTATTTCTAAAACCTCTCCAAACATTTCACTTGTTGAAGCTTGATAAAATTTAGTATTTTGTGTATATTCTTTAATTGTATCTATTAATCTCTCAACACCTAACCAATTTATTTCTTTTGTTAAAAATTTCTGATCAAAAGATACTCTAACTTGAGACATTGCAGCTAAGTTATAAATATCATCAGGTTTTATTTCTCTTATAACTTTATCTAAAGAACCAATATCTGTGAGATCACCACATACTAACTTTATTTTTCCTTTTAAATATTCTACTCTATCAAAATAATTATCAACACTAACTCTTCTATGCATTCCATATATTTCATATCCTTTCTCTAATAAAAATTCAGCCAGGTATGAACCGTTTACCCTCAAAAAACTTGGCCGGTAATACCTATAATAAGTGCTTTTTTCATTATCCTAAATCCATAATAACTCTATATAAACTTTATTAATTTTTAATATATATTCCCTTTAATCTAATCTTTTATCCATTTGAAAATATATCTAATTAAATATTTGAGATATAGAGGAATTAAATTAGAAAGATTAGTCTTGGATTTACCATATTTTCTTTTTGAAAAGGTAGCAGGTATTTGTGCAATTTTCATATTTTTTGATTGAGCATCTACAAGCATTTCTAATAAAAAAAGATTTGTTTTTTCAAAAAGATTCAATTTTTTCCAAACATCTCTAGAAAATGCTCTAAAATTAAGTGTTACATCATCTACAGGCAATTTAAAAAAAGATATAATTAATCTATTTCCCCACAAACTAATCAACTTTTTTTTAGTTGAACCTACACCTTCTGCACAACTACCTCTACTATATTTTGAACCAACTACAAGATCATATCCTTCTTTCAGTTTTTCTAAAAGCCTATGTATTTCATTTACTGAAATTGAACAATCAGCATCCATTGAAACAATAATATCTCCTTTTGCATTGTTATATCCATCAGCCAAAGCAACTCCCAACCCATCTCTTTTTTTCCTTACTATTACTCTTACTCCAAGTTTTTTTACAATTTCAGCAGTTCCATCTGGAGAATTATCATCAACCACAATTATATCAGAGTCTGGAAATTCTTTTTTAATTTGTGGGATCAATTCTTTTATATTTTCAGCTTCATTATATGTTGGTAAAACTATTGAAAGTTTTATGCTCTTGGTTTTTCCCATTTTCCACCTGTTAAACTTTTATTTTTAAATAAACTAAAATATGAAAGCATGACTGCAGTTATTTGAATTAAGATTAATCTTTTAAAAAATAATAAAATAAAAAAACCCCCAACTAGTAAAAATAATGAAATATAAGGATTAATAAAATATAAATAGATTAATATATACATTATAAACATAGGATAAAAAAGAGGAAAAAATCTTCTAAAAGGAAAAGTCATCATACCAAAATATCCATATTTATAATTAAATAGAAAATTAATATTTTTAAGATTTGTTATAAAAACATCTGTTGCATATCTTTTAAATTGTTTAATTTCATCAGATAAATTATCTGGAAGAACTTCATAAACTTTTGCTGATTTATCTATAAGTGATCTATAACCCTTTTTTCTAATAAGAAAAGTCATTGAATAATCATCTGTAAGTGAATCCTCTGGAAATTTTGGTAAAATAAATTTTCTAAATGCTATCAATTTTCCATCAAGATTACATACGCTATCAATAAGACTTTCTTCATATCTAAGTTTCCAATCTTCATTTTTATAAATCTCTTTATCTTTTATAAAAGATTTTGACTTAGGTACAACATAGCCCCCAACTGCTCCTATATCTCCTGTTAAATAAGAAACCATACTTCTAATAGCTTTCTTATCTATATCTACATCTGCATCAGTCATTACAATTAAATCTGTTTTTGCATACTCTATTCCTTTATTAAGTGCTCTAATTTTTCCTTTTTCACATTTTAATAAGGTAACTGGAAATCTTTTTACTATTCTAGAAGTATTATCTGTACTTCCATTATCAATAACAACAATCTCCATTTTTTTCTGTGGGTAATCTATAGAGAGGGTGTTCTTTATCTTATTAGCAATTAATTTTTCTTCATTATAAGCAGGAATCAAAATTGTTACTTCTGGTAAATTTTTGATTTTATTTGGGATTTTTTTCTTTATAGAATATGTTATTTTAGGGTACAAAAAAATCCCAAAAAACATTATAAAAATAAGAATAAAAAATAATATACTAAAAAACATTTCTAATCACTTCCTTAACAATTTTTTTTGGACTAAATAAGATATTTAAATACTGATAACATGGATGATAACAATAACATCCATTATTTTTGATTAATTCTATTTGTTTCTTTGCTTGCTTTGATTTTATTAATTTTTCATAATCATAATTATAATCTCTAAAATTAGCAAAACCTTTAAGTGGTTCACAAAAGGATGAATCTCCATAAGGATAAAGAACTAAACTAGTCTTATATGCAAAACAAGGTATGACTTGTTTTTCATTATCTATAATTTCTTTAAAAACATCTAAATATGATTTTTGTAATAAAATAGATATTTTTGGCATAATCCAAGAATGTTTTTTAATATTTGAATATCCTTTATAATAATCATAATTATTTTTTATAATTTTTATGATATTCTCTATCTCCTCTGGAGGTGGAAGTTTTATATTTTTATCTTTTAAATTACCTCTTATAAAATCTATTGTATGCATATCAGGTTTAAGCATCCTTACTTTATTTATCAGTTTTTTTAAACTTTTATAATTAACATTAGATATAACAGTATTAAATTTTAAATTTAAATTAGGATTATTTTTTCTTAAAGAAATCATTGAATTATAGGACTCTATAACTTTTTTATAACAACCATCAATACCCCTCATTTTATCATGCTCTTTATTTAATGCATCTAAAGAAAAAGATATTGTTATTGTTAGATTTTTATACTTTTTTAAAATATTATTTGTAAAATTAAAAATTCTTTCAGGTAATAAACCATTTGTTGGTAATGTTAAATGTTTAATTTTATTATTTACATAAAATATTCCTATAATACCTTCAAGATCATCTCTAAGTAAAGGTTCACCTCCTGATAATAATAACCAAGGGAAGTTAGGCATAGAATGAGAAATTTTATTTATTTCATCTAAAGATAGCTCATTTTTTTTATTCTTATTTAGATCTTTCCAATTAAAACAAAAGTTACATCTAGCATTACATCTAAATGTAACATGATAAATCAATTGAAAAAAATCTTTTCTTATATATTGGGGTATATATTCTAACATCCCTCTTATGAAAATAGATCAATTTAAATATTTTTTGAAACTTACTATCTAATCTATATTTCTTTTTAACCACATTATCAAAGAAAAAGTTCTAGATTCAAATGCATCAATTTTATACAATAAAATCATATCTAAGATTTGATGTAAACTTATACTTATAAAAATTAGAAATATAATATCATTATAAAAACTTAAAATGATTAATAATCCAAAAAATTCAATTGTATGAAATATAAACAAAACATCTTTAAAATGTCTTTTTTTTGGATACCCTCTAAAATATTTATATGCCTTTTTTAAACTTAAATCTCTAAATTTTAAAACATAATAAATATAATGATCAAAATCTATCAAAAATCCTGCAAAAAACATCCATATAACATTTAATCCAAAAAGTGGATATAACAAAATACTTAATAAAGCACTAGTAATAATGTGGTATTTAGGAAACATTAATTCAAAAAATTTAAAAGCATTTAAAAACTTTATGCAGGAGTCGCTTAATCTGGTAGAGCGCTGGAATCTAAATAGATGACGTCTCTCGAAAACCAGTTTCCGAAAGGATATGCAGGTTCAAATCCTGCCTCCTGCGTTTTAAAAATATAAAAATGAAAAAAAATAATCGAAAATTAGTCATTATTGCAATTGATGGAGGCAATTTTGAAGTCATGAATTCTTTTTTTAAAAAAAATCTATTACCAAATATAAACAGTCTAAAAAATAGATGTATCTTAAAATCGACAATACCGCCAGCAACAGCTGTTGCTTGGGCTAGTTTTGCAACAGGAAACTTACCTGGAAAAACAGAAATTTATGATTTCACTATTCTTGATGAAGATTCTTGGAAAGTAAATTTTATTAATAGAACAAGATTACAAGGAAAACCTATTTGGAAATATCTTGATGAATCCAATTTAAGAAGTTGTTTTATCAATATGCCTGTAACTTATCCTCCTGATAAAATCAATGGAGTTATGATATCTGGAATAGAAACTCCAAGTAAAATGCATAATTATGTTTATCCTATTGAATTAAAAAAAATACTTAAAAAAATAGGCTATGAGATAGAAGTATCAGGTCTTAAGAGTGAAAGAGAAGATATTATTAAAGAAGCACTTTATATTCTTGATAAAAGACTAGAAACCGTAAGATATCTAATCAAAAAAAATTTTGATTTCTTTTTTATTTTATTTAGAGAAAGTGATATAACCCAACATTTTGCATGGAACAAATATCCAGTAGAAGAAGTTTATAAAAAAATTGATGAATTTGTAGGCGAAGTTAAAAAGAGTAATGATGTAATTGTAATGTCTGATCACGGTTTTGAAAAAATCGATAAAGCTTTCAATGCAAATGCATGGCTAGAAAAAGAAGGTCTTTTAAAAACAAAAATAAAAGGAAAACGTTTATTATCATCTGTTGGAGTAACACAAAAAAGAATTTTTTGGGTTTTAGAACATTTAAAATTAAATTTTTTAATTAGAGTTGTACCTAGAAGTCTAGCTAAAAAAATTCCTGCAGAAAAAATTAATTTAGAGGAAGCATTATCGACGGGAGCTATTGAATTTGATAAAACTAAAGCTATTGCTAAACGAGCTGTTAAAACTGCTCAAATATTTCTGAACACTAAAGAAAGAGGAGGAATTATTGAAAAAAATCAAGAAGATCAATTAAAAAATGAGATTAAAGAAAAACTCATAAAATTCTTTGAAAGAAATAAAATAAAAGTTATTGTTCAAACAAAAGAAGAATTATATGGGAAAAATGCAAAATATGCACCAGATATAACTCTCTATATAGAAGAGAGTGGATATGATACTTATTGTTTTTTTTCTCAAGACAAAAAAATATTTGTAGAACCTATAGAAAATCAAGATGGAGAACATAATTTACCGGGTATAATTTTTACTAATTTAAATCTAAATCTTAAAGATGCAAGAATTATTGATCTAGCTCCAACAATTTTAGATTATTTTGGAATAAAAAAAGAAAAATTTGATGGAAGAAGTTTACTTTAATTTGGAAAAGTTTTTAAATTACCCAAATACTTTAGTATGACTGTGAAACAAAAAAAAGAAGAAAAAGAAAATAAAGAAGTCTTCAGTAAAGAAGATGAAGAAAAAGTAAAAGAGAGACTTAAAAAACTAGGTTATTTATAATTAGAAAAATTTATAATCTTTCTTTGATTATTATTCAACTATGAAAAGACCTAAACGAAAAGATGAAAATAAAGTAGAATATGGTACAATTTCTTTACCTATACCACTAATCAATAAAATTAAAAAAAGAATTGAAGGAACTGGCATGAATTCAGTTTCAGCTTATGTTTCTTTTGTTTTAAGACAAATTCTTTCATCCTCTGATTCAAAAGTTCTCAGTAAAGAAGATGAAGAAGAGATAAAAAGAAGACTAAAAAGCTTAGGATATTTATAAACTAATTACTTAAGATACAGAATATTTAAATATTATACATAATTATAACCAGAAATGAAAAATATAATAATCTTACTTATAGATGCTCTTAGACCTAAAAATTTAAGTTTATTTGGATATAATAAAGAAACAGATAAAAATATAAAAGAAATAGCAAAAAATAATTTATTGTTTAGACAACATTTTTCTACATCAAATGCAACTGCTCCTGCATTAACATCTATACTTACAGCACAATATCCAATCAATCATGGTATAATACATCAACTTCCTTATACAAAACAAGAAGAAATGGACAAGGTCGAAAAAGTAACTTTTTGGTTTCCTAATTACTTAAAAAATAAAGGTTATGAAACAATATGTATAGATTGGGTAGGTTTTTGGCTAAAAAAAGACTTTGATTTTTATGGTGAAAAAGATGAAAATCAAAATGAATTAACAGAAAAACAATCTCTATTTATTTCAGCTAAAGATACAATTGATTTAGCCATATCTAGAATCAAAAAATCAAAAAAACCTTTTTTCTTATTTACACATTTTTGGGATACCCATTTTCCTTTCCCAAATACAGCGTATGAATCAAATGGAACTAAAGAAGATAAAGATAAGATGCTAGCAAGTATACAAAATGAAAGTCAGAAAGAATATTTAAGAAAAAGAATTCAAAATACAAATCTTTATACAATTCAAGATATGGTTGATAAATACGATTTGGCAATAAAAGATATAGACTATGAAATCGGAAGACTATATAATTTTTTAAAAGAACAAAATTTATGGGAAGATACAATATTTTTTGTTTTAGGGGATCATGGAGACAATCTAACAAGTCATGATATCTATTTTAGTCATGCAGGTTTATATGATGATTCTATTCATGTTCCAATGATTATTCATCTTCCAGGACTCGGGAAACAAGAAATAAATAAATTTTCACAACATGTTGATATTATTCCAACAATTTTAGATTATTTAAAATTTGATATAAACACCAATTTTGATGGCACATCTTTATTACCTTTAATAAAAAACAATATAACTGTTAGAGAAAAAATATTTGCTTTTGATGGTTTATGTAATGATATAAAAGCAGTAAGAACTAAAAATAGAAAACTAATCATAGCAAAAGATAATTTTTGTAATTTATGTAAAGCAAGTCACCATGAACCTATAGAAGAATATGACCTAGAAAATGATCCAGAAGAAACAAAGAATATCTATTCTAAAAAAAGTGAACTAATGAAATTTTTAGATTAGAAATATATATCTTAATATAGAAATCTTTAAAAACCTTAATTATACATAATTATGCATAATGAATGAAGAATTTATTGATCAAAATAAAATAGAAGGAAGATTTACTAAAGAAAGAACTAAAAGATGCGAAGATTTAATGAAGCCTGAAGCTAAAGAATGCATTGATTTACCACTTGATGAAAAAATTAAAAAATCTCAAGAAGTCATAAAAGAAGCACTTGAGAAATATTCAAATATAGGTTTGGGATTTAGTGGAGGCACTGATAGTTTAGTTCTATTACATCTAGTTTTACCATTTAAACCTAATATTCCAACTGTTTTTGTTGATACACAACATGAGTTTCCTAAAACCTATGAATTTATAGAAAAAGTAAAAAAAGAATGGAATTTGAATGATTTTCATGTAGCTAAAGCAGAAGAAAATAAACTAGAGGAATTCAAAGAAAAATATGGTCTTAAAACTCCACAATTTACCACAACATGCTGTGAATATCATAAAATAGCCCCAATGATGAAAGCAATTGGAGATTTTGGATTTGATGCTTTTTTTGTTGGTTTAAGAGGAGTAGAACATGAAGAAAGAGCTAAAGAAGTTTTTTTCTCTCCAAGGAAAAATCCAGATCATATTAGGGTACATCCTCTCTTATTTTGGAGACAAGAAGATGTATTAGATTACATTAAAAAATATAACATAGAAACAAATCCTCTTTATGAAGAAGGATATACATCTTTAGGATGTTATATATGTACTGAAAAAAATACAGATCCAAATGCACATGAAAGAGCAGGAAGAGGAATTGTGAGAGAATTAGTAATGGAACGTTTAAGAGAATTAGGATATACCTAAATAAATTCTAAAAAGAATTTATTCATAATATTTATATAACAATTAAAAAACTTATTCTAAATGAATATCTTAGTAACTGGTGGCGCAGGTTATATAGGTTCCCATGTTGTTAGAGAATTATTTAATGATCATAATATAATAGTTTATGATGATTTATCAAAAGGTCATAAAGAATCATTACCAAGAGATATTACATTTATACAAGCAAATTTATCAGAAACACAAAAACTAGATCAAACTTTTCAAAAATATAAAATAGATTCTGTTATACATCTAGCTTCTTTCATTGAAGTAAATGAATCTGTAAATGATCCAAAAAAATATTTTGAAAATAATGTTATTAATGGTTTAAATTTACTGAATTCTATGATTAAAAATAATGTCAAAAAAATAATTTATTCTTCAAGTGCAGGTATTTACGGTAATCCAAAAAATATTCCAATAGGAGAAGATTCAGAAACAATTCCTAATAATCCATATGGTTTAACAAAATTAATGTTTGAACAAATTTTACAAAAATATAATAAAGCTTACAATTTAAACTCGGTTTGTTTAAGATATTTTAATGCAGCAGGTGCTCATATCTCCTCAGAAATTGGAGAAGACCATAAACCAGAAACTCATTTAATACCACTAGTTTTACAAACAGCTTTAGGTTTAAGAGATAAAATAAAAATATTTGGAACAGATTATAAAACAAAAGATGGAACCTGTATTAGAGATTATATACATGTAACAGATTTAGCTCATGCTCATATCCTTGCTTTAAATTATTTAGACAACAATGAAGGTTATTTTTATTATAATCTTGGTAATGAAAAAGGTTTTTCAGTTAAAGAAATAATTGATATAGCTTCTGATATAACTAATGTAGATATTCCAATAGAAAAAACCGATAGAAGACTTGGTGATCCTGCTATTTTAGTTGCTAGTTCTAAAAAAATTAAGCGAGATTTAGGATGGAAACCAAAATATGATGATATCAAAACAATAATAAAAACTGCTTGGTTATTTCATAAAAAAAATCCAAATGGTTATTAATTTATTCTCCTAATAAATTCTCAACAATGCTAGCATAAGCTGGTCTTGTTAAAAATACACCAACACTAACTCCTATTATTGTGGTAACAGCAAGTCCTCTAATTAAACCAGCACCTGCAAAAAATAATGGGAACATTGCAGCTAAAGTAGCAGCATATGCAGAAAATACAATAAACATAGCTCTTTTTATTTTTTCTTTCCAATTATAATATCTACTTTGTGCGCTACCTTTTAAAACTTCATCTGTAATAACTATTTGATCATCTACTCCAGTACCAACAGCAACTATAATTCCTGCAATAGAAGCAACATCTAAATTCCATTTGATTAAAGCAGCTACTCCTAATGTAAGTAAAATTTCAGCAATAACAGTTATTACCATTGGAATTATTATTCTTAATTTTCTATATCTTATATATATAACAATAGCTACTCCTATCATAGCAACTATTCCAATTATAAAAGAACTTTTGAGAAATTGTTGACCTAATGTTGGACTTATTGAATCTAATTTTACAATATTTAATTTTAAAGGTAAACTACCTGTTATTAAGATAGTTTGTAATTTATCCATACTGGATAATGCATCATTATAAGCTTCTAATTTTGTTCTACCAAAACCAGGTCCACTTATTAATATATCAGTTGTTTCTTTACCTTTGAGATCTTCACTTATTTGTAGACTATCTAGCTTTTTATTATCTAAATATAAATCTAAAGTTTTACTTAAATATCTCTTACCGCTTTCAGTTACATTAACATCTAAATTTTTAGTAATCTCAGCTTGTTTTTTAGCAGCCTCTGGACTTAATGTAATTCTAAATTCAAAATTACAATCCCATTGATCAGAACTTATTTGTGAACATTGTCTTATTCCACTACATGTTCCATCTTCTCTACATACAAATTTAATATCATTACCACCAATAAAAACAATATCATCACCAATTTTTGCTTCGAATTTACCTTGTTGTTCAATTAAACTTTGAACTTCTTCTTTACTAGCACCAGCTATTTCTACTAATACAAATTTATTTCCACTTAAATCTGTAGCAGGCCTTATTTTTAAATCTTTTAAACCATAAACATCTAATCTATTACTTAAAATTTTAATTAGATCATTTACTTGTTGACTAGTAACAGTTTGATTATTTTCTTCTACTGGTTCTAATAATGCTCTTGTTCCACCTTCTAAATCTAAACCTTTTTTAATATTAGTTGTCTCTGCATTTCCAACCTGTATTTTTGGATCTCCAGCAATTAAGAAAATATATTCATTTTTATCAGTTACAATATCTATTTTATTTTTTTTAATTAAATTATTCGTTAGATTATCAAAATCACTTAAACTATTAATTTTAATATTATTAATTTCATATAATTTAGAACCTTTTTCAACATCACTTATACTTCCTATTACTGTTAAGTTCTGATCTACTCTAAAACCAATATCATCTGTAATTGAATATGTAAAAGTATCTTTGTCTGTAACAACATTAACATTTTGTGGTGTTATATTTAATTTATTTATTTCATTAACATAATCAGCTAATGTATTAATTGACTGGCCATTTATTGATTTTATAATCTCCCCAACTTTTATGCCTTGTTCATAAGCAACACCACCTTGTTCAACACTTGTTATTTGAACACCTTTAACAAAGGGCCTTGGATTTATGGCTATTATCATTAATATTATAAATATTAATAATAAATTCACTCTCCAATTAAATATTTTCTTTAGTGACATTTTCTTTTTTACTTACATACCATTTTAAAATTCCGGCATTCATTAACCATGTGCTTGGAATATCTGTAAATAAACCGATTACAATAATAAAAAACATCTCTTTTATTACTAAAGAGTTAGTTATAAAATACCCTGCAAGTAGAGCGACTATTGCAGCAAAAGTCATAGTTAATCCTGTTTTAGCAGAACTTGTCATTCTTTCCCATATACTTCCTTCTTTTCTTTTTAAAACTCTAGTTGTCAATAAAATATCAGTATCAATTGAATAACCGATTAACATTAACAAAGCAGATATACCAGCAGCGGATATTTTAATATTAAATATAATAGTTATAGCTACTGGAATTACAATGTCCATAAATGCTGCATAAACAACCGCAGTACTTGGAATAAAATTTCTAAAAGTTATAAAAACAACGATAGCCATAAATAAAAATGATAGTCCCAATGCAATTAACATTTGTCTATAGAAACTTTGCCCTAAACTAGAACCAAATTGCTCAGATGAATAATTACTTTGATCTAACTTTAAATTTAATTTAGTTTCTAATTCTTTTTGTAATAGATCACCATTAGTATTGCTTGTATCTATAACAAAACCAATTTGTTTGTCAGTTCCAAATTCACTTAATCTCCTTACTAAAGCATCACCCATTTTAGTTTTAAGATAAGACTCTAATTCATTTATATCTACTTGTTTATCAGTATAAACAGTAGCTGTGACACCACCCCTTAAACTTACATCTTTATTTATTATTTCACCAGTTGTAGAATAATGATAAACTATAATAGCTAAAGCTATTATAAGTAATATATTTGGTATTAATAATAATTTTTTATAATTTTTATCATAAAACTTTTCTATTTTATTCTGATCCATCTTAATTTTCTAATAACAATAACTTTAAAAATCTTTTTAAAGAAAAACACAATATTTATATATTTAGCTATATAAAAAATATTTAAAAAGAGGTTGTATTTATGAAAATAAGATCTATAGTAATTTCAATAGCATTAGGTCTTTTTTTACTAGTTTTTATATATTCAAATTATACAGGTTTTACTACTTATAGTATAGGTAATCCTTCTGCTCTTGAAATAAACTTAACAAGAACAGACTATGCTCCTAATGAATCTTTATTAGGAACAATGTTGTTAACTTTAGACAATCCAATAAATGCTGAAACAAAAATAAAATTAACTCTTGGTGAAGAATCTTCTGAAATAAAATTAACTGATTTATTAAATAAATTAAATGTAACATATGCAACTTCAAAGAAATCTTCAGGTGCATTAAATCCAAGTAATACTAAAATAATAACTTTTCCAACAGAAGGTGTTCAAGAAGTTGCTTTTTTACTTCCTTCTAAATCAGAAATAGAAAATATATCAATGACAGTAGAAGGTATTGCTCAAAATTCTAAATACCCAACATTTCCATATATTGATATAAATGAAGATGGGTATATAGAATGGCAATATTTTGGTGATTTCGTAAACTGGGATCCAACTTATATTTATCCTAAAAGTTTGAGTCTACAAAGTGGAGAATCACTAATTACAGTTGATAATAATCAACTTTATTGTCATGTAATAGATTTACCCTATTCAAAAGATTTTAATATTTCTGCTAAATATAATAAAGATGAACAAATAGGCGATATAAAAGTAGCTATATTATCATTTCCACAAAGTTCACTTAATCAAAAAACAATAACTACAAATGGTATTAATACATGTGATTTACCTGAACCTTCATCTTTAAATTGGTATTCATGTACAATTAGACTTAATGAACCAATATCTGGACCAAATTTAATATGTGTTTATAATACCAAAACACCAGAAGATATTAATTATTACAAATTAGCAACAGATAAATCATTATCAGAGACAGCATATATATGTTCAACTCCTGATGATGAAGGAGCTGCTGATTGTAATTCAATTAATCATGGTAATTTTTTAATTAGATTAAACATTGGTAATTATTCTAAACAACTAAAAACATCTATTCCATTATCAAAAGGATTTACTCAATATAGTTTTATAGAATCTTTAAATAAATATTTAACTAAATGCTCAACAGTAGATGGTATAAATTGTATTGTACCATTAAAAATATATTCTTCATCAGCTGGTAAAATTTCATTATCAAATTTATTGATTAAATATTATGATAATGGAATAAAAAGAGAAGAGAATACATTTTATGATGTTTCACCTATAGAATCAGCTCTTTACAAGATTGATCATTCTTATTTAACAAATACAACTATAAATATAACAATACCATTATCTGCCTTTGATTTAAAAACACCTTATATAAGTGAAGAATATGATACATATAATCTAGATGTGGATATAGCAAATCTACAACAATCAAAAGAAATAACAATATATGCTTCTCAAGGGCAAGCACAATCCTCAATATCTTCAGCTAAAAATAGATTAAATAGAATTCTAATAAACCAATCTACTATTGTTACATCTTTAGGCTATAATACTCAAATTGCATCAACTTTATCAACATTAACAAGCTACCAAACACAACTTGAAGATATTAAATTAAGTAATAAAACAATAAAACAAAAAGAAAATGAAACAGAATATATAAACACAAAAATTAATTCTTTAATTGAAGATTTACCAGAACATATTTATGGCAAAGGTTCATTAACAGATACAGTAGTAATAGAACCAAAAGATGTAACTCAAGATGTTATATTACAAGATCAAACACCAGAAGAAATATATTATTATCAAAAAACAGCTAAAATAACTTCAACTTCAATAGCATTTGAAATAGAAAAATTCTCAGGAAAAAAAGAAGATGTAACTTTAATTAAAAAATCTATAAGTGGTAATTTAAGAGATGGTTATATTATTGAAATAATACCCAAAAGTATTGCTCAAAGTGCTTCACAGATCACATTCTTAGTACAACCAGAAATAATAGAAAATGATCCTATTGTAAGATGGCCAATAAGTTCTATAAATAATGAAATTGAATATATAGTTCCAGGTGATATTACATACAATTCAGATATTCTAAAAACAATTATTGTTCCAAATGAATTACCAAAAGATGTTAAATTCCAAGCAACTTGCGGAGATGGAAAATGTACTTCTATAATGATAGGTGGACAAAAAATATCTTTAGAAGATAAAATAACATGTCCAGAAGATTGTAAAAAACAAATACCATGGATCTATATAATAATAGCTTTTATAATTTTAGCTTTAGGAATTTACTACATCAATTTTTACAAAGGTAAATTTAATTTTAAAAATATTATAAATAAACAAGAAGAATTATTTCACTCAAAAGCAGATGAAGAGAAATTAATTAGCTACATTAAAAAATCTCTAGATCAAAAGATATCAAAACAAAAAATAAATAAAGCACTCCTTCAAAAAGGTTGGACTTTAAAACAAATTAATCATGCTTATAAAAAAGTAGAATCTCAACAATGAAAATTAAATATATAATATTTTTTTTAATATTACTATCTTCTTTTACAATAGCATGTCTAGATGGAAAAACTCAAAAATGTGGTGTTTCTAATATAGGAGAATGTCGTTTTGGAACTCAAATATGCATTAATAAAACATGGGGTATTTGTAAAGGTGCTATTTATCCAACACCAGAAATACAAGATGATAAAGACAATGATTGTGATGGTTTAATAGATGAAACTAATGATACAAGCTGTATAACAGAAAGTATTGCTGAGTGTTCTAGTATACCTAATTTAGTTTATACATATCCTTCTATATGTAAAAAAGGTATTAAACTTTGTATTAATGGTATTTGGTCTATTTGTTATAATGAAACTTTACCAATGTTAACAGAAATTTGTAATGATGGTTTAGATGATAATTGTAATGGTAAAACAGATACACAAGATGATTTATGTAAAACTAGTGCACATTGTTTTAATAATATTAAAGATGCTGATGAAACTGATGTTGATTGTGGTGGTTCTTGTCCAACATGTCCTTCATGTACTGATGGAATTTTAAATCAAGGTGAACAAAAAATACAACAAAATTTAGGTAGTATAATATTAGATTGTGGAGGTTCAAAATGTCCTCCATGTCCAACATGTAATGATAACATAAACAATCAAGATGAAACTGATGTTGATTGTGGTGGTTCTTGTCCAACATGTATTAATGTAACTAATCTTGATAGTGATGGTGATGGCTTAACAGATGAACAAGAAAAACAATTAGGAACAGATCTATTAAACAAAGATTCTGATAATGATAATTTAATAGATTCTGAAGATCCTATGCCTTTATGTCCTAATAATTTTTGTGATGAAGAATTTGGTGAAAATAGTGATAATTGTGAACAAGATTGTCCTAAAGAACAAACTTTCCCTCTGTATGCAATAATTATTCCAATAATATTAATTATACTATTAATATTATTTATTTTTTATTATTCATCAAAAAAATCAATTAAAAAAACCACAAGAAAACAATTACCATTTACTCTAAAATTATTACAACCCAAAATATTAAAAAAAGAATCTTCAACAGAAAAACAATTATCTAGATCTTTACAAGAAGCTAAAAAAATATTTAAAAAACGTTAAATTTTTATATGTGTATTTATTTATAAATAAAGGTAATTATTATGAAAAAGAGGTTATTAGTACTATTTTTATTTTTTATATTCATTTTTTTTATAATTAATATTACTGAAGTAAATGCTACTCAAATTTGTTTTTTGGGATATTGTTTTGATACATGTCAATGCGGTGATGGTTCGTGTAGTATAAAGGCTTGTGGTGAGACATGCTCAACTTGTCCACGAGATTGTGGAACGTGTCCATGTACTCCATCATGGTCTTGTGGTGCTTGGGGTCCTTGTATAAATTACCAACAAACAAGAATATGTACTGATTCAAATGGTTGTGGAACAACATCTGGAAAACCTGCTGAATCACAAAGTTGTACTTGTATTCCAACTGGATCATGTTCTGGCTATCAATGTGGTGTTGTAAGTAATGGTTGTGGTACTATACTACATTGTGGTGATTGTGATACCACTAAATGTTTAACTTGCTCTTCTGGACAATGTGTATCTTCATGTACTGGAACTCAAATATGTGCTAAGGGACAATGTATAGCATCTTGTACTCCTAATTGTAAAGGCAGATTTTGTGGTCCTGATGGTTGTGGTGGTTCTTGTGGAACTTGTACTGGTGGATATTGTAGTAGTAGTGGAAATTGTTGTGGTGCTAATATGATAAATTGTGATCCGGGTTGTACAAGGACTTCATATACTGATGCTAATGGTTGTACACAATATGGTTGTAGTTGTCCAACACCACCACCAGTATGTAAAACTTCTGGATCATGTACTAGTAATGGTGAATGTTGTAGTGGTTATTATTGTAATGGTATGACTAGTATGTGTGAATCATCAACATTATGTGATCCATGTGTTCGAAATGGTTATAAGTGTGGTGAATGGATTAGTACTTGTGGTGGTGCTCATCCAGTAAGTTGTGGAACTTGTGATACCACTAAATGTTTAACTTGCTCTTCTGGAAAATGTGTATCTTCATGTACTGGAACTCAAATATGTTCTAATGGACAATGTGTAACACCAACATGTTATACATGTGCTGATTATGGTTATACATGTGGTACATATACTAATAATTGTGGTCAAACAATATATTGCGGTGCTGATTGTATACAACCACCACCAACATGTACAGGTTCATGTAAATCTAATACTTGTTCATCTTATTCATCTTGTACATCATTAACAGGAACTTGTTCTAGTGGTTATTGTTGTACTGGTTCTTGTACAACTATAACAATAGGTCCTTATAATATTTCAGGTTACACTTTAACAAGTTCTAATACTGCTATTTCAAGTATTACAATAGAAGCAAAAATTGGTTCTTGTCCAGGTTCTAGTGCTTTAAATACTTACACAACTAATGCACAAGGTTATTATTTTATTTCTAGTAATAATCAAGCATTATGTTTAACTCCTAATAAAACTAGTTATACTTTTCAACCTTCAAGTTATTCTGCTTCATTAAGCTTAACATTAACAAAGCAAAATTTCACAGGTTCTTTAATACCACAATGTAGTTTATCAGATGCTTATTTTGCAAAATCTTCTAATGATAATACTATAATTACAAGTGCAGTACAAGGTGATATTGTAAATTTAATAGTAAAAGGTAACTCAAATTGTAATAATAAAAATGTTACTTTTGTAATTAAAGAATATGATATTGGTTCTAGTGATGATCCTGTTAATATTAATCCAAATTCAGCAACATTTAGTAATAGTCAAGCAAAAACATCTTGGACTGCTGAATGGCAAGATGATGGTCCATTAGGTGGAAATCCAGAATACTACTTTACAGCTTATGAAGGATCTAATAGTATCTCATCAGGCACTACTGATGATAGATTGTTAGTAGTCTCAAAATCAGGTGCTGAAGCATGTGGTAATGGTGTTATTAATACAGGTGAAGATTGTGATGGTTCTAATCTAAACTCAAGCACATGTGCATCATTAAGCTGGAGTAGTGGAACATTAAAATGTGATGCATCATGTCATTTTGATTTTAATTCATGTATAAGTAATCCATGTAATAATAATAATAAAAAAGAAAAAGGAGAAGAATGTGATGGTAGTGATTTAAATAGTGTTACTTATTGTAAAGAAATAAATTCAGATTATACTTCTGGAAATTTAAGTTGTGCTAATTGTTTATATAATGAATCTAATTGTAAAATATCTTCTCAATGTTCATATGATTGTTCAAAAGATAATTTATGTGAACCAAATTGTGCATTTAGTTCAAAATGCACTGAAGATCCAGATTGTATATGTAGTGATTATGTTGAATTTGGTTATTCAGAATGTACAAAAGATGAATGTTTAGATGGTTGGGATACAAGTGTTTATAAAAATCATGGTACAAATAGTGGTTGTTGTGCTATTCCAACATGTTATCCATCTCAATGTTATTCAGCATGGGAATGTTCTGATTGGAGTACTTGTGAAAATAGTAAAAAAACAAGAACATGTACTTTAAAAAATACTTTATCAGAGAATTGCCCACAATATAGTCCTGACAAAGAAAAATCTTGCTTAACTGAAGCAGAATTTCCATTTTTCTCACCAATACAAATAATTTATGTAATATTATTATTAATAATGTTCTATGGTTATAAACTAAAAAGAAAACATTAGATTTATAAATTAATATTTTAGTTTATTCTTTATGCGCCGATAGTTTAGTGGCAGAATCATAGCCTTCCAAGCTATTGACCTGGGAAGCATATTTAATAGAATGCTCAGGACTTCGAGTCCCAGTCGGCGCATTTTTCAATTTTATTTAAATTTTTTGGTCTTATAATATTAATAAACTTTGCTCCGGGTTCAAATCCCAGTTGGTGCATACTTTAAAAATTTATTTTTTCTTTTTCTTATAAAACACATATATATATAATATTTCTAAAATTCCTAATGTATTAACTATTAATAAAACTATATACCACGTCTTTTGATTATTTCTAGCAGCTTTCCACAAAGCAATCCCTTTCCAGATAAAACTCCATATAATTGCTATTATCAATAAAATAAAAAAAGATCCCAAAAGATTTCCAGGATACATTTAATTCACCTCTTTATTTTTTAATTATTTTTATACATTGTACTGGGCAAATAGAAGCTGCTTCTGCATTACAACCAATTTCATTTATTTTAGTTTTTATCGGCTTAGCTTTTTTATCTTTACCCATAATCCAATTATCAGGACAAACAGAAACACAAGCTCCACAACCAATACATAAATTTTTATCCTGTTTTATTTCTATCATAATAATTTTAAAAAATTAATCATTTATAATATTTACTCATTTAGATAATACAATATACTTACACTTAAATAGTAACATTTATATAATATAATCAAAATTCAAACAATATGATAACTAGAAGAGATTTTTTAAAAGGATTAGCATATAGTGGATTATTTTTATTAAATAATTCTATAACACAATCTAAAAGTTTAGAAGATATTATAGGGCAACATAATAATTCTGGAATTTCTTGCACACCAACTGGTGAATGTAGAAAAAATTCTTTTAATATTGGATATATATTACTAACAGATGATCCAAGATTTATTAAAAATAATTTTCCTAAAGCTTTTTGTGATCCAAGATTTGATTATGAAGAACTTGATAAAATAACAAAAATTAAAAATAATTTTCCTAAAGCTTTTTATTATGCTACAAATAGATTAGCAACAGCAGATGTAAAAGATCCAGTTTATATAATGCAAGCTAATCAAGATATGATATTTACTGCAAATGGTCAAGTAATATCATTACATATTATACCAACAATTACAAAAGAATTTTATAAAGATAATGAAGATGTATATGATTTTTTAGGTATTTATTCTACATTTTTACCATTAGATTCAACTCTATTTCATATTTCAATTAAGCAAAGTATATATGGAATTGGACTTTCACTTTATGATGATTCTATAACATATGGAAGTAAAGGTTTTTTAAAAGGTATAAGTTATTTAGGTTCTACTCAAGGTTGGGATTATGAAAATAAAGGTCATAGAGCAGCAAAATTAAATCAACAATTACATGAAATAATAGGTCATCAATATTGTACTTTTATTAATGAAATAAGAAGTGCAGATCATGTTCATACATATCCAGGCTTACAATGCCCTGATGATTATAAAGTTGGTTCTGTAATGGGAGCAAGAAAATGGTTGTATAATGGTAATAAAATAATAGCTGAACAATGGGATGAAAATAATCCTACAATATTAAAATTTCATCCAATTGAATTATATCTAATGGGTTTATTACCAGAATCTGAATATGATACTAAATATGATATTTTTAATGTTGGTACTTGGCCTTATAATCATGATAATGTAACATATTACAAAGATATAAGCACAAGGGATATTATTAATGTAGAAGGTAAAAGAATAGACTATTCTATGTCCCCTATTCTTTCTATAGATTAATGAGCTGCTTTAGCAGAATTACTTATAAAAATTAAGAATAATAAAACAATTTGTCAAAATGCAGCTAATAGTGATTTATGTTTTTGGTTTAAATTTAGCATATGGTACTGATTATAAAGATAAATGCTGTTCAGAATTTGGATTATGTTGTTAAATCAAGATATAGCACCGCTTATTTTAACACCACCCCAGCCGGGTCTAAAATCTCCAAAAGTCATTTCTAATATATAATTACCTGGTGGAATATAACCATCTAATGTTTTAGGTAAATAAGCACGCGACTCAAATGCAAATTGGACCATTTCTCCATTGTCAACAAATCCAGTACATGGACTACATATATCCCTTGTGCTTGAATCTCCTATTGGACCACCATAAAGCTTATATCCGGGTGGAGGGGTAAATATATATCTAAAATTACATTCGCCATGAAGACAATAAATAAATATTGCACCATATGTCTTTTCCGGTTCAATTTTAATAACATATGTTATCTGTTGCTTTGGATAAGGTGATACATCGAATATAGTATTCCAAGGGAAAATTCGAGCATTTGGTGGATTGCAGTCGCCTAAGCAGCAATGAAATCCTGAATCGCAAGCGCCTACAGATAGCGAAGTGCAACTAGTATATTTGTCACAATCATTAAACTGGCAAGAACCTCCAGCAGTAGAGCAAGTTTGTGTTGTTGGACAATTTATAGTAAAACTATCATTATTTGATTGAGCAATAATATTATTTGTATTATTTTTTATAATCATTTGTATTGTATTAGTTACTTGCCCTGTTTTACCAAAGCAATGTTCATTAGTTAAAGTTCCTGTATCATATTTTACTTGATTATATGTACCTAATCCAGAATCTCCACAATCAACATAAAATTGTTTGTCATTAGAAATAACATTACCATAGTACCAGAAATATACTTTACAATTAGAACTGGAACTATAAGCATATTGAGGTAGATTAGACCAAGAGTTTGTTATTGAATCTCCTATATTATAAACTGATTTTTTAGTTTGATCTGTTTGACTGTTCATTATTTTATAATTAAATGTTGATGATGTTGTACCCTTAGCTTTATTATAAATATCAATTAACTTTTCTTTTGAAAATGATCCTATGCTTGATAAGTCAATAGTTTGAGTATCTTTAGGAACAGAAAGATAAGCAACAACTAAATCTTTAATTTCATTAAGATTTAATTTAGCATTACTTGGATTTATAAAATAGTTTTTAATAACACTCATTAAAACACTTAGAAATTCTTGTTTACTAACAATATTATTACTAGTACAACACATATTAAGATAAGAACAACATTGTTCTTTAGTAACTAAACTTATATTTTGTAATTTATCACAATTATTATTGTTTTCAGCAGTTTCACAAGCAATTAATTGTATTTCAGATAAACCTTCTTGTGAACTTACACATTGTCCAGTAACATAATTACATATTTGATTTGAAGGACATCCAGGAGGACAAGTACCACCACAACCATCATTTCCACATTGTTTATTTATACAATTAGGAACACATAATGAACATGATCCTATAAAATTTTTATTAATATCATTACCTGTAAATTTGGATCTATATTCAGTAGGAGAGAATGTACATCCTGATTTTGAAGCTGTGACTAAAACATAATCACAGAGTCCAGAAATAGAAGGGAATGTAAAAGAATAATAACCATCAGATGCTGTAGTAAAAGAATTTTTTGCTGGTGGATCAATAGGACAACCACCATCAGACTTTGCATCTATAGCTTCGACTTTAACATTAGCTATTCCATTATTTTGTGAATCTTTGACATAACCATTAATAGTAATTGCTGGTTGAAGTGGTGTAACACATTGTCCATTAGAACATGTATAACCAGTACAACATTCAGAGCTAGATGAACAAGATCCTGAAGTTTTACATTGAGTTACAGTTTGTATACATTGTCCATTAGAACATGTATTACTACAACATTCAGGACTAATTGTACACGATTGTCCTATATCTTTACAACATTTTTTAATACTACTACAAACTGTGCTACAACATTGTGAATTAGAAGAACATGATGTTCCTGTATCTCTACAACAATCATTATTTTTACAAATATTAGGTGATGTACAAGATTTAGAAACTAATTCATAACAACTATCAGAATCACTATCATAACATTGTGTATAACCTGCACCAGTTGTACAAGTTTTGGTTAAGCTATATGGAGTACATTCAGATGTACATGTTGGACCTGCATGGCAAAAACCAGTTTGTTGACCATTAAAACCAAGATATGGAATACTACACATACCACTACAACATTGATAATTACTAGTACATGTATTGGGAGTAGTTGTACATGCAGCTTCACTAATATTAATTATAAAAAATAAAACTAAAAAAATACTAATAAATAATAACCACCACTTTTTCATAATAAAGAATAAAATAATATAAGTTTATATAATTTACTATAACAGGTCTGCTCGGATTTGAACCGAGAACCTATGGCTTAGGACGCCATTGCTCTTTCCATTGAGCTACAGACCCATAAAAAATAAAAAGAAATCTTAAATTCTTAAATCTACTCTTTTTTTATTACTAAAAGCTTTCAAAATATCTCTACCTAATTTACTTTGTTTGTGTATTCTAATTTCACCTTTTTTACTTGCAATTGCTGTAAATATATATTCATTATCAATATAAAAATCAACATCTTTTCCAGCCTCAACAAAAAATATCAAGAATTTTTTATCATCTTTAAATTCATATAAAATAGAATTTTTTTCTTTTTTTAATTCTCTAATATCTATACTTATGCCTAGTTTTTTTTCAATTTCATCTATTGTTTTACCTTTGCTTCCTATTATCTTTGGTATATCATGCTCTAAAACATAAACAATAGCTTTATTTCCATTTAAAACCTCAACGTTAACTTGAGATGTATATTTTCTAAATTCTCTTTCAATTTCTTTGCTTGCTAATTTACTTATACCCTTAGGTTTTTCACTATCTTCAACAGGAATAACAACAGTTTCTTCTCCATAAGAATAAATCTCATATTTTAATTTTCCAGTGCTAAAATCTTTAACTTCTATAATAGGCCTTGATAAATCAGATTCAGTCATTCCACTTGGAACACGAACATTCATACTTAAACCATAAACATCTTTTATTTTACCAGATTCTATAAATATTATTGTATCAACAACACTTGGAATCATTCCTGTATCTAATCTTGAAATAAATCTTTGTATTGCATCTATTGGGCTTGAAGAATGTAAAACTCCTAAAACATTACTACCACCTAATCTTAAATCTGTATATAAACTAAAATCAGGAGTATCTCTCATTTCATCAAAAATAACATAATCAGGTCTTGATAAAAATAAAATATCATGAATGCCTTCACTTGATGTAAAATTTTTACTATATTGAGTTATTTCATCTGGTAATTGTAAATCTCTAGGACTTTCTACAGTTTTAACAATTTTTCCTAATTTTAAATAAAACTCTCCTAATGCCTGTGCAAAAGTACTTTTTCCAGAACCAGTTTCACCAGATAAAACAACACCTTTAGCTTTAGATTTTAATCTGTCAGCTAATTCATCTTGTAATTTATAATAATCCAAACTTAATTTTTTAATAGGTCTTACAGCAGTTATTTCTAAACCATCTGATATAGGTGGTTTTACAATAACAATTCTATAATTTTTATATTGTATAATAGTTATTCCTCTTCTTGCTATTTCTACAAATGTATCAGGATCAATTCTAGATTTTTCAACAATTTCTTTAGATATAGTTTCTAAATCTTCTCTGTTTAATTTTTTATTGCTTATTTTTTCTAATTCCCAGTTTCCTGGTTCACCTCTTTTACCATAAACAAAACAATTTTCTTTAAGATGAACACTCATTGTTTTTTCATCAAAATATTTTTCAATTTCTAATTTTTCTTTAGCTTGTCTTAATTCAATATATTTAACTTTAACACCGAATGCTTTTGCAGATTCAGCTTGTACTTTATCAGCTGTTATTAAAATTGCATCTTCTCTATATGCAATTTCTCTTATCAAAGCATCAATTTCACCAGATTTAGCAAATTTTATTTCTTTTTCATTGGGTCTATTACCAATAAACTCGATTTTTATTACATCACTTTCTCTTAATTTTTGTAATTCTTCTAATCCTAAAAATCCTATTTCTAAACCTTTATTAGCTTGATTTTCAAGCTCAGCAATAACAGCATGTGGAACTAATATAGTACCTTCTATTTGATTCTTGTTTAATAAGTCTGATACGACTTTTTCTACAATTACACTTGTATCTACAACATATTTCATTTTTCGAAATCTTTTTATACTCCTAATTTTACTTATTTCTTGATTAGGTAACTAAGAACAAGACTAAGTTACCTAATTAGAATTAGTAGCTATTTTTAAATCTTTTGTTTTAAAAAACATAGTCTAAAAATAGTTGTTTCTTAGAATATCTTTTAAATCCCTATATTTTTTACTTTTCTTCCCTCAACTACAAAATTGTATAATTTATTCACTATTGTTCCAATAACTTCTGGTGCTTTTTCTCTTTCAATATCTTTAGACATAATACAATAAGAAAATCTGCTATCTTCTACATAAATTATACCACAACTATGGAAAAAGCTTAGATTATTCAAATAATAAAAACCATATTTTTGAGAAACTACAACATCATCTGGAAGTTGAGCATATTTTTTTATATCAAATGAACTGTTTGTTAAATAAGATAATATTAATTCTGAATCATCAGCGTTAAGTATTGTTGAAAGATAAAGGCTCAAAAAAATATTTGAAACAGTCTTCGGACTTGTTTTAGTATCAATAGGAAATTTTTCAGAATTTATGTCATTAGAATAATAGTCAATATATTTTGTAAAATATAATAAATCTTCTTTTGTTATCTTTTTTGACAATACCCACAAAGCAGTATTATCTGACTCAGAGAGCATATAACGAAGTAAATCTCTTACAGAAAGTTCATTTACAGGTTGTGCATAAAGTGTTCCAAAAGAATTATCTCTATCCTTATCCTCAATAGGAAGTTTTGTATCCAAGCTTAATTTTCCCTCTTCGACTTTTTTTAAAATAATAACTGCAATAGGAAGCTTATTAAGACTTATTGCTTGATAAAGTTTATCCTCATCAATTCCAAATGAAGCTCCATCTCTTGCATTAATAATATAAACAGACAAATTAAAATGATTATCATCTATATAATTTTAAATATCTGTTTTAAGAGATTCAAAATTTAATATGAGATAATTCTTCTGGGGTATAATGTTAGTATAAATCCTTGGCGAAAGTAAACATACTTTGTTATCATAATAATGTTTTTCACAATATACATCTTTATTTTGTTGAATAATAAAAGGCTTAAAGATATCTATATTAAAAAAGATAATCGCAATTACTAGAATTATAATAATAATTGTTTCAAATATAATCACCTTTTTAAGTTTATTCACCTTTTTAATAGAAGCTTAAAGGTATAAAAATTTTACTTTTATTTAAACAATTTAGAATAATCATTCTTGACTAAATATATTTTTTAATCTATTTAATAAAACAGCACCACATCCCCATGCAACTGGTAACCAAATTGGAATTCCTAAGAAGTCTGAATTACTATATTGCAATGCACCAAATTTGATTGCTATAATTTCAGCAATACTAGCTAATATTGCAGCTATTAAAAAATAAGCTAAATCACCTTTTTTAGGCCAGAAAAATATTGGTATAGCCCATAATACTAATAGTAAAACCAAAGTTAAAATATTATTTTTCCATGTTAATGCAATAATAAAAACTGTTATTAAAAATAATAAAATTTCATAAAATAAATCTTGTAAAACTTTATTTGTACGTTGCTTCATTACTAAAAATTTTTGTGTTAATCCCTTATATACTTTTTGTTTTATTTTAACGACTCAAGCATAATTACTTTTTAATATTTCTTCAATAACAAGCCCTCTTATTTCATCATCTGAAATTTCTTGCCAGGCACCATAATCTTCCTTTGTTAGAATTAATCCTCTATATAACAAATTATAACCCTCTCCAAAATGTTCACATGATAATTCTAATTTATTTTTAGTATCTGGAATAATATTATTTTTCTCTCTATATTCTTCAACAAATTTTTTTATAAATTCAATTTCCACTTCTCTTTCAAGTTCATCCATTTTTAAAATATGCGGCGAGCGGGATTTGAACCCGCGTTACTGGATTGGCAATCCAGTATTCTAACCAGACTAAACTATCACCGCAATGGGCTCGGCAGGAGTCGAACCTGCGACCTCCACTGTGTAAGAGTGATGTTTGTTATCAATTTTTTAATTGACCATAACCACTAGACCACGAGCCCTTTATCAAAATTAACTTTATAATAATATAAAAAGGTTTTGATTAAACCTAAAAAACAAAACCTTTAAAAAGTTTAATTAATAATTTCTAGATATGCCAGAAGAAGACAAAATTTTAGAAGATACAGATAAAGATTTAGATATAGAAAATAAAGAAATTTCTCCTGATATAAAGAAAAAATTAGATGCTTTAAAAGATAAATTAGATAAATTAAGAAAAAAAATTCTAGACAAACATAAAGATATTATGGGTATTTCATTATTACCACCAGAAAAAAAAGAAAAAAATTCTAAAGATATTAATATTCTAGTTTTATATGATATTCCAGAAGAAGAAAAAGATAAGCTTAATTATAAAGAAAAATTTGAACAAAACATTACAAAAATTGCTGAAGAATTTGATAAAAATATTAAGCCTCAATGTATGAATTTATATGAATTGCGTGAATCCTGTTTTGATGCAAAATATGAAATTCTAGAATTAATAGCACTATCAGCTCCAATTTATGATCCTAAAGATTTATTTATTGCTTTAAAAGTTTCTGAATTACATAAAAATATGGTTCTAAAAAAATTTGAAAAATATGTTGTTTCTTATGTTGCAGTTGGTTCTTTATTTAGAGGTGATGCAACTGCTAATGATATTGATGTAGCTGTTATCGTTGATGACACAGATGTTAAGCGAATGTCTAGAATTGAATTAAAAGATAAATTAGGTGCTATAATAAGATCAATGGGTTATGAAGCAAGTGCTGTTATAGGAATTAAAAAAGAACTTCATGTTCAAGTTTATATTTTAACAGATTTCTGGGATTCAATTAAAGATGCATCTCCAGTTATTTTCACATTTTTAAGAGATGGTGTTCCTTTATATGATCGTGGTATATTTATGCCATGGAAATTATTACTAGAAATGGGCAGAATTAGACCATCACCAGAAGCAATTGACATGCACATGGATATTGGTGAGAAATTACTAGAAAGAGCAGATGCCAAACTACTAAGCGTTATTTCAGAAGAAATTTTTTATGCAGTTCTTAATCCTTCACAAGCAGCTTTAATGTTATATGGTGTTAATCCACCAACTCCAAAAGAAACAGTTAGATTACTAGAACAAATATTTGTGAAAAAAGAAAAAATACTAGAACAAAAATATGTTAACATTCTAGAAAAAATAAGGTCTTATTTCAAAGATATAGAACATAATAAAATTAAAAAATTATCAGGAAAAGAAATAGATTTTTTAATAGGAGAAGCACAAGATTATCTAAAAAGAATAAAAAGATTATTCACACAAATTGAAAAAAGAACAGAACATAAAAAAGCTCTACATTTCTATGATAACACAATTAAAATAATTAAAGATGTTTTAAAACTAGAAAATTTAGATATAGACAATATTCAAGGTGGACTTAAAAAATTAGTTGAAAAAAATATATTCCCTAAAAAACATTTAGATGATTTCAAAAATATATCAAAAATTAAAAAAGAATATAAAACATTAAGTAAACAAGAAATAGAAAAAATAAGAAAAGAAACTTCTCCATTTATTAGATCCCTTATAGAACATGTTCAAAGAAAGCGTGGTCTAGAAATTGAAAAAGCAAAAATAAGAATTAAATATGGTGAGAAGTTCGGAGAAATTTTCTTATTAGTAGATGAAGCTTTTATAATAGATGATATTGATTCTGAGGTTAAGGAAATTCATAAAGCAAAAATATTACCTAATGGTGGACTTGGAAAAATGGAAAAATCTAATTTAAAAGAACTTGAAGATAAAATTGCAACTTGTAAAATACCATCTAAAGTATTTATCAAAGAAAAAATCTTTGAAGATTTAAGAAAAATATATGGTAAAGATATAGAAGTTCTAGTAAATTATTAACGAAAGCTTTTTAAATAGTTTATTGCTTTATATAAAATTATTTTCAAATTTCTTAGTTCTATATGAAATTCACATTAACCCTAATAAATATGAAGTTCTATATGAAAAAGAGGTTATATGCTATGGTTAAATTACAATATGCTTTAGAATCTGAACAGAAATACAATGAGGTTAATGAGATAGGACTATTAAAAAGAAGGCTTTTAGATAGATGTGTTAATACTTATATTTATGGGAAAAATAAACAGGGAAAGGCTTATCTTAATAAAAGTCAGCAATCCATAATGAATGATTTTTTTAATTATTTATTGACAAGCAGAAAATCAAGATTAAAAAGTCCACATAGCATTTTGGGCATATTTTCTAATGTTTCAAGATTTTTAAGGGATTTTAAGAAACCATTAGATAATATTAATAAAAAAGATTTAGCTGAGTATTTTGCTGATTTACAGAGACCTAAAAATGAAAAAAAACCCATATCCGACCATGTTGTATTAGATAAACAACTTCATATAAGGCAGTTTTTAAGATGGTATTTTGATGACCCCAAACATCCTTCTATTTCTTGGATGAAGATTACCATAAAATGTAAGAGAG
>Ga0315288_10000418_pt1 | contig 53125 bp, 48 predicted proteins | sample YL17G11_20_MG_FD_203454 | JGI IMG/M metagenome (GOLD analysis project Ga0315288, IMG submission 203454) | Sediment microbial communities from Yellowstone Lake, YNP, Wyoming, USA - YL17G11_20 | ecosystem: Environmental > Aquatic > Freshwater > Lake > Sediment | place: USA: Wyoming | collected... | reverse complement strand
GGTTTCCATCCACACCGGCAGAATGATGTGCCAGCCGGCTTTCCCCCAAAACATCGGCAGCTTTTTATCCCCCCAGGTTACCTCCGGTTTTGCCGCTTCAGAGACTTCCCTTAAATGGACGACAAAACAGTCGCCCTGGCGCGGCTGGCGGGTATCAAGGCTGAGGGCTGCGGCTTTTTTCATGGCGTCGGCTCCGGCAAGGGCAGGGTAATTTGCGAGGAAAATTATGGTGAAGATGATAAATGCTTTCATAGGCCCGCGCTACTCCTTGACGTTAAAGCGATTCATAGCTTCTTCGGGGCCGTAATAGACCCAGGTCAGAGCACATTCGGCGGCGCGGGCGACGGCTGCTTCGATGATGGGGCGCTCGGCTTTGGAAAAACGCGACAGGACATATTTCTCTCCGGTCAATCCAATGGGCGGGGAATCAATGCCGATGCGCAGCCGCGCGAATTCCTTGCTGCTCAAATGCTTGATGATGGAAGAGAGGCCATTGTGTCCGCCGTCAGTGCCGGAGCGGCGCAGGCGCAATTTTCCCGCGGGCAAATTGAGGTCATCGCAAATCACCAGGATATCTCCCAGGGGGATGTGATAAAAGCGGGCGGCGGCGCCGACGGATTCGCCGCTGAGGTTCATAAAGGTCTGCGGCTCCAGCAGGAGCACCTGCTCTTTGCCGATGGTTCCCTCGCCCAGGCGGCCGCGAAAGGCGCGGCGCGTGATGCGCAGGCCGCGCTCGGCGGCGAGCGCCTCCACCACCATAAAACCGATATTGTGCCTTGTGGCGCGATAAGACAGGCCGGGATTGCCCAAACCGACGATGAGTTTCATTGGGGAGTATTTTAGCAGAAATCGGGCAGAACTTCTTCATCGCAAAGCACGCAGAGAACGCGGAGATTATGTGCGGCCTCTTTGCGGCTTGGCGGTGCTATTCTTATCGCTCCGGGCGGAAGGCGCCGGCGAGGATATTCAAGCTGGTTACTTTGCCTTCCGGCGTGAGCAGCACTTCTACGATGTCGAAGCGCCAGGGAACTTCGCGTTTGAAGCGGGCCACGACATAGGCCTGAGCGAGACTGGCAAGTTTTTTCCGTTTGGCTTTGCCCACGGCATAGGAGGGGGGACCGTAGGCCGTGCTGGTGCGGGCTTTCACCTCAACGAAAACCAGTTCTTTCCCCTGTTTTGCGATGATGTCCAGTTCGCCGCCGCGGCTGCGAAGATTTCGCTCCAGAATCTGATAGCCCTGGGCCGCCAGATAATGCGCGGCGGCCGCTTCGCCGATCTTGGCGAGGGCGGGACGGGTTAACGGCTTGTCTTTATTTTGACGCGCGCTTGCTATTATTCCGCGTATACTTGCCAGATTCATAGATTTCTTTTCGCACTTCTTTGATGGCCGCGGCCAGTTCGCGCCGGCCAAAGCCTTGGCGGCGCGCTTCCCTTCTCAGTTCGACAGTTAAATCAGCTATTGAGCCGGTGGATAATCTCTTTTCCAGTTTGCGTGCGCTCATTATCCAGTACCATCCACATGATTTCGGGCGCAAAGCCTTTCATCGCCCGACTATAATCAGATAAATCCAATTCGCTGCAATACTCATAAGCAGCAGCGCGAGCAGCGGGCGATACAGGCGGGCTATCTTCCAGCCGCGGGGCACGATCAAGCGCCAGTAGAGCAGCGCCCCGAGCGGTGCGAGCAGCATGAGGCCGGCCGCCAGCGGATTCATCATAACGGCCTGGTGAAGATCCCCCTGCAGGAGCGCCAGCGCGGCGCGGGTGCCGCCGCAGAAGGGACAGGGGATGCCGGTGATGTATTTGAGCGGGCAGAAAATCAGCGCGATCCCCAGCCGGCGGCTGAGATAGCCGGCGAAGAGCAAGAGCGCGAGATAGGCGCAAACCACAGCCGCGGGGATAAGCCAGGAGCGGTCGCACTTCCTGACTTCCTCAGGGGAGACTCTACAAGATGGCTGCACAGTGTTGGATTCCATTCTTTCCTTAGGGCGCTACGGCTGCATTCCCATGCCGCCGGTTATGCCGGCGCGAAAAATGGCCGCAATCATGACCACATAAAATAACAGGAGCAACATGATCATTGACGTTCTCAACACGCCCAGGCCCAGGGCGATGATACCGCAGGTGCGACCGGCTTCGGCGAGCGCGCGGCCGCTTTGGTCCATAGAGCCCTGCTCCATCTGCTTCAAGTCCTCATTCGCCAGCAGCCAGGCGATCAGGCCGAAAACGAACCAGACCGTGAGGCCCAAAATGCCGAGGGTGATGATCGTGCCGCCGCGATGCGCCCGCAGCGGCGCGGCAGGAGCCTGGACTGGATTCGCTGACTGCATTGTTTCCATCATGGGTTGAGTTCCTGCCGGCGGTTGTATCTCTGTCATAATCTATGCTCCTCGCAGTTTAATCTTTGAAGCTTTCCGGACTGAATATCGCCACCAGCGCGATAACGGCTATCGCAATAAAAATCACCACGAATCCAGTGATTGTAGCAACTATGCCGCAGATTCGCCCGGCATTCGTATTGTTGCGGCCGGAAGGGTCCATGTTTACCCGCGCCATGTCGTTCAAATCATGCTTGCCCATCACCCAGGCGATGATGCCGAAAATGGGCGAGGGCAGCCCATAGCAGGTAATCAGCGTGGCCAGGCCGATAATACCCAGCACCAGCACGGCCGTCCCTCGGTGGGGCCTCAAGGGCGGCGGGTTCTCTCTGCCGGAATCTATAGCTGTCATCTTTTTCCCCTTAAATCCGGGGCTAGTCTGCCCTTTAGTCTTTTTCTGCGGCAAGCGGGCAGTTCCTGCCGAAACATTGCACCCAACATTAAAATGAGCGCAATATTTCGGCGCCTGTCTTGTGCGAAGTCGAGAGGTTGCGCGTTTAACGTTCAACGTAATGCCTGTGCAGCACAGGCTCAACGAAAAGGAGGATTACTCGATGGCAGAGAAATATTATTTCATGTCGCACACGTCAGAGCGCTCATTATCCCTCCTGCATACCGATTCCATCAGCGGCGCGGGGGGCCAGGCGCTGCGCATTCTGCGCGAGGCGATCTTGCTAACCAGGCGCGGCCACCGCGTCGCCATCGCCTGCCGGCCCGACAGCGCGCTCGCAAAAATGGCGCAGGAGGCCGGCCTGGAAGTTCATCATTTTGCTTTTCCGGCGCGGGGCGCCTTCGGCCCCAAGCTTATCTACTCCCTCTATCGTTTGCTGCGACAAGAACGCTTCGAGGTCGTCGCCACCCACTCCTCGGTGGATTCCTGGGCCGCGGGCATCGCCGCCTGGATGGCGCACACGCCGGTTATTATCCGCTATCGCCATATCACCACCCCGGTCAGGAATAACCTGGCGAACCGCATCCTCTACGGCCGCCTTGCCGACCGCATTATCACCACCGGCGAGCATACCGCAGACCTGCTGGCCGAGGATTTGGGGCTTGACCGCTCCCGCTTTATTTCCATTCCCACGGGAGTAGATTTGAATCGTTTTAACGGCCGGGGCGAGCGCGCCAAAGTGCGCGCGGAATGGGGCTTGGAGGCCGCGCAGCCGGCCGTCGGCATTATCGCGGTCTTGCGCAGTATGAAAAACCACCGCCTGTTTCTGGAGGCGGCGGCGCAATTGCATAAACGCCAATCGAACGCAAGATTTTTTATCATCGGCGACGGCCCCCTGCGCGCCACCCTGGAAAAACAAGCGCAGAATTTGGGCCTAGCCCGCATAAATCACGATAAGCTTGAATTATCAACAAAGAGTTTTGGGGGCGGGGTTGCTACTCTGCGAAGTGGCGATGCTTCTTCGCTACGAAGCACGAGTCGTGAACCCCGCCAGCGGGCTTTACAGAAGCCCGCCCCCACTTCATTGATTTCACATGAATCATGCGGGCCAGGCGATGCCGTTTGCTTCACCGGCCACCGGCAGGATATGCCGGATGTGCTGGCCGCGCTGGAGGTCGTGGTATTATGCTCCTCCACGGGCGAAGGCGTGCCCCAGGTGATCGCGCAGGCGCTGGCGATGCAGCGGCCCGTGGTGGCGACCGAGGTGGGCAGCGTGAGCGAACTGGTGATTGATGAATCCACCGGCCTGCTGATCGCGCCGGATAATGTCGAGGCCCTGACGGAGGCCATCGCGCGGCTCTTGCAGGATGCGCCCTTGGCGGCGCGGCTGGCAGCCTCCGGCCGACGGCTGGTGGAAGAGCGCTTCAGCGAAGAGAAGATGGCGGAAGCGGTGGAAAAACTGCTGCTGCAACTGATTTCGCAGAAATGACCCCGCAGTTCATGGAGTGCGAGTGCCTGAGGCACTCGCCTTCCTGTGGGGAAGCCTTAGCTTCCCCACAATGATTCCGCACTCCACGAAAAACAGATTAATTTATCTGCGTGTATCTGCGTTGATCTGTGGCCTAAATATTTTTTGCTTTGCTTCTTTACCGCGGCATGCGCAGGGGGAGGTCCCATTCAATCTTGTTACTTAGTTTCCCGCGCTTTTCTTGCCTCGCAGTCGTCTGGTCAATCCCGCCGTTGTCCTCCATATCCGGCCCCGCGCTGTAAAGGATGTAGCCCTTGCCTTCGCGGCGATAAATAAACGGCTTGTCATTGAACGGGTCATTAGGAATCTTCCAGCCCACGGATTTATGTAGTACATCGAGTGAGTTTGGATAGGCGTCATGCTCGATCTGATAGACGCGCAGGGCCGTGGCGGCTTGTGTTAGGCCGAACATGGCGGGCAGTTCAGTCATTTTGGAGAACAGACCGGAATAGCCGCTGAACATACCTCGCGATATAACTGCATACCACGGCGCTTTCCGCAGCACGTCTTCCGGTTTTTCGTTGCCATTAATGCCGGGGGTAAGCGATTTTGATAATTGCTCTATTAATACATGCAAATTTTGGAGATAATAAATTTCATCGAGTTTGAGAAATGGCTCCCATATCGGATTGAAGATTGTGCGCCAAGGGACTAACTTTTTTGCCCATAGGGGCGGCTCATTGCCGGATTCCGCGTTTATACTCCACAATATGCCATCCTTGTGGGCAAACTTGAACATTAGAATTCCCTCTGCTCGCGCGCTCTCAAGAGAATGAACAAACGACTCCGTCAGGTTCGTTTTAGCAAGCAGTTCATAAAAGGCGCGGCTCTCCGCCACCGTGGGCGGTGCAGTAACGAAGATCTCCGGCAAACGATAAAGCACCATTTTATAGCAGGCCGTGCGTACTAATTGCGGGACCATCGTCGGTTCCGAACTAACCTGGTCTGTCATGCGGATGGCGATGGCAAAATCCTCCAGGGCAGCGCTGCTGTTGCCATCTGCGGCATCTACGAGCGCCTTGGCGATAAGAAATCGAGTCGCCTCTCTTATCCCGGTCAAATGAGGGAACATCGCCGCGAATCCGGATTGCCAGTTGACTGGGAATCTACATTCTTTCATGCGGGAAGCTTTATCCAACAAACGATAGATTCCGTCATATTTTTTGATTATAGGCTTCATTTGGGCGAGCGTCGGGCGCGGCGTTTTATTATTAGATGCCCCGCGGAAATCATCTATCATCTTTGATACGGAGCTTGGAAACATGCGCTTTCCCAGCAAAACCTTGGGCCACGGCTCCGACAGAATTCGATGCGCCTCCACGGGACCTGATTCTCCTCTAAAGGCCCACAGATAGAGCGCCGCGGCGTTTTCATTATCCGGCACGGGCGGCGGCGCGGCTTCCATAATAGTCAGCGGCGCGCCGGCGGCGCGGATCTTCTGCAATTCCGCCTCCAGCTTCCGGCCGGCGATGAAGTTTAAGATAGTGTGCGCGATTATCAGCAGGATCAGCAGGCCCAGACTATAACGCCAGGTCTTGCGCCATAGCCAGCGGAAACCGCGACCTAGCCCGCGCAACGCTCGCCAGGGAAATCCAAGTATCGTCAGCAAATTGCTATCTTTTTCTTTTTCGTTCATCTCACTTCTTCTTTCCCCATGAGGTCGGCGAGCATCGCTTTTTGCTGGGCGAGCGCCAGCATCAGGCTCTTCTCCGGCATCGGCGAAATAACCCGCCGGCCATCGCCCATCAACTGATTGAGCCGCGCGGATTGCGCCTGCTCCAGGCCAAAGTCGAGCGCCAAGAGCGCCAGCAATATCAGGGCGAAGGACAGGCCGCGCTTCCAAATAAAGCGCGCACTGGTTTGGGGCGCGCGGCTGAGAATGCGGGCGCGCACCGACGCCGGCGGTTTCGCCGTCGGCAAAGAACCCAGTAATTCCTCGAATTTTTCATTATCCTGCTTCATGGCAATACTCCTGAACTTCTTTAACCCGCCTTCGCCAAGGCTTCTGCGGGCAAGCCGCAAAGAGCAAAGTCCCTAGGCCTGCGGCCGGGATGGCGGCATCGAAGATGCCTAGCCAGGCGCAGAGGCAACGCAAAGGCAAGCATTCTATTAAATTTTTCTTTGCGTGACCTCTGCGCTCATAGCGGCTCTGCGGTTTCTGTTTTACTCTTCCTCCCTCAGCATCTCCCGCAGTTTTTCGATGGCATAGCGATAACGGCTGGCGATGGTATTAGGCCGCATTTTCGTGATTTTGGCGATTTCCGCAAAGGTCATTCCTTCATAGACTTTCAGCACGATCACTTCCCGCTGTTCGATGGGCAAGGTTAGCAGCGCGGCTTCGATGTGCTGCGCAAATAGGAGTTTTTCTGGATCGAGCGTCTTGGCTTCAAAGAATTGGAAATCGGCCGGGTCGGCGGGCGTTTCGCGGCGACGCCGGCGCAGCAAGAGCAAGGCCTGCCGGCGCGCGCTGGTCAGCAGATAGGCGCGGGGACTGCGAATCCGGCGCAGGTCCTGGCGCGCCAAATTCAGGAAAGTTTCGCTCAAGGCGTCCTGCGCATCCGCAGCCGCGCCCAAAAGCGCCAGCAGCAGCCGATAGACCGCTCCCGCATGGGCGTCATAGATTTCGCCCAATCCCGTTTGCCCGCAGGCCGCCCGGGAGATTTCCGGCTTCAGGGTCTGCTCCGCATAAGTCAAAGCCTCCATTGGCATAAGCACCTTTATTATACTAGAGATGGGAGTGGAGGGTTTTTGTCTAACGGGAATAATTAATTTATGTTTGTTTGCTTTGGGACGCGGGCAAATCCGCCCCAAAATACAAACCACCCGGCAGGAGAAACCGGGTGGTCAAGAGAGGTTTTACCCTGATTGAATTGTCGTTATATATAATATGCCCTCAATGTATAGCCGCGCCATTAATTATTTGCAAAAATTTTATGAACATCGCGACGGCGCACAGAAGGCCTACTCTCTCACTGCCCGCCTCCTGGCATTTGGCTTTCTGCAAGCTCTGCGCTAGAATAGGCGCAGGAAAATCAAGCTTAAGGGAGAGACCCATGACACATGACAACGAAGCCCCTTTTCTGCAAGACACCATCAAGAATTACCGCGAGCATGTCAATCCCGGCCTGCTTAAGCTGGTAACGTTTATCGGTTTTGAGGCCGTGGAATGGGAGGCGCAGGGCGCGGTGGTGAAAGATACCGCCGGCCGGGAATATCTGGACCTGTTGGGCGGGTTCGGCGCGCTGTCGCTGGGCCACAGCCATCCGGAAGTGGTTGCCGCCATGAAGGATCAACTGGATAAAATGTCTTTGTCTTCAAAAATCCTCTTCAATAAGCCACAGGCGGATTTGTCGGCGCGGCTGGCGGAATTATTGCCGGGCAATCTGCAATATTCCTTCATCTGCAATTCCGGCACGGAGGCGGTGGAGGGCGCGCTGAAACTCGCCCGGCTCTATACCGGCAAGACCGACATCATCGCCACCGAAGGCGCCTTTCACGGCAAGACCTTTGGCGGATTGTCGGCCTCCGGGCGGGAAGGTTATCGCAAGCCCTTCATGCCGCTGGTGCCGGGCTTTCATCATGTGCCCTATGGCGAGGCCGCGGCCCTCGAACAAGCCATCACCGACGCCACCGCAGCCGTGATTCTGGAGCCCATTCAAGGCGAAGCCGGCGTGATTGTGCCGCCCGCCGGCTATCTCGCGCAGGTGCGCGAAATCTGCACCCGCCGCAAAATACTCTTTATCGCCGATGAAGTGCAGACCGGTTTCGGGCGCGCCGGCTGGCTCTTCGCCTGCCAGGCGGACGCGGTCGTGCCCGATATCATCTGTCTGGCGAAAGCGCTCGGCGGCGGAGTTATGCCCATCGGCGCATTTGCCTCCACCGCCGAAATCTGGAAAGTCTTCGAGCCTAATCCGCTGCTACATTCCTCCACCTTTGGCGGCAATCCGCTCGCCTGCCGCGCCGCGCTCGCCGCGCTGGAGGTGATTGTGCGGGATAACCTCCCCGGGCGCGCCAAAGAACTGGGCGAATATACCCTCTCCCGCTTGCATAAAATTGCTGCTATATACCCCGCCTTAATTAAAAACGTAAGAGGCCGCGGCTTATTGATCGGTATCGAATTTACCCTTGCTGATATCGCCGGCCTGGTCATCGCGGGGCTCGCCCAACGCAGCATCATCGCCGCCTATACCCTCAATAATGCCGCCGTCATCCGCCTGGAACCGCCTTTGATTATCACAAAAGAGCAGTTGGACACGGCCCTCAAGGCCTTCGAGGAATCCCTGGCGCAAACCGGAGAATTGCTGGAGGGCATGGAGGTGGAGGAGTGAATGGACTGTAAGAAAACTAAAAAAATCCTTCAAATTGACGGCCCCGGTGGTACGGCCCCATGTGGCACGGCCGTTGCTACTCTGCGTAGTAGCGATGCTTCTACGCTACGAAGCACGAGCCCGGCCGTGAATAATATGACGCTTGAGCGGGATGCTCAAGCCGCAACTTCCCCACATGGGCGGGACGCCCATGCCACGCCGCAAAAATGAAAATCGCCAAGAAATTATTGGATGAAATCATCTCCCATGCCCGCGAGGTTTATCCTGACGAGTGTTGCGGGCTGTTGCTTGGGCGGCGGGAGCCGGCCTTGGTGGTAACCCGCGTGGCGCGCGCGGTGAATCAAGAGCGGGAACGCGCCCAGGAACGTTATGAGATTGACCCGCGGGAGTTCCACCAAATTGACAAGACCACCTGGGGCAAGGAGGAGGAGATTGTCGGCTTCTATCACTCCCACCCAGACCATCCGCCCCTCCCCTCGGCCTTCGATGCGGCGCGCGCCTGGCCCTCTTACTGCTATCTCATTGTGTCTTTGCAGGCGCCCCAAGGCCTCTGCCGCGCCTGGATTTGGCACGAAGCTTCCTCGGGTTGGGAGGAAGCTTCGCTTGAGGTTGAAGGCTGATGAAAAAAGGAACTGTCGGCGGTTTCAATAACTTATAAAATAGCCCACGGCCGATGACATAGAGTTTTGCCACGCTCTCCCGGGCACCTGTGCCTCTCTTTTGCTTCTTCTCTTCAGGTCTGCTTAGGAACGGAGAGAATATGTCATCGGTCGCGGAATTCGCTCGCGCAAGAGGCCCAAGACGGCCTTCTACGATTATCTATCAAGACTCTCTTTCGCCCTGCAAATTGCAGGCTAATTGATCTTCACTACCGGCGGCTCGCTGCTGCCGCCGCCGCCCGCCTGATTCTGCACGGTTACATTCACCAATGAACTCGTTACCGGATCCATACCCTCTATATTTGCTTTGGCATACATCGTATGATCCCCCTCGGCCGCCGCCGTGGTGTCCCACTGGTAGTCATAGGGGCTGGCCGTCATCGTGGTCTTCAGGGTGTCGTCTATATAGAGCTCCACACTGGTAACCGCGATATCGTTAGTGCTGGTGACAGAAACCGATATGGTCGTGGTCCCGCTAACCGTGCTGCCGTCGGCCGGACTGGTTATGCTGACGGTTATACTGCTTGGGGGTGGCACCTCGTCCCCGCCGCCAGGCGGATCTTCGCAGGCCCAAGCAGATAATCCGAAAGCCGTCAATAATACTACCGACAGAATAACGAGAACAACTTTTTGCATCTTTTCCTTACCACCTATAAAAATGCTCTATATAAGGTTAGTTGCAGAAAATGGGCAAGTGGTTCATTATTTTGGGAACTTTTTTTTCGGGAAGGCCCTTTGAGCCGGCGCGCCCGGCAAAACGCCCCTTGAACATATGGTTTTTGGAGGGAAAAGCAGGTAAAAATTCACGCTTGATGAGAGTACGGTCATTCTACTCGCTATTTGTGAACTGCTACAAAAGCGGCTTTTACGACTCTGTAGGCCATGGGCCTATTCGGCTATATGCCATAGCTCTCGGCTTTTTGGAGGAGGCTATCCGCCATTTGTTTTTGACCGAGCCCGCGATTCAAAGCGGCCAGCCGCGTGTAGGCATTTTTGTAAGTAGGATCAATCTCGATAGTTCTGGCGTATTCCCGCTTTGATTCATCCAATAGGTTGCCTTTTTCAAGGGCCATCGCAAAACCCATATGTCCCATCGCGGAATCGGGCGCCAGAGCAACGGTCTCCCGATAGGCGGCAACAGAGGCGGCAAAGTTTTTCTTCTTATAATAGGCCAGACCAAGGTTATTATACAAAAGGAAGTAATCCGGATGTTTTTCAATCGCTCCCAATAATACCTCTTCGGCTTTGTCGAGCTGCCCCTGATAGATAAGCGTCAAACCTTTTCTATTCAGCGCCCGCGCCGAATTGGGATCCAGCTTCAGGGCGCGCTCGGCCCAGTTTAGCGCATCATCGAATTTGCCCTGCTGGTAACAGACTGCTCCCAGGTAGAGGAGGGGATCAATATATTGAGGGTCTTTTTTTGCGGCGCGGAGAAACCAGGTTTTGGATTCATCCAGTTGATTTTTGATTCTGGCAATTTCGCCCATCAGGCAGTCGCCCTGGGCCTGCAGCCCCGGGGAAGAGGCAGCCTGAAGAAGGCGCGCCTGTTTGACGGCGGCCTCGGGTTCTCCCTGAAAGTTGCGGAAACGGCCCAGCATAAACCTCGCATTGAGCAGGGCTGGAGACAGCGCGCACGTCGTTTCCAATGCTTCCACGGCGCGTTGCAGATTCCCCACCTTGCTGAAAGCCATACCCGCATTGTAGTGATAGAGCGCGCGCTTGGGCGCAAGCCGGCAAGCCTCCTCATAGGCGCGCAGCGAATCCTCGATCTGCTGATCCAACTCATATATAACCCCAAGATTATTCCAGGCCGCAGCTTTTACTGCCGGGTTAGCGGCATCGCGCGCCAGCGCCGCATAGCGATTGGCGGTGGACTGGAGATGCTTATCAAGGCTTGGAGGATTATTGCCGGCAAGCCGCCGCGCGGCTTCGGCCGGGGTCAGCTCCTCCGGCGTCCATATCTGGAAATAGGTTTGCCCCCAGGGAAGCTGCATGCGAGCTACCTCCCAACCGGGTATCTTCTTGGGCGTCTCCGGAGCCCGGTCGGCCAAGGCCTCCGTGTAAAGACCCGCATGAACGGTAACCACCCCGTAGCGATTGGAAAGGTTCACCTTGCCGCGTAAGACCGCGATATTTGTCTTAGGCTCCGGCTGCAAAGTCCCTCCGCCGGCGGCCGCGGCATGGTTGCCGCGATCTGTAGAGACGGTAAAGATCGTTCCCAGCGATTTGGCTTCGGCCGTCGGGGTTTTGACGATCAGGCCGGATTGCGCCTTGGTGAGGAGCAGCCACACTTTCCCGGCCTTCAGGTTCACTTGCGCCGGTCGAATCGCCGCGCTTTTGCCTTCCGTTTGCACCAGTTCTACCAGGGTGTTGAAATCCATGCGCACCCGCGAACCATCGGCCAGCTCCACCTCCAATTGATCGGCATCGCCTGTGGCCAATTCTGCGCCGGCGGGGATTGCCTCCACCTTCCTGCAGGCTGACCAGGCGCTCGCGCTATTTGCGCGCGCCTGGGGATGACCGCTAAGATGCACGACCTTGGCCAGCAGCTTTGGCGGAGGGGAATGTAAAATCGCGAAGGCTATGAAGAACATACCGCAAGCCAGCGCAAGGCCGCCTGCGGCCCGGCGCAGTCGAGGATAGCTCCGCCCTGTCGGCGCGGCAATTTTCTTCGCCGCGGTTTCCCGGCAAGCCGCCAGCCGCTGCGCCAGCTTTTCCTCGAACGCCGGCGAAAGCTCCTCCTGCGGCAATTGCTTAAGCAGACTAATGGCGTAATTGATGGAGTCCAACTCCTTAAAGCAGCTCTTACACGCCTGAAGATGCGCGGCCATGCGAGCAATCTCTCCGGAAGGGAGTTCGCCCAAGAGGAATTGCACCAGCTTCGGTTCCGCCCGTTCACACCTCATGGAGACTCTCCTCCCCCTCCGGGACTATCCCGGCCTCCCGCAGCTTGTCCCTGAGCGCGCGAGTCCCATAGAAGATACGGGTCTTTACGGTGCTTCGTGGAATGCTCAAAATCTCTGCAATCTCCGCGCAGTTGCGTTCCTCCAGATAGAACATCACCAGCGCCGCGCGCTGCGCTTCCGGAAGCGCCAGCATGACCGAGGTAATCTGCTCGGCCAGACAGCGATCCATGGCCTGCTCCGCAGGCGCAGGGATTATTTGGTCCCGCCACTCCTCGAAAGGAACCTCCGCCCATTGCGGCTGGGCTTTTCGGCTGCGCATGTGCTCCAGGCAGACATTAATGGCAATGCGGTGCAGCCAGGTGTAGAACTTTGCTTCATGCTTGAATCCATGCAAAGCGGTATGGGCCTCCAGGAAGACCTCCAAGGTGATCTCTTCCGCCCACTCCCGGTCTCCCGTCATCCGGTAGAGAAGATTGAAAATACGCTTTTTATGCCTTGCGACTATGACATCAAATGCGTCGCGGTCGCCCGCGCGCGAACGCTCGATGAGTTTGATATCCGGATTAGCCGCTCGCCAGAATGAAAAGGCCATTTATGCCACCGCAAATCCGTGTTTTTCGTTGAGCAGACTGGACCATTTCAGCCGCACCCTTGGCTTGCCTGACAGTAAGCCAAGCGAGCACTGTTGCAATACTTTATTATAGCAGAATTATACCAGATTCTTACCGATTTTTTTGCTTTGCCCGAAATCAATTCAAGACTCTTTCCGCATAGTTTCAAAAGCAAACGTTCGTTTGTCTGATTGAGACGCCTTAATACAATTCCTTGTCAATCTTCCTGGTGCTGCCACAGCAAAATAGGGAATATTTATATTAGCAGCATGCTTTTCAAGCAGCGTAAAACCTCACTGCAAGACGCCCGGCGTCATACCTCACCGGGCGTTTTGCATTTTTCTCGCAGCTTCCCGGCCCGCTTTCATTAGCCTTACAATATTCGTATAATAGGGCTGATATCGCGCGCCGGTGGAGCCAGCCAATGACAGACCGCCGATGGTGGCTAAAGCTGCTGACCTTAATGCGGCAACAAGAAGAAAAGATGCAAGAGTTGTATCGGACTTATGCGCAACTTTTTCCCGGCCATGCGGCCGCGTGGCAGCGCTTGTCGGCCACCGAAATGGAGCATGCCGATTGGGTAAGCATTCTGCAGACAAAATTACAGGAAGGCTCCGTGCATATTGATGAAGGGCGCCTTCCATTAATAACGGCCTATGAATCGGCCCAGCGTGAAGTGGATCGGGAAATAGCCCGCGCCGGCGATACGGAACTAACCCCGGCCCAGGCTTTTTCGACCGCCCTGCGTTTGGAAAAATCCCTGTTGGAAAGCGAGCTCTTCAGCTTTTTCGCGGGAGATTCCCGCCCCCTCCAGGAGCTTTTGAAATATCTTAAGCGCGGCACCGAACAGCACATCAAAGAGCTGGAACAATTCGTTGAGACCGAGACTGCGCCTTGATAGGCAAAGGCCGGTTGAACAAAACTATTGCCCCTGATGCTTTGCCTTATGCCCTGCCCGCCGCATATCCTATGCTTTTATATGCGGGACCGCGCTTTTCCGGCAGCTTCGCGAGCAATACCTGGTGCTTTTTTTCATGATGGGCATTGACTTGCCCATCATGAAAAAAGAGCACGGGAATACCCAATAAGCTTTCCGGTAAACACAGTATTAAATACGCAAAACTGCACTGGGGGCGCTTAACTGCGCTTGAGGATGGCGGCCGCCTGCTATCTGCTTAAATTCGCAAGCAGCTTGAGCTGGATTTTACATCGCGGCTTCCCGCCAAACAGGAGGAAGAAATTTCTTTCCTCCTGCTCTTTGCTTTCCACGGCAGAGGAAGGTCGCAACCATCGCCCGGCCGCGCAAACGCCCGGCGGAGAAAACCGGGCGTTTACGCAGAAAGGATTTTACGCTCATCGAGCCACACTAAATATATTATACACTAGGCTGCGCCGGTGTTAACGCGAAAAACAATTTGTTAATATATCGCGACAAGCTTTGCTTAAGGTGCAATCTGCGTCGGCTGGCGCTGTGCCCCCAAGCCCTGAGAAGCAACCTAACCCGAATAATTCACGACGAGATCAGATTTGCGACAGAGTGTTTTTGGGGGCGGGGTTCGTGAATCCCGCCGGCAGGCTTTACAAAGCCCGCCCCCAACAGTATCCCTATCTTACAGATGAATTATTCGGGCTAAAGAACCTGCCATTAATTGTGTCAAAATAGGATTGCCCCCGCGCATTATACGAATTCACCCGACAAACTGGCTGATGAAGTTGAGGTATCCCTGCCTGCCACCCTCTTTGTTCCATCTCTCTGCGGACTTGAGCAACTTCCGGAGACAAGCGATGATTTCATCGAGAGTGAGCGGTTTCTGCGGAAGCGCCTCTGTCGGCAGAGCGCCGGCAAAAGATTGCGTTTCTCGGCCTAAGCGCCAGTCGCACACCGTTCGCATCGCGTCCATCAGGTTGTGCTCGCGCTCGGAGAGCTGCCGGCGGCGCGGAGCTCGACCGATCTTGTTTCCGCGGTAATCGTCTATGAGCGCCTCCATAATGCGCAGAACTTCGTAATCGGATAGCTCCGCGTGCTTTCGGTAAGTTTGAACGATCATAAACTCAATGTTTTGGAGCACATCCAAGTATTCGTCTTCGGCCGCCATGTTATATACCTGTTCCTTTTGGAAGGAGTTGTTTATTTCCGCGGGCGGGGCTTGCCGCTTCTCGGTGTCCCCGCGCGGCAGGGAACCGGCCTTTCTTCCACCGTGAAATTTCGCTGCGGTTCCCTTGCAGGGCGCTGCATCATCGAACTCTTTGCCCAGCACCATATCAACCAGCCGTTGCCGATCCGCTTCTTTTCCGAGGTCGAATTCACTCATATAGACCAACGCCGGTTCGTCGGAATCCGCCGGCAGCGCCGGCGCAGGGGGTGGAAACATCGAGATCTTGCCTTGTGAGCGATCCGCTATCGAGCATAACCAACCGAGAGTTTGATAGACCAATTCCCGCAGTTTCTTCTCCGGCACCTTCTGGTTCTTCCAGGCAAGAAGGATGACTTGATGGAAATGCTCTGCAGCCTTCTTGTCTTTCCCTTTCTCCAGGGAAAGATACCCCAAGCTGAAATGCGATTCAAGCTCCTTGGGATTGATTTCCAGAGCCTTTGTAAAAGCCTCTGTTGCCTTCTTAAGCAGCCCGGCTTTCTCATATACATTACCCAAGCGATCCCAGACAAAGGCGTTCTGCGGCTCCCGCTCAAGAAGACCCTGCAGATATTCCTCGGCCTGCGCCGCCGAGTGGAATGGGGAGCCATCGAAAAGCTGCGGGATGCCGAATATCAGCCGTTCCTCCTTCAGCTTGGAGAAATGCTTGAGCGTCAGCGCGGTAAGGGTTAGATACGCGTCGCTCGTCAGTTCCCAGGGCCAGGCCGACCCGCATTTATTGCAGCGGAAGTAATCGCCGAAGCTTATGGATTCGTCGCGATCCTCAGAGCCTTTGGCCTCAAGCGCCTCCGGCGATATGTAGATCCGGGTCAAGTTATATTTTGCGGTGTGCCCGCACTTTCCGCATTTCAAGCGCATTGAAACGGTCTGGGGCAAGCTCTCCTCCGTATCGAACATCGTCAAACATTCTCCAAAATTCGGCCGCAAAAGGCCTTTGCTGAATTACCTCAAAAAATCCCTTCTTGCGTCTCATCAGATGGGTGTGACCGAATTTCCTAGGTCTTGAACCATGGCCAAATTTGTCTATTATCGTAGCGCCGTCCGCCACGCAGTGGTGGATCGCCGAAGGCGACCGTCTCGGCGGCAGCTTCGTTCTTTAGCTACCTGCGGCGGGCCGCCGCAGGTAAACCTAGATTTTGCGGTCACACCCATCAGATCAGCCGGCTTGACGTAATGGATCCGCAAATTACGCCGGCTATGTCCCCCTTGCGGGGTGGCTAATAGTTGCTCGGAGATTGGCGCCTCCAGTCTTGCGGCGATTCGGGCTCTTTCATGCGACCGGCAGAATTTTCCGCGGCATTATTTGCCGGCCTTCCCGTGATTAGTTCCGTATCGCGCGCCCGCGTGAGCGCTTCATCGTAGGTAATAATGCCGGACTCGTAGAGATCTTTCAGCGCATCATCCATCTGGTGCATCCCCTGCTCTGCACTGGTCTGAATCACGCCGTAGAGCATATGATTTTTGCGTTCCCGGATAATATTGCGCACCGCAAGGGTTCCCACCAGCACCTCCGTCGCCAACACCCTTCCCGGTCTATCCATGCGAGGGATCAACTGCTGCGAAATAATCCCAATCAGCGTGGCGGCGAGTTGGGTGACAATCTGGGGCTGTTGCTGCGCCGGGAACACATCCACAATGCGGTCAATCGTCCCCACACTATCGGGCGTATGCAGGGTGGCAATCACCAGATGCCCGGTTTCGGCCGCCGTCAGCGCAGTCGAAATGGTTTCCAGGTCGCGCATCTCGCCCACGCCGACCACATCGGGATCCATGCGCAGGATATGGGTCAGCGCCGAGCTGAAGGTCTTTGCATCACTGCCGATTTCTTGCTGCACGATGATACTCTTGCGGTGGATGTGCCGGTATTCGATAGGATCTTCTACCGTAACAATCTTGGCGCGGCGTTCTCGATTAATCAGGTCAATCAAAGCCGCCATCGTGGTGGTCTTCCCCACCCCCGTGGGGCCGGTAACAAGCAATAGACCGGTCGGCTTGCGCGCCAGTTCGGTGGCAATCTCCGGCAGGCCCAGTTGCTCAATCCCCATAATCACCGGCGGACAAATGCGGATGGCGCATTCGACGCAGGCGCGGGCGTAATACAGGGAAATTCTAAAATGCCCGATATCGGGAAAGAAGGTTGAGATGCACAGCTTCCAGTCCCGCTCAAACTGCTGGATTTGCGCCTGGCTGAGAATCTGGTAGATCAAGGCTTTTCCCGTTTCCCGATCCAGTGGTTCACGCTCTGTCGTGGTTATTTGCCCATTGATGCGGAACAGTGGAGCAAGTCCGGTAACCAGGTGAATGTCGGACGCATGCCGGTCAACTCCTTCCCGCAGCAGATCAATTAATGGTATGGACATTCCTTTTCCTTCCTCCCCATCAAACTTGTTGAATTCAGAGAGAATCCGATTTCCTTTGGCGCGCAGTGCTTTTCATCTCGCGGATTCAGGAAGCGAACTCAGATGGTCAACCAGCCGGCGATGATAAAACGGGCTGTTTACCAGCCAGGCTTTCCCAACTATAGCATATTTCGATATTAGCTCGGGGGCCACATTCGCTGCGGCATCGGCGCGCGCGTTATATTCCTGCAGGTGGGCAATTCCCCATACGGCATATTGCCCCTTGGGAATTTTCTTAGACCAGGGCGGAAATGCCAATCGCGTCCCAACCGGTGCCACCGGAGTTGGGGGCTGCAGAGGATAGGCCGCCGCGGGCAGCGGCGCGCCATTAAGAAAAAGTTGGCCCTCCTCTTGCGTGAGGGTATCCCCGGGAACCGCCAGTATGCGCTGCACACTGAGCGTATCATCCACCGTGGCTAACACAATATCTCCCCGCTCCGGTTGCGCGCGGCGATAGGCGTGGCGATTAAAGAGCAGTTGATCGTTAATATCAAATATGACTTTGGGGATTCCTCCCTCCCCGGGCGGCGCCAGTTGCACGACCGGCTGGGTCAACGTGGCGCGCTCCCAAATTAATCCCAACAGTGCCGGAATGAGCGCCATCATACCCAAAACCGCGGCGAGCGTTAAGAAGATCTGCGACGGGGCAATAGGATTGCGTTGTTTCGTGCGCGCATCCAGGCGCACAAAATCCAATAATGACGCGCCCATGATGCCATAGCAAGCGAAGCCCGCGATGTCGCCGAAAGCACTGCCGATCAAAAGCTGATTGACTAGGAAGGCCGCGGCGAAACCCGCCATCAGGCGGAGGCCGGTGCGCTGCATTCCCCGCAGCAGATGCGCCAGTCCCGGAACCAGCGCCAGGAGGGCAAAAAGGGCCTGTTTGAGCGGAGGAAAAACCTGATCTCGGGACGGGGTAACTTGAGTTATTGTTTCTGTTGAGTGGCTCCACGCGCTCCGCAAGGCGCCCTTTGCCGTCTTCATGCGGCGCGCATTTCTCTGCGCCGCGCGCGGCGGCTGGATTTCCGCAGCCGCGCCGCGAATTAGTTCGGCCGCGCAGACCGCGCAGAACGGCCGATCCGGTTTATTCTCTTCTCCGCAGGAAGGGCAGCGCATGGCCGCAATTTATCCGTTCCGACAAATCATCCCGCCCGGTTATTTCAGCTATTCTTGGTATCTATAGTTCGGCCGTTTTTGGGCTATTTTCAACTGATAGCTGTCGTGGCTTTATAAAACTGGCCGAACTATAGCTTGGTATGCGTGCGGGCCTTCTCGCTATCCGTAATGCGCGCCGCGGTCGGAGGTTCGTAATATTCCGCGGTCAGCCGCTTATTCTTTACCCGGCCCACGGCTTCTTCAAAAATTTCAACATAATCCAGGCAGACGTGGCCCTTTGCGCCTTTCACCTCCACGGTTACCTGGCCCTGCTTGTCTATGATGACTTCCAACTCATGTCGCTCTTTGGGCATGCTTGCTCCTTATCCTCGGCGATATACGATTGAACGCCAGGCGCGCCGCAGGAATCCCACATTTCTTAATTGCTCTACTTTATCCCGCGCCGGCTTGCATGTCGGATCGGCTTCCCGCGCCCGGCGATACGCAATGAGCGCCTCTCTTACTTCTCCCAACGCTTCATGACACTGGCCCATGGCACAATACAAGAGCGCGCTGTTCCGCTCAAGTTGCACTCCCTCCGAGAATCTTTTAAGCGCCTGTTCAATAAGTCCCTCCCGCAGGCATGAAAGCCCGATGAGATAATGCGTGAACCAGTCCTTGCCCCCCAATTCCAGCGCCTTATTGAAGCACCGCATGGCGCCTTGCCGGGCATCCCGGCTCCCGATCAAAAGATCCCCGCGCACGATCCACGGCAAAGGTCCCACCGCGCGGCCCTTGATTTCCAAGGAGGCATCCGAATAACCCATGCCCACAGGCACGCCGCGGGACCGCCCTACGGCCATCGCCTTGCAGGCCAGCAGGTCCGGCGAATTTTGGAACCTTTCCAAGGCGCGGTCAGCCCAAATATTCGCTTCATTATATTCATATAAAGCGAGCAGGCACTGCACCTGACCTACCCAGGCTTCCTCCAGTCCAATGGCATAGCGCAGGGCGCGGGAATACCATTGCAGCGCGGACTCATATTGACCCTGACGAAAGAAACTCGTAGCCGTCGCCAGGCAGGTATTTTCATCCATATCGGGGCGCTCAGCGCCCAACGCCTTTTCCCCCGCTAACGGCAACTGATTCCCCATCTCCAACCAGCTAAACCTGCTCATCTACAGCTCCCGGCTAATTGAAACGACGGACCGAGATACGGATATTTTCGCTCTCGTCAACATGTTCGTCAACCAATACAAAGCCCCGCTTGGATAATTCCTGTTTCACCTTTTCATAAGCGAATTGCTGGCGCACCCGGTTCATCAGTTGCCGGCCGATGATGCTGAGTTCTTCCGTGCTCCGCTCTCCGCCCACATGCAGACTCAAGGCGCCGCGGGCGTCCTTGGTGAAGGTTGCCACGACCCCGTCTTTTTCATAACTGATGGACTGATCCCGCACCATGGCTTCGCTCACCACCTCCGAGTTTGCCATCTCCATTTGGATGCTGTTGTGGACGACCGTGGGCGCGGTGGACGTCATTTCGCGCGCCTGCTCGCCGGCTTTGGCCGCACAGTATCCCAGGGCCGCGCACGCCGCGCCCACCGCCGCGGCAATCGTCGGCCAACCCGCGATTACCATCGGAACCACGACAAAAACCACTGACATGACCGCCTCCTTATAGTTCTATATGCCGTCCGCCGCGGATGGGCACGTCCTCCGCCGCCTGACTCGAAGCCTTGCGGGCGCGGCCTTCCGCCCATTCCCGTAATCTGTCTATATCCTCTTTCATGGTCGTGGAAAGAGGCACCGTTTCGCTCAGACTCTTATAAAGCGATTCCGTGGTCAACGTCCCTCCCGAGTCAAAAACATCGTAGAGCGCCGAAATGACGGCTTCTTCGATTTCCGCGCCGCTGAATCCTTCGCACGCGCTCGCCAATTTTTCCAAGTCGAATTCTTCCGGCTTGCGTCCCCGGCGCTTGATGTGGATCCCCAGAATGGCGGCCCTTTCGGGAAGCGTCGGTAAATCCACAAAGAAGATTTCATCCAAACGCCCTTTGCGGAGCAGTTCCGCCGGCAGCGCCTGAATGTTGTTCGCCGTGGCAATCACGAATACCGAGGCCTCTTTCTCCTGCAGCCAGGTCAAAAAGGTGCCGAATACCCGCGCCGTGGTGCCGGCATCGCTGAAGGAAGAACTCTGCGTGCCGGCAAAGGCCTTTTCGATCTCGTCCACCCACAGGATCGCCGGCGCCACAGATTCCGCAACTTTGATGGCCTCCCGGACGTTCCGTTCCGACGAACCCACCAGGTCGCTGAAGACTTTCCCGACGTCCAGCCGCAGCAACGGAAGTCTCCACAATGAAGCCACCGCCTTCGCGCACAAACTCTTGCCGCAGCCCTGCACGCCCAGCAGCAGCACGCCTTTGGGCGCCGGCAGACCGAAGGCCTTCACGCGGTCGCCGAACGCCAGGGTGCGCTTGCGCAGCCAGTCCTTCAACAAATCCAGGCCGCCCACATCATCAATCTGCTCCTGGGGGCGGTAATATTCGAGCATCCCGCTCTTGCGGATGGCTTGTTCCTTCTCGGAAAGGATGATCGGGATCTCTTCCTCGGTCAGCCGGCGCGCCATCACCAGGGTCTTGGCAAAAACATTCTCCGCTTCATTAAGCGTCAAACCCCGGGCCGCATAGAGAATCCGTTCTTTCGCCTTCGGATCAACCGTAATATCTATCTTGGCGCTCTCTTTGAGCTCGCGGATGCGCGCATCCAGCAGCTTCTCCAGATCGGCCACGTCGGGAAGGTCAAAATCTATCACGCTGACGTCCTTCTGCAGCTCAAAGGGAATCTTTAGCGTGGGGGATACCAGGATCACCGTTTTATAGCTGGCTTTTATCGCGGACGCGACATCCCGCAATTTACGCGCCACGCCGGCATCACTAAGATAGGGATGCATATCCCGCAAAATAAAGATCGCCGGCTCTACGGAATCTTGGATCGCGCCCAACGCTACCAGGGGATCGCGCGTGCGTTCGTCAACTTCTTTGCGCGCCGGACGCCGCCCGGGATCTTCCCGCGGGGCCGTGCCTTTTTCCTGTTCCGGCGTGGCAAAGTGACGCGGTATCATGCCCGCACTGCAGGACCAGACGAAAAGCTTCTTATTGCGCTTTTGGGCAATCTCTCCAATAACCTGCTCTACCCGCTCCTCTTCCCACGACACAATATAAATCAGCGGGTAGCGCGCCCTGATGAGCGTATCAATTTCTGAAACCTGTTCTAGTCTCATGCGTTCCTCTCCCTGTTTGGGACAGTCTGTTTGCGCTTGTGCCGCGCCGCCCGCGGCGGTTGGTCCGGCGGCGACAACGCCTCCACTATGTCGAGCATCTCTTCGGTCATCGTGCCGAACATCACCTGGCCATCCGGCCGAACGACAATCTGAATAGGCGCTTTCTTGGCCCTTGCTTTTTTCACTGGATCGGCCTCAGTCCATACCGCTGCAATAGCTCTTTAGCAGCTTGTATCTCTGCTTCGCTCAAGGTTTGCGCTAATCTGTCTGCGCGCTTCATTTCCGGCGGCAGATAATTCGTCATCAAATGCACCGGGATATCCGAAAATTCCGCAGCCAGCCGCGACAATGCCGGACGCGTGCAACAGTCGAGATGCCCCGGCAGCACCAAATGCCGTATGATCAGCGCGCCGGCCTGCTTTGCCCAGTGCAGATTCCGGCCGACTACCTCCAGATAATTCGCCGCGCCGGCAATCTCCCGCGCGCAGGCATTATTACCGAAATGCAAATCGGCGATATATGTATTTACCTTGCCGGCAAGAAAAGATGCACATATTTCGCTAAAATAAAAATTCGAGTTCCAGACAATTGGCAGCGCCGCAGGCAGGCCCTCCATTATCTGCAAGGCGGTCGGCAGATGCACCGACGGCTCGCCGCCGATGAAGCTGAACGAGGCCAGCGCCGTCGAACAGGCGCGCACCCGCGCCGCTAAGGCCCGCGGATCAACTCGCCGGTAGGCCGCCGGATTGCTATTGCTTTCCGCCGCATAGCAAAATACGCACTGCATGTTGCAACCGGCAAAGCACAGCGCATACGAGGGTGTAATACCGGCTTCCTCCCCCCATAACACCTCTTCCCAGTAGGCGAAGGCGCGGCCGTCACAACCACAAGCCCCCACTTCCCCGGCCAGACGATTGACCCGGCAATCCCGTTCACACAGGCAGCAGGACTGCAAGATCCTGCCGATGGAAGGCCGACATAGAGTTGAATTCTGCCGAGACCGCATAACTCCATCATCCTTCCGGCGGAGCCATCACCAGCCCGAATAATTCATCTTATTGATGTAGAAGTGGTTGGGGGCGGGCTTTGTAAAGCCCGCCGGCGGGGTTCACGAACCCCCCCCCCAAAACACTCTGTTGATATTTTGCTCTCATCTTGAATTAAGCGAGTTAAGCACGAAAAAGCTGCTACCGATCGGAAAATCCCCGCCGCGTGACTGGATTATATAGGTCCTTCAAGCACCAGTTCTCAAATGTAATCGGCCGGGACAAGGCCATTCGTATCCCCCAATATTATAGCATATTTCGCGTCCTTGACCGCCGCCGGCAAATCCACCGTCATCATTGTGAGATGACCGGTAGTTGGGGGCGGGGTTCATGCCTCGAATTCCTCGGCATCCCGAGTAACACCGAGGGACGAAGCCCCGCCCCCATTAGTTGATTATCAAAATCTTTGTGGTGGACTACTGGCAGGAGTCGAATTTCCAAAAATCGGCCAGTCAAAAAACCGTCGCAAATGCTGGATTATTTTTGTGGCTACCAAATAGCAGAAGTCGCCACCTAGTTGATAACCAGAGAAAAAAAAGCAATTTGGGGAGATTTTGGGCGAAAATGGGGCGTAGATTAGTCGCCACCTATCGAAAAAGAAAAGGCGAAGAAGGGTTGCAATGACACGCTTTTATTGAGGTTATCGCTTTGGCATGCAATTGCTGCGAGATACGTTTCGCAGCAAGGTGGGAAATGGAGGGGGGAGGATTTGAACCTCCGTAGGCATTCACCGGCAGATTTACAGTCTGCTCCCTTTGGCCGCTCGGGCACCCCTCCGTAGAGAAAGTTATTATAGCATGAGACCAACGCAAATACCAGCGCGTTTAATTCCTTTTTTCCGCCAGGTTTTCACACCGCCTCCGGTTGACAAATCGCGCGTAGCGGCCTAAGCTGTGCCAAAGAATTTGTTTCCTGTTCCGGTGCTGTTGCTGGAGGTCTCCTGGGAGAATATCCAGCAGCAGTTTCGGGAATGGATCAAACCTTTTGCACCCTGATTTGCGCGGACGCTCCCGGCTTTCCTGGAAAGCCGATATATTTTTTGCGGTTGTCGAAAATATTTTTCAAAAAATTTTAAGGCGCTTTTTGTTTTTGAGGCTTTTTTTGCGGGTCCCAATGCCAAGAAACCCAGTAATTGCAAGCCTTTCTTCGCAATTACTCCCTCGGCAAGCGTATGCTTTATTTAGCTAAAAAATATTCTTGCAAAATCTTGAAGTGTGTGTTATACTGCGACGCTGCTATTCTAGGTTGGAGGTTATCCACAGATGTTGATTTCTCTGTGGATAAGTTTTAGATTAATCTTCCGTTGCGGCGGACTTATACTTGGGGGTAAGGGGAAAAGGCGCTAAGAAAAATCGCTTATAAATCCAGCGATTTAGCTCTTTATTGTTATATTACAGCACTTATTTTATATACTATCCACACTTTTTTTCGCAGCCTTTAACCCATTGCCTCTCTAACCTCGAAAAGCAGCAAGGACGCGGCTTGTCACGTTTTTGCGGTCCTGTTTGATGAGTTCCTGAACCGGCTTTGTCGGCTCTTGTAAACAAGGAACCCATTGCCGCGAAGTATATGTAGCAGTAACATCATCTATTGCATCGGAGAGAAACATGGAACACGCGGAAAAACTTCCCGACGAGGTTTGGGCGCAGGTTATCTCCGCCCTGGAAAAATTGCTTTCCCGCCCGGCCTTCGCCAGTTGGATCAAGACGCTTAAGCCGATGGCGCTTACCCAGCAACAATTAACCATTGCCGTAGAAAGCGAATTCGCCCGCGACTGGCTTGAGAAGCGCGCCTCAAAAACCCTACGCGAATTGCTCGCCAAAGCCCTGGGGCGGCCCATGCAAGTGAAATTTCTCCTCACCCAGTTGCCTCTTGACCTGAAGGAAAACGCCCCCGCGGCGCGCTCCGCAGAAGCCGCGCCGGCCCGAGCCGGCCGCGCCTTTTCCACCCCCGCGGAAGAATTCGCTTCCGCGCCTTTGAATGCTAAATATACCTTTGAGAACTTTGTGGTCGGTAAATCGAACCAGTTTGCCCAGGCCGCGGCGCTATCTGTGGCAAAGATCCCAGGCAAATCGTACAACCCGCTTTTCCTCTACGGCGGCGTCGGCCTGGGCAAAACCCATCTCATGCAGGCCATCGGCCATCATGTGCTCGAACATAATCCCAATCTTCAAGTCACCTATGTCTCCGGCGATACTTTCACCTTTCATGTCGTTACCTCCATCAGGGAAAATCGCTTTTCCGCCTTCCGCGCCCGCTATCGCGCGGTGGATGTCTGGCTGGTGGACGATATCCAGTTGATCGCCGCCAAAGAGCGCACCGAGGCGGAGTTCTTCCAGGCCTTTAACGCCCTCTACGAGATGGACAAACAGATTATCATCTCTTCCGACCGGCCCGCCAAAGAACTCCGCATCCTCGACGCCCGCTTGAAATCTCGCTTCGAAAGCGGCCTCATGGCGGATCTCAAATCTCCCGATTTCGAAACCCGCATCGCCATCCTGCAAAAGAAAGCCCAACAGGAGCAGGTCTCCGTGCCGGAGGAAGTCGTCCGTTACATCGCCAAAGTGTGTGATTCAAATATCCGCATCCTGGAAGGCGCCCTTACCAAGATCATCGCCGCCTCTTCCCTCACCGGTGTGGAAATCACCCTCGCCCTGGCCGCCGAGCAGCTTAAAGACCATTCCCTGGGCGGCCGCATGAAGCCGGTCAACATCGCCCAGATTCAGCAGGTGGTGGCTTCCCATTTTAACCTCACGGTGGAGCAGCTCTCCGAAGTGAAGCGCACCCGCGATCTGGTCTTCGCCCGACAGATGGCCATGTTCCTGATCCGCCAGACGCTTCACTCCTCCTTCCCGGAAATTGCCCGGGAATTCGGCGGCAAAGATCATTCCACGGTCATCCATGCCTGCACCAAGATAAAAGATTTGATGGACCGCGACCAGCAGATTAAGGCGCTCGTGAGCGAAATCGAAGGAAAATTGCAAGCCTCCTTGCGAGGTATTTAAGAGCTTGTATAAAAAGTAGGTAAGCGCTTTTTTAGTTTTGCACAAGCAGTGGGGAATTTCCTGGTAAATTGCGTGGAGAATTTTTAAGCGGTGCATGACGGCGTATAACTCGACATACTGACTCATTACTATTTGGAGTTGTCCACCGAAACATTGCTACTGTTATCTGCTCTTTTAGGGTTTATCCCCTTCTTCACAGGGCTTATTATTATCATTATATTTATATATATAAAGGGTTTTACTTCTTCCGCGCGGAAACATAGCAGAGATACTAGAAAAGTGCGAAGATACTACGCAGCACGAGGAAGTCAAAGGAGATGAGGATGGAAGTTATTTGCAATCGAAAGGTCTTACATAGAGCTCTACAATCCGTCGGCCGAGCCGTATCCACCCGCAGCACGCTTCCGATCCTTTCTAATGTGCTCTTGAAAGCCACAAAAGAAGGGCTAAGTCTGCTGACCAGCGATCTGGAAATCTGGATGGAGTATCTGCTGCCGGCCGCCGCGGGCAAAGAAGGCAAAGGCGCCGTGGAAGTCACCAAAACGGGCGCGATTACCATCCCCGCGCGGCTGCTGGGCGATGTGGTAGTCAATCTGCCGGATGCCACCGTGCAATTGCGCGTGGATGAAGACGGCACGCTTCAGCTGGTCTGCGGGGCTTCGCAATACGAAATACGCGGCCTGCCGGCGGAAGAGTTCCCTTCCTTTCCGGAAGTTGCCGGCGAAGCGTTTGAAATTAAGCAGGGAGTGCTGGCGGAACTGATCGAGAAGACCAGCTTTGCCGCTTCTACAGATGAGACCCGCGCCATTCTCACCGGCGTATTACTGACCGCCGACGGCAAAGCGGTGCGTATGGTGGCGACAGATGCCTATCGGTTGAGTATGAAGGGAACGGAAATTGCCGATGCGCCCAAAGACATCAGCGTCTTGATTCCGGCGCGGGCGCTGCGCGAGCTTTCCCGCCTGCTGGTCGAAAAGGAGAACAAAGTCGAAATCAAGGTCGGTCCCAGTCAGATTCTCTTCCGCTTGCCCAGCAATGACAGCGAACAACCCGGAGAGCTTTGCCTGGTATCCCGCCTGATTGAAGGCCAATTCCCCAGTTTTGAGAAGCTGATTCCCAAAGAATGGGAGCGCCGCCTCAGCCTGCAGCGCGAAGACTTTTTGGCCACCATCAAGCGCTGTGCGATTATCGCGCGCACGGAAGCCAACAAGATCATCTTCGAATCCCAGGGCAACAAGCTGAAAGTGCGCGCCGAGAGCGCGGATTACGGCAAGGTGGAAGAAGAACTGCCCGTCAGTCTGGAAGGAGAAGGCATTCAGATCGCCTTTAATGGCGCCTATTTGCAGGACGCACTCGAAGTCATGACTTCGGATATGGTGTGGGTGGAGCTTTCCGGCGCCATCTCGCATGGCGTATTGAGGCCCAGCGACGACCCGGATCATTTTTGCCTCGTCGCTCCCATGCAGGTGATATAAGGCCCAAGCTCTGCGCGAATTCGGGATGAGCGCGATGCCTTTTCATATTCCCTCCAACTTCCCGCGAGCCGCAAGCTCGCGGGAAGTTAAACTTATGGGGAATTTGAAGGACTGTATCAAGGATTGTTTTTGGAGTGGCACGGGCGTCTCGCCCGTGAAAAAAGCACGTATATCAGCTAAATTAATTGGGTTTTGATGCTATCCACAGGTAAGAACGAAAGTGTTTCTGCAAAACCTGACGATCGAAAATCTTCGTATCATTTCCCGCCTGGAGTTGGCTTTTACGGCCGGCCCCAGGGTCGTTTGGGGCGCCAATGGGCAGGGCAAAAGCAGCCTGCTGGAGGGGATCTTCCTCGCCTGCACGGGCCTCCTCTGGCGGGCGAACCGGGAAGAGGAAGCCATCTGCTGGGGTCAGGAGATTACCCGCGTAAAGGCACAGGTTGTGGATGCAAAGGGGGATGCCACCCATACCGAAATCGCGCTGGCGCGCAATGGCAAGCCGCTGCTCAAAATAAATGGCGTGGTTCGCCGGCGAGGGGAGCTTATCGGCCTGGTTCCCATAATCGGCTTTTGCAGCGATGATATCGAAATCGTAAAGGGAGAACCTTCCCTTCGCCGCCAGTTCCTCAATCGCGAAATCGGCCAGATAAACTCCTCCTATCGTTGGAACCTGCTGCATTACAACCGCGCCCTGGAGCAAAGAAACCGCCTGCTAAAAGAAGTAAGAGAGGGCCGGGGCGACCGCTCCGCACTGCCCACCTGGGAAGAAGCCCTGGCGAAATATGGCGGCCGGCTCCTCGAGGAAAGGGAGAAGTTCCTCATCAGCCTGGCAAAGACTTCAGGCGACTACCTGGCGCGCTTCCACGCCGGCTCTCTGCCCCTGCAACTGCTTTATCATCCCGCCGTTAGCCTTGCCGATCCGGAACAGGCGCGGCAGCAAATTGAAGGGAAAGCCCAGCAAGAGCTTTCAGAAGTATTATTGGAAGGCTTCAAGCGCAGCCGTGAGGAAGAGCTCGCGCGGGGCTATTCCCTGGTAGGTCCGCAGCGAGACGACTTCGACATAGTAGTAGCGCAAGTGGACCAGCGCACCTTTGGCTCCCGCGGCCAACAGCGCAGCGTCGCCGTGGCCCTGCGCCTGGGGCTGACGAAGATGGTACTGGAAGCCTCCGGCGAGCAGCCGATCCTGCTGCTGGACGATGTCTTCTCCGAGCTCGACTACAAAAGACGCCAGGGACTGCTGGAAGCGCTCTCCGACCAGCAGCAATTCTTCCTTACCACCACCGATTTGCAGGAAATTCCCGCCGATTTGTTGAATAAAGCCCAAGTGCAGCAAATAAATGACGGCCGAATCGTGGCAGAAATATAGGGAGTTGCCAGTTAAGAGTTGAGAGTTCAGAGTAAACAGCCAAACTCACTCTCAACTCTGAACTCTTAACTGTGAACTAAAATGTCAACCTTCCGCGGCGGACAAGCTAAACTGAGCGGATTGCTCGAAGACCTGATGAAAAAGAGCGGGCTCGAGCACAAGCTCAAACAGCACAAAATCATGCTCGCCTGGAAAGAAATAGTGGGCGCGGCGAACGCCCGCAACTCCTGGCCGCTGAGGGTGAGCAATGGCGTCTTGTGGGTGGGCTGTTCCAGCGCAGCCTGGGCGCAGACCATGACCATGCTGAGAGAGCAGATCATGCAGAAGATTGCCGCCAAGCTCGGCTATTGCCCGGTCAGCGAAATTCGTTTCTCTTCCGGCAGCCGGCGGCAAGACGGCGCAGATTGGGAAGATGCGGCCGAAAGGCCCCTGCCGCCCAATACCATCATGCTCTCCACCGAGCAATTGGCCTGGATCCGGCAGATGACCGGCGAGCTTTCCGACCCCGCCCTGCAATCCAAAGCCGCCGCCGCCCTGGGTTCCCTCCTTCGCCAGCGCAAATGGCACGAAGAACAGGGCAAAAAAGTCTGCCCGGCCTGCGGCCGCCTGCATAAAAGCGCCGGGGAAACTTGCCTGTCTTGTCAGCAATAGTAGCTTGACAAGACCTCAATAAAGAGCAAACTAGAAGCATTAGCAATGGTGTTTTCTTCAGGAACTAAGCAGGATAGCCGTGTTGAAGATGGAGCCATGATGAAATTAGACAAGAAAAAAATCGCCGGCCCCCCAAGAATCCTCATGCTTTCCTGGGAATTTCCGCCCCGCATTGTGGGCGGCCTGGCGCGGCATGTGGGCGAATTGTCCCTCGCCCTCGCCCAGGCCGGCGCGGAAGTGGACGTCGTTACTACCTATGTTTCCAGCGCGCCCGCCACCGAGCAGCTTTATCCCAAAAGGGGCAAAGCCACCGCCGGTCGCCTGACCGTCCACCGCGCGGCCGCAGACCCGATCAACCCGATTGATTTTATCGCCTCCATCCACCAGTTGAATTTCGGCTTGCTCGCGCGGGTGATGGCCCTCGGCCGGGATTTCGATCTGGTGCATGGCCATGACTGGCTGGTCTCTCAAGCCAGTTGGGTGGTAAAGCAAGGCTTGCAGATTCCCCTCATTTCTACCATTCACGCCACCGAGCACGGCCGCCAGCAGGGGATTAATAATCCCCTCCAGTCCTATATTCACGCCAGCGAATGGCACCTGACCTACGAGAGCTGGCGGGTCATCTGCTGCTCCCAGTTCATGGCGGAAGAGGTGAAGCACGCGCTCTCGGTCCCCGCCGACAAGATCGCCGTTATCCCTAATGGCGTGGATATCAGCCGCATCGCCGTTTCTCCAAAAGAAAAAGCCGGCCTGAAGGAATTTCGCACCCGCTGGGCCGCGCCGGACGAAAAGTTGATCCTCTTTGTCGGGCGCATGGTCAAAGAAAAGGGCGCGCATATCCTCATCGAGGCCGCCTTCCGCGTTCTTTCCGCCTGGCCCAAAGCGAAATTTGTCATCGCCGGAGGCGGCTTCGCCGGCCACCTCACAGAACGCGCCAGGATTTTGGGAATTAAGGACCGGGTCAATTTCCCCGGCTTTGTCTCTGAAGAGGATTTGCGCAAATTGTATGCGATCGCGGATGTCGCGGTCTTCCCCAGCCTCTATGAGCCTTTCGGCATCGTCGCCCTGGAAGCCCTGGCCACCGAGACCCCTGTGGTTACCTCCGATATCGGCGGCCTGAAGGAAGTCGTCCGCCATGGCGAGAATGGTTTACATACCTGGGCGAATAACCCGGACTCGCTCGCCTGGGGAATTCTGGAGGTGCTGAAAAATCCGAAAGCCGCCCTCGAACGCACCCGCCGCGGCTACCAGGAAGTGAAAACCAAATTCACCTGGGAAAAAATCGCCCAACAAGCCCTCGCGGTCTATGATGATGTCCTCCAGGAATACCGGCGCCGGACCAAAAAACAGTAACCCGCCACGGGCGGGCAAGCCGCATCCTACTTCGCTAATCCAGCCTTCGTAGCCGAATCTACTTCGGCGGAGTAGGCAGCTACGTAGGACAGGAAGGTGCAAAGTCCCTAAGCCCGCCAATGGCGGGCCGGGATGGCGGCATCGAAGATGCTTAGCCAAACGCAAAGAAAACGCAAAGGTAATATTGTAGGGGCGCATAGCCATGCGCCCCAAAAAACAACCGCCTTCCCGCGAGTTTGCCTGTCCCGCTTGTCCCGAGCGAAGTCGAGGGGAGGTATTCGAGGGATTTCGACTCGCGGGGAGTTATTCAGATAATGAAAGCAAATAATATGTTCGCCAAAATAATCCAGCAAGACTGCCTAATAGCCCTGGAACCCGCGGCCTTTGCCAAAGCCAGCGGCGACCGCGAAGCCGCGCTCACCTTCTTCGACCCGCCTTTTAACCAGGGGAAAGATTACGCCCATTTCAACGACTCGCTTCCCCAGGAGCATTATTGGCACTGGATCGAACAGGTCTGCCGCGCCGTAATAAATGTTACCGCCGCCGGCGGCGCCATCTATTTCATGCAGCGGGAAAAAAATACCGAGCAGGTCCTGCGCGTTTTGCGGGAGACCGGCTGGACTCTGCAAAACCTGATCATCTGGTCAAAGCGCACCTCCGCCGTCCCCAGCACCCTCCGCTACGGCAAACAGTATCAAATCATCGCCTTTGCCACCGTAGGCAAACGCCCCCGCGTCTTCAACAAGCTCCGCATCAATCCCCCAAAACTTCCCCAACACAAACTCGAACGCCCCACCGGCCTCTATGTAACCGATTGCTGGAACGACATCCGGGAATTAACCGCGGGCTATTTCGCCGGCGACGAAGCCCTGCGTGATGACGCAGGCCGCCGCCTCCACGAGCAGCAGTCCCCCATCGCCCTGCTCGCCCGCATCATTCTCTCCTCCTCCCGGCCCGGCGACCTCGTGCTGGAGCCCTGCGCCGGCAGCGGCCCCGCCCTCGTCGTCGCAAAGCAGCTCGCCCGCCCCTCCCTCGGCATCGAACTCGACTCCAACCATTGCGACCTCATCCGCGCCCGCCTCGCCCGCCCCCGCAAAGCCGATTCCATTGAACCCCTGCAAGAGTATTATCGCCACACGCAAAATTTGGACGCGATTTGGCCGATTTCTGCAAATCATTCCGCCTAAGTCTCCATATGTAACAAGGAATTCCCCGCTTCTTGTAGAAAAGCATTACTTATGCGCGCAATGCTCGACTAAGGAAGTGTTTTGGGTTAATCATCGCGACAAAAGTCGGAGACGACCACAGAACAATCTGCCACGCTCAACGTTGAACGCTCAACGCTCAACGTCTTCATGGAGGCTGACATGTTTCAAGCAGTAGTCATGGCTGGGGGCGAAGGCAGCCGCTTGCGGCCGCTTACCACCAATCTGCCGAAACCCATGATGCCGATCGCCAACCGGCCCATCATGGAGCATATCCTCGCGCTGCTGCGCGAGAACGGCGCCGGCGAAACCTTTGCCACTCTCCATTACCTCGCCGATGAAATCGAAGGCTATTTCAGGGATGGCAGCGATTTTGGGCTGACCTTGAACTATTCGGTCGAAGACACCCCCATGGGAACCGCCGGCAGCGTGAAACGGCTTCAGCATCAGTTGAAAGACACCTTTTTGATAATTTCCGGCGACGCCTTATGTGATTTCGATCTAAAAGCCGCCGTGGAATTCCATCGCCAGCGGGGCGCCGCCGCCACCCTGGTGCTCAAGCGCGTGGCCGACCCCCTGGAATTCGGCGTGGTGGTAACGGATGACGAGGGCCGGGTGCAGCGCTTCCTGGAAAAGCCCTCCTGGGGCGAAGTCTTTTCCGATACGGTAAATACCGGCATTTATATCCTGGAGCCGCAGGTCATCGAGCAGATTGCCTCCGGCCGCTCCGTGGATTTCAGCCGCGAGCTCTTTCCCGAATTACTCAAAAAGGAATGGCCCCTCTATGGTTATATCGCGGACGGTTATTGGACCGACATCGGCTCTTTGGAGCAATATCGCCAGGCCAATTTTGACTGGTTGGAAGGGCGGATAAAGTGCTCGCTCCGCAGCCTCTTCCAGCAAGGCGAAGAAGGCTTCGTCGGCGAGGGCATCTGGCTGGGGCGCGGCACGCAGATTCATCCCCGCGCTATCCTCGAACCGCCGGTGGTGGTCGGACATAACGCCGTGGTGGGCGAAGGCGCCCATATCGGAAGCTGCACCGTAGTCGGAGATAATTGCGTGATTGACCCCGGCGCATCCCTGGAGCGCTCCGTCATCTGGAGCAATGTCTATGTGGGCCGAGGCGCCCGGCTGTCCGGCGCAACCATCTGCAATAATGTCGTGATAAAGGCCCATTCCGTGGTTGGCGAAGGCGCCGTGGTGGGCGATCAATGCCTCCTGGGAGAGGGCTGCACCATCTTGCCCGGGATAAAGCTCTGGCCCAACAAGGCCGTCGAATCCGGCGCCCGCGTTACCATGTCCCTGGTATGGGGCATTAAATGGCCCGGCAATCTCTTCGGCGGCCTCGGGGTCAGCGGATTGGCGAATGTCGAAATCACCCCCGAATACGCCGCCCGCCTGGGCGCGGCCTTCGGCGCATTTCTCGAACGCGGCGCGCAGGTGGTTACCAGCCGCGATTCTCATCATGTCAGCCGCATGACCAAGCGTGCCCTCATCTCCGGCCTGATGAGCGTGGGCGCCAATATTCTCGATTTGCGCACCATGCCCGCCCCCGTGGCGCGCCATATGACCGTCGTTTCGGGCGCCTCCGGCGGCCTGCATGTCTCCCTCTCTCCCACCGATCCCGACCAGATGCTGATTCAGTTCTTTGACGGCGAAGGGAAAAACCTTGACCGCACCTCAGAGCGCAAAATCGAGTCCATCTTCGCCCGCGAAGACTTTCGCCGCAGCCACCGCGATGCCGTCGGTTCATTGGAATTCCTTTCCCGCACCGTCGAGTATTACACCGAGGACTTCCTTAATTTCGTTGACGGCAGCGCGATTCAAGCCGCCGCGCCCAAAATCGTGGTGGATTATACTCACGGCGCGCTTTGCCTGCTGATGCCGGTGGTGCTGGGCCGATTGGGCATCGAATCCGTCGCGCTGAATGCCTTCGTTGATCCCACGCGGCGGCATTCCAGCGGCCCCCCCAATCCCGAAGAAGCCCGGGAATTGGCCGATGTGGTCGCCGCCCTGCATGCCAACCTGGGCGTGGTGATGGATAATCCGGGAGAGCGCATCTGGCTGGTGGATGAGAACGGCGACCTCCTCGCCGGCGACGATCTGCTCACCTGCTTCAGCCGCATGGTGATGGAGGCCATGGGCGAGGGCTGCAAAATCGCCGTGCCCGCCAGCGCCACCTCCGCCATTGAAGAGCTTGCCCAACAGTATGGCGCTCAAGTAATTAGAACGCGGGTGGATGCCCGCTCCCTCATGGAAGCCGCCGGTCACACGCCGGAACTTACCTTTGCCGGCGATGATAAAGGCGGCTTTATCTTCCCCGAATTTCAGCCGGTCTTCGATGCCATGGTTTCCTTAGGCAGATTGTTGGAATTTTTGGGCCGCTCCGGCCTGAAACTCTCCGAAGCCCGCGCCAACCTTCCCAAACTCTACAAATATCAGGCCACCGTGGACTGCCCCTGGGAACACAAAGGCACGGTCATGCGGAAACTGCACGAGCAGGTCGCCGACCTGACCACAGAACACATAGACGGCATTAAAATCTACCTCGATGCCGGCTGGGTGCTGGTATTGCCGGACATCGAAGCGCCCCTGTTCCATATCTATGGCGAGAGCCGCGACCCGGCCACCGCGCGCGCCTATGTGGAACAGTGGAGCAATCGTATCGCGGAAATCCAGGGGCAACTGTAAGCACCCGTGCAAATCCGAAGTTTAACTTGACTTTTGCACAATTCATTAGCGCATAAAGCTATGGCCTTGGAGCTTTTACAGCCAAAAAGTCGCGCAGATTTAACCTCACATTCACATCTCCAGGCAGGTTTTAGCGGCAAGGAGAGGGAAAATAAAAAGCGGTCTTGAATCCACTCGCGTATATAAAGGAGAAAAAATGCGCCAACCTCAACCGGTCTCTTTAAGACAGCTTGCCTACTCTCTTTGCAGGCTGGCAAGCTTACTAATACTGCTCATTTGCGTTGCTTCTTGCTCCGGCCCAACTCCAGGCCCTGACAACGCAGGTGGAAAAGCAGTAAACCTCAACGGTGCCGGCGCAACCTTCCCCTATCCGCTCTATTCCAAATGGATCGCGGAATTTGCCAAAGTCAATCCACAGGTGAGAATCAATTACCAGTCTATCGGCAGCGGCGGCGGCATTCAGCAGTTGAAGAACGGCACCGTGGATTTCGGCGCCAGCGATGCACCCCTTTCCGATAAAGAGATGAAGGAGATGCCCGCGCCGGTAATTCATATACCTGCCGCGGCCGGCGCAGTGGTTGTAGCCTATAATTTACCCGGCCTAAAACAGGGCCTCCGGCTCAGCCCGGAAACGCTCTCCGGCATCTACCTGGGAGAGATAACGCGCTGGAATGATAAAAAGATTGCTGAGTTGAATCCCCAGACCAAATTGCCCGCACTTGATATCGCCGTGGTGCACCGCTCCGACGGCAGCGGCACCAGTTACATCTTCACCAATTATCTCGCCGCGGTGAGCAAACCGTGGGCGGAGAAAGTCGGCGCCGGCAAAGCCGTGAATTGGCCCGCCGGCATCGGCGGCAAAGGCAATGAGGGCGTTACCGGAGCCGTTAAGCAGACGCCCGGCAGCATCGGCTATCTCGAACTGGCCTATGCCCGGCAAAACAAACTTACCTTCGCCGCCATCAAAAATCAGGCCGGCAGCTTCATCGAGCCCAGCATTACCTCCACGACCGCGGCCGCGAAGGGCGCAGTGCAGGCCATGGAAAAAGATGTGCGCATCTCTATCGTCAATTCTCCCGCCAAAGACGCCTATCCCATTTCCGGGTTCACTTATCTGCTGGTTTATCAGGATCAAAAGGACGCCGGCAAAGGCGAGGCCCTGGTGAAATTCCTGGATTGGGCAATACATGACGGGCAGAAATTCGCCGAAGCGCTGCTCTATGCTCCTCTGCCGCCCGAAGTGGTGAAGCTGGACGAGCAGGCCCTGAAGAGTATCCATTCGCAGAAGGGGAAGCCTTAACCAAACCTTAAACTAACAAGGCCTGCTGGCGCTTGCCTTTCCCGTTCGCTTCTTCTATCCTTTATAGGACAGAAGAAGCTTTCTTTATCGCCAATAAATGCAAAGAGAAAATTTGTGTCAGAGACTTCCCTCCCAAAGTGGAAATTGCCGCGTCGCGGCCTGGTAAAAGGCAATTTTGCAGATTGGCTTTTTCGCAATACCACCCGGCTTTTTGCCGCCGCGCTGCTCGTTCTAATCCTTTTGCTCTTCGGCATCTTGACGGAAGGCTCGCTCTCTTCCATTAGAGCCTTTGGCCTGCGCTTTGTTACCTCCTCCACCTGGGATCCGGTGCGCCTGATCTTCGGCGCGCTGCCTCCGCTTTACGGCACGCTCCTCTCCTCCCTCATCGCGCTGGTGCTGGCAGTTCCCGTAGGGCTGGGCACGGCCGTCTTCCTGGCGGAACTTTGCCCCCCCTGGCTCAAAAGCCCGGTCTCCTTTCTCGTGGAACTGCTCGCCGCGCTCCCCAGCGTAGTTTATGGTTTATGGGGAATTTTTGTCCTGGTTCCTGCCTTGCGGCCGGTGGAGACCTGGCTGGGGCAGCATTTCGGATTCATCCCGCTCTTTCAAGGCGCACCCTATGGCATCGGCCTGCTCGCCGCCGGCCTCATTCTCGCCGTCATGATTCTGCCCATCATCACCTCGGTATCCAGAGAGGTGTTGCTGGCGGTTCCGCATTCGCAGAAAGAAGCGGCCTACGCGCTCGGCGCGACGCACTGGGAGGCCCTGCGCGGCCCCATTCTCCGTTATGCCAGAGCGGGACTGTTGGGCGCGATTATCCTCGGTTTGGGCCGCGCCTTGGGCGAGACTATGGCCGTTACCATGGTCATCGGCAACAGCCCCCAAATCTCCGCCTCGCTCTTCAGCCCTGCCAGCACGCTCGCCAGCGTCATCGCCAATGAATTTCTTGAAGCGACCGATGCCATGCATATCTCCGCGCTGGCCGAAATCGCGCTCTTGCTGTTTATTATTACCATCATCATCAATAGCGCCGCCCGGCTGCTCGTTTGGAGCGTTACCCGCGGCGGGCGCGTGGGGGTGCGGGAATGAACCAGCCACCAGCAGCGAAGCCCCAGACCTGGCACTATCGCAAGCGCCGCGCGGCAAACAGCCTCTTCTGGCTCTTTGCCAGCCTTGCCACTATCATCGCGCTTATTCCCTTGGGTTTGCTGCTCTCTTATGTAGTTGCCCGCGGCCTTCCGGGATTAAATCCGGCCTTCTTTACCCGGCTTCCCGCGCCCGTCGGCGAGGCGGGAGGCGGCATGTTAAATGCCATCATAGGAACTTTGGTGCTCGTCGGTCTGGCCAGCCTTGTCGGCCTTCCCTTCGGTATCATCGGCGGCATCTACCTCGCCGAATTCGGCAATAACCGCTTCGGCTCGAGCGTCCGTTTTGCCGCCGATGTCCTGAATGGCGTGCCTTCCATTGTCATCGGCAGCTTCATCTACACCATCGTGGTCCTTCAAACCCACCAGTTCTCCGCACTCGCCGGCGGCCTCGCGCTCGGAATGATTATGATTCCCACGGTCATGCGCACCACGGAAGAACTGGTTCGTCTGGTGCCCCTGTCCCAGCGCGAAGCCTCCTTGTCATTAGGGGCCAGTCAGAGCCGGACGATTCTGCAAATCGTCTTGCTTTCCGCCAAGGCCGGCGTGATTACCGGCGCGCTGCTGGCCATTGCCCGCATTGCCGGCGAGGCCGCGCCCCTGCTGGTGACTTCTCCCGGAAGTATGCTGTTTAGTACCAGCCTCAATCAGCCCATTGCTTCCTTGCCGGTGCAAATCTATCTCTATGCCAACGCCCCCTATGACGAATGGAACCGGCAGGCCTGGGCCGCGGCCCTGGTGTTGGTCATGATGGTAACCATCTTCAGCCTCGCAGCGCGCTATGCCACGCGGGGAAAATTTCGCATAGTGCGGTAAGAGCTCTTTCAAGATCCCTCTTGAAGAGAGACTATCAGATAGCATTAGACACAGTAGGTTTTTTCGTTGGGTGGGGGCGGGGTTCGTGAACCCCGCCGGCGGGCTTTGCAAAGCCCGCCCCCATCAAGGTGGTGAAAATTGCAAAATAACGGCAAAATTAAAACAGAAAAACTCAGCGTATTTTACGGCGCTTTTCAGGCCCTGAAAGCTGTTGACATGACGATTCAGAACCGCAAGATTACCGCTTTCATCGGCCCCTCCGGCTGCGGCAAATCCACCTTCTTGCGCGCCCTCAATCGCATGAATGATATCATCGAGACCGCGCGCACCCAGGGCCAGGTCTATTTGGACGGCCAGGATGTAAATGCGCCGGAAGTGGATGTGGTGGCCCTGCGCAAGAGCGTCGGCATGGTCTTTCAGCGCCCCAATCCCTTCCCCATGTCAATTTTCGATAATATCGCCTTCGGCCCGCGCATTCATGGACTGGCAAAAGGTGGGGATATTTATGCTATAGTAGAGCAGAGCCTGCGCCGCGCCGCCCTCTGGGAGGAAGTAAAAGACAAGCTGCGCGCCTCCGCCTTTTCCTTGTCCGGCGGCCAGCAGCAAAGACTTTGCATCGCGCGCGTGCTCGCCGTGGAGCCGGAAGTGGTGCTGATGGATGAGCCGTGTTCGGCGCTGGATCCCATCTCGACCCTGCGCATCGAGGAATTGATGCGGGAGCTGAAAGAGAATTATCCGATAATTATCGTTACCCATAACATGCAGCAGGCCGCCCGGGTGTCTGATGAAACCGGCTTTTTCCTGCACGGGGAGTTGATTGAATTCGGTCCGTCTTCCGCCATCTTCACCCAGCCGGACGACCAGCGCACGGAAGACTATATTACCGGCCGCTTCGGATAGCAGATAAATTTACAGGTTTGATTTTGGAGAAGAATTACATGACTAGCATTAGACATACCTTTGAAAAGCAACTCAAGGAACTGCAAGAGGATGTGGCGCGCATGGGCGCCCTCGCCGCCGATGCCGTCCGCACCGCCATTCAAGCCCTCGTGCAGAGAGATATGGCAATCGCCGAGAAGGTGATAGAGATCGAGAACAAGATAGATGATCTAAACATGGCGATCGAATCCCGCTGCATGGAACTGCTCGCCCGCCAGCAGCCCATGGCAAAAGACCTGCGCACCATCGCTTCCGTGTTGCGCATGATTACCGATATCGAACGCATCGGCGACTATTCCGTGGATATCGCCACCCAGGCCAAAATCCTCATGGAAAAACCGCTCTTCAAACCGCTCGTGGATATCCCCCGCATGGCCGAGATGGTGCAGAAGATGCTCCAGGACAGCCTGAAGGCCTTCGTCCACCGCGATTTAGCTCTCGCCAAGTCCGCAGTGGAACAGGACGACGAGGTGGATCATATCTACCGCGCCCTGCATGACGAACTCGCGGACTTTATCCAGAAAGATCCCACCCTCACCTTCCAAGCCATCCGCCTGCTCATGATCGGCGCCCACCTGGAACGCATCGCCGACCATATTACCAACATCGGCGAGCGCATCTTCTATATCGAAACCGGCCTGCTCAAAGAACTGCATGTGTAAATAATCGTCGCAAGTTTTACTTCTACAGGACTTACACTTTTCAGGCAAAATGCTCCCCTTCGGGACTGCCACCCCCTGCATTTGTCCCGCTTTTGCAGTAAGGCCTGTTCAAAAGAGATGATTTTCCGCGACCGGCTCGGCCTTCGCGGGTGGCTGTCCCAGGTGTGGCGGGTATCCCTCAAAAGCGTAAGTCCTGGTATTAATAAAGCCAAACCCGCGGGAGGTTTTTTATCCAAACAATCCGGAAATGGATTCTCCGGTATGGATGCGCTTTATGGCCTCGCCGAATAATGGCGCTACGGAGAGCACGCGTATCTTGTCCAGGCATTTCCCGGCGGGCATCGGGACGGTATCGGTAACCGCGACTTCCTTGAGCGGCTCTATCTCGCTCAACCGTTCAATGGCGTCTGACGCAAATACCCCATGAGTGGCCGCGGCGCTAACGGCTTGCACATTAAGCAGTCGCACAGCCTTTATCGCTTCAATCAGCGAGGTGGCGCGGCAGATTTCGTCATCGAAAATTATCACCTTCTTGCCCGTAACATCTCCCACCACCGCGCGCAGCTCGACCTCATCGTCGCTCACCCGCCGTTTATCTATGAAAGCCAGGGGAAGATTCAGTCTGGTGGCATAAGGTCCGGCGCGGCGGGCGCTGCCGGCATCGGTGGCCAACACCACGGCATTCTCCAGCCCCAGGCTTTCAAAATAGCTGCAGAAGATGGGAATGGGATTAAGGTGGTCAATGGGAACCCGGAAAAAGCCCATAACCTGATCTGCATGCAAAGTCATGGTAAGCACGCGGTTGGCGCCGGAGGTTTGCAGCAGGTCCGCCACCAGGCGCGCGGCAATGGAGATGCGGGGCATATCTTTCTTGTCGGAGCGGGCATAGGAAAAGTAGGGGATGACTGCGGTAATCCTGCTGGCCGAAGCATGCCGAAGGCTGTCGAGCATGATCAGCAATTCCACTAGATTTTCGCTTACCGGGCTTGAGAGCGGCTGCACCACAAAAACATCCCGCTCCCGCACATTCTCTTCGATCTGGACGAAGATGTTTTCATTGGCAAAACGACGAATATCCACCTTGCCCAGGTGGATTCCCAGATAATTACAAATCGCCGTTGCCAGTTGAGGATTGCCGTTGCCGCTGAAAATTTTTATTCGTTCATCCATGCCAGTCGCCGCTCCCTGGAAAAAGATACCTACATTATCAGTATTCACCTTCCCGCCGTCAATTCCTGCTAGACGCGGATAAAACAAAAGGTGCTCATCGAAATGAGCACCTTTCAGGCTGTAAAAGCCAGGATTCTCCTGAGAGCGGCCGTCGCCTTATTTCATGGCCGCAGCAAGTCTCTTGGCAACGTCTTCCCAATTGACGAGATTCTCCATAAAAGCTTTGGTCCAGTCGGGGCGCTTGTTTTGGTATTTCAGATAATAGGCATGTTCCCAAACATCCAAAACGAGGATAGGCACCACTCCCCATTGTGTAAGGTTTTCGTGCTTTTCCGCCTGCAGCACAACGAGGGCGTTATCGGCTTTGCGATAGGCCAAAATCCCCCAACCGGAGCCTTCCACGGCATTGGCGGCGGCGAGAAACAGGGCCTTGAAGGCCTCAAAGCCGCCGAAGGCGCGGTTTATGGCTTCGGCCAATTCGCCCGTGGGCGCGCCTCCGCCCCCGGCCTTCATATTCGTCCAAAAAATCGTGTGCAGAATATTGCCGGAACCGTGAAAAGCGAGTTCTTTGCAGACCGGCTTGATGGCGGCAAAGTCGCCGCTCTTGAGTAGGCCCGCAAGCTTCTCCTCCGCGGCATTAAGACCTTTCACATAGGCGGCATGGTGCATATCGTGATGCAGCCGCACCGTTTGCTCATCATAATGCGGCTCCAACGCATTATATTCATAAGGCAAGGCTGGTAATTCGTGAGGCATTTTTGTCTCCTTTTTAGAGCTGAACTTGCTCTGTTGCAAAGCACGTGTAGGGCGGGGTTGCCACGCCCCGCCGAGCCTTGAATTAAAGAAGAATTGAACGTCTTTCTTCCCAACTGCAAAAATAACTTCAGCCCATCTAATGTGCTTTGCAACAGAGCAAGCTGAACTCAATTGTTCCCATATAATTCTGATGCAGTTATCCCTGTCCTGTCTATTTGCAGGGGCTTTTGTTGGGCTTTCCCGACAACCAATCATTCGCGCCCAAAATGCAAGCTGTTTAGGCCGAATCGGGCTACCTCGGCGAAATCCTGACTCTGCGTTTCGGTTCCACCCCCATGCTGTTTGACGCCAGGCCATATTGGTTTGCCAGCCGGTGCTGTATCCTGCGCAAGGGCGCCGGAACCGGCGGCAGTTCTACGGGTTGAAGGGTTTCCAATACTTGCTTAACGGCGCGCTCCGCTTCCTTCAAAACGGTGTCCTCGGCGGAGCGCTGCTTCACGCGAAATATTTCCCGCAATGCTATCAGAATTTGATTGTAAGTATTGGCGCGCAAGATGTGCACGGGGGCATTGCCCGCCGCTTCTCTCAGTTTCGCGCCCTCTCTGCGCTGGTAAGCCTTTAAGGCCAGGATGGCGTCCGCTTCGGCGGCATCCTTAACGATTTGGGCATCTATCTGAAGGTCCTGCAGCGCCTTTTCCAGTTTACTTCGGTTTATCCCGTAGGGGAAAATTCGCATAATTTTGCCCACGGTTCTTTTGGCCACGGAGGTGCGGGCCTCTTTTCGCGGTCCATTACCTCCCCAGCCATAGCCCACCTGCTGAGAAGTAGCCACCTCTACGCTGCCATCCGGCTGGCGCTGGCGAATCTCCGGCGAAAGCCGCTCTCCCCTTAGAAAAGCATCCACCGTTTCCGCCACATCGTAATGGATCGCCAGTTGGTCAATCTCTATTATCTCTACCACGATATCGAAAGTGGGCGGGGCTTTTCGTTCCAGCACCGACTTTTGAGTGCGACGCCGTGCGGCCTCTTCATCGGAAAGAATTACCGTCTGAATGCCGCCGATTAGATCTGCCAGGGTGGGATTCATCATCAAATTATCAAGGCTATTGCCATGGGCCGTGCCAACCAACTGCACGCCTCTTTCCGCGATGGTGCGGGAGGCGAGCGCCTCGGCCTCGGTGCCGATTTCGTCAATCACAATAACTTCGGGCATATGGTTCTCGACAGCCTCGATCATGACGGCATGTTGTAAATCTGGGCGGCGCACCTGCATCCGGCGCGCCCGACCGATGGCGGGGTGGGGGATATCCCCGTCTCCGGCAATCTCGTTTGAGGTGTCAACCACGACCACCCGCTTCCCAAATTCGTCCGCCAGCACCCTCGCCAATTCTCTTAATTTTGTGGTCTTTCCGATACCGGGACGGCCCATGAGCAGGATATTTTTGCCGGTTTCCACAATATCGCGCATGATGTCAATCGTGCCATATACTGCCCGTCCGATGCGCAATGTAAGCCCCACGATATGCCCCCGCCGGTTACGCATGGCGGAGATGCGGTGCAGGGTGGCGGGAATTCCCGCGCGATTGTCCTCGCCGAATTCGCCCACACGGCTGGCAATATATTCCAACGTATCTGCATGCACCGGTTCCTGCGAGATATAGACGCTTTCGCCGGCATAGCGCGCTTCCGGCGGGCGGCCCAAATCGAGCACTATTTCCAGCAATTCCTCCCGCCCCGGGCGCGCCAAAAGCGCCTCCCGAAGATCCTGGGGAATGACCTCCAGGAGCAGATGTAAATCGTCAACTACTTCGTGTCCGGATTTTGAATTCATGATTTGTGTCTCTCAATAAACCGCGCTGTGCGCACCATCGCTTCTTCTATTTTATCAAGAGCAGTGGCATAAGAGATGCGCACAAATCCCTCACCACTGGCGCCGAAGGCATTCCCCGGCACCACCGCCACCTTCTCTTCTTCAAGCAATAGTCGGCAAAAGGTCTCTGAATCCAGACCGGTTGAGCGGATACTGGGAAAGGCATAAAATGCGCCCTTCGGTTCAAAGCAATCCAGCCCCATCTTTTTCAGGCGTGCCAGCACGACGCGCCGGCGTTGATTATATTGGTCAACCATATTACGCACATCAGCTTCGCCATTTTGCAGCGCTTCGACGGCCGCCTCCTGGACGGTCGCTGGGCTGCACATTAGGGTATAGGCATGCACTTTTATCAACTCAGCAATTATCTCGGCCGGCCCGCAGACATATCCCAGCCTCCATCCGGTCATGGCAAAGGCCTTCGAAAATCCGCTCACCAACAGCGTCCGCGCTTTCATTCCCGGCAAGCCCGCGATGGAAGTATGCCTGCCGACGTAGGTCAGTTCTGCATAAATCTCATCTGAGATAACAAACAGGTCTTTTTCGATGGCGACCTTTGCAATGGCCGCAAGGTCGTCGCGGCTCATAACCGCGCCGGTAGGATTGTTAGGATAGCCGAAGAGCACAACATCGCCGCATTCCGAGGCTTGCCTGAGCGGCTCGGGAAGCAGGCGAAAGTCATCTTCGGCCGAGGTGGCAAGGGGTATCACCTTGCCGCCGGCCAATATTGTGCAGGGCGCATAAGCCACAAAACACGGCTCCGGTATCACCACTCTGCTGCCGGAGTCAAGCAGCACCCGCAGGGCCAGATCAATCGCCTCGCTGCCGCCGACGGTAACCAGGATTTCACTGTCGGGATCATAGTCCAGTCCAAAGCGGCGGCGCAAATAATTGGCAATTGCCACCCGCAAGGGGCGTATCCCCTGGTTTGGGGTGTAATGCGTATGGCCTCTTTCGAGGGAAAATATCCCGGCCTCGCAGATTCGCCACGGCGTGGTAAAGTCCGGCTCGCCAATGCTCAGAGAGAGCGCCTCCGGCATCTTCTCAACCAGCCCGAAAAAGCGCCGAATCCCGGAGGGCGCGAGGTCGCGCACCGTTTTATTGATGCGCCTGGAAGCCGTTTTACTTTTGGAGTCCGATTTCATGGCTGACCGCGCCGTTTCCAAGAGGATTTAATGACAGTCTATCTGCAAAAACTATTGAGGTCAAGAGAAGCGAAACCAGCCGCAGCAGTTCACAGTTGAGAGTTCTCAGTTGAGAGTGGCTAAACAGCGCAACAGACCGCCATTAAAGCTCTCCTGCCGCTATTTTCGGCAGCGCGCCAGCAACACAAAGAACTGGCTGGGGAGGTCGGCCTGTTGAACAATCACATGTGGCGGCGCGGTTAAAGGTAAATTGACAATTGACAACACCCCTCTAATTCCGGCGTCAACCATTTCATCGAGCGCGGCTTGGGCGGCGGTCTCGGGCAGCGCGAGAATGGCCGTCTCGACGCCCTCCTTTTGGATGCAATCTTTAATCTCGGAGAGAGTCTTTATCTTGTATCCCGCAATGATTTTTCCGGCAAAGATCGCGTCGGGATCAAACACCGCAGTAATTGGATAATTGCATACTGTGAAATCTTCCGCGATCGAAGGCGACGCAGCCAGTTTTGCCGCCCCAATCCAGTAACAAGCCGCCCCCAAACCAAAGGCCTCTGAGATAGACTTTCTAAGATGAGCAACCTCATAGCCCAGGCTGGGCGTCCCCAAATGGCCCAAGGAGGAAAGATCCCGGCGAACCAAGGCCGATTTTACACCGGTTGCCCTGGCCAAATCATACGAACAGACCCGCTGGATTCCTCTCTTGGCCATGTCATCAAGACTGGCCAAATACCATCTTGCCCGGGCCAGCCTGGGTTCGGAAAAAATGCTGCGGCTTGAGCCGGGCAAAGTAACTGCGCGTCGACGTATCACCAGAGAGATCTTATCTTCCAGCTCTCCCTTTATACAATCAGCCCCTTCCTTAAGCACGCAATACGGTTCCTGGCCCTCCACAAGCGGGCAATCTTTCTTATAGCACTGCAAGCAGGATTCAATTTTCTGATCTCTTACACAATCATAAATGATGCAAGTCTGCATTTCTTTGCGTCGGCGAGCAAGATTGCCCGCCAAGCACCCGATGCACTTGCCATCGGCCCGGTAATCACATTCGCCGCAAGTGAATAAACCGCAGAGGGAACGTTGCGGGCGCTTCTCTAAGACCTTCATCATGATTCCATCCTGTGAAATATTTCACAATGATTTTATCACTCTATTCTTCATATGTAAAGCGCTTTTGGGAGCTAATTCCCCATTACTTGTCTTGACCGGCGGCAATGAATTGAAAAATTAATAGGCATAAATCGTCGGCAAAGAGGAAATGCGAAATATCTGTTGAATTGAGTAAGTATTGCCACGATTTTTGGATCGCAAGGCACAACCAGCAGTTATTTGAATTGCAAAGAGAGGAGACCGATTACCATGGCATCTGATGAGACTAAGATCATACTCAGAGAAAGTGAAATGCCGAAGCAGTGGTATAATATTCAACCGGACCTGCCGGCGCCTTTGGCGCCCCCGCTGCATCCAGGCACTGGAAAGCCTATAGGCCCCCAGGACCTGCTGCCGATTTTCCCGCTTGAATTGATTAAGCAGGAAGTCTCCGGAGAGCGCTATATTGACATCCCGGATGAGGTCCTGGAGATGTATAAGCTCTGGCGACCATCTCCACTATGCCGCGCCCGCCGGCTGGAGAAGCACCTGGGAACCCCGGCCCGCATCTACTACAAGAATGAAAGCTTTAGTCCTGCCGGCAGCCACAAACCCAATACCGCGGTGGCGCAGGCCTATTATAACAAAATGGAAGGCGTGAAACGCATCAGCACCGAAACCGGCGCCGGGCAGTGGGGGAGCGCGATCGCTTTTGCCTGCGCCCTGTTCGGGCTTGACTGTACCGTGTATATGGTCAAGGCCAGTTATGAGCAGAAGCCCTATCGCCGCATGTTGATGGAGACCTGGGGAGCAACCGTGCATCCTTCACCGACGAAGCATACGCATGCGGGTCAGATGATTCTGGAAAAGGACCCGGACTGTCCGGGAAGTCTGGGAATAGCCATCTCCGAAGCCGTGGAAGACGCAGCCACGCACGATGATACCAAGTATTCTCTTGGCAGCGTATTGAACCACGTGCTGCTGCACCAGACCATCGTGGGCCTGGAGGCAAAAGCGCAGTTGAAGCTGGTGGATGAGAAGCCGGATGTGATTGTGGGTTGTGTCGGCGGAGGCTCGAACTTTGCGGGGCTGGCCTTCCCCTTTGTCAAAGATAAGCTCAACGGGCGCAAGATTGACATCATCGGGGCGGAGCCGCAATCCTGTCCGACTCTCACCCGCGGCGAGTATCGCTATGACTACGGAGATACCGCCAAGCTTACGCCCTTGCTTAAGATGTATACGGTTGGGCATACCTTCATTCCGGAGCCGATTCATGCCGGCGGCTTGCGTTATCATGGAGATGCGCCGTTGCTTTGCCTGCTGGTAAATAAGGGCGTAATTGAAGGACGCGCCTATCATCAGCTAACCACCTTCGAAGCCGCCGTAACCTTCGCTCGAACGGAAGGCATTCTGCCGGCGCCGGAGACCGCGCATGCCATCCGCGCCGGGATTGACGAAGCCTTGAAATGCAAAGCGACAGGTGAAGAGAAATGCATTTTGATCGGCTACAGCGGCCACGGCTTCTTTGATCTCGCGGCCTATGATAAGTATCTCAACGGCCAACTTGCGGATCATGAATATTCCCGGGAACAAGTTGCAGCCGCGCTCAAGGAACTGCCGGTGATAAAAGAGGCTTAACCAAAGCCTCCAACCATTAAAATGCAAGCACCTGTAAGGCCGGCGGCCTCCGGGAAGCCGGCCTTATTTTGCTTTTCCTCTACGAACCTAATGTTATTCTGTCTTCACATATGGCATTCTATAATAGCAAGGTGCTTGAGCGCGCCCTGATAACTGACAACTGTTGCCTGGGGTGTGACTTATTTTCTTTGGTCAAATGTTGGGAGCGGCACTGCGGATTGCCCGAGGACGAGGCACCGACCAAAGAGCTGAAGTCACACCTGTTGCCTGTTGGTGATTGCAATTTATCCATTCCAGGGTTATAATGTGAATGTCTGAGGCCGCCGTCAACCTGGTGTGTTTGGAGGAGAAAAGATGATGCCCCCAATCCGCAAAATGGTAGTTTTCTCTGCAGTCTTGGCAATGGCGTTGATCTGCGCCTTCGCGCTTGCCCAGCAGGGAAGTTTTTGGACCGCTCCGCCACTGAAAAAGGAAATCAAGAAACCTGCGGCCAAATCGGCGCTCCCCAAGCCCGCGCCGCAGCCCGAGACTGTGATATCCAAAACCATGAAATTCACCACTCCGAGACCGGGAGCGATTGCTCGCGGAGTGCTTTCCGTTAATGTTGCCGGATTGAATCGAGACGGCTATATCGTTTTCCGCATAGATAACCAGTTTGCCTATGCAACAATCTATCCCTACAAGATGCGCTGGGATACCCAGGGCGCCGCGGACGGGGAGCATGTCATACAGGCGAGCGGCTTCACCGCCGGCAAAAAATCCGTCGGCAGCATCAACCTGAAAATCAGGGTGCAGAACCGAATCACAAATGCCATACCACCTCAAGGCATAAAGCTGGCCATGAAGTTCCTGGAAGGTGGAACCATACAAAGGACGGTTGAGGGAGTGGCGGAAGTTGTGGGTCTTGGGCCTGAACTCAAACTCCCCTCAAATCTAATCGGCCTACAGGGCAGGCTTTATGCCAAATTTCGGCAGTCCGTGGTCAATATCAATCCTCTTGACCGCAGCGCCCTGGTGCGCACGACGGTCAGGCAGGGCACCCTGAGTGCAGGGGATATAGAAATTGAAATTGCAGAAACGGACCACTATGGCATAACAAATCTGCTGCCTAATGGGCTGGAGCTTACCCCCACCGCCCAAAGCCGCAGGCCAAGTATCGGCCTTGGGGAAATTTCGCTCGCACTGCCCAGCGGGCCTATTCGAGAAGGCATGAGTTGGACCTCCGCCATGCGTGTCGTTCCTGATTTGGTGCAGCGCAATTCGATAGAAGTGGAAGGACGCCACACCTTTGAAGGCCTTTGGTGGATGATGGGTAGAAAATGCGCCCGCATCTCCTCCCTTTATGAAATTGGCGAGGTCGCCTTGACCGACCAAGCAACACAGCAGCTCAGTCAGGCGCGGCCCGGCGAAACCTACTCCCTGCAATTGACCCAGGGACGAAGAGGAGGCGGAATGAGAGGAGGGGGCAGTCGGGGGAGAGGAGGCGGCCAAACTCTGGGACAAACATCTCTACGCGGAGGAAGAACAAATACCTCGAGCAGAGCAGGCCAGCCCACTACAGGGCAGCCGGCAACGGCAACACCAACCGCGCCCGCTCCGCCCTCAATTCTGGCCCGGCTTACCGGGCTTACCGGGTCTCGCACCACCTGGATTGATATTGAGCGAGGTATCGTCGTTCAGGTTCAGGATCAAATCAATGGCACCCTGGTGCTGGCAACAGCCGCCACGGAAAATGCCCCCTCAACATCTACCGGCGAAGAGGAGGCGATTACCACATCTTCCTTGCCGCAACCTGCTGCACAAAACTATGAGTTTCAATTGACTCAGAGAGGCGGCAGCAGAGGAGGCGGCAGCAGGGGAGGCGCTCAAGGCTGGGGAGGCAGCGGAACTTCATCCGGCTATGGCAGCACCGGCAGAGGCCAACAAAGCTATGGAGGCTTTGGGGGCCTCGGCGCCAGAAGTATTCGAAGATCCTTATGGCAATCTCCTTCCGAATCGGAAATGGAACTGCCAAACACACAACGACTCCCTTATAGCCTTTCTTTGACCATTGAGATAGTCGGCTGACATTCCAGCCTGGAAAAAACGCCGAGCGAATACGAGGACGGAGATTCAATCTCCGTCCTTTTTTATTTTCAAATTGTGAATTTACTGCAAGATTCAACCCTTTATATGAACAGGCATTTTGGGCATAAAGTATTATGTCGCCAAAATTCTCCTGGTAAAAATCACCCCGTTTATGACCCGAAAAATTATCTTTTTAGATATTTCCAGCTTTGGCCTAATATTTTGGCAAAACATGGTATTAGCACATTACCACAATTTATTTGGTTTGCAGGAGACGAAAGATGAGTTCCCGCTACTGGCACAAACCTATCGGGCAAATTCTCATCGAGAAAGGTCTCACTACGCAAGGACAATTGGAAGAGTGCCTTGCACTGCAGCAGCACAAGCCCGGGCGGAAGATCGGCGAAATTCTTGTCAGTCTTGGCTACATCTCACTCAGAGATGTCAGGCGAGCCTACGCGGATCAGCTAGGTTCAGCCTATGCCAAGAACTGGGTTACCTGGACAGGAATTTAGCGCTCTCCCACCTACAAATATGCCTTCTTTTGCATGACTTGCTCGTGGCAAGCCGCTTTTCTCTGGCTTTTCTAACGCCGGCGAGTCTGTTCGCGCCTGAATTTCCGTTCTCTAGCGGAACAGATTATTCCTATGTCCGGACGCCTTCACAGGCAATTACCGGCCTGAAACAGGCGCGCATATCCCTCAGTTCTTGATGGGTATGGAATAATTATATGGAAATCAGCGGCACTAAATATCTTTCGCAGGAATTTTGGTTATAAATGCTAAAATGTTTGCCCGGGGGAGGCGCATTGCAGACAAGAAACTGGCGCAAGCCTATTGGAGAAATCCTTATCGGCAGGGGGCAGATTACTTCCGCTCAACTAGAGGAAGCCGTGGCGCTGCAACGTCAACGGCCAGGGAAAAAGCTGGGTCAGATTCTCGTTCAACTCGGGTATGTTTCGCAGAAGACGGTCTTGCAGGCCTATGCCGAGCAACTCGGAGTATTCTACGAGGTTGGAGCAGACACAGACTGAATCCGGCTGCCTCCTCAGATCCTTGAATCCTTGTCCCTTTTTACTTTTTACTTATTGAATTCTGCTCGAACACAACTCTTCTGGCGCCTGCATAGCGCCTGGCATAGTAGCCGGTCAAAAGCGTATCCACCCGCACGCTGCCCTTCCCACTGGAAGCGTGGATGAATTTTCCCTCTCCCAGGTAGATGCCAACATGCGAAATTCGCAGACGTTTTCCCCGAGTTCGGAAGAAGACCAAATCTCCGGGGCGCAGATTGCCCCGCTCAACTTTCTTTCCCCGATTGAAAAGCGCCGCGGCATTGTGCGGCAGATCGAAATTTTGGCTTAACAAGACCTTGGCCACAAAACCGGAACAGTCGAATCCGCGGCTCGACATGCCGCCATAACGATAGCGCACGCCCCGATAAGCCAGCGCAGTGCGCAATATCTCATCAACTTTATCCTTCGAGGTGCTTGGCTTTGCGGCCTTTGCGGCAGTCTTTTTGCCCGACTGCAATGGGGCCTTTGGCGTGGGCTTTGCTGCCTGGCCCACGCGACCGAAACAGGTTATTCCCAAAGTGGCAACAATCAGTATTATCAGGCTTCGCACATGCGCTGCTTTGAAGCCAACCAGGCGATCTCTCGTAATCAATGTATGCTCCTTCCAATTCTCTTTGCTGCCCCTTGTTCGCAACCAATACAAAAATGTTTCTCAAATTGCGAATTGGAAAGGGAAACTTTATCTCCGAGGAAAGCCCTTCTTCCAGGAGAATAAACCATTTGATTTTTAGAGGCTTCAAGGACTATATCACATTTCTCCCTCCAAAACAAGCTTTTTTCACTATTTCTTGAATTTTTTTTCAATCTTTTTCTCTGCGTTCTCTGCTCGCTCTCAACTCTAAACTTTGAACTCTCAACTCTCAACTCTCTTCTTTTCCCCTTTACCTTTTACTTTTGAAAAATGCCTGCTATAATTTGCTCGAAGGGGTGAACTATGTCAGACTTAAAAATCGTTGCGCAGCGCGGCCAGACCATCATCAAAGAAGTTGAAAGTGTAATTATAGGAAAGCGCCAAACCGTAGAGCTGGCGCTTTACGCTTTGCTTTGCGGCGGGCATCTCCTCGTCGAGGATATCCCCGGTGTGGGCAAGACCATGCTGGCGAAAAGCTTCGCCCGCGCTTTGGGAGGCAACTATCGCCGCGTGCAATTCACTCCCGATCTGCTGCCCGCCGATATTACCGGCGTTTCGATCTTCAATCAAAAGCGAGGGGAATTCGAATTTCGCCCCGGCCCCGTTTTCGCCAATGTCTTGCTGGCCGACGAAATCAACCGCGCTACTCCCAAGACCCAGTCCAGCCTGCTTGAATGTATGGAGGAATTTCAGGTTACCGTGGATGGCACGACCTATCCGCTGGAGCGCCCCTTCTTTGTCATCGCCACGGAAAATCCCATTGAGTTTCATGGCACCTACCCCTTGCCTGAAGCCCAACTGGACCGCTTTTTGATGAGACTGGAAATGGGCTATCCCCTGCCCGCCGAGGAAATCTCCATCCTCACCAGTCAGCAGCATCAGCATCCCATCCTCAACGTCAAAGCCGTCGTCTCCGCCGAGGAAATCATCCAACTGCAACAACTCGTGCGGGACGTGCATGTGGAAGAGAGCCTGAAACAATACATGGTGGAGATCGTCGGCGCCACCCGCAAACACCCCAACCTGTCGCTCGGCGCCAGCCCCCGCGCCTCTATTGCCCTGATGCGCACCTCCCAGGCCAAAGCCGCCCTCGAAGGCCGGGAATTTATCCTGCCCGACGACATAAAATTCGTCGCCGCCTCCGTCCTCAACCACCGCATCCTGCTCAATGCCGAAGCCCGCGCCCGCCAGATAACCGCAATAGATGTGATAACGCAGATACTCGCATCCGTGCCGGTGCCCGTATTAGAGCAGATAAAGACCAAGTAGAAGTTTGTAGTGCGGGTGTTCCCCCCCCGCCGAGGCATGATTTGTGCGTTGGGCAGGAGTTTACTCCTGCCAGCCAGTTAGGGATAGCTACCTCAGTCTGGTAGTTTACCCGCCGGAGGAGGATTGTCCCAGGTGTTCCCTGTCCCAACTGCACGTATCTGCGCCGCTCTGTCTGCCCGCCTAAGCACTTTGCGGTATGGCCAAAAAGCAACTCTCCATTAAACGCCACATGTTGATCAGCCGAAGGTATGGATTTTCCATATCCGACCGGTAAGTAATTGCAGGTCTTTGTGTCTTCGTGCCTTTGTGGTGAAAATCAGTTGAGGTTGTTGTTCTCCGTTCAACGTTCAACGCAAATGCCCTTAATGCTCTTGTGAGCATTAAGGGCATTTGCTGGCTTGCCAGCCGAAGCCCTCGACTCTCATTGGAGTGGAGGGGGCGAAGGCTGGTGCCGGGGCCCAGAATTGAACTGGGGACGCCGGGATTTTCAGTCCCGCGCTCTACCAACTGAGCTACCCCGGCCCATTTAGTTTGGAGTTCAGAGTTCAAAGTTCAGAGTATAAAAAAAGCCTGCGCCTGTCAATCCGGCCCCTCTTAACTCTCAACTGGCAACTCTCAACTAATCCTTGGTACGCCCGGGAGGATTCGAACCTCCGACTTCAAGGTCCGCAACCTTGCGCTCTATCCCCTGAGCTACGGGCGCGTACCGGATTAGTTATATCAGACAATGCACCTATTTGCAAGCGATGCAAAATTCCACGGACACGCTTAATTAGAAAGTAGAAAGTGGACGTTCGGTGAGAACTAATTTAAAAGAACAGATTGTTTTTACTGTCTTTGGTGTTGAAGTTAATCTACTTTCTACGCTCTACTCTCACCTTCTCGCTCTGCATAGCTCCGCTTTGGCGGAGCGACACAGAATGGCGGAGAGGCCGGGATTCGTTTATCCCGAGTGAAATCGAGGGAAACCCGGGACTATAGCGGCCCCTCGACTCGCTTCCCTCGCTCGGGATCATTCTGCATAGCTCCGCTTTGGCGGAGC
>Ga0315288_10000417_pt1 | contig 53220 bp, 47 predicted proteins | sample YL17G11_20_MG_FD_203454 | JGI IMG/M metagenome (GOLD analysis project Ga0315288, IMG submission 203454) | Sediment microbial communities from Yellowstone Lake, YNP, Wyoming, USA - YL17G11_20 | ecosystem: Environmental > Aquatic > Freshwater > Lake > Sediment | place: USA: Wyoming | collected... | reverse complement strand
ATCGTCGCGACCATCAACGGCTACAACATCACCCGGCTGGAACTTGACGAACAGATGGCCAAGGCTTCGCCTTTCGCGCCCAAAGACGAAAAGGCGATCCTGGACAACATAATCCTGGAGCGCCTGCTGTACATCAACGGCTTGAAATACGACGCCCAGGGCGTGGAATATTACAAGGTTACCCTGCCCGGCATCAAGCGGAACCTCCTGCTCGAGGAAGTGCGGCTGGCTTTGGTCGTGGCCAAGGCGAAACCGACCGAAAAGGAAATGAAGGCTTATTATAAAAAGAACAAGCAGTTCTATAAACTCCCTGAAGAAATAAAGGGCAAGGAGATAATCGTCGATTCGGAAAACCTGGCCAAATCCATCCTCGATTCCCTGACCAAAGATCCGACGGTTTTTGATTCCCTGGTCCAGCGCTATTCCGTGGCGCCGAGCAAAGGTTCGAACGGCAACATGGGTATCGTTTACAAAGGAACCAAACCCAAAGAAGTGGAAACGCCCCTGTTCGCGGCCAAGCTCAATGTTCTCTCCGGCATTATCCCGTCCGAAAATAAATTCGGCATCTATATCGTCAACCAGCACCTGCCCGACCGCTACCGCGAATACAAGGACATCAAATCCCAGATCGAGGCGTCGGTCAACGCCGAAAACGTCAAGAATATCGAGGAAAAACTGGTCCGGGACTTGAAAGCCAAGGCCCAGATCGAGATTTTCAAGGATTCGATCTCGGGCAACGAGTCACTCCTCGTCGCATCCCGCGCCGTCGCGCGGTTCAACGGCTGGAATATCACCTGGGCCGACGTGGATAAGCGGAACATTGAACAGCCCACTTTCGCCAAGGTTGACATGGGCAAACCCGATGACGTCATCAAAGTCCTCAATATCATGACCGACGAAATGCTCAAACTCGACGTCGCGATCCGCAATAAATATTTCCTGAACGAAAGTTATTTCACCAATCTCCGGGACCAGGAGCGCCGGCTCATGGAACAATCTTTGTATAACCGGATCGTAATCGAAGGGGTCAAGATCGATTCCGTCGAGATCGCGGCTTTTTACAAAGAGCACCGGGAAGATTACAAGATTTGGGAATCGGTCGAGTGCCAGGAGTTGGTGGTGAAGGACATGAAATTGGCCGGGACCCTGCGCAAGCAGGTTCTCAGCGATCCGGCTCTTCTCGACACGCTGGTCAAGCAGTATTCGATCGCCATGTCGAAATTGCGTTACGGGAAGACCGGTTCCCTGCGCAGGGGCACGAAACCCAAGACCTTCGAGGATATCGTGTACAAGCTGAAGGTCGGCGACATAAGCCGGGTCTTCGCCTACGACGATACCAGTTACGCTTTCGTTAAATTGTTAAACTCCACGCCCCCGGCCTATCGGAGTTTTGAAGAAGTCAGGCCCTACATTGAAACCAACCTGCGCCGCGAAAAATCGTCCAAGGTCGCCAACGATTTCCTGGCCAGAATCCGCGCCGAAGCCGATATCAAGATTCTCCTCCCCGAAACCATTCCGGCGGTCGAGCCCACCCCTCCGGTACCCCCTGAGCCCGCTCCGCTGAAACATTAATGCCGGAACTCAGGAAGGATCCGGTTTTAGGCCGCTGGGTCATTATTTCCACGGAACGCGCGAAAAGACCTAAAGATTTCAAGTTTCAACCCGAAGAACGCCGACTCACGCCCAAGGAGTGTCCGTTTTGTCCGGGGAACGAAGACGCGACTCCACCTGAGATTTTCGCATACCGCGAACCCGACACCCAGCCGAACAAACCCGGCTGGACCCTGCGGGTAGTCGCCAATAAATTTCCGGCGCTCCGCATCGAAGGGGATTTAAACCGCCGGGGCGAAGGAATCTACGACCGGATCAACGGCATCGGCGCCCATGAGGTGATAATCGAAACTCCGGACCACGCGCTCGATTTGGCCGACCTCTCCGAGCCGGCCTTCATGAACGTCGTTTTTTCCTATCAGAAGCGAATCCTCGATCTCAAAAACGATCCCCGTTTCCGCTTTGTCATGATCTTCAAGAATTTCGGCGCGGCGGCCGGCGCGTCCCTCGAGCACAACCATTCCCAGCTGATTGCCACCCCGGTCGTGCCCAAAAGCGTAACCGAGGAGATGGACGGCGCCAAGCGCTATTACGAGTATCGGGAACGGTGTATTTTCTGCGATATCATCGCCCAGGAGACCAAGAACCGCAAACGTTTGTTCAGCGAAAATAATTCCTTCATCTCCCTTTGCCCGTTCGCCCCGCGTTTTCCGTTTGAAACCTGGATCCTGCCGCGCAACCACCGGTCCAATTTCGAAAGCGCGGGGGAGACCGAGTTGAAAGATCTGGCCCTGATCCTGAAAGACAGCCTGCTCCGGCTTAAGGTCGCGCTCAACTCACCGCCTTATAATTTCATCATTCATACCGCGCCGATTACCCTGAACGGAATCGAGTTCTATCATTACCACCTGGAGATTATTCCCGTGTTAACCCGGATTGCCGGTTTTGAAATCGGCACCGGTTTTTACATTAACCCGACTCCGCCCGAAGAATCGGCGACGTTCTTGAAGAACGTCTTGTGATGGCGGAGATTAACAGATAGATGACAGAGATGTTTTATCTTCGTAATCTGCCGTTAAAATCTTCGTAATCAATTTCAATGAAAATCGCCTTAATCGCCTCGGAAGCCGTGCCTTTTGCCAAAACCGGCGGACTCGCGGACGTGGCCGGCGCGCTACCCCGCTATTTCCAGGCGCTCGGAATCGATACTTCCCTTTATCTTCCCAAATATCCCGGGATCACCGCCGATCCGGCCGGTGAAATCGAAATCAAGATGGCGGGTAATCCGCTCAAAGTCGGGATTTACCGCCGGGACAATACGTACTTTATCGATTACCCCGCCTATTTCGACCGCCCCGGGTTGTACGGAACGCCGGCCGGTGATTATCCCGATAACCTTGACCGGTTCGTCCTTTATAACCGGGCCGTGGTTCAGATGCTGGTCCGGAACCAGGTGGATATCGCCCACTGCCACGACTGGCAAACGGGATTGATCCCCGCATTTCTCCGGCAGGAAAATTCTCCGATAAAAACTGTTTTTACGATCCATAACCTTGGTTATCAAGGGCGGTTCCCCGGTTCCGAATTCGCCAAACTCGGTTTGGACCCGAAATATTTCACGCCGGAAGGGCTCGAGTTTTACGGCGACGTGAATTTTCTTAAAAGCGGCATCGTCTACAGCGACGCGGTCACAACCGTGTCGGAGAATTACGCCCGGGAAATTCAAACCGCCGAACTCGGGTTCGGATTGGAGGGCATTCTGGGCCGCCGCCGGGCGGATCTCTACGGTATTATCAACGGCCTTGATTACGAGGTATGGAATCCGGTATCGGACCCGGCGATCTACCGGCCCTATGACGATTATCCCGGCAAAATGATTAACAAACTGGAACTGGTGCGGGAATGCAATATCGATCGGGAAAAACCGCTCCTCGGCATGGTTTCCCGGGTCGCGGGTCAAAAGGGTTTTGATATCCTCACCGAAGTATTTGACGATGTGATCCGGATGGGTTTCTGTTTTGTCCTGCTTGGTTATGGCGAGGAAGCGTATCACGCCCGGCTTAAGGAATTCGAATCAATTTACGCCACGCAGGTGTCGATAAATCTGAAATTCGACGACCGGCTGGCCCGTCGGATCTACGCCGGCAGCGATTTTTTCCTGATGCCTTCGCGTTATGAGCCATGCGGACTGGGTCAGCTGATCAGCCTGAAATACGGCAGCATTCCGATCGTGCGCAAGACCGGCGGTCTGGCCGACACGGTCCGGGAATTCAACCCCGCGACGCTTGACGGCAACGGGTTTTGCTTTGAGGAATACTCGGGCCCGGCACTGCTCCAGTCACTGGACCGGGCGAATGCTGTTTATCAGCGGCCGGATTGGCGGCAGGCACTCGCGGAGAAATGCATGCGCTGCGACTATTCCTGGAATCAATCGGCCATCAAGTACCGGGATTTGTACCTTAAACTGCTGAACAGATAGACCTTCGGTCAGAAACGGCACCTTCGGTGCGGAAACCGCCGCTTCGTGTCGGAAACTGACCTTCGGTCGGAATCAGCGTCTTCGACGCGGAATAAAAAAATTCTGTCGCGTAGCGACTGTTTCCGCGCATAAGCGCAATTTCCGTCCAGCAAAGCGGGACTATTTCCGCTTCGAAGAAGCTTTTCCGCGCTTTAGCGCCGTCTTTCCCTCCTTGACTTTTCCCCTTATTTCTATATAGTAGAATGAAGCCCGCGGAGGATTGTTTTTTTCATGAAAAAAAAACAGGAGGCCAAGAATGGCGTTAGCAAAGACTGAATTTATCTGGATGGACGGCGAATTCGTCAAATGGGACCAGGCCAATATTCATATTTGTTCGCACGTGATCCACTACGGTTCCGGAGTGTTCGAAGGTTTGCGCTGCTATAACACAACCAAGGGATCGATGGTCTTCCGGCTCAAGGAACACACGGACCGGATCTTCGATTCCGCGAAAATCTACCGGATGACGATACCCTTTACCAAAGAGCAGATCAACGCGGCCTGCATCGAGCTGGTCAAGAAAAACGGGTTGAAAGAGGCTTATATCCGGCCGATCGTCTACCGCGGGTATCATGAACTGGGCGTCAATCCCTTCAACTGCCCGGTCAAGGTCGCGATCGCCACCTGGCACTGGGGCAAGTACCTGGGCCCGGAAGCGCTGGAAGCCGGCGTGGACGTCATGGTTTCTTCATGGAACCGGATGCGGCCCAACACGTTCCCGGCCATGGCCAAATGCTGCGCCAATTACATGAATTCCCAGCTGATTAAAATGGAAGCTTTGACCTACGGTTTTACCGAGGGCATCGCCCTGGATGCCGCCGGTTACGTCAGCGAGGGTTCGGGCGAGAACATCTTCGCGGTCAAGGACGGTATTGTCAACACTCCGCCGCTTAACGCCTGCATCCTGCCCGGGATCACCCGGGACACGGTAATTAAACTGGCGGAAAACCTTAATATTCCCCTGAAAGAACAGATGCTCGCCCGCGAATTCCTTTACATCGCGGATGAAGTTTTCTTTACCGGTTCCGCGGCCGAAGTCACGCCCATCCGCTCGATCGATAAAATCCAAGTCGGCATTGGCAAAGCCGGACCGATAACCAAAAAACTTCAGACCGCGTTCTTCGATGTGATTGAGGGCCGGGCGCCGGATAAGTACGGCTGGCTGACGCCGGTCGTTTGATATTATAATTGATGAAGACAAGAGGTAAAGGGGCATGTTGATCGCCATCGCGACGGATCACCGCGGGATCAAATTAAAGGAAAAGATCGTCGCCAATCTGAAATCGAAGCTTATCCCGGTTATTGATTTCGGGACCTTTACCGAAGACCCGGTGGATTATCCGGGTTTCGCGTTTAAGGTCGCGGAATGCGTGACCCGAAAAAAAGCGCGCTTTGGTATCCTCCTCTGTCATACCGGTAACGGCATGGCGATCGCCGCGAACAAGGTCCCCGGTATCCGGGCCGCGATCTGCCCGAACCCGGTTTTCGCGGATTTCGCCCGCCGGCATAACGACGCGAATGTGCTGGTAATCCCGGCCGGGTTTGTCAAAATCCCGGTCGTCATGCGGATTGTCCGGGTTTTTATCAAGGCTCAATTCGAAGCCGGACGTCACCAGCGCCGTCTTAAACAGATCACCCGCTATGAAAAATCCCGCTGATCATTTTCCAATCCGATATCTGTTACCAGTTATCCGTCATCCGTTATCTCTTATCCGGTACCGTCATCACTCATCGATCATCTGATATCTTTACTTTATGAAGATCAAACCCATCGCTTTTGAATCCCTTGGCGTCCGGTCCATGGCGACTTACGTGGAAACCCAGGATGTGAAGATTTTCATTGATCCGGGCGCCGTGGTTTCTCCCGACCGTTATTCCCTGCCGCCGCACAAGGTCGAGCTCGACCGTCATTTTAAAATTTGGGAATCGATCAAACAATGGGTTCTGGCTTCGGACGTTGTTATCGTTACCCATTATCACGACGACCACCATAACGCGGACTACCCCGAAATTTATGATCATAAGGATCTGATGCTGAAGAATCCGCGCGAGTTCATCAATGAAATCCAGCGGACCCGGGCCGCCGATTTCCTGAACCGGATCGAAAATCACGCGCGCGCCGTGTCGATCGCCGATGGTCAGACCTTTCAAATCGGCAAGACCCGGATCGTGTTTTCCCCGCCGATGACGCACGGTGTTTCGGACCGTCAGGGCTACATCCTTCAGGTTCTGATTGAGGATGACCAGCGCTTTATTTTTACGTCTGACGTCCAGGGTCCGGTCACCCGGGAAGCCGTGGATTTCATCATCGCCGGCCAACCGCATATTGTATTCGCCGATGGCCCTGCGACCTACCTGCTGGGATCGCATTGTAAAAAATCCGAAGTCGATTCCAGCCTTGAAAATCTGAAACGAATTATCGACCGAACTCCGGTCCGCCAGTTAATCGTCGATCATCATCTCTTGCGCGACCTGGAGTGGCAGAGCTATCTTCAGGACTTGATGAAAATCAAAAACGGCGTCACGGTTCAATCGGCGGCGGCTTATTTAGGCGAAAAAGAGGATCTACTGGAAGCGAAAAGGAAAGATTTTTATGAAGGGAAATCACCCAATGTGGATAATTATGGATAACTTGTGGAAAACGCTGAATCGCACGAAATATCGGGATGAACCGCTCGTTCATGAAGGTGAATATTCTCACTTATCCACAAGCGATAATTCCCGTCAAATACCGTATGGCTATCGAACTGATGCGATTATATTTACCGCGTGCGATAATCATCGGAATCTCTTTTCCGGGATGAAGATTTAAGTCCGCTATGAAAGAAAGCGATATCGATAAAATAAAGCAGATCGGAGAAGACTATAACCGGATCCGGGATGAGCTGAAAAAGGTCATCATCGGGCAACCGGCGGTGATCGATCAGGTGCTCATATCCCTTTTCTGCAGCGGTCATTCCCTGATAATCGGTGTTCCCGGATTAGCGAAAACGATGCTCGTCAACACGCTTGCGAATATCATCGATCTTTCCTTTAACCGAATCCAGTTCACGCCCGATCTGATGCCTTCCGATATTACCGGGACCCAGGTCATCGAAGAGGATCTGACGACGGGGCGGAGAAATTTCCGCTTCATCAAGGGTCCGATTTTCGCGCACATAATTCTCGCGGACGAAATCAACCGCGCTCCGCCCAAAACCCAATCCGCGCTTCTCCAGGCGATGCAGGAATATAGGGTGACCTACGGGGGCGAGACGTTTCCTTTGCCCATGCCGTTTTTCGTTCTGGCCACCCAGAACCCCATCGAACAGGAAGGCACCTACCCCTTGCCCGAGGCCCAGCTCGACCGTTTCATGTTCACGATCCATATCGGTTATCCCGGATTTCGCGAGGAAATCGATATCGTCAAGACCACAACCTCGGCTTACGAAGTTGATTTGAAAAAGGTCATCGACGTAAGCAATTTTCTGACCCTGCAAAAGGTGATCCGGAAGATACCGGTCGCGGACGACGTCATCGAACGGACGGTCCGTTTGGTCGGCTTGACCCGGCCGTCGGAAGCCCAGAGCCCGGCGGTCGTCAAGAACTACGTGGCCTGGGGCGCCGGGCCCCGCGCTTCGCAGTACTTGATCCTGGGCGCCAAAGCCCGGGCCGCTCTGGACGGCCGTTACACCCCCAATTTTGAGGACGTCAAATTCGTCTGCCATCCGGTGCTCCGGCACCGCATCATCACCAATTTCGCGGCCGAAGCGGATGGCGTCGGTTCCGACCAGATCATTGAGGAATTGTTAAAAGAATAATCGGGATCATAGATTTCATCCAATGAATTTTTTATAAGATGGCGGTTGCGAAAGGCGTTTCGGTTTCGTTTGTCGTAGTCGTCTAACGTAACCAAAAAACGACACCGTTCAACGTTACGCATTTCGAAACTGCAGACATTCGCCCGGAAGACAAGGGCCCTTTTTACCTGGGTACCGGGGTTAAGACGATACCCGGCTTCAGATTGAACAACACGGTCAATATCACGACCAGGATAAAATAAATAATGAAAACATTCCTTTCGCGGAAAGGTTTTTTCAGGCAAAAATAGCAGCTGATCAGGCCCAAGGGCAAAGCCGCGATAAACAGCGGTGGATAACCCAGGATGACCGGGACCGCGGCATAGGACAGGAAAACCATCACCGCGTTGACGATCCGGCCGGTATTTAAACCCAGGACCGTGAATAGACTCGATACATTATCCCGGCGGTCGCCCTCGTAATCGGCCAGGTCACGGAAATTCAGGGAAAAGAGAAGGGGAATAAAGATAAACAATGCCGCCTTGCCGGGAAACGACAAAAATGGCCGGGCTGGTTCGTAGATCGCATAACCGACAATGGCGGCGAGGACCGCGCCCGAAGCCAGCATGATCACCGACAGCGGGAAAAACTTTTTTAAACGGAAAGGCGGAGCGGAATAAAGGAAATGGAGGATATTCCCAAGTAGAATGATGAGCATTATCCGGTAACCGACCGCCCCGGCCGCGATGAGTCCCGCGGCCAGAAAAACCGCGCCCCAGATCAGATATGACCGCCGTGAATAACCGCCGCTCGTAAGCGGTGTTGCGCGGCGCGTATAGGCATCGGTTTTTATGTCGTAAATATCGTTGAGGATTATCGAAGACTGGAAAGAGAAAAAAACGGCCAGAAAAGTAAGCGCGCAGGGCAAGAAATAAACCGGTTTGTTAAAGGTATGATAACCGATGAAGACGCCGAGGGCGGTGGGAAAAAGGTAATGCAGGGCGATGAACGGCCGGGAACCGTATAACCAGAAGCGGATCAATTTAATCATCTTTGACCGGCTTTTTCAGGGCCTCTGTAGCCGGTAAGAAATCCGGGTTGATGGCCAGGGCCTTCTGATACAGCGCGTGAGCCCGCGGGAGATCGCCGGTATTTTCCGCGATCAGGCCTAAATTATAATACCCTTCGGCCTGAGTCGGGTTGATCGCCAAGGACCGGGTGAAGTATCCCTGGGCGGCGGCATAATCCTTTTTTAAAAGGGATATCGCCCCGAGATTGTTATAGAGCGCGAAATTATCCGGGCTGAATCTAAGCGCCGACATAAATTCGCCTTCGGCCCGGGTCAGGTCGCCCTGCCGGTAATAATTCATTCCTTTCCCCGCGTAAGCCGTTACCGACCGCGGATTATATCCCAACGCCCGGTCGTAGGCCGCGCGCGCGGCGTTAAAATCACCGTTCTGATAATACAGGTCGCCCTGGATTTGGTAATATTTGAAACGCGGGATGCCGTAAGCCACCGCCCGGGCCAGGTAGGAAAAAGTTTTTTCCCGGTCGCCATGGCGGGCCATGATCTGGGCGACGGCGGTTATAAATTCCGCCGGTTCGATGTTCGCCTCGCGGGCGGAATCGTAGAGCCGGACCGTTTCCGGGATGCGGCCGGTCTGTGAATACGCGTCGGCCAGGGTTAAAATCGCTTCGTAATCCGGCCGCTTGATGTCTTTTAATATTTTGATCGCGGGTCCGGTCTGGCCGAGATGGAGATAACACTGTCCAATGCGCTTGCGTATTTCGTCGTTCGCGCGGATATTCTGTGCCTGCCGGTACTGCTCCAGGGCGTCCGGAAAATCCCGGTTGATAAAATAATTCCAGCCCAGGACCTGACGGCCGTGGTGTTCGGCGCTCCTCCCCGTCGGGATTATCGCCGCGAAAGTGGCGTTCTGAAAAATTACGGAAAACCCGGCGCAAAAAGAGATCAGGACCAGGGCCGCGCGCGCCGCGTGGTTCGAAATGTCTCTTGCGTCCGGTTTCCGACAATTCCGGACCAGGAAAAAGAGGGCTAAAAGTCCGGCGTAAACCGGGCCGATGGCAATCGCGGAAAAAGCGCTGAACAGGGCAAGGATAAAAAAACCTTCGGCCGGACGGCTTCGGGGATCCGCGATATTGACGAAATGGACGGTGAGCAGTGAAACGAGGATAAGCAGGTAATTGAACGGGCTGTAAGGGATATACGGCCAGTACGGCCGGATCATAACCCACCCGTATATAATGCCAACCGCAGCGGGTGCCAGGTATGATAATGAAGGTTTGATGAAAGTCATTTGGGAAAAAATATTCTTCCGGGATATTTTCAGGATGAAAAACCCGGCCACGAGGATGAGAAAAAGAAATATGATCGAATAATTCTGGCTGTCGATTTTAAACAAGCCGGCGGTTATCAGGGTATTGGGGGAGAACCGGTGAAAACCCAGGTCGGCGGGGATCCGGGCCGCCAAATTGGGGATAATTCCGAAAATAAGAATGATGCCGAAAAAAATGACCGGCGCCGCGGCCGACTTTAAAAGGTTTCTTGTCTTCAGAAAAACGTAAAACACGGCTCCGCCCAGCGCCAGGACGATCTCCGCGCGCTGTCCCCAGCTCGATTGCGTGAGGTCCTGGACGGGATTAAAAAACCGGAAACTCCGGCTTAGTTCCTGGATATTTCGCAGGTATTTAAGATCATAACCGCTGCCCCGGGAAATAATGATGTCGATGAAGGGCGGCAGGATTATAACCGTCATGCCGACAATGAGCGTCCTGGCGATTCTCGACATTTTCTCTCCGGTCAGGAAGTAAAGAGTCAAAAGAAAACATAGAAAAAAGGCGATGTAGAAAAGGGGATAATGGGAAAAGATCATATAGAAGGAACGGGAAGCATATACGGAGAAACCAAAAACCTGGCTGCCTTCGAAGGCGCTTTCGAAAATATTGCGGACGGTGATGATGGCGAAAAGACCGGCCCCGCCGATCAGAAACGGGTAATTATCCGTTTCGATACTATTGAGGATCCGAGTCAGTATGCCGGGTGCGGGAGTTTTCATATCCGGCAGATAAAAAAGGGGGAGTTGCCTCCCCCTTTTTTATCTAAGCCTTCTGTTTATTCAACGATCAGTTTTCTGGTCATGTTCGCCTTGCCGCATTGGAATTTCAGGAAGTATATCCCGCGCGGGAGGGCGGAGCCGTTGTAGGAAGCCTGGTAAGTCCCCGCGTTCTTATCCTCGTCGATAAGGCTGGCGACTTTCTGGCCGATCGTGTTATAGACGCCGATATTGACCCGACCCGGTTCCGGCACTGTGTATTGGAAACGGGTGCTGACCCGGAACGGGTTGGGCTGGTTCGGGCTCAACAGGTTGCCCGTGGTGACCGGATTCTTTCCTTCTTCAACGCCGGTATTGGACCAAGCGTCATAGTAGACGTTGACCCCGTTGGCGCCGACATAAGCGATCGCCGGATAGCCGGGATTTTCCCAGCACTGGACCGGGCCGGTAAAAGCCGGGGCAAAGTTGTTATAGACCGCTTCATCGCCGTTCGGACCCCAGGTGCTGTCCGCGTGCCAGTATTTGGTCCGGATCGCCGGGGTGTTCCAGAGCGTATCCGCGGTCAGAATATAGGAGAGGTAGGGAGTGTTGTACGTGCCGGAATTGTCGAAGATCGAGATGCTCGGCATGATGTCGTGCATGTTGATCCAGCCCGGGTTATATACCCAGCTCGACCACGTGGCGCCCGCATCCTGGGTCCAGGACGCAAGGACATCCCAATCGTAAGGCGTGCTGGTGTATTGCCGGCCCCAGACCACCCACGCGTTGCTCTGGGTGGAATGGCTGCCCGCGATTTTCGGAGTGGTTTTCGCGGAGTTGTCGGTCATGACCACCACCGAGCCTTGCCAGTTTCCGCCCTCGTTGGTGCTTCGGCGCGTTTGAATATTGACCAAACCGCCCGAGGGACGATAGATATAGGACGACCAGAGATAGTCGTTCGCGCCATAAGATAGGTCCGGAAAACCGGATCCGCCGAATTGAAGCTGGGTAGCGGCTTCCCAGGTCTGTGCGTGATCGAAGGAGCGGGTAAACCAGATGCCGTCTAAACCCGCGCCGCCCAGCTGTTTATGATAGGCGACAAACAGCCAGCAGTCGGTGCCATATTGGACGCGGTCCGAGCAGACCGAGTAATTGGCGATGGTATCCGCGGTATTATCAAGGTAAGAGTAGGTAAAAACGTGAGTCGGATTGAAATTCAACGCGATCAGGTCGCCGTTATTCGAACCGGCCCGGCAGAAGAAATGGCACCATCCGGCGCTCTGGTTGATGATCTGGGGTTCGAACACGGGCGCGCCGAAACCGGTGATCTGATCCCAAAAGGACCAGGTCTGACCCTTATCGAGGGATTGATATAAACGGATGGATGAATCCGTGCAGGCGATTACCGCTCTAATCGTGTCGCCGTTTACGTAATCGACGTCGATCGCTTCGTCGTCGAGACCGGCACCGGCGGCCCAGGTAGAGTAGTTGACATTGCCCGCCCAGATCAACTTGTCATCGGCCCAGGACATGGTGGGTTTGTCATTGGCCGAGTGGGATTGGAGGATCGGGAATTTGCTGTTCTGGAACGGCAGGTTTCGCTTCTGCCATTCCTGGATCAGCATTTTGTATGTCGCCTGGTCGCCGTTGGCCCGCGCCATCATGATTTTCTGGACCAGCGGGTCCGCGACCACGTTCACGTCGGCCGCGGTGTTGACCGTTGAAGCTGGAATGTTCGCCGGCGCGGTTCTAGTTCCCGCGCCGAACAGAACGGTAATAAATACAAAACCTAAGATCCATATTTTTTTCATAGCATCTCCTTTTTGTCCCCTATTATATATTAATTTCGACTGAATGTCAAGAGGTAAAAAGCGGGAAAAGCAGTGCCTTCCCCGCTTTTATCTATGTAGTTTTATAATTTCAGGATGTCTTCGATGTTCTTGATGACTTCCTTGATCTCGTCCAGGGTCAGGTCGCCCATGTGACCGATCCGGAACGTCACTTCCTTCAGGTCGCCGTAACCGTTGGAAATCGCGAACCCGCGCTTGCCGAGTTCGGAATTGAGGTCGGCCACCTTGATTTTCTTCGTATTGTCGATGCAGGTCACGGTCTGCGAATGGTAGGGATCCTCGGAAAAGACCGCGAAATGCTTTCGGGCCCAGGCGCGGACGTATTCGGCCATGACCGTGTGCCTTTTATACCGGTTATCCATGCCTTCGGCCAGCATTTTGTCCATCTGCAAATCCAGGGCGTAATAGAGGGAAACCGCGGGCGTGGTCGGCGTCTGCTTGTCTTTTTCGTAGCGTTTCTGCATGGCGTCGAAATCGAAATAATAGCCGCGGTCGGTGACGGTCCGGGTCTTGTCCAGGGCGCGCTGGGTGACCGTGCAGACGGCCAGGCCCGGCGGCAGGGCGAAGCACTTCTGGCTCGACGTGATGCAGACGTCGATGCCGAGCTTGTCGATCTCGATCTTGTCGCCCATGAGCGAGCTCACCGAGTCGATGATCCAGAGCACGTCGGGGAATTTTTTCATGACCTGGGCGATCTGCTCGATCGGCGCGCGGACGCCGGTCGAAGTCTCGTTCTGCACCAGGCAGAACGCTTCGTATTTCTTGGCTTTGAGCTTTTCCTCGACCATCTCGGGTTTGATCGCCTTGCCCCAGGGCACGTTGATCGCGTCCGCGTTCTTGCCGCAGGCCTTGCTGATCTTGAACCAGCGGTCGCTGAAAGCGCCGTTCACGCCGTGCAGAACGTCCTTGACCACGCAGTTGCGGATCGATCCTTCCATGACCCCGGTGCCGGAGGAAGTGAAAACGTACGTGTAGTTTTTCGTATCCAGCGCCTGCTTGATCTTGTTGATGATCCGTTCGTTCATGGCTCCGAAATCCTTGGAACGGTGACCGATCATCCACGCGGCCTGGGCATCCAGAATGTCTTTCCGGACTTCGGTCGGTCCGGGTATGAACAGTATCTTATGCATTATCGAGCCTCCTTGTTATTTTATCCAAAAATCCGTTTAGATCGTTAGTTTAGTTGGGATCGTTGATTTCGTTAACGAACTAAACCATAATAACGATAATAACCATATTTTTAATTTTTGCCGGATCCAGCATCCCAACCCTAACCTAATTTCCATCTTGAATAATCTTGACCCATATTTCTCTTGTCCGCGGGCCGTCGAATTCGCAGAGGTAAACGCCCTGCCAGGTGCCGAAGGCGATCTTGCCGTCCGTGATGAAGAGCGTGCGGTTCGAACCGACCAGCGCGGCTTTGATATGGGCGTCGGAATTTCCTTCGCGGTGTAAGTAGCCGGCCCGGTGGGGGATAATCTTGGCCAGCGTATCCGAAATGTCGGCCGGGACCGACGGGTCGCAGTTTTCGTTGACGGTCACCGCCGCGGTCGTATGGGGGCAAAACACGTGGACGATACCTTCTTTAACCTTGTGACCGGTGATGATCTTCTGGATGTCTTTGGTGATGTCAATCATTTCGCAGCGGTGGTCAGTGTGGATTTTGAACTTGTCCATCATACAAGCGTTATTATAGCCAGAATTGGGGGAAAGTCAACAACCGGTCCCGTATTACGGGACGGAAACAGTCCCGCTTCGTTCGACGGAAACCGACGCGCATTGCGCGTCGGAATATAGAATTCCCTGCGTTATTTTGTCGTTTCCGACCGAAGGTCCGTTTCCGATGCGCAGCATCTGTGCCCGCCACGCAGTGGCTGTTTCCGATAAAGAACCATGTTCTTTATCAATGTGTCATATTGACACTTAATCCGGTATGTATATTATTATCCATGGTCGTCGCGAGCGAAAGCAAGCAGTTAAAGCTGATCCGCAAGATCGACAGCATCCTCGGTTCGTCCTACAGCCTGCACAAGGTCATCCGGAAAATCTACTACGAGATCGCCAAGGTCATGGATACCAGCAACTTTTATATCGCGATTTATCACCGGGCGGAAGACACTATATCGTTCGAGGTTTACACGATCTTCGGCAAGGAAACCCCCGTGGCGTCGCGCAAACTGGCCAAGGGTATGACCGAACACGTGATCCGGACCAAAAAACCCCTGCTCATCCGAAATTATATCCGCCGGGCCTGCCGGAAAATGGGCATCAAGCCCCATGGTAAAATGGCCAAGTGCTGGCTGGGCGTGCCCATGCTGTACAAGAACAACGTCGAGGGCGTCATCGCCATCCAGGATTACAAGAAAGCCGACATCTATTCCGAATCCGACGTGCTCTTCCTGCAGTCGATCGCGTCCCGGGCCGCGGTCGTGATCGCCAACACCCGGTTGATCGAAGAGGAAGTCAAGCGCGCCAAAGAACTGGCAATGATGAACCGGATCGCCCACCAGCTGACCCGGTCCCTGGATATCGGCGCCATCTGCCGCAGCGTGACCAAGTCGATCATTAAGTATTTCAAGGATTTCAACGTCGCGGTCATGATCCGCGAAAAAGACGAATTCGTCCTGCGCGAAGCCTCGACCGGCTACCGCCTGGGCGTGTCCCGCAAAGGATTACGCGTCAAATCGAATACCGGTATTATCGGCCGCACCGCCAAACTCGGGCGCACCATCATCGCCAACGACGTCACGAAGGTTCCTTATTACATACACTTCGGCCCTTCGCTGACCCGTTCCGAACTCGCCGTTCCGATCAAGGTCAACCAGCATGTGATCGGGATCCTGGACATCCAGGCCCGCGAGCTCAACGCCTTCAACGATAACACGGTCCGCGTTCTGGAACTCATCACCGACCGGTTGAGCGCCGCGATCGCCAACGCCCGGCTTTACGAGGACACCAAGAATAGCGCCAAAGAGCTGAGTGTTTCCTTCGCCATCGCGCAGTCCCTGATCTCGACCCTCGAATTGGGCGATGTCCTGAAGCAGATTCTGGCCGTTATCAACGATACCTTCGGTTACACGAACTGCGCGATCCTGCTCATCGATAAAAAGAAGAACAGCCTTTATATCAAGGCCGCCCACGGTTACACCAACTACGTCACGAAGAGCATTGATCTGAGCATCCGCAAAAAACAGGGTATTACCAGCCATGTCGCGGCCACGGGTAAAATACTCTACGCCCCCGACGTCTTCAAGGTGCCCTTTTACGTTATGGGTAAGCGGAGCGTCCGGTCCGAAGCCGCCATTCCCCTCAAAATCCGGGACGAAGTCATCGGCGTGCTCGACGTCGAGAGCGACCGGCTGAACGCCTTTTCCGAAAAAGATCTCCGGATGTTTTCGGTGTTCGCCACCCAGGCCGCGATCGCCATCGAAAACGCCCGGCTCTTTGACGAAACCAAAATTCTGTCCCTGACCGACGGGTTGACCAAGATCGCCAACCGCCGGCATTTCGACCTTACGGTCGAGAGCGAGGTGCGCAAAGCCCGCGGTTATTCCCGCTCGATCAGCCTGGCCATGATCGACCTGGATAATTTCAAGCATTTCAACGATCGGTTCGGCCACCAGATGGGCGACCGCATGCTCATCAATATCGCCCGGGTTCTCACGGAAAGTATTCGGGATACGGATTTCGTCGCCCGCTACGGCGGCGAAGAATTCGTGATCGTTTTTCCCGAGACCGGCAACGAAGCCGCGATTCGGGTTTCCGAACGGATCCGGCGTAAGGTCGAGGACTGCGTGGTTTACGTCAAGGGACTGGGGAAAAAATGCACGACCGTTTCGATCGGCGTGGCGACCTATCCTTATAACGCCCAGGACGTGGCCGAACTCGTTTATAACGCGGACAAGGCTCTCTACCGGGCCAAGCAGCTGGGCAAAAACCGGGTGGAAACGCTCATGCCCAGCGTCATCAACAACTTCCCCGACCTGGCCGACAAAGGCCAGAGACGACGTTAACGGAATACGCTTCCGCTGAAAATACGTCGCTGCGCTCCTGAAGATACATTTCATTGAAGCTATGGCGCTTATCGCGCCTGAAGATATGTCACTACGTTTCTGAAGTCACATTTCATTGAATGCACGCAACTTCGCGCCTGAATCTTCAGCGTAGCGTGTCTTCAGCGCAGCGTGACTCCAGTAAAACATGGCTCCAACGAAGTGTGACTCCAGTGAAACGTGTCTTCAGCGTAGCATAACTCCAGTTTTGCGTGTCTTCAGCGCAGCGTGTCTTCAGTTATTCGTGTCTTCAACGAAGCGTGTCTCCAGCTTGGCATGTCTTCAGCGTAGCGTGACTCCAGCGAAGTGTATTACGGCGTGTAGTATTTCGCGATAATGGCTTCCAGCTCTTCGGGGTTTTCGACTAATACTTTGCGCGACTTACTCCCCTGGAACGGTTCCACCACGCCCGCGGACTCAAGCTGATCGATGATCCGTCCGGCGCGGGCGTAACCCAGATTGAGCCGGCGTTGAAGCAGGGACACGGACGCCACCTGATGGCGGTGGACGAGACGGGCGGCTTCCGGGAACATCGGATCGACCTCGCCCTCGGTGGCAAAACCGGCCTGGAATTCCGGTTCCACGGTCTCACCGAGGTTTGGGTAGTAGCCTTTCTGCAGGATCTCCTCGATTTTTTCCGAAGGAATGATATTGGTGAGCGCTTTCTTTTTCTCGTTGAAAGCCGGGTCCTCTTTATCGACGAACACGCTCCAGAGTTCCTCGTCCAGGATCGCCGACGCGATTTCGTTCAGGTCGGCGTCCACATCCTGGAAAAGGCCGTAAATGTGCTGGCGCGCGATGAGCTGGCTGATGCCGACGACTTCCTCGGTCGAAATATACGCGCCGTGGAGCCGGACCGGCGTCCCCTTGCCGGGCGGCAGGAAGAGCATGTCGCCCCGGCCGAGCAGGGACTCGGCGCCGTTCATGTCCAGGATGGTGCGGGAATCGGTCTTGGATGCGACCTGGAAAGCGATGCGGCAGGGAAAATTGGCCTTGATCAGTCCGGTGATGACGTCCACCGAAGGCCGCTGGGTGGCCAGGACCAGGTGGATGCCGACCGCGCGCGACATCTGGGCGAGGCGGGTGATGTTTTCCTCGATCTCGCCCGGCGCGGTGAGCATTAAATCCGCGAGCTCGTCGACGATGATGACGATGTAGGGTTTCGAATCGCCGCCTTTCTTCCGCATCTTCTCGTTGTAGCCGTCGATGTCCCGGACGTTTTCCCGGGCAAAGTCCCGGTAGCGGGCTTCCATGATCGCGACCACGCGGTTCAGTTCGTTGACCGCTTCCTTGGGTTCGGTGACGGCCCGGCGCAGGAGATGGGGGATCGGGTTGTACATGGGCAGTTCCAGGCGCTTGGGGTCGATCATCAGGAAGCGGACGTCCTTTTCGGTGGCATGGTAAAGGATGCTGGCGATGATCGTGTTGATGCAGACGCTTTTTCCCGATCCGGTCGTGCCCGCCACGAGCATGTGGGGCATGAGGGCGATGTCGTCGCTCACCGGCATGCCGGTAATATCCTGCCCCAGCACGATCGAGAGGGGCGCGGAATTTTCCTCGAAGGTTTTGTCGAGCAGGCAGTTTTTCAGGTAAACGAGGGCCCGTTCCTTGTTGGGAACCTCGATGCCGACCGCGGATTTGCCCGGGATCGGCGCGACGATCCGGATCCGGGTCGCCTTGAGCGAAAGCGCCAGGTCGTTGTCGAGGTTGGCGATGCGGTTGACTTTGATGCCGGGCGCGGGTTCGAATTCGAAACGGGAGATGACCGGCCCGGATTCGATATTGATTACCTTGCCGCTGACGCCGAATTCCATGAGCCGGGCGGTCAATAGTTCGCCTTCCTTCTGCAGCCGGGTCGCATCCGTGGAATAGGTTTTCACCGGGTCGGTCAACAATTTCAAAAACTCGGTTTTAAAATCGATTTCCGGCAGATCTTTCTTTTTCCTGCGTTTCGGCTCGGCGCCGGTTTCAGAACCATCGTCAGGTTCGGCTCCTTCTTCCGCGGTCTTGTCCTCGGCCTCGGAATTTTCACTCTTTTCCTCGGCCTCGCCCCTCTTCTTTTTATTAATTTTTATTTTCTTAAGCTTGTCGTCCGGTATTTCTTGCTGGTTGATCGTGATTTTGGGTTTATGAGGCAGGATCAGGTTTTTAAGCATCATGAAGGCGATGATCAGAATCGCGAAGCCGATGATCACGTAGGTTCCGACCGTCCCGAAAAATTTGAGCAGAAAATTGCTGATGATGACGCCGACCCGGCCGCCGTAGGGCGGGTTTTGCAGGGCGAGCGCGAGGATCGCGTCGACGACGATGCCGATCGGAATAAAGTAGAGGAGATGGTAACCGTCCATGGCGTCCGGTTGGGTCAGGAAAATGACGCTCAGGTAGCCGAGCAGGCCGGGGATGGCGAAACAATAAAGGCCGATGAGCCAGTAAACGCCGAGCGACGTGTAATAACCAAAAAGCCCGCCGAAATTCCTGCCCGGTGAACCGGGGAAAATCAGGTACGACGCCTGGGATATAAGAAAGAGCAGGGCGAGCAGGCCGAGAAGGATGCCCAGGAGCTTCCGCTGTTTCGGCCCTTCGAGGCGCTGGGCGATGACGACCAGAACCGCGCAGGTCAGGACGAGTATGATCAGCGAAATGAGCGTGGCGAGCATGTATCATTGTATCTACGCGTGGGAATTTGTCAACGACAGATTCTTCGAATCGGAAACAGTCCCGATACAACCGGGACGGAAACAACGCTAAAGCGTAGAAACAATCCCGCTTTGCGGGACGGAATTTTAAAAACTAATATATATGAATATTCCGCGCCGAAGGCGCCGTTTCCGACCGAAGGTCAGTTTCCACTGCGAAGCAGTCGTTTCCATCCCGAAGGGATATGTTTTGCCGCTTGATTTTCTAATGTGTTTGATTACAATGATATACATATGCCGGCGACCGTCTATTTTCTCGACCTGCGCTTACGTCATAAGGATAATCACCTGACCCGCTGGGATCGGCTGATCTCGGCCACGTCCTGCCTGGAATTCGTGGTTAAAAACTCTCCGGTGGCGCTCAAAGTCCATTTCGGCGAGGATGGCAACCTGAATTTTTTGAGTCCCCTCTTTGTCCGGCGCATGGTGGAACGGGTCCGGGATAAAGGGGGAGAGCCTTTCCTGACCGACACCACGACCCTGTACGGCGGTCGAAGGTTCCGGGCCAATACGCACCTGGAACTGGCTAAGGATCACGGGTTCGACTTCGCGCCGGTCATCATCGCCGACGGCCTGCTCGGCGACGAATACTACGAGCTCGACGGATCCAAGTTCGGCCGGGCTTATAAAACGGTCGACGTTTTCTTTTTCCTTTCCCATTTCAAAGGCCATATGGTCACGAGTTTCGGCGGCGCGCTTAAGAATATCGGCATGGGCTGCGGTTCCAAGGGCGGCAAATTGGACATGCACGCCCATTCCCGGCCCCACGTGGAAGCAGCCCGCTGCAATTTCTGCCTGCGCTGTTTCGATTACTGCGCCTATCAGGCGATCGAGAAAGCGGACCGGACGGTCCGGATCGTGAACGACAAGTGCGTCGGGTGCGGCGGCTGCATGGCGGTCTGCCCCGAGCGGGCGATCCGCAACACCTGGGCCAGTTCGCCGGCCGACGTCTGCCGGCGCATGGCCAAATACGCCGCGGATTTTTACCGGACCAAAAAAGCGTTCGGTTTCAATTTTCTGATCCGGATCGCGCCGGAATGCGATTGTTTCCACACCAACGAGCCCCTGATCGCGCCCGACGTCGGAATCCTGGCGTCGGCGGATCCGGTCGCGCTCGACCAGGCGAGTTTCGATCTCGTCCGGGATGCCATCGTCAAGGCCCATCCGGACCTGGATCCGGACGCCCAGTTGGCCGCCGCCGAAAGGTTCGGGGCCGGGGAGCGAAAATATGAAATCAAAATTATCTGAAGTCAAAAGACTCAAGAAAAAGATCCGTCAGCTCGAACACCTGGTCGACGCGTCGCTCGTCTTTTCCTCGACTCTGGATATCGCCGAGCTGCTCAATCTCATCATGAAAGTGGCGGAAAAGACCGTCGAAGCCGAAGCTTCGTCGGTCTTCCGCATCGACGAGGAAAAAAATGAGCTGTACTTCCTGACCGCCCGGGGCTCCAAGGGCAAAGAGGCTAAGGATATCCGGGTGCCCATGGGCAAGGGCATCGTCGGCTGGGTCGCCAAGCACGGCAAACCCCTGCTCGTCGCCGACGTGACCAAGGACAAGCGTTTCTACCGGGTCGTGGACAAGAAAACCCAATTCACGACCCGCTCGATCCTTGCCGTTCCGCTCTTCATCAAAAACAAGATCATGGGCGTGGCCGAGGTCCTCAACAAAAAAGGCGGCCGCCGCTTCACCCCCGAAGACCAGGATCTCTTCATGGCGCTGGGCAGTCAGATCGCGGTGGCCATTGAGAATGCCGCCCTGTATCAGGCTCTGGACAAGCTCTTTCTGTCCTCGATCACCTCGATCGTCGAGGCGATCGACGCCAAAGACCCCTATACCAAGGGTCACTCGGTCCGCGTCGTCGAATACTCGATGCGGATCGGGGAGGGGATCAAGCTCGAAAAGGAACCCCTGAAAATCCTCGAGGTTTCCGCGATCCTGCACGACGTGGGCAAAATCGGCATTCCCGACGAGATCCTGCGCAAGCCCGGCCGGCTGACCGACGAAGAGTACGCCTATATCAAGAAACATCCGATGTTCGGCGCGGAAATTATCACGCCCATCGCCCAGATGAAGGAGCTGATGCCCAATATTCTCCACCATCACGAGCGTTATGACGGCCGGGGTTATCCGGACGGTCTGAAAGGGCAAGACATCCCGCTCTGCGCGCGGATCATCGCGATCGCGGATTCTTTCGACGCCATGACCTCGGGCCGGCTCTACCGCTCCAAATTCACCGACGATCAGGCGTATCAGGAACTGCTCGACCACCGCGGCACCCAGTTCGATTCGAAACTGGTGGAAATCTTCATCAAAGCCCGTGAAAAAGCGACTTAGCGCCGGCCTGCTCATCGCTTTCGGTGCGCTTTTCGGCGTCGGCGTTTTATCGCTTTATCAGCCGACCTGGCGGCTTTTCGACCGGAAAGTCTACGACCTGAAGTACGCCTTCCAATTTACGGGCAACGCGGCGCCGGTTTTAAACGACCGGATCGTGATTGTGGATATCGACGATAAGAGCCTCAAAGCCCTCGGCCGGTACCAGAACTGGCCGCGCGCCTACTACGGCCGCGTCATTGACTATCTGGGGGACGCCGCGGTCGTGGGCTTGGATGTTTTCTTCGGCGAACCGGATACCCTGCCGTTCGCGGCCCGGCAGTATTACCAGAAGCCGAACTTCGATTCCCTGCTCTACGCGGCCCTCGGCCGGAACCGCCGGGTGGTCATGGTGTCTTCCATGGGCGAGAAGCCGATTTTCGCCGATTACGCGCGTTTCGGGACCGGCGACATCCTGGCCGACAAGTTTGACGGCATCGTGCGGACCGGTTATTATTCGTTCATCGGCGAGAAAACCTTTGCCGCGGTTATCGCCGGGATGGTCCGGGCCGACCTTCCCCAAAACCCCTTTTTGATCCGGTTTTCGAAAACCGGCTCTTTCCGCCGGATTTCCTTTATCGACGTGTATGAGGCCCGGGTCCCCCGGGAATTTTTTAGCGGTAAAATCGTTCTCGTCGGCGGCACCGCGGCCGGTCTATTCGATTATCACGCGGTTCCTTTTAACCGCCATTTTCCCGGAATCGAGCTCCAGGCCAACCTGGTAAACAACTTCACCGAATCGATCAAGATCAATGAAATACCGTATCTTTACGGTCTTATTATAACGTTGTTGTTGACCTTTGTTATCGCTTTTCTTACGCTTATCGGTAAGGCTCGAATCTACATCCCGGCCACGATTTTGGTATATCTGCTGTTCATTGCCGCCTCATTCATACTTTTCAGCCAATTCCGGGAAATGGGCGTGATCCGTCCTTATTATACCTTTACTCTGGGACTAATCGCGACTCTCGTCTACCGGTACCGCGTCGAGGAAAAGGAAAAGCGCAAGATCAAGGGCATTTTTTCCCGTTATTATTCCCGCGAACTGCTGGACATGGTTCTCGAAACCCCGCCGGTTCTGGGCGGCGAAAAAGTTTCCTGCACCGTGATTTTCGCCGATATCCGCAACTTCACGCCGTTTGTCGAGAAAAACGCGCCCGAAGAAGTCGCGAAGCGTTTGAACAACCTCCTGACCGAGATGGTTGAGGTCGTCTTTCACTATCAGGGGCGGATCGATAAATACATCGGCGATTGCATCATGGCCGTTTTCGGATCGCCGATTCACCTGAAGAACCACGCCGCGAACGCCTGCCGCGCGGCCCGGGACATGGTGAAAATGGCCGCCGAATGCGGCTTCAAGATCGGCGTCGGCATGAATTCGGGCGAAGTGATCAGCGGCAACTTCGGTTCGCCCATGCGCATGGAGTTCACGGTCATCGGCGATAACGTGAACCTCGCGTCCCGGCTCGAGGGGGCGACCAAGGACCTGGTCGTGTCGATCGTGATCAGCGAGTCCACCTACCAGATGGCGTCGCGGGAAAAACCGTCGGACCTCGTCTTCCGCCCCTTAGGCAAGGTGAAGGTGAAGGGGAAGGAGGAGGAGATAAACGTTTATGAAGTATCATAAACCAGTAGGTAGTAAGTAGAAAGTAGTAAGTAGTGAACAATACCGATATTATTTATCACGGTTTTAAGGATCTCAAAGTATATCAGTTATCATATACTTTAGCTAAAGAAATATTTAATCTTACGAAAAACTTTCCGCGCGACGAAAAATACTCGCTTACTGATCAAATTAGAAGATCGTCACGCGCAGTCCCATCGATCATCGCCGAAGCTTGGTATCGTCGAAAATATCCCAGATCATTTTCGAACAAACTGATTGAAGCTTCTGGTGAGGCTGGCGAGACAGAGGTATGGCTTGATTTTTCTTTAGATCATAACTATATTCCTGTCGATCAACATAAATATTTTGTTAGTAAATATACCGAAGTGTCTCGAATGTTGAACAGCATGATAAATCAACCGGAAAAATTCTGCTTATCGAAACCTAAACTCTAAAAATAGAATGTTTGTAATCTCTATTACTTTCTTCTCTTTCTACCTACTACTTACTGTTATATATCTTTTTCTTTCTACCTACTACCTACTATTTTTTTCTGTCTACTTACTACCTACTACTTACTATTTAAGGATTTATGCTTGTAAATAAATCCGGTCTGCGCGTTTCCGTCATCGAAGGCCTGTTCGCCCAATTCCATATCACCCTGACCGGCGGCATGTTCCTCACCGCCTTCGCGCTCTACCTGGGCGCGAATTCTTTCCAGATTGGTCTGCTCGCCGCGATTCCGTCCCTGCTCGCGGGCGTCGGTTTTTTCTCCGCGTATCTCGCCAACCTGATCGGCAAGCGGAAGATCCTGTGTGTTCTCAACTCGGCGATCGGCCGGGGACTTTTCATCGCCTTCATTATTCCTTTTGCTTTCCGCTTGCGGATTTCCCTGCCGTTATTTTTCGCGGTCATATTTCTTTACAACCTCCTCCTGAATTTCGCCGGTAATCTCTGGATGTCCTGGATGAGCGATCTCGTTCCGCGGGAAGAAAGGGGACGGTTCTTCGGTCTCCGAAACACCCTGCTCAGCGCGCTGGGCATGATCGTCAATTACATCGGCGGCAGATTACTCGACCGGCTGCAACAGCCGGTCGCGTTCATTATCATTTTTTCGGTTTCCATTTTTTTCTCAACCCTGGCCGGTCTAACCCTGGCCAGTCAGCCGGAACCGGTCTTCGAAAAGAAAAACATTCCGCTCAAAGAGATATTCCTGAATCCCTTACGCGATTCCGATTTCCGCAATCTGGTTGGTTTCGTCTCCTTCTGGTATTTGTTCGCGGGCATGTCGGCGCCCTTCTGGGTCGTCCACATGATCCAGAACCTGAAAATGTCCTTTTCCACGATCGCGATATATTCGATCATCGCCGGAATCGCGAGCCTGGTCTTCCAGCTTTTCTGGGGACGGTTAATCGACCGGACCAAATCCAAGCCGATCCTGACCATTAATTTTCTGGGGATCATGGTCGTGCCGCTGTTCTGGCTCTTCGCCCGGCAGGACTTCGTCCTCCCGATCTGGTTCGACGCCTTCTTCAGCGGGATTTTCTGGAGCGGGGTGAATTTGAGTCTCTTCAGCATCCTGCTTTCCCTGACCGAGGACAAAGAAGCCAAGGAATCATATTTCGCGGTATTCTTGACGATCACCGGTTTGTGCGGATTTATATCGTCTCTCCTGGGCGGATGGCTGGCCCAGGTCATGTCCAATTTTAAATTTTTCGTTTTCGGTTATAAATTCATCAACTTCCATGTCCTATTCTTCAGCACGTTCTTTTTCCGGCTGCTCAGTCTTTTCTTTTTAAAGCGGGTGACCGAAAAGGAAGCGTACCCGGCGCGCTACGCGTTGCAGCTCATCGGCGATTACACCGTCCGCCGGCTCAACGAATCCAAGGATTTGGTTTTAAACGTGATAAGGTTTTGGAAGTAGTTATCAAGCGGAATGTAGTAAGTAGTACATAGTAGGTAGAAGGCATTTTTTTCTTTTTCTCCTTACTACCTACTGTCTTTCAGTATTTTTGGAACAACGATCCCCATTCCGTTTTCATGAATTCGTTAATGCGTCTGCGGCCGACCAGAGGATACCAGAAGTGATCATGATAAAGGTTGGATGCGAACGGCGCCCAGACGACCAGCGAAGAGTGGAGCAATGGCCGTTCCAGGAATTTCAGGAATCCCTTGCGCAGCATCTGGTCGCCCCAGATCACGAAACTGCGGCTGGTCTTGAATCCGAAGTTTACGCCCGCGATATCCTCGCCGACGATCTCGATCCGGGCCGGATCGCCGCAGCCCAGTTCCCGCTCGTGGCACATCCGGATATAGGGGATGGCGAGGGGATCGAAGCCCATCATCCGGGCCGCGATCGCGTCGAGCGCCACGGAATCGGCGCTGGCCAGCAAGTAATTCTTGATTACCGGAACCATGGTCCGGGGCCCGGCGCCCGAGCCGCAGACCGTCGCGTCCATGACCGCGAAAACGTGGGGATGGAGCTCCTTCTGCATGATCATCAGATCGACCAGGGTTTCGTGGATGTATTTGTGGGCGTAATGGCGGACTTCCTTGAGCAGTCCGCCGAACGCGTTCTTGACCGCGCCGGTGGTCGTGGAGTGGCCGTGAGTTTTCATGGTCGGCAGGTGGATGATATCCTTGCCGATGAAGAACTCCGGGATTTCGATGCCCTGGGGAAAAAGCCGGTCCAGGATCAGAAGTTTTTGTTGGAATTTGTATTTAATCCATTTGACATCGGGCAGGGCGATAAAGCGCAGCCCGTAGTGTTCCAGCACGCCATGCCAGCGATTGTTGATCGCGCCCTGCCGGGGATTGGTGACGACCGTCTTGTTCTCCACCGGCAGCAGGCGCTGCCGCGGGTATCCGTCCTCGATCAGGGTTCCCACCACGCCGTCCACCTGCCAGGGTTCGGACGAGCAGGCGGGAAAAAATTTGGTCCAGGAAAGGTTCAGCTTGAGGATGATGTCCCGGTTGCGGAGAAGGATTTTTTGGTAATCGGCCAGGTGCATGAGCTGGCGGTAATCTTCCCGCACCGTCTCCGGACGGGTTTTAAGGACGACGACTTTCGCGTTAATCATTGGCGATCATTTGATTATACCGGTTTTTAGAAGAAAGTAAAGAAATAGATTTGCTTCGCAGGTATAGTGTGCTTCGCACGGTTAAGTACTTCGTAGGTCAAGGCGCCTATGGCGCGGTTAAGATGCTACGCATGGTTTCAAGACCTTTTACGGAGTAAAACTTTACCGGCACGTAGTGCCCTTAACCAATTCGCAAAGCGAATTCTTTACCATCGCGTGCGCGATCTGAACCATTCTTTAAAATTTCATCGTCATCTGCAAATACGTGTGGTTGTGAAGGTACTTGGGGGTCGGGAAATCGCCTTCCATTGCCTCATGGAGGTTGAACCAAATATTCCGGAAACGGTATTCCAGGCTTAAATTGAGCCGTCGCTCACGGTATTCTTGATTCCGGTTGTCGGCGTAATATTCCCGTTGGGTTCCAAAATGCCAGACGAAAACGCCGCCCGAATCCGGATTTCGGAGGGGAGTGGGCCGATACTCCAGGTCGATATAATACGCAAAGACATTGTTTTCGACGAAAATACTGTCCCGGTTCGATTTCCGGTTGAAAGTAAGGTAAAGGGTCGGCCGCCAATGGTCGGTGATCCGATAGCCGATCATGGGCTCGGCGAGAATTTCCGCGCGGATATTCCGGAAATGATAAGTGGTATCGGTCAGATCGGTCGACAAGTAACGGTAATCCGCGGTCGCGCCGATTCGGAAACGGGATAGATCCTTCCAAAAAAGGCCGTAAAAGGAACGGCGGCTGCCCGTTTCGCGGTAGGTTACCGGGTTGTCGGTCGATTCCAGCCGGTAAGGAATGGATAGCTCCCATTTCAGGTTAAGCCGGCTGCCCGTCCAGTTTTTCGTAAGCGTGCCGCGCCAGTCGATCGGCCACATCCGGTAGGTCCGGACATCGTGGCTGGAACCGGATTCCTTGAGGGAAAAATTGCGGTCGAAATTCTCGGCGACGATAAAAGTTTCCAGGCAGTTGACGTAATCGCGGCCCAGAAAGTAACCGATGCCCAGTTCGTTTTCTCCTTTGTAATAATGGGTGGTGACGGAAAGATAGAGCCGCTCTACGGACCGGATCGGAAAGAAGGGTTCGAAGAAATGGTCGGTCTTGTGGTCTCCGTAGTCGCCCCGGTAGTGGTTGCGGTACCTGAGCCCCAGCCAGTCCGCGAGCCGGGCTTCATAGCGCAGTTCCAGATCGATGAACCAGTTGCGCAAATCCAGGCAGCCCTGGTTCATCCGCATGCCGTTCCGGGTCGAGTCGAATCGGACTTCCCATTCCGGATAGTACCGGCCGATCTGGCGGTCCATCAGGTAATGGAAATTCGAATCTTCGGGGACGAAAGACATTAAAAAAATGAAAAGGATCATTTTTTTGGAATTAGCACCTTCGGTGCGGAAATAGCCACTTCGTGGCGGAAATAGACCTTCGGTCGGAATAAGCGCCTGCGGCGCGGAATTTGAAATTCCGTTCCGCAAAGCGGAACCGTTTCTGCGCTTTAGCGCTGTTTCCGCCGCGCAATGCGCGGCTGATTCCGACGGTCATTATCTGAAAGTAGAAAAATAACATTTAACCTGAAATGATCGTTCCCAGGGTATTTGATGGTGCGGATTCAGAAATCGTCGCGGTTCTTTTCATCAGGAATATCTCCCCGAACGTTCCGTCCTGTTCGACTGTCGCGTATCTTTCAGTGACGATTTCCAGCATCCCGAAAAAGTATCCGACGGCCAGGGGCATGTCGGTTTTGGATTTCAGAACCTCCAAAAAGTTGATCCGGTTGCCGGATTCAAGCATGCCCTTGAGGTCCGTGATAATTTGTCCGATCGGCACTTCCGGCCGTTTCACAAAAAGTGTTTTTTCCTCGGGCGGCCGGAGACGCCGGAAGGCGAGGATCAAACCCGTCAAGTCGCCTTCCAGCAGCGGCGCTTCGGGGTTGGCGATGCGCGGGAATTGCTTGCTGCTTTCCGCTTCCATGAGTCCGAATCGTTTGGCGATTTCCTTGTACTTCTGGAATTCTTCGACGATCTGCATGAGCGTGATCGGTTTATTGGCTTCCTCGTCTTCAGGCGTGCGGGGGAGAAGGGATTTTACTTTAAGCCGGATCAGAATCGCGGCCATGAGCAGAAAGTCGGCCGCATCTTCCAGATCATCGCGGCTGATATTCCGGATATAGTCCAGGTATTCTTCGGCGATCTGGGTGATGGGTATGTCAAAGATGTCCAGTTCTTTTTTGCGGACCAGGTATACGAGCAGGTCGATGGGGCCATAGTAGATGCCGATGTCTATTTTCATAGCGCGGTTGCTATTAGTTTACCCAGGAATTGGAGAGAGTCAAGGTTTTGTACGCAAAGCTAAATAAACGTTTTGCTGGATAAACGTCGTTTCACTCCTGGAGATATATTTCATTGAAGCCATGGCGTTTTCACGTCTGAAGATATGTCACTACGTTCCTGAAGTCACATTGTATTGAAGCTATGGTGCTATCGCACCTGAATATATGTCTCTTCTATCATGGAAATCCAGCGCAGCGTGTCTTCAGTAACACGTGTCTCCAGTGCAGCGTGTCTTCAGCCTTGCGTGGCTTCAAAGAAGTGTGTTTTCAGTTATACGTGGTTTCAACGAAGTCTGACTTCAGCGAAGCGCTTTCTTCTCCGCTATTGCGAAATAGTGGAAATACCTATTGACAATTTTAATATATATTAGTATAATTCACGCCCTATTGTAAAATAGGGCTAAAAATACATGGTATGTTTAAAATGGGAAGCGAAATCCTGTTAGTTATACCTTGTGTGTAACTGACAAGGGCGGTAGCCTGTTTTTAGGGCTTAGGGCAGAGGGATTAGGGATTAACAAACCTTGACTTAAAACGCTAAATCAATATAATATGACTAACTTGAAGATAAATAAAAATATAATATTATCATTAAGTATTATAATATTGTCTTGTCTTGTTCCTTCTTTTTGCTCCGCTTCTCCTTTAATCACCGTTTCTCCGGCTCTTTTTTTATTTAGCTCCTCGGCTCCTTATATCCCCGATTCTCCGGTTCTCTTTTTGTATAGTTTTTCACCCCATGCTCTATGCCCTATGCTCTATGCTTCAGAACCCGACTCCCTTTCCGCCCCATATTTAATCGAAGCCGGCGACGTGCTCGAAGTCGTCATCCTCGGGGAGGAAGAGCTCAACCGCACGCTCATGGTCATGCACAACGGATCCATTTCTTTCCCCATGATCGGCGACGTTAAGGTTACCGGACTGACCACCGACGAGGCGGCGGCGTTCATCGCGGAAAAACTTAAAAAATATTTCACTCACCCCGTCGTGTCCGTGATCCTTAAAAGTCCGACCCTGCCGCATGTGTCGGTTTTTGGCGAAGTCCTTAAACCGGGCGCGATCGAATATCAGCGGGGCCTGAGGGTTTCGGATTATATCGCCCTGGCCGGCGGATACACTCAGCTTGCGTTTCTGAAAAAGGTTAAAGTCGTCCGATTTCAGGGCCGGAAACCGGTTGTCTCGACGGTCAACCTGGACGCGATTCTGAAACAGGGCATGAACGATCAAAATTACGAACTGAAATCGGGGGATTGGATCTATGTCTCCCGCCGGTTTTCGGTTAACTGGGCGACCGTCCTCCAGCTCGCGACCCTCGCCGTTACCGTCGCGAACCTTATCATCATTGTCGGGAGACAATGATAAGGGAGAATCGGTGAAACGGAGAATATCAAATGATGATTAAAGAATACAAGAAAATTTCAACCTATCGCGATTTGGATGTGTACAAAATGGGCATGGAAGGAGCGATGAGGATATATGTTTTATCAAAAAAATTTCCGAGTGATGAAAGGTATTCATTAACCGATCAAATCCGGCGTTCATCAAGATCGGTGTGCGCAAACATAGCGGAAGGGTGGCGAAAGCGACGATATCGGGCTGCTTTTATCAGTCGTTTAAGCGATTCGGAAACCGAAGCCGCTGAAACACAAGTATGGTTAGAGTTTGCTTACAAATGCAAGTATATTGATCAATGTAATTACGATGAGTTTTTTCGCCATTATGATTTATTGATTGGAAAACTCGTCAGGATCATTGATAATCCGGATCCATGGTTGATTAAGACAAGAAATGAATAATATATGATCTCCTTTTTTTGCCCTTTCTTTTCTCAATTCGCCGTTTCTCCGTTTCCCCGTATCTCCGTTTCATTAAAGTAACACATGAATAATTCTAAACTGACATCTAACTCAAACCATACGCCTTACAACAACGCCGACGATGAGAGCTCGCTGTCCATCCGCGATCTCTTTCACATATTTCTCCGGCGCCGGGAATTCTTCCTGGTCATCGCCATCCCCGTTTTTCTCGGGATTCTCATCTACCGGATCACGAAACCATACACGCCCCAGTACCTCGCGACCTTTGACATCGGCGTTTCCAACGAGCGGCCGGTCGAGGGTTTCTTCTCCCAGAGCATGGAGACGCCGACGGTTCAGATCGGTTCGGTCACCCAGCGCGTCATATCCAACCTGCTGAGCGTAAAAATCGCCCAGAAGGTCGCGGATTCCCTGGCGCTCAATGTCTACGTCCGCAATGCCAATTCCGATCTGTTGGTCGAAGCCCGTTTTAAAACCGATTATGAGAGCCCGATCGGCCCGTACCGGCTCCGCTTCGTGAACGGCGGTTACGCTTTGTTTAATAAAAACGGCGAAAAATTGGCCGAGGCCGCGAACGGCTATTTTCTCGACCTGACGTTCATGGACCTGAAAGTGACGCCCCGGAAACCGATTCCCGCCGGCAAATCCTATGCAGTCACTTTTTATCCGCGCGCCAATACCGCGCTCGCTTTGCGCAATTCCCTGTCCATCAAAGTGCTGGAGGCGGACAAAATTGAAAAAGGCATCGTCAACACGAGCATTCCGTTTTCGGGCGAAGGTTCGGCCAAGAACCTGGTCAGCGCCAAGTCCATATTCCCGGGAATGAATCTTCTGGGTATCCTGCGGATCAGCGTTTACTGGGGTAATCCGGAAAACGCCCAGGCGATCGCCTGGGTTCTTTCCGACCTGATTATCAAGGAGGATATCGGCGAAAAATCCCTCCAGTTCATTCAATCGCGCAATTTTATCGAGTCCCAGTTGACTTTGTACCAGGATAAATTGAACGACCTGGAAAACCGGATCAAAACCTTTAAAGAACTGAAAAAAATCGTCAACCTGGACGCTTCGACCCAGGCCCTGATCACCCAGATCTCGACCATCGAATCGCGGAAGAGCCTGATTCAGATCGAAGAGACGATCCTGAAGAATCTGAATGAGTTCCTGACCGCGAATAAAGAAGGAATCGATACGACTTTCAATTTTGCCGCCGCCTTGCTTTCCGACCAGGTCCTGCAGAATTTATATTCACAACTGCTGCAAGCCGAAGCCGACCTAAAAGGCAAGCTTAAAGAATATTCTCCCGGACACCCAAAGGTCATGGAAATCCAGGCCAAACTTTCCGGGCTTAAGGAACAGATGAAAGACGAAGTAAGCAAGCGTCTCACTACGATCAAGACCGAATTAGGCAGCGTGGAAAATCAGATTCATACTCTGCAAGCGAAACTGGAAAATGTTCCGGAAGATGAAATCCAGCTGGCCCGGTTGGAACGGGATCGCGAGACCGCGGAAAAATTATATACTTTTTTCGCGGAAAAACTCGAGGAAACCAGGGTCCAGGAAGCGGGCGTTACGTCCGATCTTAAACTCATCAACCCGCCGCTCGTGGCCAACAAACCGGTAAATTCCCGGGGCCGGCTGACATCCCTGATTCTCGCCCTGGTTCTGGCCATCCTTACCGGCGGCGCCGCGACTTTTGTCGCCGAGTATTTCGACAACACGGTCAAGGATCCGGACCTGGTAAAAACGAAAATCGGTATTCCGATCTACGCCTCGATCCCGGATTTCAACGGCGCGGCCGATACCGGAATGGTCCGGAGAGTAATCAACGTTTTCCGCCCGCCGCGCCCGGTCGAGCGCCACCTGCGCACGATTACCGAAGATATTTCCTCGGCCGAATTCGAGGCATTCCGCAAGCTTTCCATAAATTTGGAATTCGCGCATCCGGACAAAAATTACCGCGCCTTTTACATCACGTCGCCCGGACCCGAGGAAGGCAAGACTTTTATCGCCCTTAACCTGGGCGTCGTGCTGGGATTCACGGGTAAGAAAGCGGTGGTCATCGACACCGACTTTCGCAAGAAAGAAGGTCACCTCACGGACGTGATTAAATCCAAGAAAGAGACCGGCATTTTCGACGTATTGGAGGGTAAGGCCAAGCTCGGAGACACGATTATCAGCATGAACCTTAAGGATATAGGGAAAGACAGTAAGGAGTATGGAGTAGGTAGTAAGCAGCATAACCAGAAAGACCAAACAGACCAGAAAGACCAGACAGACCAAATAAACCAGACTTTAGATCTGATCCCCATCGGCCATGTTCCGCCCAATCCCTTCATTTTCCTCGAATCCCAGAAAATGAAGGCGATCATCGACGAGCTCAGCAAGACTTACGACTACGTCGTGATCGACGGCCTGCCGGTCCTGCTTTTCGCGGACGCGACCTATCTCGCCAATTACTGCGACGGCGTTCTGCTCGCGGTACGCTACGGCAAGACGGTTTTCAAGGAGCTCGAAGATTCCCTGGACATCCTGCGTTCGGGCAAGTCCGACATCATCGGTCTCGTCATGAACGCGGTCCCTCATTCCCGCGGCTCGTATTATTACCATTACTATTACAAGTACTACACGAAATACTATAGAAAGGATAAAAAAACTTGATTTTGTTTCACAAAATGGAAACAACTGCTTCGCAGTGGAATCAGCCACTTCGTGGCGGAAACAGCGCTTTCCGCGCAGAAAAAGAATATTATTTATGAAAGATAAAATTATTATCTATATACAATTCCGTCCCGTATTATGGGACTGTTTCCGCGCGTCAGCGCAGTGTCCGTCCGGGTTGTATCGGGACTGTTTCCGATGCGCAGCATCAATCCCACCCAATGGACTGACGTCATGAAGAAATTGGAAACTAAGACGATTAATTTGACCTACCAGTCGATCCTTGAGAACTCGCCGGGCGTGACCTACATCGCGGTGCTCGACGAGGCGAGAAGTTTCCTTTACATCAGCCCTCAGATCGCCAAATATCTTGGTTACTCGCCCGAAGATTTTTCCAAGAATCCCGAACTCTGGCGCCAGCAGCTGCATCCGGATGACCGCGACCGGGTCTTGAGCGAGTTTAAAATCGCCTGGGAACTTAAGAAACCCCTGGCCATTCAATACCGCATGTACGGCCAGGAAGACCGGCTGCTGTGGTTCCACGACGAGGCGCAGATTATAACCGACCCCAAAGGCCATCCCCTCTATTTCCAGGGCGTGATGCTCGACGTTACCGAGAAGCAGGGAAAGGAGGGCGAGCTTCACAAGGCGGTCGCCGAACTCGACCTGCTGATGAACGAACCGGGCACCGAGTCGGTAAGCCGGATCGACCTCGCGACGGCCGCCGACGAATTCGACAAAGCCGACCGCATGTTCCTGCTCGGCAAGGATTATTTCCGCTCGCTCGTCAACAAGCATTTCGACTTTTTGATCATCACCAAAAAAGAAGGCGATATCGAATACGCGAGCTCCACGGCCGCCCACTACATCGGGTACAAGCTCGAGGATCTCCTGGAGCAGAAGATTTTCACTTTCATCCACCCCGATGACTGCCTATCGGTCATCGACCGCCACAATGTCGTTGTGAAAAATACGGACAAAGTTCAGGAGGGCGAGTTCCGGGTCCAGGCCAAGGACGGCATCTGGCATATTTTGGCCGTCGCCCAAAAGGGCATCCCGCACAGCCGGGAGGAAATCTTCGTCGCTTACGCCTGCCACGATATTTCCGAACAGAAGAAGGTCGATACCGAACACCGGGTTCTTTCGACCGCGGTCAAGCAGCTGGCCAACGGCCTGGCCGTGACCGACAACACGGGCGCGCTGATTTTCGCCAACAACGCCTGGGCCATCGAGCACGGCTACGCGATCGCCGATATCATCGGCAAGAACATCGGCTTTTTTCACAACGAGGACCAGATCGCCCGGGAAGTGACCCCGTTCGTGGACAAGCTTATCCGGACCGGCGCCAATTACGGCGAGTTAGGCCACATGCGCCGGGACGGCGGAGTTTTCCCGACCTTCACCACCGCCGCGATCGTCCGCGACGGCGACGGCAAACCTTACGGATACGTCTATATCATCCGCAACATCAGCGACAACAAGGCCCTGGAGAAGCGTTTCCAGGACAACTACCTCCGGCTTCAGAAAACTCTCAACGGCACGATCGAGACCTTCGGCCTGATGGTCGAAATGCGCGACCCCTATACCTCGGGTCACCAGCAGCGGGTGTCGGATCTGGCGTCCCGGATCGCGGAAGACATGCACCTCGACGAAGAAATCGTCGAGTCGATCAAAATCGCGAGCGCGATCCACGACATCGGCAAGATCTTCGTGCCTTCGGAAATTTTAAACAAGCCGGGCAAGGTCGCGGATATCGAATTCACCATGATCAAGGCGCACGCGCAGTTCGGCTACGATATCCTGAAGCCGATCGTATTTCCCTGGCCCCTGGCGACCATAATCTACCAGCATCACGAACGCATCGACGGTTCCGGCTACCCGAACGGTCTGCGCGGCGGTATGATCCTGCTGGAAGCGCGGATCCTGGCGGTCGCGGACGTGGTCGAGGCGATGAGTTCATTCCGCCCCTACCGGCCGGCGCGCGGCATTGACGCGGCGCTGGACGAAATCCGGCAGAACCGGAGCAAGCTCTACGACCCGGACGTCGTGGACAAGTGCCTGAACCTTTTCGAACGCAAGGGCTTTAAATTCACCACCGCATCCATAACAACGAATGTCCAGGAATAACAGTATTTTTAGTTTAAACCATATAACCTACGAGGTGGCATAATGCGATCATACACGGACCGGCACACCGAAGCCCAGAATATCTATACCGCGGCCATGAACGCGGCGGTTCAGGTCATGGAACTGACCCGGATCATGCGCAAGAAGGCGATGAAACGGATTGCCGAGCCCATTATCCGAAGTTCGAACGCGGTCTGCAGCGAATTTTTGACCGGTTGGCAAAAACGGAACGAGCCGGCCGTTAACCAGGAAAAAATGACTTCCGCCCTGAAAAACGCCACCCAGACCCGGGACCAGCTGAAAGGCGCCGCCGACTCCAACCTCATGCCCGTGGAAAAAACCCGCGCCGTGGTGCAGGTCTACGACGACCTCATCGCCCGTTTGACGGAAATGTTAAAACCTGATGGTTAATTATGGTTATTAACGATCAAAACGCCACCAACGCTCTAAATGCAGTTAATCATGCCTGAGCTAAATTCGATGCTGCTGCTCGAGACTCAGAACATCTACACCTCGGCCATGAACGCCGCCATGCAGGTCATGGAACTGGTCCGCCCGATCGGCAACGACGGCCTGCCGATCATCCGGAGTTCCGGATCCGTGTCCAGCAATCTATTGGAAGCCTGGCAGAACCGGCACATGGGCGGGATCTATCATGAAAAGCTCCGGGCCGCCCGCATCGACGCCATCGACACCCGGGACCGGATCAAGGACGCCAGCGATCTCCAGCGGCTTCCCACGCCCAAAGCGATGAAGCTGGCCCGGACATACGACGAGCTGATCACCAAGATTTCCGGAATTTTGAAAACGGATTCGGAATAACTTCATAAAATCACAAAATATATGGTTTAGTTCGTTTGGATAGTTTGGTTGGTTAGTTTCGTTAACGTCATTAACGCTCTAAACGATATTAACGATAATAACGCGTGCCGTAGTAAAGGAGGAAACCCATGAAGTATATCTTTGTAATCGCCGTAATATGTCTCACGCTTAGTTGCACGGCCGGAGTCCGGTCCGGTCTGCTCGAAGTCGGTTCCGTGTTCGGTTTCGTCACGGACGCCCAGCACCTGCCTTTGGATTCGGCCCGGATCGAAGTCGCGGGCGAGAGCGGAATCGAAACCTACACCAATCAGGCCGGTTATTACATGCTGGCCGACCTGGTGCCCGGAAATTGTAACCTGGTGATCACCCGGCCGGGTTTCGGATCTTTCAGCCGCGGCTTCCGGATCGCGTCCGGCGTCAAAGTCGAATTGAACGTCGCGCTCGAAGCGGAAGTAACCTTACCCGGAAAGATCAGCGGCGTCGTCGTCAATTATATGAATAACACGCCGCTCATCGTGGACGTGACGATCATGGACCGGAATCGATCGACGGTGTCGGATACGACCGGCCAGTTTGAGTTCGACAGCCTCGCGCCGGGGAAATATCTGCTTAAGTACACGGCCCTCGATTACATCGACGCTTTTTCCGAAGTCGCCGTCTTCCCGGGCCAGACCACGGAGATCATGAAACCCCTGCTCCGGAACAACACGGTCATATCCCTTTACGGCATAAATTTCGAATTCGGCAAGGCGGTGATCAAGTCTGAATCCCATCCGGTCCTTGATTCCGCGGCCGGCATCTTGAGCAATTACCCGGAGGTTGAAGTCGAGATCCAGGGCCACACCGACAACATCGGTTCCGACGCCGCGAACCTGACCCTGTCCCAGAAGCGGGCGGAATCCGTGCGCCAGTACCTGATCGACGTGCACATGATCGAGCCGGTGCGCCTGATCGCGTACGGCTTCGGCGAGATCAAACCGGTCGCGGACAATGCCACCGCAGAGGGCCGCGCCCAAAACCGCCGGGTGGATTTCTTGATCAGCAAATAAAGAACGTTAAGATAGTTTTGATGGTTAGTTTCGTTTATTTTCTTAACGATAAAAACGACAATAATGCTCTAAACGATATTAACGCAATTAACGGTTATGTTGTTAACGCTATTAAAAACAATGAAAAAGATCTGGGTTAAAAAATTCAATAATTTCGAGGCCGCCGAATTGGCGGAGCGGCGCTATTACGAGCAAATGACTCCGAGCGAACGGATAAGCATCGTTCAGTTTTTAAGAGACCAGCTTGATAAATTCTCCGGAGAAAAGAAAAATGCGCATCGAAAAAGATTACGAAGATCTGTTAAGATTATTCAATAAGTACAAAGTAAAATATTGTATTGTCGGAGCTTACGCTTTGGCTTTTCATGCGCGGCCCCGCTATACGAAAGATATGGATATATTTGTTTTGCCCGATGATAAAAACGCCGAAAAGGTTGTCCGAGCGTTGGACGATTTCGGTTTTGGCGGCATGGGTATAAAAAAAGACGACCTGAACCGCAAAGGCAAAATTATTCAGCTGGGATACGAACCGGTCCGGATCGACATTATAACCTCGCTGACCGGCTGCGATCCCGAAGATGTATGGCGCGGCCGGGAAATCGGGAATTATGGCCGGGAAAAAATCTATTTTATCGGTCGCCAGGAATTGCTGAGAAATAAAAAAGCTACGGGCCGGTTCAGTGATTTAAGCGACCTTGAACTGTTGAAAAAAAGTAAATCCAAAAAATAACCAAATGATTTACCCATTCCAGCCAAAGGCTCCCTTCCAGCGCGGAGCGGTCTCTTCCAGACCAAAGGTCTCCCTTCCATCCCGAAGGGATAATATTATAATATGCTAAATTTTTTAATCGCCTTCATCCCCTTCTACTTCATCCACTATTCCGATCCGCAGATCGGCGTGAACGGCGACCTGGCGCGTCAGAACATGGCGACTGCGGTCGGGCAGATAAACGCCCTGACGCCCCAGCCGCGTTTCCTGATCTCGGCCGGCGACCAGGCCAACAACCCCGAGAACTTCACCCTGGTCCAGGATCAGTGGCGGGTCTGCGACAGCCTTTTCGACCTGCTTTCGATTCCGGTCCGGGTCGCGCCGGGCAATAACGATCTCGGTTATGAAGACGAAGGATGCTGGACTCCGGCTCTGCTCCAGGCTTACCGGAATTTCTGGGGTATGGATTATTATTCGTTTGATTCCGACTCCTGTCATTTCATCGGTCTGAACTCGACCCTGCTCGACACCTATTCCGGCCACGCCTGCTATTCCTATTCGCTGTCCCAGGATAGTTTTCTCGCCAACGATCTGCCGAACACCCCGCCCGCTTCATACCGGCACCTTTTCATGTTCTTCCATTTTCCCCTTTACCAGAATTCGCCGGCGGAAGGCAATTCCCACAACGTCGTGGACCGGCCGCGCCGGGATACGGTATTGGCTGATCTTATCCGGTACCAGGCGGCCGCGGTCTTCACCGGTCATTGGCACATGGACTGGATGAATTTCTACGGCCCGTCCCTGCTTGAGACCGGGATCACTACCAACCAGACCTCGAATTGCGGCTACCGGATCGTCAAAGTCCTGGATAACGGCGTGGAAACTTTTCATGTATTGTTGTCAAATCCCATGACCGGCGTATCCCTGAACCGGATCGTGACCGCGGACTTGTCTCCGGACACGGTTCAAACCGGGCAGACTGTGAATTTCACGTGCTCAGTGGATTCGACAAATAATCCCGACTGGCAGGGGCTTTCCTATTTTTGGGGATTTGGCGACGGAGATTCGGCTCTGACCACGAACCCCAGCCACATATTCGCCGACTCCGGTCATTACCGGGTTATTTTCCGGGCTTATAAAATACATGATCTCTGCGCGCTTTATTATTTACCGGTAGTTGTCACGAGCGGTCAGGAAGTTACGGAAAACATCAACGATCGTCAAAATACGCCTGATTTTCGTTTAATTGGCGGTATCGTTAAAGATGATTTTATATTTTATTTGCCCGAGCAAACCAAGGTCGGGATTTATATTTATCAAGCTGACGGTCGGCTTGTCATGAGTAAAAATCTCGGTATCCAAGATCGGGGACGTAATAGATTTGAGTTGTCCCGTTCCCTGACTCCGGGTATTTATTTCGTCCGGATATCCGTCGCCGGCCGCAGCATCGTCGGAAAGCTTATCAAACCATAACCCTCAATTAATAAGGTTTAACGCTATTAACAATAATAACGTTCTCAACGATCTTTGTCATCCTGAGCCCCGAGAAATAACTCGGGATAAACTCCGCGAAGGATCTGAGATTCTTCCGGTTTCTGCGAAACCCTCAGAATAACAAAGAGGTAGCCTGTCATCCTGAACTTGTTTCAGGATCTGTCTCAGCCAAGGGGCGTCGCGTCCAAACCAACAATCCCTCTCCCTTTTTAAGGGAGAGGGTTAGGGTGAGGGTGATCTATAATCACCGTAATCATCTTTATAATGATGATTCATCTCCCGATATACCGTTGGCCGGGTCAGGGCCGCATTTTCCGTTATTTCCACAAACTCAGGAAAAAAATTGACGACATGAAAGCCAATTTTATTCGTTTCCTTATTAAACGGGGAAAGTGGCGTCCGCTGATGAGGGAATTAAATTACGAGTTGGATTGGCTTTATCGCACGCTTGACGAACTGGGTTTCGTGGACGTTGAATTCCGCATCATCAGAGTCAAAAGCAATAATAGCCCGCACCCGTTAATATTTGCCCGGAAATTGATTTCAAAACATAAATAATTCGTGGACCGGAGAATCAAAAATGGAGATGCTTCAATGAAAATATTAGTTACCGGTGCCGCTGGTTTTATCGGCGCACGGACCTGCGAAATGTTACTCGATAATAAAAAGAATCAAGTAATTGGGATCGATAACCTAAATGACTATTACGACGTCCGTTTAAAACGCTGGCGCTTGAATCGTTTGTTGAAATATAAGAACTTCACTTTTCATAAAATCGATATTGAAAATTATAAATCCTTGAATAAATTATTTAGCAGGTATTCTTTAAATTCCAGCGCTTTAGCGCTCCCTTCCAGTCCAAAGGACTCCCTTCCAGCCCGAAGGGATACCTTCCAGCGCGTTAGCGCTCATTCTCGCGCTCCTTTTCAAACAATAATAAACTTAGCCGCTCGTGCCGGCGTTCGTTATTCCATGGTCAACCCGCACGTATACTACACAACCAACGTCCTTGGTAATCTTAACCTGCTCGAGCTTTGCCGTAAGTACGGAGTGAAGAAGTTCGTATTCGCATCCACGTCGTCGCTCTACGCCGGGCAGAAGATGCCGTTTAGGGAGACCCTGCCCGTGAATGAGCCGATTTCACCGTATGCCGCTTCGAAAAAAGCGGCGGAGGTTACGTGTTATACGTATCATAAGTTATATGGGATTGACGTAACGATCCTGCGGTATTTCACGGTCTATGGACCGGCGGGACGACCGGATATGAGTCCTTTCCGGTTTATTTCCTGGGTGGCTAATGGAAAGCCGGTTATTATGTACGGAGATGGCCACCAGACCAGGGATTTTACTTATGTCGATGATATTACCAGGGGCACGATTTTGGCGTTAAAACCGCTGGGATTTGAGATCATTAACCTTGGCAACGACCATCCTCATAAATTAATCGATTTTCTCCATCTCATCCATGCCGAACTCAGTAAACCAGACAAACTAAAAAGACTAAATAGACCAGAAAGACTCCGTATTGAATATAAACCGACAAGTCCCGCCGATATGCAAGCAACATGGGCGGATATATCCAAAGCCAAACGCCTATTAAAGTGGCAACCAAAATATTCGATGGATCATGGGTTGAGGGAGACGGTTCGGTGGTATAATGAAAATAGGGGATGGATGAAGAAAGTTAAGATTAATTTGGATGTATAATGTGAAGATTTGACCCCAAAGGATGCAGGGTTGCGAAGGATCTATTGACATCGCCATTATTTACAGTATACTATGGTATGAATTCTATCATACCAAGGAGGAAATATTATGAGTAAATCAATTAAGTTTGCAGTGAGCATCCCGGGTGATGAATTTAAGGATTTAGAAATACTAAGAAAGAAGAAAGGTTTGACCAGAAGTGCGTTTATCCGCAATGCCATTAGATTATGGAAGGAAAGAAGGGAAATTCAAAAACTTGCAAAATTATATGTCGATGGGTATAAGAAGATTCCTGAAAATTTAATAGAAATCGAGGCACTCGAAAAAGCCTCACTTGGTGCCTTATCCCTTGAGGAATGGTGATGAAAAGGGGGGAAGTGTGGTGGGCGGATTTGCCCTCGCCTCCCGGTAGAAGGCCGGTAGTTCTATTGTCTCGCGATGAAGCATATACGGTCAGAAACGCGGTTACGGTTGCGGAAATCTCCACAACGATAAGGGGTATTCCGGTGGAGGTTAAACTCGGCCCTGAGGACGAGCTTCCCAAAAAGTGTGTGGCAAATTTAGATACAATAATCACTATTAGGAAGAGTTTGTTAATTGAAAGAGTTGCAATGCTTAAACCGGACAAGATAGAGCAGATTAATGTCGCTATAAAGTTTGCGCTGGACATTCCTCGATGACCTTACAGACCGAATAGACCAGAAAAAATAGATGAACCGGAATGACTAAAAAGACCAGAGAAACCAAAGAGATTCAGTAATGTATTCGGCAACGGCACCGCCGCGAAAAAGATTGTTGGTAAATTAAAACGAAGTCGTCCTGAGTAACTCGAAGAGTTGTGAAGGATCTGGTGTTTAACGCCCTTAATTATCCTTTTCTTTATGATGAACTTTATCCTTTATCCCTTAACCTTCATCCTTTTTTTATCATGAACTTTAACCTTTATCCTTCAACCTTTAACCTTTCTTAGAGGAAAGTAACCCAAATGAAAATCATAACCGACCCTGAAAAAAAATCGGAAATCCTGTCCAAGCATAACCGGTTTTTCAAGACCATGATCAAGACCGTGGTCGACGTGAAGCAGTCGCTCGTGGCGGTTGATGCCGAGCTCCACGCCGATCTCGAGAACCTGCTATTATCCGAATGCGCCAGCGATCAAAAGGACCTCTGGGGAATAAATCTTTTCCTGGACAAGCCTAAACAATACTGGATCGAGTTCACGGCCCTGATCAACATCCGGCCTTCGGCTGACAACCGCTCCATGGAAGTCGAAGACCCGCACCTGCGAGAATTGATCAGATCCATCATCGAGAAACTGATCGTCGAATAAATGTATCCGCTGATCTTCCATCCCGGTCTCGCCGAACGTTGGGCCGGTTTTCCATCCGACCGGAAGATACTGATGATCGCCAACGAGCTAAACCGGGCAAAAAACTTGCTCCGGGACGCGGGCGACCCGGCTGAGAGCTCCCGCGCCCTGGAGCGCGCTTTCGAGCTGATCGACCTGACCGTGGATGGCGCTTCCGGGTCCGCGCGTTTCGAATTCCTCCGTTTCCGGGAAGTTCTGGGCCAATTGTACGCGGATTTGACGGCCGCGTCGCCGTCCGCGGACCGGGCGGTCATGGTCGAGGATTTGACGAAATTGTTCATGGTGCTCATCGCCTTCGATAAAACCAGTTTCGCGAGCCTATCAACATGAATATAATAAACGTTCTTAACGCTATTAACTCTATTAACGCTAATAACGATATTAACCCTTTAGGGAATTAATATGAAAACTATTCTCGTCGCCCTATTTCTCATCGCTTTTTCTCACGCTCAAGTTCCTACTACCTGGTTTGCGCATGGTATCGGCGGCGGCGGCGCCTTGTACGCGCCGAGCTGGAGCCCGTACATCGGGGGAGAGGCATATCTGGGCTGCGACATGGGCGGCCTTTACCATACCGCGGATTATGGGGCTAACTGGTGGATGTTGCCCTTCTATAGGATTCGCGGCGGTAATTTCACCTGCGTGCAGTTCACCAACGACCAGCTGATCTTGTACTGCCTGAGCAATAACAGCAACGGCTACACGCCCTACAAATCTGTTGACGGAGGCTTAGCCTGGGATTCCCTTGCGGCCGACCCGACCGGAGCCGATGCCTGGGCTCTTTTTGCCGACCCGGAGAATTCCCTGCGCCTGATCGTGACCGATTACAGCGACCTCTGGTTCTCAGCCGACGGAGGGTTTTCCTTCAGCGCCGCCAAATATCACAGCAACTCCGGCGGCGGGTGTTATATTGCCGGCGTTTTCTTTGACCACTCCCTGATTTACGTCGGGACCAATGGGGGGCTTCTGGTTTCCACGGATAGTGGCAATACTTTTAACATGCAGCCGCTTGCCGGTATCCCGGCCGGCCAGGGTCTCCTTTCCTTTACCGGCGCCAAGTGGGGAACCGTTACTAGGTTCGTAGCGACCGTCGCGGATACCGGAGATCTGTACGTCGGCATAACCGGCGGCGATTACTGGGGCATTTGCCAGGGCGTCTATACTATGGATGTTGGCGGAAACTGGGTTCTTAAGACGACCGGTTTGAACCTGGCAAATGACTTCGTCTTTTTCGCGGGGATGGCAAGAAACGACATCAACACCGCATACCTTGCGGGCGGCGGATCATCGGGCGATCCCATTGTCTTTAAAACAACGAACGCGGGTAACAACTGGACCGGGGTTTTCCTGACGCAGAATAACCAGAACATCTACACCGGTTATTGCGGTTATCAGGGTGATTATACCTGGGGCTGGGCCGGGAATGCCCTGGGCTTTGCGGTCGCGCCTAACGATGCCAATAAGGCCATGATCACGGATTACGGATTTTGCCACCTGACCACGGACGGAGGAACCTATTGGCGCCAGGCGTACGTGCCGCCGGCCGAACAGAACCCGGTTGGCGCTCCGACTCCGAAGGGCCGTTATTATCACACGAACGGGCTCGAACAAACTTCGGTTTGGTGGCTGACCTGGAGCGATTCAGCCCATGTTTTCGCGTCCTATACCGATATCCGGGGCATCCGCAGCACTAACGGAGGTTCATTGTGGTCTTTTGACTATACTGGCCATTCCCAGAATACGATGTACCAGGCGCTCCGGTCTCCCAATGGCACGCTCTACGCCGCGACGTCCTCGGTCCACGACCTCTACCAGAGCACTTATTTGCAGGATAGCCGGATCGATAATGGCTCGGGCCGGGTCCTTTATTCTCAGAACCAGGGCGCCGCGTGGCAGACCCTCCACGACTTCGGGCACCCGGTCATTTACCTGGCCCTGGATGCTCGCCATCCCAACCGGATGTACGCCAGCGTCGTGCATCACTCATTAGGCGGTATATTCGTCTCTAATGACATCCAGAACGGCAGCGGCTCGACCTGGACAAGGCTTTCCAACCCGCCCCGGACCCAGGGTCATCCTTTCAATATTTTCGTTCTCGCGGACAGCTCATTGGTCTGCACTTACTCGGGCCGCCGGGACAGTTCGGGCGCGTTCACGGCCAGCTCCGGAGCGTTCCTGAGTACGGATAACGGCGCTTCCTGGCTGGACCGGAGCGACAACGGGATGCGCTACTGGACCAAGGACCTGACCATTGCTCCCTATGACACGACGCAGAGCACGTGGTATTGCGGCGTATTCAGCGGGTGGGGCGGACCGCCCAATAATCTGGGCGGTTTGTACCGGACCACGAACCGGGGGGTATCCTGGACCCGGATCAATGACCTGCTCTGGGTGGAGTCCTGCAGTTTCAGCCCGCTTAGCATGAATCAACAAATGTTCATGGCGTCAGGGGAGAATGGGTTATGGTTCTGCCCTGATCCGATGAGTGCGAATCCGACCTTCAATTTTGTACTTTCGTATTTTTTCAGCCATCCGGTACGGATTTTCTGCAATCCCTATAAATTGAATGAAATCTGGGTGACCAGTTTCGGCAACGGCTTGAGGGTCGGATATGTTACTCAGGATATTACCGAATTTCCGAACCCCGGCCAGCCGGAGGGAATGGAGATCACAATTTTTCCAAATCCTTCGAAGGGTAATATATTCTTTCTGTCAAATGGAATCCCGGTTCGGATTGGCAATGTAAATGTCTACGACGTTCTTGGAAAAAAGGTCATGTCTTTAAAAAATTTCGGAACCAAACCCATGAATTTAGAAACGCTTAAGAATGGGGTATACTTTATTCGTTTTATGATCGGCACATCCATAATGACAAAGAAAATAGAAGTAGTTAGATAAGACCATGAATAAAACAATGTGTCATCCTGAGTGCAACGAAGGATCTAAGATTCTTCACTTCGTGCAGAATGACAAAAATCGGGGTCATCCTGAGCGCTTTTCCTGTCATCCTGAACGCCCCTCTGCCTGCCCCGTTAGAAACTTTTTCCTTTATCCTTCATCCTTTATCATTCAACCTTTCTAAATGTTTATATTTGACCCCAAATATCCATTGACTGCGCGAATATTTTATCTATAATTGACCATGCACAAAAATATATCATACACCGATCGAACCAAATCGCTTCCCGAGTTAAATATCGGCATATCTTTTATAGATCTGGTTGAGGCTTTGAGAAAACTAAGCAGCAAGGATCGGGAAGATTACCTGGAGAATCTTCTTGCCGCGACGAGCCCTCAATATATTAACAGCATCAAAGAAGCGCGGGAAGATTATAAAAAAGGTCGTGTTTCAACTCACGCCGAAGTTTATCAGAAAATAAAGGAGTAAACAACATGCTTATTGAATATATTGAAGCCGCCATGAGAAAGGCTCATTACAAAATAATCGATGACGTAGAACCGTATTATGGCGAAATACCGGGTTTTAAGGGTTTATGGGCGAACGGGAAATCTCTCGAATCCTGCCGGGAAAACCTGCAGGAAGCCCTTGAAAGCTGGATTTTGATCAGCGTCCGGAAAGGATTACCAACACCGAGCTTACTTTTTTCTTGACAGACTGATATTTATTGCTACAATACTTTATGATTAAATTTAAAGGAAGAAAAATCATCGTCACCGAGCAAATATGGAAAGAAGGCAAGATGTACGTATCTTTTTGTCCGGAATTGGACGTAGCCAGTTGCGGCAACACTCCGGTTAAGGCCCGCACGAATCTTAAGGAAGCACTGCAAATATTTATTGAAGAAACATCGCGGATGGGGACGCTCCGCGAGATTCTGGAAGAGACCGGTTATAATTTGGCCGGCGATTCGGAATTGATAACCCGCCGCCGTGAAATTATTGAATTTGACGCGATCCCCGTTTCGTTAAGTTAACCGATTCCAAATCTTGTCTAAAATACATCCCGTTGGATGGCGTACGTTAAAAAAGATATTTGAAAAATACGGGTGCCATTATGTCCGGGAAAAAGGGGATCATATAATTCTGCAATGTCCTGGAGCCCGACGACCGGTGATAATACCAAAATATTCCGAAATACCTGTATCCATAATTAAAATAAACATGAAAACAGTCAATATGACACGTGAAGAATACCTGAAATTACTTAAAGAAGTTGGTTGATTTTTTACGTCATCCTTTTTATATGAACAACCTTATCCTTTAACCTTTTCTATATGAGAATCCATGAAAATCGATAAAAACTCGCTGACCGAACGGACCTTTACGTTCGCGCTGAGCCCCTTTTGTCATTCTGAATCCTGTCCTGAGCTCGTTTCAGGATCTCTTACAGCTGAGGGGCGTCTCGCCCCGAAAGTTAATCTCCCCCTTTGTGAAAGGGGGATAGAGGGGGATTTTAATACGATTAATCGGGGTCATCCTGAGCGCAGCGCTATAGTCCTCCAAGACTTATGGAGGGAAGGATCTCTCTATTCCAGCGCGCATCATTCACATATATCTTTTTAATAATAGGAAGTCCCCGAAGGGGGCAGCGCTCCCTTCCAGCACGAAGTGGTCCCTTCCAGCTCGCAGAGCTCCCTTCCATTCCGAAGGAATAGTTACTTTATGATTTGACCCCAGTGGAGTTTTTCAAAAAAGGAGAGAGAACAATGAATACAATTAAAACAATCACAATTAAAAGTAAAAAACCTCTCATTGTTATCACCGCCGAAGAATACGAGGGGATGAAAGAAACAATTGAATTATTGTCCCGCAATCCGCGTTTAGCCGATGAATTAAAAAAAGAACGGGAGGAAATGGATAAAGGGAAATACATCACTCTCCGGGATATAAAAAAACGATATAGAATTCGATAAAATTATCATGTACAAAATTTTATTATCCCGCTCATCGGCCAAATTTTTGGATAGTATCCATATAAGCGATCGTTCATTATTTAATCGATTCATCAAAGCCTTTGATTTATTGTCTCAAGATCCTTATCAAGCCAAAGTTTTAGTCGGAAACCTTAGCGGGTATTATTCCTACCGGATCGGCGACTATCGGATTATTTTCGAAATTGAACGCAAAAAATTGTTGGTTTATGTAGAAAAAATTGCTAATCGAAGCTACATTTACAAATAATGCACACGGTCAACCGACATTATATGAGAATACGGCTATGAAAATCATAATCTCTGTCATCAATCCCCATTCGGCAACGGCACCGCCGCGAAAAAGATCGTGGGTAAGTTAAAATGAAAATTTCCAACATTGCTCATGGCGGTAATGTTAAATGTCAAGCCAACGGTCCCGAAGTATGTATTGAGGGAACTTGACCCCGAGGGGATGTATTGACAACCTTAAACAACTGCATATAATGACTCCTGGAGGTAGAGGATTAATAAATTTGAAATTCATGATCATTTGCGATTGCGTATGCAACAGCGCGGAATATCCATTCGTGAAATTGAAACGGTCATGAATAAGGGATGGCTCATAAGAACGGCCAAAACCGGAACCCATGGAAAAGCCTATGTTTTTTCATATAATAAAAAATGGTTGGGTGAATATTTTGAGGAAAAGGAAGTCACGGTCTACTATAAAATCAAAGACAAATCCATTATATTATTGACCGCGGTGGCGAAATATGGAAAAAATTTCCCAAAAGGAAGGTGAACATGAAAATTAAATTCGACACGATTCGTGATTTATTATACATCAGTTTTGCGTCCCCGAAGACAAGGGCATTTAAGACCATACCGATTCAACCCGGGGTTTTTGCCGATTTCGGTCGCGATGGCAAGGTGATCGGTATCGAAATATTGGATGCTTCACGGATCCTTGGAAATAATCGTGAGATTTCCTTCGATTTCGAACCAAAACAAATTTTAAAAAGGAAGGAGATCGCTATATATGCGCGTGATAAGCAGGCAAAGCGATACCGTTTTCGTAATAAATAATAATCATTGGAGTAATCCATTAAAATCGATAAAAACTCGTTAACGGAACGGACCTTTAAATTAGAATATTGTCTTTTAGGTTTTTCTGGTCTTTTTGGTCTGTTTAGTTGAAGAATGAAGATAGATAAATTCGAAGATTTAGAATGCTGGAAAGAAGCACGTAAACTTGTTAACATGGTTTACCAGGCGATAAATGAAAGCGCGGGGTTTCTAAAGGATCGTAGATTAAAAGATCAATCCACCGGAGCGGCAATATCTGTAATGGGGGCAATACCTGAAGGCTTTGCCCGTCGTTCAAACAAAGAATTTATTCAATATCTATTCGTATCCTTATCTTCTGCCGCAGAATTGCAGAGTCATTTCTACACAGCATTAGATCAAAAATTTGTCAGTCAGGATACATTTGATAGAATATATCAACAAGCTGACAAAGTTGCGAAAATGGACTCGAATTTGATCAGTTATCTTCGTGAATGCGATAAGAAGTATGCTATAACTAAAAAGACTAGATAGACTAGAATGACTAGATCCTTTTATGAAGTTAACCAGAATGACTAGACAGACTAGAAAAACCAGAAAAACTCTGTATGTCTTTGTCGTCTTCGGTACCAGACCCGAGGCTATAAAGTTGGCGCCGGTCATCCTCGAACTCAAGAAATACCCTAAGAAATTCCGGGTCCGGGTCGTGGTGACGGCCCAGCACCGGGAAATGCTGGACCAGGTACTGAAAGTGTTCAATATCAAGCCCGATATCGATCTCAACCTGATGGAAAAAGACCAGACCCTGGCCGGATTCGCGGCCAAAGCCCTGACCACCCTGGATGAATGTTTTAAGAAGGAGAAGCCGGACATGGTGATCGTCCAGGGCGACACGACGACTACCCTCTGCGCGTCCCTGGCGGCATTTTATAACCGGATTCCGGTCGGGCACGTGGAGGCCGGTCTGCGCACGGACAACAAATATTCTCCGTTTCCCGAGGAAATCAACCGCATCCTGACTACGCATATCGCGGATCTGCACTTCGCGCCGACCAAATGGGCGGCTAATAACCTGCTCCGCGAAGGCATCCCCAAGTCCCGGATCTTCGTCACCGGCAACACCGTCATCGACGCCCTGCATATTGTTCGTAAAAAATCTTTTAATCTTCGAGCGAAGTCGAGAAACCCTATGCACTATGCCCTTAGCTCTTTGCAAAATACGCCGTTTGTATTAATAACAGGTCATAGACGTGAGAATTTCGGCCTCGGCTTTAAAAATATCTGCCTCGCCATCAAAACTCTAGCCCACAAATTCCCTGAATATCTGTTTATTTATCCAGTCCACCTTAATCCCAACGTCCGGAAACAGATCTTTAAAACCTTGAAAGGGGAGAAGAACATGGCTGATTGAACCAGTTGATTATGTCACGTTTGTCCGGCTAATGGCTTACTGTACGCTGATATTAACCGATTCGGGCGGGATCCAGGAAGAAGCGCCGGCATTCGGCAAGCCGGTGCTCGTTATGCGTGATACGACCGAACGACCTGAGGCTATCTGGGCCGGTACGGCCAAGCTCGTCGGAACGGATCCGAAAGTTATTATTAACTCAGTTACTAAGTTACTTAAATCTGTTAAACCAGATAGACCAAAAAAACCAGAAAAACAAGATAGACTCGGTAATGTGTTTGGCAACGGCACCGCCGCGAAAAAGATTGTTGGTAAATTAAAATGAACGTTTCTATCGATAAAGAACAGCTGAGGGGCGTCCCGTCCCAAACGTTTTATTTTTCGAGCTGGTCGAGAAGCGTAATTGCCCGATTTATCGGGCGACATTATTTATTCTTTGCTCTTAACACATCATGTCAAATGTCAAGCTATAGTCCCGAAGTATGTATTGAGGGGATTTGACCCCAAGAGATGCATAAACCCTTGACTGTGCCAATAAATTAATTACAATTTTAACATGCGTCATACTTTAAGCAAAATTAAAAAGATCCTCCATAAGTATTTCATGGAACATCGTGAAATAGATTGCGCTTATGTGTTCGGATCAATTGCCGTGCGGCGCACCAATTCGCTGAGCGACATAGATATCGCGGTGTCGCTGAATCCGGAAATGATTAAAGAGCATGCGTATCATTATGGTTATAAAGCTTGCCTGCTCACCGATTTGATGCAACTGCTGAAAACCTCCCGGGTGGATCTCGTTTTTCTCGATCGCGCGCCGGTTTTATTGAAACATAGAATCGTTTGTTCAGGCATGCTTATTTTTACGAGAAATGAAAAGAAGCGCATAGCCCTTCAGCTGGATACGATAAACAAATATAACGACATGCGATATCTTCGTTTAACCGCGGAGAACATTACATAGATAAACCGCTATGATCGCCAAGAAAAACGTAGATCGGGAAATGATAGCGGCGAAGTTCGCTGAATTGAATAGGAACCTGAAGGAATTGCAGAAACTTCGCGCTAATAAGTTCGTTGAACTTTCGGGATCCTTATCCAAGCAGTGGGCGGTGTTGCACGGTCTGCAGGTATCAATTCAGATAATAATTGATGTGGGAAATCACATACTGGCTGCCATCGGAGAACATGCCATAGAGGAATATGTGGACGTTATCGATAAACTTGGCGAAAAGAGAATAATCCCGAAGAAGTTTGCCGGTCGAATTCGGGGAATGGCGGGATTGAGAAATATCCTTGTGCATGAATACGATGTTGTTGATCTTAAAAAGGTTTACGAAATACTCCAGCACAACCTTAACGATTTCTATCAGTTTACCGGATATATCCAACGGTATTTACGGAAGTAATCTGTTGGTGCCATTTTTTTATCCATGCAATCCACCTGAATCGGCATTTTTATGATCTTTAATCACCGTAATCGTTCTATATTCGGCAACGGCACCGCCGCGAAAAAGATACTTGGTAAATTAAAATGAAAATTTCTAATATTGCTCATGTTGGTAATGTCAAATGTCAAGATTTGACCCCAGGGGTGTTCCTAGAAAAATTTATGATCATCCAACTGTTCATGGAGATGAACATATGTTCATGATGGTGAACAGGAAGTCGCCGCTTACGATATTAAATTATTTAATTGAAAAAAAGAATGAAGCCCACGTGCGCGACATCTCAAGGAAAAGCGGATTAAGTCTTGGTTTCGTGAGCCGGATTTTAAACGGCCTGGCAAACGATGATTTGATAATTCTTCAGAAAAAGGGACGAATGAAATTTTACCGCGTGAATGCCGCGAATCCTATAATCAAGCAATACAAGATTTTGAGAACGCTCTCCTTAATTATGCCGGCAATCAGAAAAATCAGGAGTAACACCAGGCGGATAATACTGTTTGGAAGCTCGGCCCGTGGTGAAAACGTCCCGGAAAGCGATATTGATCTTTTTGTATTGACTTCCGAACCCGGTCTGATAAAGAAACAAATCTCGAAAAAAATCAAAATATCCGCGATTATCATGGATTCCGAAGAGTTTGATTCACTAAAAAACAAGGATACGCCCCTTTATAGTCGAATAATTCGTGGTATTACAATATGGGAAAATGAATAGCGAATTCCAACGATGTCTTGATAACCGTAAACTGACTGAATTCAAACCGGCTGCGGATTTAATTGGCAAGGAATTACGCGCCGCCGAATACGATATCCTGAGAGCCCGGAGTTCTTACGACAACAAGGATCCGAAATGGGCGACGATTCAAGCTTATTATTCCATGTTTCATGCGGCGCGCGCCCTAGTTTTTCATAAAGGATATCGCGAGAAAAGCCACCGTTGTCTGCTGGTCGCTTTAGTGGAACTCTATGTCGATCGGGGAGAACTGGCCGCCGACATTACGGAATCGTTTCAGGAAGCCATGGATATGCGCGAGCACGCTGATTACGGTTTCATTTACAACGATCAAACTGCTCAGAAGATCATTAAAAATGCCGATAATTTTATTAAAATAGCCCGAAAGTTACTGAAGATAAAATGAAAATTTCCAATATCGCTCATGGCGGTAATGTCAAATGTCAAGCTATAGTCCCGAAGTATGTATTGAGGGAATTTGATCCCATGGGGCACCTTAACCTTTATCCTTCAACCTTTATCCTTTCTGTATGAATATATTAATCGTATTCGGCACTCGCCCCGAAGCCATCAAACTCGCTCCCGTCATCCTCGAACTGAAAAAATACCCTAAAAAATTCAAAGTCCGGGTCGTGGTGACGGCCCAGCACCGGCAGATGCTGGATCAGGTGCTCGAAATTTTCAAAATCAAACCCGATATCGACCTTAATCTTATGGAAAAGAACCAAACCTTAGCCGGATTCGCGGCCAAAGCCCTTACCACCCTGGATGAATGTTTTAAAAAGGAAAAACCGGACATGATCATTGTTCAGGGCGATACGACCACGACCTGGGCGGCCTCCCTGGCGGCATTTTATAACCGGATACGGATCGGGCATGTGGAGGCCGGTCTGCGCACGGGTAACCGGTTTTCGCCCTTCCCTGAGGAGATCAACCGCATCCTGACCACGCATATCGCGGATCTGCACTTCGCGCCGACCAAATGGGCGGCTAATAACCTGCTCCGCGAAGGCATCCCCAAGTCCCGGATCTTCGTCACCGGCAACACCGTCATCGA